>Ga0209491_10000091_pt1 | contig 152341 bp, 145 predicted proteins | sample BON02_FD_187213 | JGI IMG/M metagenome (GOLD analysis project Ga0209491, IMG submission 187213) | Freshwater microbial communities from Lake Bonney liftoff mats and glacier meltwater in Antarctica - BON-02 (SPAdes) (version 2) | ecosystem: Environmental > Aquatic > Freshwater > Ice > Glacier... | reverse complement strand
GGCGACGAGGAGTTCCAGCGCCGCTGCTTCGAGCATCTGTACAAGTTGCGTCGACAAGGGGTCACGATCGTGATGGTCACCCACAGTCTCGACCTCGTGCGCACCCTGTGCGATCGGGCCGCGTGGCTCGACCACGGCAACATCCTGGCCGAGGGCAAGGCCGTCGACGTGGTCCACGAGTACCTGGCCAAGGTCAACGCCGCCGAGGGCCTACGCCTCGAGGAAGAGGAGCGGCTGCGTTCCGAGTTCGAGGCGTCCCAGACGGAGGCGGCCCGACCGGTGGGTGCCCCCGAGGCCCGGAACATCCGGCTGGGCGAGATCGAGGCCCTCGATGCCGACCTGCGCTCCACGAGACTGTTCCGCAGCCGCCACCCCATGACGGTTCGGATGCACTACGAGTGCCGAGCGCCGGTGGAGTCCCCCCGCTTCTCGTTCACCCTCGAGAGTCAGGCGGGCGTGCTGGTGGCCCATCCGTTCCAGTTCCCCGACTTCGAGCGCGGCCCGATACCGGTGGGCCGGGGCTACGTCGACTACACGATTCGCTCGTTGGCGTTGGGACCGGGTGAGTACACGATCACCGCGGCCGTCCACGACGCCCAGGGCACCATGGTGGTCGACAAGAAGGAGCGGGTCATCACGTTCCGGATCGAGGCCGACGAGCCGTTGCTGGGCCTGGTCGACCTCGGCGGCGAGTGGGGTGGTCTCCAATCGGGGCCCGGTGGCGACGTTGACCGCTGACCCTTTCCGACCGAGCGCCCGGAGGCGAGCGAAGCAACTGGCCGAGCGCGTTGCGCCTCCTTCATCGACTGCTCGTGCCACCATGCGCTTCGGCCGTCAGCTGGTACTCGACGGCATGGGGTACCTCCCCCGCGCCAGCGCGCTGTGGCGCCTGGCCTCTCAGGCCACAGCGGGGGAACCGAGCTACGCCGCGTGGTTGGCACGCGCTCGTGTCGGGCCGGGTCGAATCGCCGATCAGATCGAGGCTTCGGTCGATCGGAAGCTCCGGGTGCCGGTGGAGATACTGATCTTGGCGTCCGGCGCGACCGGATCGGACCCCGTCCCGTCGGCGGCGGCCACGAGCGTCACCCTCGACTCGCTGCACGCTCAGACCGATGCGCGATGGGCGGCAACGGTCATCGAGGTCAACAGCTCGGGCCATGCGTCCGCTGATCGGAGGGTCACGACCGCTTCCACCGGTGGCGTCTCGTCGCTGGTCGAAGCGGCGCGATTGGCCGGTGAGGGCGACCCGTCCGCCCTCGTCGTGGTCGTCGAGGCCGGCGACCGTCTCGAGCCCGACTTCGTGTTCGAGATCCGGGCTCGCGCCTGGGACGATCCCGCGGCCGTGGTGGTGCACTGGGACGACGACGTGCTCGCGAACACCGGCACCCTCGCCACACCCCGGTTCCGCCCGTCGTGGTCGCCGGACATGCTCCTCGGTGCCAACTACCTGGGCCGGTCGTTCGCGGTGCGGCGTCGAGCGCTGGTCGATGCGGGTGGGCTCGATGCCGAACTCGGTGAGGCCTGCTGGTGGGATCTGTTGTTCCGGCTCGGTCTCGCCGACGACACCGTCGTCCGGGTGCCGCGGGTGCTGGCTCACCTCGGGCGACGACCGGAGGTGCTCGACGACCAGGCCGTGGCCGTCGTGGCCGCCCACCTCGAGCGAACCGGTCGTCCCGGTGTCGTCACCGCGGCCACGGAAGGGGTGAAGGTCAGCTGGACCCTGGAACGATCTCCGTCGGTCACCATCGTGATCCCGACCCGGTTCAACGTGGAGATGCTCGAGGGCTGCCTGCCCAGCCTGGCCGAAACCGACTACCCCGACTTCGACGTGGTGATCATCGACAACAGCGGACGGCGAACCGAGGTCGAGCCCTGGTACGAGGAGCATTCAGCCGGCCTCGACCTCCGTGTGCGGTGGTGGGACGAACCGTTCAACTACTCGCGGGTCAACAACGTGGCCGCGGCCGAGGCCCGTGGTGAGGTCCTGGTCTTTCTGAACGACGACACGATCCTGCTCGACGCCGGATGGTTGCGCGAGCTGGTGGGTTGGGTCGTCCAGCCCGACATCGGGCTGGTCGGCCTGCAGTTGCTCGACGCCGATGGTCGGATCCAGCACGGGGGGGTGGTCATCGGGGTCGATGGTTTCGCCGGCCACCTCTTCGCCGGGATGGCGCCCCACACCGACACCCTCGTGGGTCCGACCGACTGGTACCGCAATGTGCTGAGCGTCACCGCCGCGTGTGTCGCCGTGCGGGCCGACCTGTTCGTCGAGGTCGGTGGGTTCGACGAGCGGTTCGAGCTCTGCGGAAGCGACGTCGTCCTCGGCCTCGACATGCGGTTCCTCGGCTACCGCAACGTGGTCTCACCGTTCGCCGAGGTGCGTCACCTCGAATCGGTGACCCGCGGTCGCACTGTCCCGGTGTGTGATTTCCACGCCAGCTACTGGCGGTACCAGAAGTACCTGCGCGGCGGAGATCCGTACTTCTCCCCGAACCTCTCCACCCACACTGGGGCGCCGGCCTTTCGGGACCCCCACGATCACGGGCCCATGGCTCAGGTCGGGGCGGTCCTGGGTCGCGACTTCACCGTCTTTCGCCAGAGCAGCGACGCGGCCGAGTCGACCTGGCTGGCCGACATCTGCCGGGCCGACGACGACGTGGTCGATGCGGTCCGCCACCTCCACGGTCGGACCGTTGGTCGAACTGAGGTCGACACCATCAACTGGTTCTTCCCGGACATCGACAGCCCCTTCTACGGCGGCATCAACACGGCGCTACGCCTGGCCGATCACCTGCAACGCACGCACGGTGTTCGCCACCGTTTCGTGATGATGGCCAACGAGAACGAGGCCTTCTTCCGGTCGGCGTTGGCGGCCGCGTTCCCCGCGCTGGCCGACGTGCCCATGACGTTCGTGACCGGGCCCACCGATCCTGCCCTCGACCTGGTGCCCTACGCCGACGTGTCGATCGCCACCCTCTGGGTCACTGCGTACAGCGTGGCCCGATTCCGCCACACGCGACGCAAGTTCTACCTGATCCAGGACTTCGAGCCGCAGTTCTACCCCGCCGGTACGAACTACGCGCTGGCCGAGGAAGGGTACCGGCTCGGGCTCTACGGCCTGTGCAACACCGACCGGCTGCACCGGCTGTACCAGCGTGACTATGCCGGGGTGGGTGGGGCTTTCATGCCCGCGGTCGACGACAGCGTGTTCCACGCTCGGGAGAGGCGCCCCCTCGACCACGTCGGTCCGGTCACGGTGTTCGTGTACGCCCGTCCGGGTCACTGGCGCAACTGCTGGGAGCTGGCCTCCCTCGCCCTGAGCCAGCTCAAGGAGCGTCACGGCGACGGCGTCCGGATCGTTACGGCCGGGTCGTGGGCCCGCCCCGACGATCTGGGCCACGGCATCGAGCACCTGGGTCTGCTCGACTACCGCGACACCGGGGAGCTCTATCGTCGCTGCGACGTGGGTGTGGCCCTCACCGTCTCGGCTCACCCGTCGTACCTCCCGCTCGAGCTCATGGCCTGCGGCGTGCCCGTGGTCGCCTTCGACAACCCGGCCGGCGACTGGATCCTGGCCGATGACGAGAACTCGTCACGGTGCCGGCGCACGGTCGACGGTCTCGCCGGTGCCCTCGACCAGTTGATCGGTGACGCCGACCTTCGCACCCGGATGGGGGCTGTCGCGCTGAGCACCATCGCCGACCATTTCTCGAACTGGGAGCAGGCCTTCGGCGGGGTCTACGAGATCCTGGCCGACCCGGATTCCTGGACCGGCCCCACCGCCACGGCCGCGGAGGCACCGTGAAGCACTACCCCCGTGTCTTTGACGATGCCACGTCCTACGGTGCCGCCCTCCGACTGGTCGAACGGGCGGGGCTCGAGCGGGGAGTGGTCCTCGATCTGGGTTGTGGCCGCAGCCCCCTTGCCGAGCCGCTGACCGAACGGGGCTTCACCTACGTGGGCTGCGACATCGACGCCGACGCGCTCGCCGACATGGACGAGCGGGGATTCGAGACGCACCACCAGACCCTGGCTCTCGCCCAGACCACCCTCGTCACCAAGTTACGCGCCATCGTTGCCGGGCGGCCTCTGGCCGCGGTGCTGGCCCTCGACGTGTTGGAGCACCTGGTCGACCCCGTGGCGGCGCTGCGGGCCATCCGTTCGGTGGCCCGGGCCGATGCAGTGCCGCTCATCGTGAGCATTCCCAACATCACCCACGTCGACATCGGTTCGAAGCTGCTCCTCGGGCGTTGGGACCTCAGCGACACCGGGTTGCTCGACGACACCCACCTCCGCTTCTTCTCGATCTCCGAGCTGGGTCGTCTTCTCGCCGCCGGCGGATGGGTCGACTCGGATGCCGAAGACGTGGTGCTCCCGCTCTCCGATCAGGCGTTCCCCACCGACTCTCCGGTGGTACGTCCTGGGGCCCCGCTTCGCGAGTTGCTCCACGCCACACGCCGCCGGGCCGACGGCGCGTCCGAGATCTACCAGTTCGTCCGTCTCCTCACCGTCGCCGACATCGTCGAACCTCCCTACGTCCACGAGATCGACGAACGAAAGCCCCTCGTCGACGCCGTCGTCGTCGTTCGTCCCGGCGTCGATCCCTCGTCGGCCGAGCCCTTGCTCGCCGACCTGGGCGCCCAGGCTCCCCCGATCACCGACGTGGCGGTCGTGGCCCCCGCGGGGCTCGGTGAGGCCGTCGGAGCCGGCACCGGGCGGTGGGTCGTCGTACTCGACAGCCGCACCCGACTCGGTCGGGACTGGTCGGCCACGATCCAGGCCGGCGAAGTCCGAAACGCGGGGCGCGTGGTCCGACTCGGCGTCATTGCCGCATCGGACGCCGAGCGGCGGGGCCTCGGCCACGAGCCTCCGGCGGTGGAAGCCTTCGCTGCGGATGCCCTGCGGCTACACCCCCTCGATCCCCTGCATGCCGATCTCCCCGGCCCCGTGGTCTCCGACGCCTTCCTCGTACCCGCCGAGGTCGTGCTCAGCGCCGGTGTGCGCCCCGACCCGGATCTTCCCCTCGACACCGCTCTGGGCCTTTGGCTCCAGCGGGCGGTGATGCTCGCGGGCCTCGAGACACTCGACACTCCCGTCGGCATCGTGGCCCACGAGGCCGTTCCCGATGCGGTCGACACCGACCGTGAGGTCGCCGGTGCCCTCGATCTCGAGCCCATGATCCTGCCCGTGGGCTCTGCCACCCGTCTCGCCACGCTACGTCGTCGACTGATCGGCGCCGAAGCGCTGACCGACCGGCTCGGGGCCGAGACGTTCAAGGCCGCTCAGCTGGCCGCCCAGCTGCGTCGCCTCGAACACGATCACGCGGCCGAGCGCGCCGAGCTCGAGAAGCTGCGGGCCGAACACGCCCGACGTCCGTCGCGACGTCTCGTCCGGCTCCTCCGTCGCCTCGGCTGACCTGGGGGCATCCGGTGCGACGCGCGTTTGCGCCCGTTCCTCGGCCCTGTTCAGCGTTCGGTGAAGGCGTCGAGCAGCCGGGTGGCCGCCATGGTGGGAGTGATCTGACCTGACGAGACCCGGCTCTCCATGTCGGAGAGCCGGCCGATGACCGTGGGGTCGGCACGGAACCGTTCGAGCAACGTGTCACCGATCTCGCTCCACAGCCAGGCCGTGGCCTGGCGTGCGCGGGCCGCATCGAGCTCATCGGACTGGCCGACCTGGGCGGTGAAGCGTTCGATGGCGTCCCACACCTCGGGCACGCCGTGACCGGTGAGGGCCGAAACGGCCATCACCTCGGTCTCCCACGAGCGCCACTTGGGGCGGAGGAGGTGCACCGCGGCGTTGTAGTCGGCCCGGGTGCGACCAGCGGCGGGGGCCAGGTCGCCATCGGCCTTGTTGACCACCACCAGGTCGGCCAGCTCCATGATCCCGCGCTTGATGCCCTGCAGCTCGTCGCCACCACCCGGGGCGACGAGGAGCAAGAACAGGTCGACCATGTCGGCCACCGCCACCTCGGACTGGCCCACCCCGATGGTCTCGACGATCACCACGTCGAAGCCGAAGGCCTCGCACAGCAACATGGCCTCGCGGGTCCGGCGGGCCACTCCACCGAGCTGTCCCCGTCCGGGCGAGGGTCGGATGAAGGCTTCGGGCCGTCGGGAGAGTTCCTCCATGCGGGTCTTGTCGCCGAGTATCGACCCTCCGGTGCGGCGGCTCGACGGATCGACGGCCAACACCGCCACCCGTCTACCGGTGGCGATGATGTGGTTGCCGAAGGCTTCGATGAAGGTCGACTTGCCCACACCGGGCGGCCCGGAGATGCCGAGGCGAACGGCGTGGCCGGTGGCCGGGAGAAGCGCATCGAGAATGACGTCGGCGTCGGCGCGGTGATCGGTGCGCGTGGACTCGGCGAGGGTGATGGCGCGCGCCAGGGCCCGGCGGTCACCGGTACGGATCCCCTCGATCAGGGACTGGGGATCGGACGGGGCGGTGGTCACGGGCCGGGCTCTAGGCCCCGGTCCGGCGTTCGGCCAGCAGGGCGAGCACCTTGCGGGCCGCGGTGGGGATGTTGGTGCCGGGACCGAAGATGGCGGCCACGCCGGCTTCGGTGAGCATGTCGTAGTCCTGGGGCGGAATGACCCCTCCGCAGACGACGAGCGTGTCGCCGGCCCCGGCCTTGCGCAGTTCCTCGATGAGCTGGGGGACGAGGGTCTTGTGTCCCGCCGCCTGGCTCGAGATCCCGACGACGTGGACGTCGTGCTCCACGGCGTCACGGGCGGCCTCGGCCGGGGTCTGGAAGAGGGGGCCCATGTCGACGTCGAAGCCGAGGTCGGCGAAGGCGGTGGCGATGACCTTGGCCCCGCGGTCGTGGCCGTCCTGGCCCATCTTGGCGACGAGCATGCGGGGGCGGCGGCCCTCGGCGGTGGCGAAGGCCTCGATCTCACCTTGCAGCTCTGTGAAGTCGTCGTCGCCCTCGTAGGCGTGTCCGTACACCCCGGCAATGGTACGGACCTCGGCCTTGTGGCGGCCGAACACGGCTTCCATGGCATCGGAGATCTCACCCAGCGTGGCCCGGGCTCGCGCCGCCTCGATGGCCAGGGCCAGCAGGTTGGTGCTGCCGCGTGCCCCTTCGGTGAGGGCGTCGAGGGCGGCCCGGCAGGCGGCGTCGTCGCGCGTGGAGCGGATCTGCGCCAGCTTGGCGATCTGGCCTTCGCGCACGGCGGTGTTGTCGATGTCGAGCACGTCGACCATCTCGACGTGCTCGGGCACGTACTTGTTGACGCCCACCACGACGTTCTGGCCCCGGTCGATCCGGGCCTGGGTGCGCGCCGCCGACTCCTCGATGCGGAGCTTGGGCATGCCCGACTCGACGGCCTTGGTCATGCCCCCGAGCTCCTCCACCTCACCGATCAGCGCCCAGGCGGCGTCCACGAGCTCGGTGGTGAGGGCTTCGATGTAGTAGCTGCCGCCGAGCGGGTCGACCGTGCGGCTGACGCCGGTCTCCTCGGCGATGATGAGCTGGGTGTTGCGGGCGATGCGGGCCGAGAAGTCGGTGGGCAGGCCGAGGGCTTCGTCGAAGGCGTTGGTGTGCAGGCTCTGGGTGCCGCCGAGCACCGCCGCCAACGCCTCGATGGTGGTACGCACCACGTTGTTGTAAGGGTCCTGTTCGGTGAGCGACACCCCCGAGGTCTGGCAGTGGGTGCGCAGCATGAGCGACTGCGGCTTCTTCGGCTCGAAGCCCGACATCACGCGATGCCACAGCACGCGGGCGGCGCGCAGCTTGGCGACCTCCATGAAGAAGTCCATGCCGATGGCGAAGAAGAACGACAGGCGACCGGCGAAGGCGTCGACGTCGAGGCCTTTGGCCAGGGCGGCTCGGACGTACTCTTTGCCGTCGGCGATGGTGAAGGCCAACTCCTGCACGGCCGTGGCTCCGGCTTCTTGCATGTGGTAGCCGGAGATCGAGATGGAGTTGAACTTCGGCATCTCCGTGGCGGTGAACTCGATGATGTCGGCCACGATCCGCATGCTCGGGCCGGGCGGGTAGATGTAGGTGTTGCGCACCATGAACTCTTTGAGGACGTCGTTCTGGATGGTGCCGGCCAGCACCGAGCGGTCGACTCCCTGCTCCTCGCCGGCCACGACGAACATGGCCAGCACCGGTATCACCGCGCCGTTCATGGTCATCGACACACTCATGTCGTCGAGCGGGATGCCGTCGAAGAGCACCTTCATGTCCTCGACGGTGTCGATGGCCACACCGGCCTTGCCGACGTCGCCGACGACCCGGGGGTGGTCGGAGTCGTATCCGCGGTGGGTGGCCAGATCGAAGGCGACCGAGAGACCCTTCTGGCCCGCGGCCAGGTTGCGCCGGTAGAACGCGTTCGACGCCTCGGCGGTGGAGAACCCGGCGTATTGGCGCACGGTCCACGGCCGGCCGGTGTACATCGTGGCCCGCACCCCCCGGGTGAACGGGGCGAAGCCCGGGAGGGTGTCGGTGGCCAGCGCCTCGGTGTCGGCCGCGGTGTAGAGCGGCTTCACCTCGATGCCCTCGGGAGTGGTGGTCACGAGGCCGATGGGGTCGGCTCCCTTGAGGTCCTTGCCGGCGGCGACCGACCAGTCGTCGAGGGTGGGCTGGGGCTCAGGGGTCCGGTCAGTGGCGCTCACGGCTTCGCAGCCTAAACACCGGCACGCGCGGTGTCATGCTGAGTACATGGTCTTGTTTCGGGTGCCGCGCCCCACTCTGTGGGCGAGAAGGCAGCCACCCTGGGCCGCGTCGTGACGACCGTGCTCGAGTACGAGGGCGTGCACGTCACCGCGGCCGATGGCACCGAGTTGCTCCACGGCATCGATCTGACGGTGCCGGACGGCCGACTCACGGTTCTGGCCGGCGCCTCGGGTTCGGGGAAGTCGACGCTCCTACGCCTGGCCAACCGGTTGGAGGTGCCGTCGGCCGGCCGGGTCCTCGTACGCGGTCAGGACGTCTCCGAACTCGACCCCCTGGTGCTGCGCCGTCGGGTCGGGATGGTCTTTCAGCGGCCCACGCCGTTCGCCGGATCCGTACGCGAGAACCTGCGCGTCGCCGAACCGACCGCCGACGAAGCTGCGCTCGGGGACACGCTGGCCCGGGTCGGGCTCGACCCGGAGATGCTCGACCGTGTCGCCGATGATCTGTCGGGTGGAGAGGCCCAGCGCATGTGCCTGGCCCGCACGTTGCTCACCGAGCCGCAGCTGGTGCTGATGGACGAGGTGACGTCGTCGCTCGACCCGCCCGCCCGGCGCGAGATCGAGAGGCTGGCCCAAGACCTCGTGGCCGATGGTCTCACCGTCGTGTGGGTCACCCACGACCTCGCGCAGGCCGAGCGCATCGCCGACGACACGGTGGTGCTCGTCGACGGTCGGTGCGCGTCGGCCGACGAGCGGACTCGGTTTCTCGCCGACCGGTCCGAGGAGGACGGGTAACGGTGAGCACGACCGCCATCGGATGGGGCGGGCTGGTGGCCTCGCTCACCCTCGTGGCCGTGGCCGTGGCCCTGTCCGGTTGGCAGCGGCTGCACCTGACCCGCACCATCCTCTGGTCCTCGGCTCGGGCCGCGGCGCAGCTCCTCGCCGTCGGGGTGGCCCTGGCCCTCGTGCTCGATCCCGATGCCTCCCTGGTGTGGTCGTGGCTGTGGGTCGTCGCCATGGTGGCGTTCGCCGGGATCACCGTGCGCAACCGGGCGCGAGAAGCACCGGGGATCTTCGGTCTGGCGGTCCTGTCCATGGCCACGGTCGTCACGGTGAGCCTGGGGGTGATCTTCGGGCTGGGAATCTTCCCGGTGCAGGGGCGCACGATCATCCCCATGGCCGGGATGATGATCGGCAACTCGATGACCTCGTGCGTGCTGGTCGCCCGCCGCATCGTGGGGGAGCTGTCCGACAAGCGGGACGAGGTCGAGGCGCGGCTGGCGCTCGGGCAGGCCTGGCCGGTGGCGTCGCGACCCTACGTGCGCGCGGCGCTGCGCACTGCTCTCATCCCCCAGATCGAGTCGACGAAGTCGGTGGGGCTCGTGTTCCTGCCTGGGGCCATGACCGGGCTCATCCTCGCCGGCGTGGACGCCCGCGACGCCGTGGTGGTGCAGTTGGCGATCATGTACCTCGTCCTCGGCTCGGTGGCCACGAGCGTCACGGTCATCGGGCTCGGGCTCACCCGGCGGCTGTTCACCCCCGATCACCGGTTGCGCCCGCTCGATCGGGCTCCTGCATGAGCATTCCCGGCGTCCGAGAAGTTTGGTGCGACCACTAGCCTCTCGCCATGGCCAAGCGCTTCGTGATCATCGGTGGAGGACCGGCCGGCAACACCGCCGCCACCCACGCCGCCCGCTTGGGGGCCGAGGTCACGATGATCGAGCGCGACGTCATCGGGGGGGCCGCTCACCTGTGGGACTGCATCCCCTCCAAGGCCATGATCGCCACTGGTGGAGCCTTGGCCCGCATGAGCAAGGCCCAGGGGATGGGCCTGCGCGACGTCGGAGCCCTGCTCGACTTCGACGTGCTGGCCGAGCGCATCCGCGCCATCGAGAACCGCCTCGAGAGATCGACGGTCGAGATCCTCGGCAGCCAAGGGGTGCGCATGCTCCACGGCACCGGACGTCTGATCGGACCGCGCCAGGTGGTGGCCGACACCACCGACGGCACCGTCGAGCTCGAGGCCGACGTGGTGTTGCTCTCCACCGGGAGTCGTCCTCGCGTCCCTGAGTGGGCCACGGTCGACGGCACTCGCGTCCTCACGACCCGCGACGCCTATCCGCCTCCGGAGCTCCCCGAGCATCTCGTGGTCGTCGGTTCGGGGGTGACCGGTGTCGAGTTCGTCCACATGTTCTCGTCGTTCGGGTGCCAGGTCACCCTGATCGTGAGCCGGCAGCAGGTCCTTCCTCAGAAGGACCCCGAGGTCGCGGCGGCGCTCGAAGCCGACTTCATCGGGCGTGGTGTTCGCCTCTACAAAGGGGCCCGGGCCACCGGCATCGAGGTCGGCGAAGGCACGGTCAACGTGGTGTGCGACGACGGTCGGCAGGCGCGCGGCACCCATGCCCTCCTGGCCATCGGCTCGCTCCCCAACTCCGAGGGTCTCGGTCTGACCGAGGCTGGGGTCGAGACCCAGGACGGCTACGTGGTGGTCGACCACAACTGCCTGTCGTCGGTACCCGGCGTGTACGCGGCCGGCGACCTGTCGGGCAAGCTGCCGCTCTCGTCGGTGGCGTCGATGCAGGGCCGCAAGATCGCCGAGCACGCCATGGGCCTGCACGTGGGCGCGCACCGACACCTCGACTACGACAAGGCGGCGTCGGCCATCTTCACTGTGCCCGAGATCGCCGACGTGGGCCTGGCCGAGGCCGACGCCTTCGCCGAGGGCCGCAAGATCCGGGTCACCAAGGTGCCGTTCTCGGCCAACGCCAAGGCCCTCATCGAGAACGACCCGCGCGGTTTCGTCAAGATCGTCTCCGACCCGGCCACCGGCGTGATCCTCGGCGGCTCCATCGTGGGTCGCCGCGCCGCCGAACTCATCTCGGTCATCGCCCTCGCCGTCACCGCCGGCCTCCGCGTGCAGGACATCTACGAGAGCCTCCTGGTCCATCCCACCTTGGCCGAAGCCCTGTCGGATGCGGCCGAGTGAAGTGACCGATCCCGTGCCCGCCGAAGGCGAAGAGCCACGCCGACCAGCGACGACGGCGTCGGCCGAACCACCCCCCAAGCTGCCCGAGGCCAAGGACTTCCCCGCCACGGGAGCCAACAGCCTCGCCGCTCCGGGGCCCCGTTTCGGTGCCCGCGGTGTGGATCTGGCCATCGTCGTGACCCCCGCCCTCGTGGTGGTGGCCCTCTCGGTCACCGCCTCCGCCGAACGCGTCGAGATCGACACGCCCACGTGGCTGCCGTGGCTCGTCCTCGGGGTCGGGGTCGTCTACGAGTTCGTGATGCTGGCGCTCTGGGGTCGCACCCTCGGTAAGTGGATGTTCGGTCTACGGGTGGCCCGCTACACCGACGGCAAGAAGCCGGACCCGTCGCAGGCCCTGCTGCGGGCCCTCGTGCCGTGGACACCGATGGCGTTGCCCCTTCCCTTCGGCTTGGCCATCGTGCTCGGTCTGTGGGCCTCCGGGATCCAGGGCTCACTGCACCGCGGCATCCCCGACCGGGCCGGGGGCACCGTCGTCATCGCGACCCGCTGACCGGCCTGGTCACCCGGTCATGGCGTCGCGCCGTGGTGTCGCGACCGGGCGAAGGCGACCGCGGACATCGACGGGAGGGACCTACTCGATCACCACGACGACGTCGCCGGAGCCGACGGAGTCGCCGGCGGCGACCTTGATCTCCTTCACCGTGCCGGCCTTGTCGGCGGTGATGTTGTTCTCCATCTTCATGGCCTCGAGCACACAGACCGTGGCCCCGGCCTCGACCTCTTGGCCCACCTCGACGAGCACCTTCACGATGGTGCCCTGCATCGGCACCTCCACCGCACCCGAGCCTCCGCCCGTGGTGGGGCCGCTGCCCCCGCCGGCCCGCTTGGCCCGGGCCGGTGCCGCCCCGGTGCCGGCGCCCGCGGCGACCACGGCCCCGGCCTGGCTCTCGGGGATGAACATCTTCACCGCGAAGCGCTTGCCGTCGACCTCGACGTCGACGTCGCGCTGCACCTTGGCCTCAGCCTCGGTGCCGCTCGAAGCGCCGGGCGCCGAGTCGACACCGGTGAGGTCGAGTACGTCCTCCACCCACTTGGTGGAGTGCTTGCCGGCCACGAAGTCAGGGTGTTCGAGGATGGCGATGTCGGCGGGGATGGTGGTGGCGATGCCCTCGATGCGGAACTCGCGCAGGGCTCGCAGGGTGCGCAGGATCGCGGTGTCACGGTCATGGCCCCAGCAGATGAGCTTGCCCACCAGGTTGTCGTAGTACTGGCTCACGGTGTCGCCGGCTTCGTAGCCACCGTCCCAGCGGGTACCGAACCCGGCGGGCGGGACGAGCGTGGTGATGGTCCCGGGGGAGGGCAGGAACTTTCCGCCGGCCACGTTCTCGGCGTTGATGCGGATCTCGATGGCGTGGCCCGACAACACGATGTCGTCCTGGCCGAACGACAACGGCTCACCGGCCGCGACCCGCAACTGCTCGGCCACGAGGTCGATGCCCGACACCATCTCGGTCACCGGGTGCTCGACCTGGAGGCGGGTGTTCATCTCCAGGAAGAAGAAGTCGCCGTCCTGGTAGAGGAACTCGACCGTGCCGGCGTTGACGTATCCGCAGGCCTTGGCCACCTTCACCGCGGCGTCGCCCATGGCCTGGCGGACCTCGGGTGGGAAGGCCGGGGCCGGGCTCTCCTCGACGAGTTTCTGGTGGCGGCGCTGGGCCGAGCAGTCGCGCTCGGCCACCCACACGCAGTTGCCGTGGGTGTCGGCGATGATCTGCATCTCGATGTGCCGGGGCCAGGTGAGGTAGCGCTCGACGTAGCACTCGTCGCGCCCGAAGCCCTTCAGGGCCTCGCTCTGGGCCGACTCGAAGGCTTCGGCGGCTTCTTCGGCGCGGCGCACGACCCGCATGCCCCGCCCGCCGCCGCCGTAGGCGGCCTTGATGGCCACCGGCCAACCGAACTCCTCGCCGAAGGCCACGACCTCCGAGGCGTCGGTCAGGAACTCGGTGGTCCCCGGCACACCGGCCACGCCCACAGCCTGCGCGGCGATGCGGCTCGACACCTTGTCGCCCATGATCTCGATGGCGCCCGGGGGCGGGCCGACGAACGCCACCCCGCGCTCGGTGATGGCCCGGGCGAAGTCGGTGTTCTCCGAGAAGAACCCGTAGCCCGGATGCACGGCGTCGGCGCCGCTGCGCTCGATCACGTCGAGGATGGCCTCGGTGTTGAGGTAGCTCTCGGCCGCGGTCTGACCTCCGAGCGCATAGGCCTCGTCGGCGAGACGGACGTGAAGGGCGTCGCGATCGAGATCGGAGTACACCGCGACCGTGGCGATACCCATCTCCTGGCAGGCGCGGATGACGCGGACAGCGATTTCGCCGCGGTTGGCGATGAGGACCTTGTTGAGCACGCCATATGGTGGCAGATGTGATGGGGTCCTCCGCCACTTCGAGATTGACGGGTACCCGGTTCACCGAGGTGCGGTGGGTCGACGAGATCGCATCCACCAACGCCGACCTGCTGGTGGCGGCCGCCGAGGGAGTACCCGAGGGCCTGGTGCTGGTCGCCGATCACCAGACCGCGGGCCGGGGACGGCTCGATCGGCGGTGGGAAGCCCCGGCTGGGGCATCGCTGCTGGTGTCGGTGCTGCTGCGGCCCGCCCTTGCCGTTGACGACGCCTTTCTGGTGACGAACGCCGCAGGGGTGGCCGCCGTCCACGCCTGCCGCGAGGTGACCGGCCTCACCCCGGGCCTCAAGTGGCCGAACGATCTGGTCGTGTCGGCGCCGGACGGCTCGCTGGTCGGCAAGCTGGGGGGGATCCTGGCCGAGGCCCGTCTGGGTGCCCAGGGTCTCGACGCCGTCGTGGTGGGGATGGGGCTCAACGTCAACTGGCCGGCGGCCCTGCCGCCGGAACTGGTCGACGTGGCGGTGGCGCTGAACCACCTCACCGGTCGCCCCGTCGACCGTGAGGACCTCCTCGTGGCCTGGCTTCGCCGGTTCGACCGGTGGTTGGGACTCCTCGACGGTCCGGATGGGAGGAACGCGCTGCTGGCGGAGGTGCGATCGGTGTCGGCCACGTTGGGAAGGGCCGTGCGGGCCGAGCTTCCCGACGGTCGGAGCATCGAAGGTCAGGCGTCGGGTCTCACCGCCACCGGGCACCTTCTGGTGGCCCCCGACAATGGTGGCCCGACGATCGAGGTGACGGTGGGCGACGTCGTTCACCTCCGCCATCGGGCCTGAAGCCCGGGCTCAGCGGTTCGAGAGGTCGGTCGTCACCGCGACGGCGAGGTCTTCGGAGGCGACGGTGGTGAGCGGTCCGCCCACCGACGGCAGGGCCCGTCCGTCGACATGTGACACCGGGGTGACGCCCCGAGTGCTCGACGTGAGGAAGATCTCGTCGGCTCGCCCCACGACGCCCATGGGGATATCGGATGCGGCGCCGACCCCGCGTTCGAGCAGCACCTCGCGCACGATCCCCGGGAGGCATCCGGCCTCCAGGGTCGGGGTGAGCAGCACACCTCCCACCCCGACGAACACGTTGGCGGTGACGGCCTCGGACAGGCGCCCCGTGGTGTCGGCCAGCAGGGCCTCCTCGGCTCCGTGGGCGCGGGCGTGGGTCAGGATGACCACCCCTTCCCCGTAGCTCGTCGACTTGAGCCCGGCCAGAGGTGAGCGCTCGTTGCGCACCCAGGGCACCGTGACCACCCGGGCGGCGTCGGGGGCCGGCGGGGAAGCCGCGGCCGCGATCACGACCGTCGTGGGCCCGGTGGGTCGGATGGGGCCCAGAGGGCCAGGCCCGCTGGTGACCGTGACCCGCAGTCGACCGTCGACCACCCCCGCGGCGTGGAGTACCTGTGAAGCCGCGCTCGTCAACGTCGCGTCGTCGAGGCTGACATCGAGGCCGATGCGGGCGGCCGCCCGGCGCAGTCGGCGCAGGTGCCGGACCCAGAACACGGTTCTGCCGTCGATCACCCGCACCGTCTCGAAGAGGCCGTCGCCGACGGTCACCCCGTGGTCGAGCGGGTCGATGCCCGCGAGCCCCTCGGGCAGCATGGTGCCGTTGACCCAGGTCGCGGCGCTCAACGGACCGTCGCTTCGGCCGGCGACGAGGCCACCGCCAGCAGACGCCGAGCCTTCAACTCGGTCTCGGCCCACTCCCCATCAGGGGTCGAGTCCCAGGTGATGCCCCCACCGGTGCCGAAGCACAGGTCGCCACCGTCGACGAAGAACGTGCGGATGGCCACGTTCAGGCGTCCCCGTCGCCGGTCGGCGTCGACCCATCCCACCGAGCCGCAGTAGATGCCGCGCGGGCACGGTTCCAAGCGCTCGATGTGGGCCAGGGCCGCCAGCTTCGGGGCCCCGGTCACCGAACCGGGCGGGAAGCAGGCTTCGAACAGCTCCGGCCACCCGACCCGGGGGCGGAGTTGCCCCTCGACCGTCGACACCAGGTGCACCAGGCCCGGATGGGTCTCGGGGGAGAGAAGGCTCGGCACCTCGATCGTGCCCGGCCGGCACACCCGTCCCAGGTCGTTGCGGACCAGGTCCACGATCATCACGTTCTCGGCTCGATCCTTGGCCAGGAAGCCGTCGGCCTGCTCGGCGGTGCCCTTGATCGGAGCGGACCACACCCGGTCTCCCTCTCGGGCGAGAAAGAGCTCGGGAGAGGCCGACGCCACCCTGATGCCCCGAGCCGGTAGCTCGATCACCGCGTCGTGCGGGGCCGGGTTTCCGGCGGCGAGGGCGGCCCCGAGATCCAGCATCGAGGCCTCGGGCGGGAGCGGGGCGCGGAGCTGTCGGGTCAGGTTCACCTGATACACGTCGCCCTGGGCGATCGATTCCCGCACGGTGGTGACGGCGGCGGCAAAGTCGAGCTCGTCCAGCGACGAGCGCCACCGGTCCCGATTCGGCCCCTGCCAGGGTCGCGGGGTCGCGAGGTCGCTCGGGCCCATCGGTCGCACCCGGTCGAACCGGGCCAGCACGGGGGAGCCGTCGAACGGGGCGACGACCGCCCACCACCCGGTGCCGTCGAGGGCCTCCAGATCGTCGGTCACGTCGACCAGTCCCGTCGCCACCATCCCGTCGACCACGACGATGCCGTCGCCGGCCGAGGTCCCGATCGGTGATCTGGCGGGCACGCTCACCGCCGCAGCGTAGGCACCTCGCCGGGCCCCGTCGCCCTGGTCGCCATCTCGTGTCGGTTCGGTCCTTGCCTCCTGTCTGTGCCCACCCCCGAGTACCCTCGCCGGCGTGCGTCGCCCCCATCGCACGTGGCCGCAGCGCCTGCTGCTCACGTGCAACTCGCTCCTCGTCGTCGTCTGTCTGGTCGCCGCCGCCGGGCTGGCCTGGACGTACGACCAAGCCAGCGCGCTGCCGCGCCTCGACCTGGGGCGGTCCCTCTCGGAACCGGTGAAGGGCGGCGAACCCCAGAACGTGCTGCTGGTCGGCGTCGACAACGGCGCCGGCCTCGACGCCGGCGACCCGGTACTCACCGGACGTGACATGTCGCTGAACACCGACACCATCATGATCCTGCGCGTCGACCCGACCACCCAGCAGGCCTCGATCCTGTCGATCCCCCGAGACCTCTACGTCCCGCTGGCCGGTGGGGGCAAGAACCGCATCAATGCCGCATTGGCGCTCGGGGGTCCCGAGCGGCTGATCGAGACCATCAAGCTCAACTTCGACATCCCCATCAACCACTACGCCACGGTCGACTTCGCCGGTTTCCGGTCTCTGGTGGAAGCCGTCGACGGCATTCCTGTGTACTTCCCGTGGCCGGCTCGTGACCGCAACACCGGCCTCTTCCAGTACGACCCCGGCTGTGTGACCCTCGATCCGGAACAGTCGTTGGCCTTCGCCCGATCCCGACACTTCGAGATCCAGGTCGACGGTAGGTGGCGGGAGGACCCCACCGGTGACTTCGGGCGCATCAGCCGCCAACAGCTCTTCATCCAGGCGGCGCTCGAGAAGGCGGTCGCCAAGGGCGTACGGAATCCGTTCGTCCTGCGTGACCTGATCGGCGTGGCTCAGCAGAGCGTCACCCTCGACCGCCAGTACACCGTCTCCGACATCGTGGACCTCGGCACCCAGTTCCGTGAGTTCGATCCGCAGAACCTGGCTCGTTACACGGTTCCGGGCAACGCCGAGTTCGTCGGGGCCATGAGCGTCGTCATCATGGACGGCAAGGCCGCTCAGCCGCTGCTCGACATCTTCCGAGGGGTGACGGCGCCCCCCGCCTCCGAGCCACCGGTGACCGCCGCCGCCGCCCCTGGTGCCGGGGCGAGCCCGACGACGACACCGGAGACCTCGACCACCTCCACCACGACCGACTCGTACCTCCCCGAGGCTCCCGCCGGCGTTTCGTGCGGCTGAGGCCCCATAAGAGAAGTGGAACCCATGGACCAGATTGTTGCCGTCATCGGCTCGGGCTACGTCGGGCTGACGACAGGTGCTTGTTTCGCCAGCCTCGGTCATCAGGTCCGTTGCGTCGACATCGACGCGGAGAAGGTTGCGTCTCTCCAGTCAGGCGTGATCCCGATCTTCGAGCCTGGTCTCGAGGAGATCGTCCGTGAGGGGCTCGCGTCCGGTCGGCTCAGCTTCACCACCGACGCGGCCTCCGCCGTCGCCGGCGCCCACTTCGCCTACCTGTGCGTTCCCACCCCGCAGGCCGCGGACGGGTCGGCCGACCTCAGCTTCCTCGAAGCGGCCGCCGGCCAGATCGCTGCCCACCTCCCCGCCGAAGCGGTCGTCGTCAACAAGTCGACGGTGCCGGTCGGTTCCACCCGCCGGGTGGAACAGGCCCTGGGGCGCGCTGACCTGTTCGTGGTCTCGAACCCCGAGTTCCTCAGGGAGGGCTCGGCGGTGCACGACTTCCTCAATCCCGACCGTGTCGTCATCGGCAGTGACGACCAAGGCGCCGCCATCCGGGTGGCGTCGTTGTACCTCGGTGTGCCCGCCCCGCTGATGGTCACCGACCCGGCGTCGGCCGAGACGATCAAGTACGCATCGAATGCGTTCCTGGCCATGAAGCTGTCGTTTGTGAACGCTGTGGCAGCTCTGTGTGAGGCAGTGGGAGCTGATGCCGACGACGTGATGCTGGGCATGGGTTACGACACCCGGATCGGCGACGGGTTCCTGCGGCCGGGGCCGGGGTTCGGGGGGTCGTGCTTCCCGAAGGACACCCGGGCCCTGCGCTTTCTGGCGCGAGAGGCCGGCTATGAGTTCGAGCTGCTCGACGCCGTGCTCGAGATCAACGACGCCCAGTTCGACCGGGTCATCGCCAAGATCGTCGCCGCCGTCGGTGGGTCCGTCGAGGGCGTGAGGATCGGGGTGTGGGGGCTCACGTTCAAGGCCAATACCGACGACCGACGCGAGTCGCCGGCTGTCGAGATCGTGCGACGCCTCGTTGCGGCCGGGGCTGACGTGCAGGCCTACGATCCCACCGTGCAGGGTGATCTTCCCGAGGTGGCCCAGGTCGCAGTCTGCGATGACCCCTACGCCGCCGTCGACGGGGTCCGGGTGCTTGCGGTGCTCACCGAATGGGACGAGTTCAAGTGGGTCGACCTCGACAAGGTCGCCGAACTGATGACCGACCATCGGGTCGTGGACGCCCGAAACCTGCTCGATCGCAGTGCGCTCCGTCGTCGGGGCTTCATCCACGAGGGCATCGGCCGCTAGCGCTCATGGCCACGATCGTGATCACCGGTGGCGCCGGGTTCCTGGGCTCGCACCTGTGCGAGGCGTTTCTCCGGCGAGGGGACGAAGTCGTTGCCGTCGACAATCTCATCACGGGCTCGATGGCCAACGTCGGGCATCTGGTGGCGCGGGAGGGCTTCACGTTCACGAACCAGGACGTGAGCAACGACATCGTCGTGTCCGGTCCGGTCGACGCGGTCTTGCACTTCGCCAGTCCGGCTTCGCCGGTCGACTACCTGGAGCTCCCGATTCAGACGCTCAAGGTGGGCAGCCTCGGTACCCACAACGCCTTGGGGCTGGCGCGAGCGAAGGGCGCCCGCTTCTTCCTGGCGTCGACGAGCGAGGTCTACGGCGATCCCGAAGTGCATCCCCAGCCCGAGACCTATTGGGGGAACGTGAATCCGATCGGCCCGCGGGGGGTGTACGACGAGGCCAAGCGGTTCGCGGAGGCGTTGACGCTGGCCTATCACCGGACCCATGACCTCGAAGTGAGGATCGTTCGGATCTTCAACACCTACGGGCCCCGGATGAGAGCTGACGACGGCCGGGTCGTGTCGAACTTTCTGGTGCAAGCGCTGAAGGGCGAGCCGCTCACCGTCTACGGCGACGGCACTCAGACCCGGAGCTTCTGTTACGTGGACGACGAGGTGCGCGGGCTGCTGGCCCTCCTCGACGGCGACCACACCGGGCCGATCAACATCGGCAACGAAGCAGAGTTCACGATGATGGAGCTGGTCGAACAGGTCTTGGCCGTCACCGGCTCCTCGTCGTCGGTGGAGTTCCGGCCCCTGCCGGTCGACGATCCCAAGCAGCGCAGGCCAGATCTCACCCTGGCCCGCTCGTTGCTCGGATGGGAGCCCACTGTCACCCTTTCCGAGGGCCTGACCCGCACTGCGGCCTATTTCCGGGCGACGCTCGAGCTGTGAGTTGGGACTCGGTGGTTCCTCCGGGGCGATGTTCGCTCGGGCCATCGTGGCGGTGATCCGCTCAGATGACGCGTGACTCAGCTTCGACGCGGTTGGCCAGGTACCAGTCGAGCGTGAGCTGGAGCCCCTGCTCGAACGAGGTCTCGGCCACGAACCCGAACGCGGCACGGGCCCGGCTCCCGTCGACCCCCCGCCGGGGCTGCCCATCGGGCTTGGTGGTGTCCCAGCGGACCTCGCCCGTGAATCCGACCAGCTCGGTGATGATGTCGACGAGGGCCCTGATCGGGAGCTCCCGGTCGGCGCCGAGGTTCACCGGCTCACCGTCGTCGTAGAACTCGGCGGCCCTCAGGATCCCCTCGGCGGCGTCGTCGACGAAGAGGAACTCCCGGCTGGCTGAGCCCGTGCCCCACACCTCCATCGACGCCGCGCCCGACTCTCTGGCATCCACCGCCTTCCTGATCAAGGCCGGGATGACGTGAGACACCGACGGGTGGAACTTGTCGCGAGGTCCGTAGAGGTTGGTCGGCATCAGGTACACGGCTCGCTGGCCGTACTGGGCCCGATTGGCCTGAAGCTGCACGAGCTGGGCGAGCTTGGCGATGCCGTAAGGAGCGTTGGTCTCCTCCGGGTAGCCCTGCCAGAGCGACGACTCGGCGAACGGGACGGGGGTGAACTTCGGGTAGGAGCAGATCGTGCCGACCATCACCGTCTTGTCGGTGTCACGGCGTCGGGCCTCCTCCAGCACATAGGTGCCCATCAACAGGTTGTCGAGGTACAGGTCCGCCGGTCGGGCCATGTTGGCGCCGATGCCCCCCACCCGTGCCGCCAGGTGGATCACCAGGTCCGGTCGGGTGTCGGCGAACATCGAGGCCACGGCCAGGGGGTCGCGCAGGTCGTAGTCGTCGCTCGTGGGGGCCAGCACCGCGCCCGGGCGGCGCACCGAGAGGCGGTCGAGCACGGCCCGGCCGAGGAATCCGTTTCCCCCGGTGACCAGCACGGTGCGGGTCTGCCAGAAGCCGGGATCGGGTTCGATCATCGTGTCGCCTGCCATACCCGCAACCCTACCGACACCGCTGGTCTGGCCCGAGGCGGTGCGTCCGACGTGGGAGACTCATCGCCCGTGGAACGACCGTGTCGGGTTGCCGTGACCCTCGAGCAGTGCTGGCACGAGGTGCCCGGTGGCACGGCCCAGGCGGCACTCGAGTCGGTCCGAGCGCTTCAGGCCCACGGCGCCGTCGATCAGGTCGGGGTCAGCGCCCGCCACGCCCACGATCCCGCTCCGGCGTGGGTGGCCCCGATTCCCGTCCGACCGATGCGGCTGCCGCGGTTGGCGTTGTACGAGAGCTGGCACTGGTTGCGTCGACCGGCGGTGCAGAGCGTCACCGGACCCGTCGACGTGGTCCACGCCACCGGGATGGCGGTGCCGCCACCGTCGGCCCCGCTGGTGGTCACCGTGCACGACCTGGCCTTCCTGCGTGACCCAGCGCAGTTCACGCGGCGCGGGGTGTCGTTCTTTCGTCGGGCCGTCGATTTGGCCCGCCGCGACGCCACGCTGGTCATCAGCCCCTCGGAGGCGACGCTCGTCGACTGCCGGGCCAACGGGTTCGACCCCGCCCGGCTGCGCCTCGTGCCGTGGGGGATCGAACCCCGTCCGGCGACCGTCGAGGCCGTGGCCGCCGCGCGGACCCGGTACGACCTGGGGGAGCGCTACATCCTCTGGGCCGGCACCATCGAGCCCCGCAAGAACCTGCCTGCGCTGTTGCGCGCCTTCGATCAGCTCGGGCCGCGCCACGTCCGTCTGGTGTTGGCCGGACCCATGGGGTGGAACACCGACCTGAAAGCCCAGCTCGCCGGACTGGGCGACCGGGTGCGCACCGTCGGGTTCGTCGCGCCCGACGAACTGCGCGCCCTCTACCGCGGGGCTGAGGTGTTCTGCTTCCCCAGCCTGAGGGAGGGCTTCGGACTCCCGGTGCTGGAGGCCATGGCCCAGGGCACCGCGGTCGTGACATCGGCGGGCACGGCCACCGCCGAGGTGGTGGGCGCCGCCGGTGTCACCGTCGATCCTCAGGACGTCGACGCGCTCACGGCGGCGCTGGCCGAACTGCTCGACGACCCCGAACGACGGCGCACTCTGGGCCAGGCCGGATTGCAGCGGGCGCTCTCGTCGTTCTCGTGGTCGGCCACGGCGACGCGGCTCGAGGCCGTGTACGCCGAGGCGGCCGCAACATGACGGCTCGCGCCGAGATCGGCGTCAACCTGCTCTGGCTCGTGCCGGGCCAGGTCGGCGGCAGCGAGGAGTACACGGTCCGTCTGCTGTCGGCCCTGGCGGAGTGGGCCCCGCCCGACCTCGCCATCACGCTGTTCGTGAACGGTTCCATGGCTGCGGCCCATCCCGACCTGGTCGCTGCTCACCGCACGGTCGTGGCCCCTGGCTCAGGTCGGCACCGGCCGGCACGGATCGTGGAGGAGTCGAGCTGGTTGGCCGTCGAGGCCCGCCGGCGGGGGCTCGCCGCCCTGCACCACGCCGGTGGCACCGTACCCAGCGTCTCCTCCGTCCCCCCGCTGGTGACCCTCCACGACCTGCAGCCGCTCAGCCATCCCGAGCGGTTCTCGTGGCCCAAGCGGACCTACCTCCGGGCGACCGTCCCCCACTCGCTGCGCCGCGCCCGCATCGTCATCACGCTCTCCGAGTTCACCGGTCTCGATGCCGTGGCCCGGTGCGGGATCGACCCGTCCCGGCTGCGTCGGGTCCCGTGCGGTGTCGACCCTGCCGGGGTCGGGCCCGATTCGGCCACCGTCGCCGCCGTCCTCGCCCGCCACGGCCTCAGCGGCCGACGCCTGGTCCTCTACCCGGCGATCACGTACCCGCACAAGAACCACGAGACCCTGGTGCGGGCTTTCGCCCGCCTGGTGGACGACCGGCCCGATCTCACCCTCGTGCTCACCGGTGGGGTCGGACCCGGTGAGGACCTTCTCGACGCCGCCGTGGACGCCTACGGGCTGCGCCCTCGCGTGGCTCGGCTGGGACGCATCCCGGCCGACGAGCTCGACGTGCTCTACCGGCAGGCCTCGGTCCTCGCCTTTCCCTCGACCTACGAGGGCTTCGGTCTCCCGGTCCTCGAGGCCATGGGCCGGGGCTGTCCGGTGGTGGCGTCCAACGCCGGCGGACTCCCCTCGGTGGTTGCGGACGCCGCAGTGGTGGTCCCGCCCCTCGACGCGAGGGCATGGGCCGGTGCCCTCGCCGCGGTGCTCGATGACCCGGATCAGGCGAAAGCCTTGGCCGCCGCCGGCCGCCGCCGGGCGGCTGACTTCACCTGGTCGGCATCGGCGGCGGCGTTGGCCGATGCCTACCGCGCCAGCCTCGTCCCCCCGTCGGTGAGGACCCATGCCGAGGATCGCCGATGAACCTGCTCGTGCTCTGTCCCCACTTCGAGCCCGACGTGGCCCCGACCGGTGAGGTCATGACGCGCATCGTGCACGAGCTCGCGGCACGCGGTCACCACATTGAGATCGTCACCTCGTTGCCCTGGTACCAGCAGCACGCCATCGAGCCGGGATGGGAGGGACGGGTGGTGCGCACCGAGCGCCGCAACTGGGGGCGGATCACCCGCATACACCCGTTCCCCACCGATCGCCGCAACGTGGCGGCCCGGGCGTTGGCCTTCGGCGGCTTCACGGCGCTGGCGACCACCCTCGGGCTGGGGGCCCGTCGACCGGACGGCGTGCTGGCCATGGCGCCCCCGCTCACCCTGGGCCTGGCGGGGTGGGTGGTGGCCCGGGCCCGTCGGATTCCGTTCGTGTTCAACATTCAGGACGTGTTCCCCGATGTGGCCATCGAGTTGGGGCTGCTCGAGGGTGCGCAGGTCATCCGGGCCGCCTACGGGCTCGAACGGCTCACCTACCGCCTCTCCGACGCCGTCACCGTGCTCTCCGACGACCTCGCCGCCAACGTGACGGCCAAGATCACCCGGGGCAGACGGGGCCGGCTCGATCCCGATCAGGCCGCGAAGGTGCGGGTCATCCCCAACTTCGTCGACACCGACTGGATTCGCCCCGGTCCCTGCGACAACGCCTATCGACGCCAGTTCGGCCTCGAGGGGAAGACCGTGGTCATGTACGCCGGAAACGTGGGCTTCAGCCAGTCGCTCGATCTGGTGCTCGACGCCGCCCGTCGCTTCGCGGGCGAACGCCCGGATGTCGTCTTCGTGATCAACGGGGGGGGAGCGCAGCGCCCAGAACTCGAGGCCCGGGCCGAGGGGCTGAGCAATCTCCGTTTCGTCGACATGCAGCCCAAGGAGCGACTTCCGGAGGTGCTGGCGGCAGGGGACATCCACGTCGTCCCTCTGAAGCGGGGCCTGGCCCGGTCGAGCGTCCCGTCGAAGCTCTACTCGATCCTCGCCGCCGCTCGCCCGGTGGTGGCCAGCGTCGACCAGGGCACCGAGGTCGCCCGCACGTTGGCCGAGGCCGGCGCCGGCCTGGCCGTCCCCCCCGAGGATCCGGGCGCCTTCGTCGGTGCCCTCGGTGAGCTGATCGACGACGCCGACCGGGCCCGGAGCATGGGTGAGGCCGGCCGCCGTTTCGTGGAGGGTTGGGCCTCACCGGCGGCGGTGGCCGAGGCCTACGAGTCGCTCTTCGCCGAACTCAGGGGCCGAGCCGGTCGCGTCCGGGGACGCCGACGCGACGGGTAGCCTCGTCGCCTCATGGGTAAAGCGTCTTCTTCGAAGAAGGTCGCCCGCGCTGCTCGCGCCGGCGGTCAGACCAGCAGTGGCCCGAAGCGTCAGGTGGTGTTCCCCCTCAGCGTTCTCGCCATCGTCCTCGTGGGCGTCGTGTTGGTGGTGTTCGCCCGCGGCGCCAACCAGGAGGTCGCGGCCGAGAGCCCCAAGGTCGGGGAGCACTGGCACGCCGCTTACGGAATCTACGTCTGTGACGCGTTCCTCCCACCGCTCGCCGACGTCGGTGCCGACACCACGGGGCTGCACACCCATGGCGACGGTGTGGCCCACATCCACCCCTTCGTCAGCGGGGCGGCCGGTCGCAACGCCACGCTCGGCACCTTCGGCGAGACGGTCGGCCTCACCTTCACGTCCGACTCGTTCACCGTGAACGGCACCACCTACGCCAACGGGTACGACTGCAACGGCCAACCCGCCGAGGTGAAGATGTACGTGTGGCCGGCCGACGACACCGCTGCGGAGCCCACGGTGCTCACCCAGGACTTCGCCGACGTGAAGTTCGACCGGGACCGCCTCGCCATCACGCTGGCCGTCGTGCCTGCCGGCACCGACGTCCCCCGTCCCGAGTCCGTTCCCGAGCTCGACCAGCTCAGCGACGTCATCGATGCCCCCTCCACGCCGATTCCCGCGAACGCGGTGCCGTCGACCATTGCGGCCACGCCGTCGGCGAGCACACCCGCAACGGATCCGACCGGATCCCTGGGCACGGGGGGCGAGGTGCCGTCGACCACGGCGGGGCCGTGAGGGCGGTCGTGCTGGTCGGAGGGTTCGGCACCCGGCTCCGCCCTCTGACCCTCACCCGACCGAAGCAGATGTTGCCGGTCGTCGATCGTCCCATGATCGAGCGAGTGGTCGGCACGCTGGCTTCGCACGGTGTGACCGAGGCGGTCCTCAGCCTGGGCTACCGGCCCGACGCCTTCGTCGAGGCCTATCCCGACGGGCGCTGTGCCGGTATCGAACTGCACTATGTGGTGGAGCCCGAGCCGCTCGACACGGCCGGGGCCGTGCGATTCGCCGCCCGGTCGGCCGGCATCGACGAGACGTTCGTGGTGGTCAACGGCGACGTTCTCACCGATCTCGACCTGAGCGCCCTCTGGAAGCTCCATCACGAACGCGGGGGCGAAGGGACGATCGCCCTCACCCCGGTGGACGACCCGTCGCGGTACGGCGTGGTGCCCACCGACGACGAGGGTCGGGTCGAGGCCTTCGTCGAGAAGCCCCCGCCCGGGACCGCCCCGACCAACTGGATCAACGCTGGCACCTATGTGCTCGAGCCTTCGGTCATCGATCGCATTCCCGACGGCCGTAAGGTGTCGATCGAGCGCGAGACCTTCCCGGCCATGGTCGAGGATGGTTCCCTCTTCGCGGTGCCGAGTGACGCCTACTGGGTCGATGCCGGCACGCCGGCCACCTATCTCCAAGCGCAGCTCGATCTCGTCGACGGGGTGCGCGGCACGCCGGAGCGGGCGATCAGCGCCGAAGCTCTCGTGGCCGACGCCGCCGTGGTCGAGCACTCTGTCGTCATGGCCCACGCAGTCGTGGAGCCCGGCGCGGTGGTGCGCGACTCGGTATTGCTCGTCGGAGCCCGGGTCGCGGCCGGCGCCCATGTCCATGGGTCGGTGGTCGGAGCAGGAGCCGTGGTCGGACCCGACGCCGACCTTCGTGATCTCAGCGTCATCGGTGATTTCGTGCACGTGCCCGCTGGTTCTGTGCTGCACGGGGCGCGGCTTCCTGATCAACCCTGATGGGGTCGGCGTCGAGGCTTACGTGACGGTCGTCTCGGGGCCGGTTCAGCGAAAGAGATCGTCGGCGGGGGAGCGGACGATCTCGTCGTGCACGCTGCCGTCGCGCAACCATGTCGGGTCGACGCCGCGCACGACGGCGACAGGGATGCCCGTTGCCTTGCCCATCACCAGTTCCGCGGCACAGGCGATCTCGTCGACCACGGCGACCTCGGTGACCTGCATCTCACGGCCCATGGCGTCGGCGGTGCCGCGAAGATCCACGATCCCGCCGATGCCGGCGCAACCGATGGCCACGTCGGTCACCCCTCGGCGCCAGGTGCGTCCGAACGTGTCGGACACGATCACGGCGACGTCGACGCCGGCGCGGTGACGTAACCCGTCGCGGATGCGCCGGGCCGACCGGTCGGAGTCGACGGGGAGGAGGGCGGCGTAGCCGCGCTCCACGTTCGACAGATCGATCCCGGCGTTGGCGCAGACGAACCCGTGCGTCGTCTCGGTGATGAGCAGGTCACCTCGGCGGCGAAGGATGCGCACGGACTCCTGCTCGACCAGCGGCTTGTGGCTCAGGGGGTCATCGGGGTCGATGGCCACCAGGCGATCCTCGGCCTTGGAAACGATCTTCTGGGTGACCACGACCACGTCGCCATCGGCCAGGGCCGTCTCCGGTGAGGAGCTCGCGGCCGTCGCGATGATGCCGGCCAGGTCGGCGCCGACCGTGATCTCGCCGATGCCCTCCAGGCCGAAGACCTCGAGCCGGGTCAACGTCGGCTCCCGGCATCGACGACCACCCGGGCCAATGTGGCGGCCACTCCGGGGCGGCTCATGACCGTGGGGGCGACGACACAGCGCAGCCCCTCGGCCTCGATTGCCGGCGCCAGAGCGGCGTCGGCCTCGTCGACGACGAGGGTGGCGGCGATGTCGGCGTACAGCCGGGCCACCCCCACGACCGATGCCTCGTGACCGAGCTCGGTGAGAAGACGGTCCGCTGGGCCCTTGAGGGCGCCCCCGGCCACGATGGGGGAGACGGCCACCACGTTCTCGCGACGCCGGGCCACGGCCTCGCGTAGGCCGGCGACGGCGAGCACGGGAGCGATCGACACCAACGGGTTGGAGGGCGCCACGACGACGACCTCGGCCGAGGTCAAGCTGTCGAGCACCCCTGGGGCAGGTCGGGCGATGCCCTCCCCTTCGATCCGGACGGCGGCGACCGGTACTGCGTGTTGGCGCTGCACGAAGTACTCCTGGAACCCGATCTCGGTTCCCGCCGACAGGCCCGGGAAGTCCGGCCCCGGGGGGTCGTCGGTGGCGAGGGTCACCATGGTGCGCAACCGCTCGTTGGTGGCCGGCAGGAGGCGCAGGCCCAGACTCCACGCCGCCGTGATCTCGGCGGTGACCGTGGTCAGGTCGGCGCCCTCGGCGAGACGTTGGGTGCGGTAGAGGTGGGTGCCGAGATCGCGGTCGCCGAGCCCGAACCAGCTGACGCCCCCGTAACGGCGGACCGTGGCCATCGCCTGCCACGACTCGTCCCGCAGACCCCATCCGGTGTCGGGGTTCACGGCATCGGCGAGGGTGTAGGTGATGGTGTCGAGGTCAGGGCAGATGCGCAGCCCGTGCAGCTCCAGGTCGTCACCGACGTTCACGATGCCCACGAGGTCCGCAGGCTCGACGATCAGACCGAGGGCGGCGAGCATCCGGGCCGCTCCGACCCCTCCGCAGAGGACGGCGATCATTTCGGGAGGTTCATCGGCCGGCCATGGTCAGGCCAGGTGGCGTCGATGGCGGGCCACCGCATCGAGGTCGGCTTCGACCATCGAGTGCACGAGTTCTGTGAACGTCGTGGTGGGCGTCCACCCGAGCACTTCGGCCGCTCGGGACGCATCGCCCACGAGCAGGTCGACCTCGGCCGGCCGGAAGAACCGCTCGTCGATCACCACGTGGTCACGCCAGTCGAGGTCGACGTGGGCGAACGCCACCTCGCAGAACTCGCGGACCGAATGGGTCTCGCCGGTGGCGACGACGAAGTCGCCGGGAAGCGGCTGTTGGAGCATGCGCCACATGGCGTCGACGTAGTCGCCGGCGAAGCCCCAGTCCCGTTGGGCGTCGAGGTTGCCGAGGGCGATCGACGTGTCGAGGCCGAGCTTGATGCGGGCCACGCCGTTGGCGATCTTGCGGGTGACGAACTCGAGGCCCCGGCGGGGGGACTCGTGGTTGAACAGCACCCCGGAGTTGGCGTGCATGTCGTAGCTCTCGCGGTAGTTCACGGTGATCCAGTGGCCGTAGACCTTGGCCACCCCGTAGGGGCTACGGGGGTGGAACGGCGTGCTCTCGCGCTGCGGTACCTCGACCACCTTGCCGAACATCTCGCTCGATGAGGCCTGGTAGAAGCGGATCCCGGGGTCGACCATCCGCACCGCGTCGAGGAGGCGGGTCACCCCGAGGGCGGTGGTCTCGCCGGTCAGGACCGGCTGGCTGAACGAAGTCTGTACGAAGGACTGGGCGGCCAGGTTGTAGACCTCGAGGGGCCGGTGCTGGCGCAGCACCTGGATCATCGAGGCCTCGTCGAGCAGGTCGCCCGAGATCAGCTCGAGGTCGTCCTGGAGGTGCCCGATCCGTTCGAAGTTGAGCGTCGAGCTGCGGCGCATCATGCCCACGACCTCGTAGCCCTTGGTCAGCAGCAGTTCGGCCAGGTAGGACCCGTCCTGGCCGGTGATACCGGTGATGAGCGCACGGTTGGTCACTTGCGGACAGCCCTGACGATCGGGTGCCGAGGAGGTCGGCACGTCGGACCCCCGAGTCTACGGCGAGGGCGGACGGGGCCCGTCACGCGAAGGGGTCTTGGAGTCGGGACGAGCGTCACCGTTCTTCGGCGGGAAGGGCGCCGGCCGCTCGCCGTTCCTCGAGGATGTCGGCCAGCGTCTGGTCGAGCCCGATCAGCGGCTCCCAGCCGGTGGCGGCTCGAAGCTTCGAGGCGTCCCCTCGCAGAACCGGGGTCTCGACCGGACGCTGGAGGGCGGGGTCGGGAACCAGTCGCATCGGCCGCCGGGCCATGCTCACCAGACGCTCGGCCAGGTCGGCGATGGCCATGTCGACACCGCGGCACACGTTGTAGGCCTGGCCGGCCTCGCCGTGCTCCATCAGGAGCCGGTAGGCGTGAACGACGTCGCGCACGTCGGTGAAGTCGCGGCGCGGGGTCAGGTTCCCGACCGGCACGTCGTCGGCGCCACTCACTTCGTTGGTGACGATCCGATCGGCGATGGCCGGGGCCACGAAGCGGGTCGTCTGGCCCGGTCCGAGGTGGTTGAACGCCCGGGCCCTGATCGTGGGCAGGCCGTAGCCCCGGAACGCCTGCACGGCCAGGTAGTCGGCGGCCACCTTGCTGGCGGCATACGGGGTGATGGGGCACAGCTCGGCCGTCTCGCAGATGGGAAGCTGGGCGGGCGCAACGGGTCCGTAGATGTCGGCACTCGACACGACGAGCACCCGGGGTGACCCCGATCCTACACAGGCCTGCAACAGGTTGAGGGTGCCCTCGGCATTGGCCCGGAACGCCTCGAGCGGTTCCTCCCACGAAGCCCCGACGTCGCTCCACCCTCCGAGGTGGTACACGGCGTCGGGCGCGACATGGCGCAAGACCTCGACCAGCGCGGGGGCGTCGAGCAGATCGGGTCCGTCGACGCGGTCGACGCCCACGACTTCGTCGCCGTGGTCTTCGAGGTGCGCGGTGAGGTGGCGACCTACGAAACCGGCGGCCCCGGTGACGAGTACCTTCATCGCTTCTCAGCCACTCCCGATCGGCGATCCCATCGTTGGGATCATTCTTCGAAACCCTATCCGTGGGCCGCGTCTCGATAGAGCTGTGCCAGCTCCGTGGCGGTGCGGCGCCACGAGTAGAGCCCCAGTCGCTCGAGCCCCCGGGCGACGAGCTCGTCGGCTCGGCCGGGGTCGCCGGTGACGCGGGCCAGGCTGTCGGCGAGGGCGTCGGCCTGCCCCGGCGGGGCCCATTCGGCGGCGTCGCCCAGTACCTCGGGGAGGGCGCCGACCGTGGTGGCGACGACGGGGCACCGATGGGCGGCCGCCTCCAGCGGTGGCAGGCCGAAACCCTCGTACCGAGATGGGTAGGCGAACACGGTGGCGCCGGCCAGCAGGGCGTCGCGATCAGCGGTACTCACCCAGCCGAGTCGGACGATGCGGTCGCCGTGGTGCGCCCGGGCGATGGCGGCGGTGACCGCCGCCGCACCCCACCCGTCGGGTCCGGCGACCACCAGTCGCAGTCCGGGATCCTCGGTGGCGAGGCGGTCGAAAGCCGCCACGAGGGTGGGGAGGTCCTTGCGGGGTTCGAGCGTGCCGAGGGCCAGGATGAAACGGTCGCCGCCCCCGAGTCGGTGACCGAGGGGCGCGAGTCGGTCCAGGATCTCCTGGTCGACGGGGGCCGGGGCGCCGTTCGGGACCACCCGTATCCGTTCGGCGGCGACGTCGAAGCGCTCGATGATCTCGTCGGCCACGAACCGGGACACCGCGTGCACCCAGGCACCGGTCCGGATCTCGCGCCGCAACAGCGCGGGGTACTGGAGAGCATCACGCGTGCACATCTCCGGGAAGCGGACACAGGTCAGGTCGTGCACGGTGACGATCCGGGCGGCTCGACGGCTCGGCGGGACCACGAAGTTCGGGCCGTGCACCACGTCGACCGCACCGGTCCACCACTCGATCGGGGGAAAGTCGGCGCGGCGCCACATCTCCCTCATCGGCCGGGCGGCCATGGGCCGGCGTATCACCGTCACTCCCGGTGGGACGTGTTCGCCGAGTTGGTGCCGTCCGTTCCACGACACCCCGAACGCGATGATCTCGGCCAGCCCGACGGACGGGAGGTCGGAGGAGAGCTGATCGAGCACTTGCGCGGTGAATGTCCCCACACCGGTCCGCGGACCCAGCAGCGAGGTGGCGTCGAGGGCGAGACGCACCGGCGTCAGGTTCGACCCGTGACCCGAGCCAGCAGTCGCCGCACCTCGGCCGGCGAAGGGGGGCCGCTGAGGCCCAGCCCGCGCTCCAGCTCGCGTCGGCGCACCTGGAGGGCCTGCGCGGCCATCAGGCTCAGGCCGACGCCGACGTACAGGGTGTTGGTGGCGGCGTGGCGCACGTCGTCGAGCGGGTCGGGTGCCATCTTCCGAGCGTACCTGGGGTGAACCGGCGGACGGGGTGGGACGAGTACCCTCGAAATCCGTCGTGACTGTCCCGGAAGATCCCCCCGATCTCGTCCCCGCGCCCGCCGACGCCATCGCCGAGCCTCGTCCGATGCCTGTCGTCGAGCAACCCGCCGTGGCGCCGCCGGTGGTGGTGGTGGTGGTCGCCCATGACCCCGGATGGTGGTTCGAGGAGACGCTCGCCAGCATCGCCGCCCAGCACTACGCCAACACCAGCGTCCTGGTGGTCGATGCGGCCAGCAGCGATGCCGAGGGTCTTCGAGTGCGGGTCGCGGCTGTGCTCCCGGGGGCTCATCTGCGCCGCCTCGAGGAGGGGGTGGGCTTCGGCGCCGCCGCCAACGAGGCGTTGCGGTCCGTGCAGGGCGCCGCGTTCCTCCTGTTCTGCCACGATGACGTCCGCCTCGAGCCCGATGTCATCCAGGTGTTGGTGGAGGAGGCGTTCCGGTCCAATGCCGGCATCGTCGGTCCGAAGCTGGTCGACTGGCACCACGCCGATCGGCTGCTCCAGGTGGGTATGGGCGCCGATCGCTTCGGTCAGGCCTCGCCGTACGTGGAGCGCGGCGACCTCGACCAGTCTCAGCACGACGCCGTGCGCGATGCCTTCTTCATCCCTGGAGCCGCCACTCTGGTGCGCGCCGATCTGTTCGAAGCCCTCCACGGCTTCGACCCGGCCATCACCTTCCTCGGCGACGACCTCGATCTCGGTTGGCGGGCCCACGTTGCCGGCGCCAGGGTCGTGGTCGCCCCGGCTGCCCGTGTCGCCCATCTCGAGGCGCTCGGTGTGCGGCGCCCGGTCGACGACCGTCGTCGGCTCCAGGCCCGGCACCGTCTGCGGGCCCTGCGCGTGGCCGACACCCTCGGCACGCGCTTGCGGACGGTGCCGGTGGCCTTCGTCCTGGCCCTCCTCGAGGTTCTGCATTCGGTTGTGCTCGGACGGTTCCGTCATGCCCGCGATGTGGCGTCGGCGTGGTCGTGGAACATCAGCCATGCGTCGGGAACCCGTGCCCGCCGTCGGCTCCTCGCCGCCGTTCGCCAGGTCCCCGACCGCGAAGTGCGGGCGCGGCAGGCTCAGGGGAGCGCCCGACTGTCGGGGTACCTCCGTGGCCAGTACCGGGGCGACGGTTCGACCGACCCTCGAGACGTGGTGTCCAGCCTTCGCGACGCCCGCACCACCACCAGCGTGGTGGTCTGGACCATCGTGGCGGTCTTCCTGCTCATCGGGAGCCGAGAGCTGCTGTGGGGGCCGGTGCCCGCCATCGGCCAGCTCGCCCCGTTCGACTCCGCCGGGGACATGTTGGCGCGTTGGCGGAGCGGCTTCGATGCCACGGGGCTGGGGGCGTCGGCCCCGAATGCCACCGGGCTCGGTGCGTTCGGGGGACTGGGTGTGGTGCTTCTCGGCGCCACCGGTGTGCTCCGCTCGCTGGCGATCCTGGCGCCGCTGCTGGTCGGCGTGCTGGGGATGGCTCATCTCGTACGGCCCATCGGCTCGACCCGCTCCCGGCTGGTGGCGGTGGTCACCTACACCGCCGTGCCCGTGGCCACCAACGCCTTGTCGACGGGCCGTTGGGCCGGCATCGTGGCCTACGGGCTGGCGCCGTGGGTTCTCTCCGCCCTCGCCCGGTCCAGCGGGGTGGCGCCCTACGGCCCGCTCGGCGGCTCGGCCGGACCCGGTGTGCGCCATCGGCCCCTCCTCACCCGCATCGTGACGCTGGGACTCATCACCGCTCTCGCCGCCATCGTCGACCCCTCTCTCCTCCTCGTGCTGCCGATCTGTGGTGTGGCCCTCGTCGTCGGTGGCCTGCTCGCCGGCCAGGCCGGGGGTGTCCTGCGGGTGCTGGCAGTGACGGTTGGCGGCACCCTGGCGGCGCTGGTGTTGCACCTGCCCTGGAGTTTGTCGTTCGCCGACGGGTGGGCGGCGATCGTGGTCCCCACCTCCACCGCCGGCCAGTCGCTCGGGCTCGGTGCCGTCCTCGGGTTCGACACCGGGCCGTTCGGTAGTGGCGCCACGGGGTGGCTTCTCCTCGTCGCCGCCGCCCTGCCGTTGTTCACCGGCCGTCGGTGGCGCGTCGGGTGGGCGGTGCGGGCCTGGGCGGTCGCCGCGACCGGGTTCGGTCTGGCCTGGCTCGTGGGCCGGGGCGGATGGTCGTTCGACCTCCCCGCCCCCGAGCTCCTCTTGGCGCCGGCTGCGGCCGGGCTGGCGCTCGCCGTCGGCCTGGGCATGGTCGCGTTCGAGGTCGATCTCCCCGACTACCACTTCGGCTGGCGACAGATCCTCTCGTTGCTGGCGGGCGTGGCCTTCGTCGTCGCAATCATCCCGACCTGGTCGACGGTGGTCTCGGGTCGTTGGGAACTCCCGCGGGGCGACTTCGAGCGTTCGCTGTCGTTCATGCGCACCGAGGCCGAGGCCGAACCGTCGAGAGCCTTGTGGCTCGGCGATGCCGGGGTGCTGCCCGGTGTCGGGTGGGCGCTCGACGCTCCGGGCATCGACGATCTCGGGCCCGACCGTCGGCTGGCCTCTCTGACCTCCGAGAGCGGAGTGCCCACCGTGGCCGAGCACTGGCCGGGTACTGCCGACGGGGCCACACCGCTCGTGGCCGACGCCGTGCGGTCGGCCGCAGCGGGCGACACGTCGCGTCTCGGAGCCATCCTCGCCCCGATGGGCGTGCGCTACGTCGTCGTTCCGTTGGGGCCCGCCCCGGATCCTTACGCCGAGGGACGGCGCTACGACCCGCGGGACCTCCTGGCGATGTTGGAGGGTCAGCTCGACCTCGATGGCATCACCGTCAACCCGGGGGTGCGGGTGTACCGCAACGCCGCATGGGGCCCCCGCCGCGCCCTTCTGCCGCCCGGGACAGCCATCGGAGATGGCGGGCCCGGGGTCACCGGGCGGACGCTGCCGGAGCTCGTCGGAGCACCCGTGGCCCTCTCCGACGGCGACGGCGTCACCGACCATTCGGGCTCGATCGCCACACCTTCCGTGTTCTACCTGGCCTCGGGGGGTGGCGACCGCTGGTCGCTCTCGGTCGACGGGGACGACATTCCCCGTAGCGATGCCTTCGGGTGGGCGAGCTCCTTCGCCGTCGAGCGTGGTGGAGCGGCCGAGCTCACGTACTCCACGCCGGCCACCCGGTGGCTGACTCTGGGCGGCCAGATCGGCCTGTGGATTCTGGCCATCGTGTACCTGCTCCGGGTGCGGGTGGTGGAGGACGAGCCCGACACGCTCGCCGCCGACATGGCGCCGCTGGCGCCCGCCCATGTGGTGCTCGGTGATGCGCTGTCGCCCACCGCCGCCACCCATGACGCCCCCGAAGCACCGGCCCCACCGCCGGCCGAGCTGCCCACGATGGCCGTTCCCATCGTGGTCGGACCCGCGGCGCCAGGGGCTGATGAGTCGGCTGATGATGATCCGGCTGATGATTCGGACGGAGAGATCGCTCCGCCGGCCTCGGACATCGATGACCAGTCGTCGCGTCGGGGGCGCCGCCGGGGCGGGAGGCACGCCCGATGACCCGGCGCCCGTGGCGTTGGCCGATGCTCCTGCTGCTGCCACTGCTGTTGCTCGGGGCCGTCATGGTGTCGCGAAACGACACACCCGACTCGATCCCCGTTCGGGTCGACCGGTTGGCTCCTGGAGCGCCATCGGCCGACGCGTCCGGCTCCACCTGGTACTGCGCCGCCGGTTCGGCCACCGGGGTCGCATCGGGGGAGGGCGCCGGCCGGGCCGACCAGACCGTGATCATCGTCAATCTGTCCGACCAGGTCGTCGCCGGGGTGCTCACCGCCGTCCCGGTGGAGGGCGAAACGGTGCGTCGACCGGTCGAGGTCGCGCCCAACGCACGCACCGAAGTCGCTCTGGCCGATGTGGTGAAGGCGCCGTGGGCCTCGGCGGTGGTCGAGCTCGCGGGTGGTCAGGTGGCGGTCGAGCACGCCGTCAGCGGACCGGGGGGTCGCTCGGTCGGTCCTTGTGCGTCGCATCCGTCGTCCACCTGGTACTTCCCGGCGGGCTCGACGCGGGCGGGCACGACGATGCTGCTCGCCCTGTTCAATCCGTTTCCGGGTGAGGCGTCCGTCGACCTCTCCTTCGAGACCGAGGACGGCACCCGCACCCCTCAGCAGTTCCAGGGCCTGGTCCTCCCCGGGGGTCGGGTCACGGTCGTCGACGTGGGGGCGGTCGTCACCCTGCGCCAGGAGATCGCCACGACCGTGCGGGCCCGCAACGGCCGGATCATCGCCGAGCAGGTCCTCATCGGCGACGGCACCGATGGTTCCCCCACGGGTCTCACGTCGGTGCTCGGTGCTCCGGCCCCGGCCACCGACTGGACCTTCCCCGACAACGCCGCCCCGGGTCCCGGTCGAACGGCGTCGGTCTCGGTACTCAATCCCGGCGAGGTGGAGGCCTCGGTCGAGGTCCAGGTGTTCCTCGACGATCCCGCCGCCAACGGCACCGTCGAGCCGTTCGCCCTCACGGTCGGCCCGAAGCAGGCCCGCACCGTCGATCTGTTCGCCGACGGACGTATCCCCCCTGGGGTCGGGAGCTGGATGCTCGTCCGCAGCACCAACGGGGTTCCGGTGGTGGCCGAACGCCTCGAAGGCGGGACGACGGCCGCCGAGTCCGCGGGGTTGGCCGCCACCATCGGTACACCCATCGTGGCCACCGAGTGGCTCGTGCCGGTGGCCACCGCCTCGTCGCTCGAGTCCTCACGACTGGTGATCGTCAACCCGTCGGGTTCGGGGTCCGCCGTGGTGACGCTGCGGGCCCACGCCGGCGGGGTCACCCGAGATCTCCCCGGTTCGGGCCGGGTGGTGGTTCCGGCCGGTGCGCAGGTGGTGGTGTCCCTCGGGGCCGACGGGTCGGGCCTGGAGGGCCTGGCGGTCGTGGTGAGCGCCGACAGCCCGGTCGTGGTGTCGCGAACCTTCGTCTTCGCCCCGTCGGGGTTTGCGTCGAGCCTCGCCAGCGCCGTGTTCGGCACCGAATCGCTGCCGGTGGGGCTGGCCCGCCCGGAGGACTTCCTGGTCGACGCTCCCGCGGCCGGACCGTCGACCGACGCCCCCGAGGATGTCCTCACCACCATCGATCCGTCGGCCGCGACCATCCCTCCGGCATCGACGGCATCGACGGCATCGACGGCGTCGACCACGTCGGCGACAGGAGGCTGAGGTGGATCGTGTCCTTCTGGCCCTGGGCCTGGTGGCCGTGGCCGTGGCCGTGGCCCTGGTGCTCCAGCGCCGCTCACCCGACGGCCCCACCCGACCGCAGTTCTCGGTGCCCGTGCAGGTCGACCGGTCCGACTTCGCCCGCCGGGATGCCCCTTGGCTCGTCACGGTCTTCACATCGCGTACCTGCGACAGCTGCGGCGGGGTGTGGGACAAAGCCCGCCAACTCGATGCCGATGGTCGCGGTCCGGTGGCGGTGCAGGAGGTCGAGGTCACGGCGGAGCCCGGGCTCCACCGCCGCTACGGGGTCGATGCCGTGCCTCTGGTGTTGATCGTCGACACCGAGGGGGTGGTGGTGCGCCACTTCCTGGGACCGGTCACCGCCACCGATCTGTGGGCCGCCGTGGCCGAGGCGCGCGAACCGGGTTCCACGCCACCGGGCTGTGTCGACCACGCCTGACCGTCGGGCGACGGCGGCCCTGACCCGAGGCGACTGCACCGCCGGGTCGGGTCAGTCCTGAACGGGTGAGTCCGAAACCGGTGGGTCGGGCGGGGCGGGAGCGTCGTGGCCGTTGGTGCCGCTGCTGCCGCTGCTGCCGTTGGCGTTGGCGTTGGCGTTGATGAGCACGCTGTGAGGGTTTCCGGCCGTGGCCCCGGGGCTGGCCAGCTCGAGCAGGCGGGTGACTTCGGTGCCGTCGATGGTCTCGTGCTCGAGGAGTGCTCGGGCCACCAGGTCGAGGCCGTTGCGGTTGATGGTGAGAACCTCGCGGCAGCGGTCCTGTTGGAGGCGCAGGATCCGCTCGACCTCCTCGTCGATGACTCGGGCGGTGTCGTCGCTGTAGTCACGGGTGTGCATGAGGTCGTCGCCGAGGAACACTTGCCCCTGACTGCCCCAGGCCATCGGGCCGACACGTGTGCTCATACCCCACTCGCGAACCATCTTGCGGGCCAGTTCGGTGGCGCCGACGAGGTCGTTGTTGGCGCCGGTGGACACGACCCCGAAGACCAGGTTCTCGGCTATGCGTCCCCCCATACGGACGACGAGCGAGTCCTCGATGTAGTCCTGGCGGTAGATGTGGCGCTCCTCGAGTGGGAGCTGCATGGTGACCCCGAGGGCCATGCCCGAGGGGATGATGGTGACCTTGTGCAGCGGGTCGGCGGTGGGGAGCACCGCCGCACAGACGGCGTGCCCGGCCTCGTGGTAGGCGATCGTTTCCTTCTCGAGGTCACTCAGCACCATGGAGTCGCGCCTCTGGCCCATCAGGATGCGGTCGCGGGCCTCCTCGAAGTCGCGTTTGGCGATTTCGTTGCTGCCCCGACGCACGGCGAACAGCGCCGACTCGTTGACGAGGTTGGAGAGGTCGGCACCACTCATGCCGGGGGTGCCGCGGGCCACGAGGTCGAGGTCGACGTCGGCGGCGATGTGCTTGCCGTGGACATGCACGGTGAGGATCTTGCGACGGTCGTCGAGCTCGGGAAGGGGCACGACGACCTGGCGGTCGAAGCGGCCGGGGCGCAGCAGGGCGGGGTCGAGGATGTCCGGGCGGTTGGTGGCGGCGATCATCACGATGCCGGTGGTGACCTCGAAGCCGTCCATCTCGGCCAGCATCTGGTTGAGGGTCTGCTCGCGTTCGTCGTGGCCGCCGCCGAGGCCGGCGCCGCGCTTGCGGCCGATGGAGTCGATCTCGTCGACGAAGATGATGGCCCGACCCATCTTGCGAGCGTTCTGGAACAGGTCACGCACACGGCTGGCACCGACACCGACGAACATCTCCATGAAGTCCGACCCGGTGACCGACAGGAACGGAACGCCTGCTTCGCCGGCGACGGCCCGGGCGATGAGGGTCTTGCCGGTGCCGGGGGGGCCGACCAGCAGGATCCCCTTGGGGATGCGGGCGCCGATCTCACCGAACTTCTCGGGGTACTTGAGGAAGTCGACGACCTCGGTGATGTCCTTCTTCACCGTTTCGTAGCCGGCCACGTCGGCGAAGGTGGTGGCGGGTCGTTCGGCGTCGTAGGTCTTGGCCTTGCTGCGGCCGATGGACATGATGCCGCCCATCTGGCCCTGGGCCTTGCGCTGCATCCACACGAAGAAGCCGATGAGCAGGGCGACGGGCAGGAGCAGGGGGATCAACGAGCCCCAGATGCTCTGGGTGGGCGTCTCGAACTTGACGCCCTTCTCGGTCATCAGGGCCTGGTCGGCGTCGGATGGCTGCAGCGGGCCGGTGGTGGTGAACTTGGTGTTGTCGTCGAGGGTGCCGGCGACGTTGCCGTTGGTGTTGTCGAAGGTCGACGACTGGACCTGGTCGGTGCGCAGGTCCTCGAGGAAGTCGCCGTAGGTGATGGCGTTCCCCGGGCTGGTGCTGAACAGGCTGGGCAGGAACAACGCCCCGGCGATGACGGCGAGAAGGATCCAGATGGTCCAACGCGGCCAGCCCTTGTCGTTGCCGAAGCGCCCGCCCGGGGAGCTGCCCTCGCCGGAGGGAGGAGGGGTGCTGTCGGGACTCATAGCCGAAAGCCTAGATGGGGACGGCGAAAAACCCCGACAGGGGGGAGCAGTTTCAGGACGCCATGGCCTGGCGGCGTCGGTCGACGAGCTGCCAGCCGTTCGGCACCGAGAGGGAGTCGGCGTGGCGTCCGCAGACGTCGTACATTGCGGGGTGGGGCTCGTGGGCCAGGTCGTCCAGCCAGACCGTGCGACTGGCGTACTCGTAGCCGAACGTCGCCGAGGCCGCCTCGCCGCACCCGGGGCGCGCGCAGGAACGGGTCATGGTGCTGACCGTACCCGCCGACGACCTCCCCTCCGGGGACCGGTAGCCTGCGCCGTCGTGGCTCCAGCCGATCGTCGTCCGTCGCGGGTCACACCCTCCAAGAAGCAACTGGCCGAGGAGGCCGCCGCTTCCGGACGGAGGGGCTCGAAGTCGGCAAAGGCGGCGCCGCCGACGAAGGGGTCGAAGGGCACGTCGGACACGACCAAGGCTCCGAAGGCGAAGGCCGAGGTCGTCGTACCCGACGCGGTCGAGGCGGCGGACGCAACGCCACGCAAGGGTCGGCTGCCCCAGGCGGCCGCCCCGGCCCGCTCGACCAGCTTCTTCGGTCGACTGCTCCCACCCCGCCCCCTGCCGGTGGCCGCAGCGGCGGCCGACGACGAGCAGGAGCCCGTCGGCCGGCCCGTACCGGCTGACGGCCGTCGCTACGGCGCCGGCGCCATCCTCCTCGTGTTCCTCGGCGCCCAGGTGCTGGCTTCGCTGGCCTATGCCCTGGTGATCCCGAACACCGAGTACGACCCCCGGGCGGTCACGGGTCTGGGTGGCGCCGTCGGTCGGGCCGCCGACCAGTTCGGCGGCGACCAGGCGATCGTCATCGCCCCGCCGGTGCCGTTGTGGTTGAGCACCCTGTTGCAGCTCCCGCTGTGGGCGGCGCTCATCATCGGGCCGTGCTGGTTCGCGACCAAGCGGGGTCGGGGGATCATCGCCGATCTCGGGTTGCGGATGAAGGCCCGTGACGTGCCGCTGGGTCTGGCCATCGGTGTGGCGTGCCAGTTGATCATGGTGCCGGCGCTCTACTGGGTGGTGTTCAAGGCCATCGGCGTGCAAGACGTTTCGGCTCAGGCTCGAACACTCACCGACCGGGCCACGAGCCCCGTGTCGGTGCTGCTCTTGTTCCTGATCGTCGGCATCGGTGCCCCAGTGGCCGAGGAGATCTATTTCCGGGGCATGGCGTTGCCGATCTTCCGGCGCAAGCTGCGGGCCCGATGGGCCATCGTCGCCTCGGCGGCCTTCTTTGCGGCCACCCACTTCCAGCCGCTCCAGTTCCCGGCGCTGCTGGTGTTCGGCGTCATCCTCGGGGTGCTCACGGTGCGTTTCCAGCGCCTCGGTCCCGCACTCTGGGCCCACGTGGGTTTCAACATCGTCGCCGCCATCACCCTGGTCTGGAACCTCGGCTTCGGCTGAACGCACCTCGGGTGGTTGCGGCCCTTGTTCTGCGCGCTCCGATGAGGGGGCGCGCTGATGCCACGATGGTGGGTTAATGACGACGAGCGATCAGGGCCCCCCGGTGGCGCGCAGTGACGACGACGTCCTTCGCTTCGACGCGCCCGGGTCCGACCGGATCGACGCCTTCTCGAGGTCCACGCCCGATCCCGTCGTCGACGACCTCGCCCGGGCCATCGACCCCCCGGGGCGGGCGCAGCGGTTCGTCGCCTCGCTCGGGCACGTCGTGCGCAGCGTCGCCGACTGGTCACCCGAAGCGTGGGTGTCGGCGATCGTGGTGGGCGCCTGCATGGTCTTCGTGTTCCTGCAGCTCGGGCCCAACAACATCTTCCGCGACACCACCCCGGCCGGCGGCGACATGGGCGCGCACGTGTGGGGGCCCGCGTTCATGCGCGACCACCTGCTGCCGTCGTTCCGCCTCACCGGCTGGAGCCCCGACTGGTACGCCGGCTTCCCCGCCTACCAGTTCTACATGGTGCTTCCGTCACTGGCGATCGCCCTGCTCAGCTTCGTCATCCCCTACGGCATCGCCTTCAAGCTCATCGCCGTCAGCGGGCTGGTGTCGTTGCCGGTGTGCGCCTGGGCCTTCGGCAAGCTGGCCCGCCTGCCCTTCCCCGGTCCGGCTCTCTTCGCCGTCGGGGCCACCGCCTTCCTGTTCGACCGGTCGTTCTCCATCCTCGGCGGCAACATCGCCTCCACGATGGCCGGCGAGTTCGCCTTCTCCATCTCGCTCAGCTTCGCTCTGCTGTTCCTCGGCGTCGTCGGCCGGGGCATGGAGAACGGCAAGCACCGGGCCTGGGCGGCGGTGCTGCTCGCCCTCACCGGGCTGTGCCACCTGATCCCGTTCCTCTTCGTCATCGGCGCCGCAGTGGTGTGGTTCGTCGTGTCGCTGGCCCGCCGGTCGGGGATGCGCACCCGGCTGTGGTGGTTGCTCGGTGCCGGCCCGGTGGGCGTGGCGCTCACCGGCTTCTGGCTCGTGCCCTTCTATCTCCAGCACGGCTACATGAACGACATGGGCTGGGAGAAGAAGACCAACTTCCTCGACCTGCTCTTCCGTCGCGAGACCCTCGATTCCGGCCTCGTCGACTCCCCTCGCATCGAGTGGGTCCTGCTGCTGGCGTTACTGGGTGTGGTGATGAGCATCGCGTGGAAGCGGCGGGTCGGTGGGTTCCTGATCCTCACCGCCATGGGCGTGGCCATCACCTTCTGGCTCATCCCCCAGACCCGCCTGTGGAACGCCCGGCTCCTGCCGTTCTTCTACCTCACCCTCTATCTCCTGGCCGCCCTGGGTATCGCCGAACTGGGCCGCACCATCGCCACCCTCCTGGCGCGAGACCCCGATCGACCGGCGCGCCTCGTCACCATCGGCACGGCCGTGGCGGCGTGGATCGTCGTCATCACTTCGCTGGCGATGCCGCTGCGGGCCATGCCCGGCGGCAGCGTGCAACCCGACGGGTCGTACCAGTGGGCGTTCCTGTCCACCACCGAGAGCAGCTTCGTGAGCTCGTGGGCCCGCTGGAACTTCACCGGCTACGAGAACAAGCCCGCCTACCCCGAGTATGAGGCCATCGTGTCGACCATGGCCGGCCTCGGCCAGACGCAGGGCTGCGGTCGGGCCATGTGGGAGCACGAGGAGCAGCACGACCGCTACGGCACGCCGATGGCCCTCATGCTCCTGCCCTTCTGGACCGACGGCTGCATCGGCTCGATGGAGGGGCTGTTCTTCGAGTCGTCGTCCACCACGCCGTACCACTTCCTCATGCAGGACGAACTGTCGACCGGGCCCTCCAACGCCCAGCGCGACCTGCCGTACTCTCCGGGGGCGCCGTCACAAGCGGAGTTCGACATCGGGGTGCAGCACATGAAGCTCCTCGGTGTCGGTTACTACATGGCGATCTCCGACCCGATGATCGAGAAGGGCCGGGCCAACCCCGGCCTCGAGGAGGTCGCCACCTCGGGGCCGTGGGTGGTCTTCACGGTGAGCGCCAGCGAGACCGTCGTGGCTCTCGACAACCAGCCGGCGGTGGTCACCGGGGTACATCCCGCCCGCGACTGGCTCGAAACGATGGTGCCCTGGTTCGAGGACCCCCCGCAGTGGTCGGTGTTCCTGGCCGACGACGGCCCCGACGACTGGCAACGCATCGAACCGGGCACCGCTCCCGCCGAGGTGTCCACCCCACCGGTGGCCGTCACCGACATCGAGACGGGCACCGACACCATCTCGTTCCGCGTCAGCCAGCCCGGCACGCCGGTCTTGGTCAAGACCTCGTACTTCCCGAACTGGAAGGTCGACGGCGCCGAGGGCCCGTGGAGGATCAGCCCCAACCTCATGGTCGTCGTTCCCACCACCAACGAGGTGTCGATGTCCTACGGGATGACGACGATCGACTGGCTCGGCTGGGCCCTCTCCGCCCTCGGCCTGGTGGGGCTGGTCCTGCTGATCCGCGCCGGCCCGCGGGCGATGGCCGACCCCCGCCCGTGGCGCCGGCCGCGTGAGCCCGACGACGTAGCCGATGACGAGGCCACCGATTTCGACCCGGTTGCGGCCGTGCTCAGCGGGGTCGCGACCTCCTCGGAACCGGAGCCGTACGCGCCACCCGTCACGGATCCGACTCCGGGCCCGCCCCCCGAACGGTGACCCGTCCTGCGCTGCGCATCGCCGCCGTTGCCATGCTCAGCAGTGTCCTGACCGTGGTGGCTCTGCGGCGTTGGCAGCGGGGCCTTTCTCCGTTGCGGGCCGATCTGGAACGTCGTCGCGACCGGGGTGAGCCTCGGGGGGAGCGGCGTCTCAGTGTGGTGGTGCCCGCCTACCAGGAGGCCGAGTCGATCGCCGCCACGGTGGGGGAGTTGCGTCGCGCCCTCGACACTCTGGCCGCCTACGGCGGCGTGGAGATCGTGGTCGTCGACGACGGGTCGGTCGACGCCACCGCAGAGGCCGCCCGACGCGCCGGGGCCGATCACGTGGTGCGCCATGACCACAACCGCGGCAAGGGCGCGGCGGTGCGTACCGGGGTGCTGGCCGCCCAGGGCCGAACGGTGGTGTTCACCGACGCCGACCTGGCTTATTCGCCCGACCAGATCCCCGGTCTCGTCGCCCTCGTCGAGGAGGGTTGGGACGTCGTGGTCGGCAGCCGCCGCCACACCGACACCACCACCTTGGTGCGGGCCCGGCGGTTGCGTGAGATCGGCGGTCGGGCCATCAACCTGCTCACCCGGGCCGTGTTGCTCGGCCAGTACCGTGACACGCAGTGTGGGCTCAAGGCCTTTCGTTCCGACTCGGCGCGGCTCATCTTCGCCCGCACCCGGGTGGACGGTTTCGCCTTCGATGTCGAGGTGTTCCACCTCGTCGAGCGCTACCACCTGTCGCTGGCCGAGGTGCCCGTCACCATCGCCAACTCGAGCCGCTCGTCGGTGCACGTGGCCCGCGACGCCCTGCGATTGGTGCGCGACCTCTTCCGGGTGCGCCAGTGGGCCGCGGAGGGTCGCTACGACCTCACCGGCGACGATCTCCTGGCCGCCGGTGACCCCGTCAGCCCCGCCGGAGCCGATGAGGCCCTCCACTAGGGTCACCGCCATGGCCACCGCCGACGCCGCCACCCTCGACGTCATCTTCAAGGCTTACGACATCCGCGGTGTCGTGCCCGAGCAACTCGACGCCGAGCTCGTCGAGCGGGTGGGCGCCGCCTTCGCCCGCTTCGCGACCGACACCAGCGGGGCCGGCCACGTGCTCGTGGCCCACGACATGCGCCCCTCGGGACCCGAGTTCGCCGCCGCGTTCGCCCGAGGGGTCACCGGCCAGGGCCTCGACGTCGTGCACCTCGGGCTCGCCTCCACCGACCTGCTGTTCTGGGCCGCCGGGCACTATGACGCCCCCGGGGCCATGCTCACCGCCTCCCACAACCCGGCGCAGTACAACGGCATCAAGCTCTGCCTGGCCGGGGCCAAGCCGGTGGGCGAGGACACGGGCCTGCAACAGATCAAGGCCGCCGTGCTCACCGGCCTGTCGCCCGCCCCCTCCACCGGCTCGGAGTCGAGTCGCAACGACACCCTCGCCGCCTTCGCCGAGCACGTGCACTCGTTCGTCGACATCGACGGCCTGGCCCCGTTCCGTGTCGTGGCCGACGCCGCCAACGGTATGGGCGGTCTCACCGCGCCGGCCATCTTCGCCGGCCTGCCCGTCACCCTCGACATGCTCTACGGCGAGCTCGACGGCACCTTTCCCAATCACCCGGCTGATCCGATCCAATCCGAGAACCTCGTCGACCTCCAGGCCCGGGTGCTCGCCACCGGCGCCGACATCGGCCTGGCCTTCGACGGCGACGCCGACCGGGTGTTCCTCGTCGACGACGAGGGACAGCTCGTCTCGGGGTCGCTCACCACGGCCATCGTGGCCGCGGCGATGCTCGACCAGCACCCCGGTGCCACCATCCTGCACAACCTGATCTGCTCGAAGGCCGTACCGGAGGTCATCGTCGAGCACGGCGGCACCCCGGTGCGCACGCGGGTGGGTCACTCGTTCATCAAGCAGGTCATGGCCGAGACGGGCGCCGCCTTCGGTGGCGAGCACTCGGGTCACTACTACTTCCGCGACAACTTCCGGGCCGACTCGGGCATCATCGCCGCCGTGGTCGTCCTCGGCGTGCTGTCACGGGCCGGCGTTCCCCTCTCCGAGCTGCGGGTGCCCTACGAGCGCTACGTCGACTCCGGCGAGATCAACACGGTGGTGTCCGATCCCCGCGCCGTGATCGACACGGTCGCGGCCCACTACGCCGACGCCGATCAGGACCGCCTCGACGGTCTGACCGTCGACCTCACGCTCGGAGCGGCGGCCGACCCGGCCGATCCTTGGTGGTTCAACCTGCGGCCCTCCAACACCGAACCGCTGCTTCGCCTCAACCTCGAGGCCTCGACCCGCGAGGCGTGCGCCCGCCACGTCGCCGAGGTCCGTACCCTCATCGCCGCCGCCGGCCACTGACCGGCGAGCGACCGTCCCCACAAGGAGAACCATGGCCCTCGATTCCCAACTGCTCGAGATCCTCGCCTGCCCCGATGACAAGGGTCCGCTGCTGTACTTCGCCGATGAGGACACGCTCTACAACCCGCGCCTGAAGCGCCGGTACGACGTGCGTGACGACATCCCCATCATGCTCATCGACGAGGCGACCACCGTCGACGACGACGAGCACGAGCGCCTGCTGGCCAAAGCGGCGGCCGACGGGGTGCAACCCACGTTCGAGGCCTGAGTCGTGCTGCTCGACAGCCTCGGGATGTTCGACGCCGTCGCGGCGATGCCCGAACAGGTGGCGGTGGCCGCGGCGTCCACGCGCGCCGCTCTGGCCGAGGTGGCCCTGCCGGCGCACGACGACATCCAGCATGTGGTGGTCGTGGGCATGGGCGGCAGCGGCATCGCCGGTGACGTCGCGCGCGAGGTCGCGGGTCCGCTCATGGCGGTGCCTGTTGTGGTCCACAAGGGCTACGGCGTCCCCAACTTCGTCGATCCCACCACGCTCGTCATCGCCGTCTCCTTCTCGGGCGACACCGAGGAGACGGTCGAGTCGGTCTCCGATGCGTTCGTCGCCGGTGCTCACATCGTCACGGTGTCCAACGGCGGACGGCTGGCCGCGCTGGCCGACGAATGGCAGGTGCCCCATGTGACGGTGGCCCACGGGATCCCGATGCCCCGCGCCGCGCTCGGCGCGCTGGCCATCCCCCCACTGCTCGTGCTCGAACAGGTCGGGTTCTTCCCCGGCGGGTCGTCGTGGATCGACGCGTCGGTGGCCCAGCTCCAACGCCGACGCGATCAGCTCATCGCCGAGGCCAACCCCGCCCATCGCCTCGCCCACCGCCTCGGGCGGGCCTTCCCCCTGATCTATGGCGGTAACGGTCTCGGCGGCCTGGCCGCATTGCGGTGGAAGACCCAGTTCAACGAGAACGCCAAGGTCCCGGCCTTCTCCAGCCAGCTGCCCGAGGCCACCCACAACGAGATCGCCGGGTGGGGCCAGCACGGTGACGTGACCCGACAGGTCATGCAACTGGTGCTCCTGCGCCACGACTTCGAGCACCCGCAGGTGTCGCGTCGCTTCGACCTCGTGGTCGAGTTCCTCGACGAGGTGATGGGCGAGGTGCACACCGTCGTCGCCGAGGGCGAGGGTCCGCTGGCGCAGTTCTTCGACCTGGCCCTGTTCGGCGACGTGGCCTCGCTGTACGCCGCCGCCGAGCAGGGCATCGATCCGGGGCCGGTACCGGTCCTCGACGAGGTGAAGCAACGGCTGGCCGACCCGGGCTGAGTAGGCTCGTTGTCCTCCGGGCTGAGAAGTGCGGGTCAGACGGCCCCAGCCCATCTCCGTCGGGTCACCGCCGCGGCAGCCTTGCCGCGCCATCGGGACCCAAGAACCCAGAGAGCGACGAATGACCCTCACCCCCCTGTTCACCGACAACGGGCTCGACTACCGCGTGGCCGACCTCTCCCTCGCCGCCTTCGGCCGCAAGGAGATCCAGCTCGCCGAGCACGAGATGCCCGGCCTCATGGCGTTGCGGGCCGAGTACACCGACGCCCAGCCCCTGGCCGGGGCCCGCATCACCGGCTCGCTGCACATGACCATCCAGACCGCGGTGCTCATCGAGACCCTCACCGCCCTGGGCGCCGACGTGCGTTGGGCCAGCTGCAACATCTTCTCCACCCAGGACCACGCCGCCGCGGCAACGGTGGTGGGTCCCGAGGGCACCGTCGACCGGCCGAAGGGCGTGCCGGTGTTCGCGTGGAAGGGCGAGTCGCTCGAGGAGTACTGGTGGTGCACCGAGCAGATCCTGCGTTGGCCCGAGGGCCAGGGTCCCAACATGATCCTCGACGACGGCGGCGATGCCACCATGCTCGTCCACAAGGGCGTCGAGTACGAGCGCACCGGCGTGGTACCCGCCGACTCCGACGACGACTCCGAGGAATGGGCCGTGGTCCTCGAAGTGCTGCGTCGCACCGTGGCCGAGGAGCCGGAACTGTGGCACGGCGTGGCCGCCGGCATCCAGGGTGTCACCGAGGAGACCACCACCGGGGTGCACCGCCTGTACCAGATGGTGGAAGCGGGCGAACTGCTGTTCCCGGCCATCAACGTGAACGACTCGGTCACCAAGTCCAAGTTCGACAACCTCTACGGCTGTCGCCACAGCCTCATCGACGGCATCAACCGCGCCACCGATGTGATGATCGGCGGCAAGGTCGCGGTCGTCTGCGGTTACGGCGACGTGGGCAAGGGCTGCGCCTCGTCGCTGCGGGGGCAGGGCGCTCGCGTCATCGTCACCGAGATCGACCCGATCTGCGCCCTCCAGGCGGCCATGGAGGGCTACCAGGTGGCCCGCCTCGAAGATGTTCTCGACACCGCCGACATCTACATCTCGGCCACCGGCAACTTCAACGTCATCACCGCCGAGCACATGGCCCGTATGAAGCACCAGGCCATCGTGGGCAACATCGGGCACTTCGACAACGAGATCGACATGGCCGGGCTCAAGAAGATGAGCGACGTGCAGCGCGTCACCATCAAGCCGCAGGTCGACGAGTACGTCTTCCCCGACGGGCACTCGGTCATCGTCCTCGCCGAGGGCCGCCTGCTCAACCTCGGTTGCGCCACCGGGCACCCGAGCTTCGTGATGTCGAACAGCTTCTCCAACCAGGTCATCGCCCAGCTCGAGATCTTCACCCGTCCCGGCTTCTACGAGCGCAAGGTGTACACCCTGCCCAAGCACCTCGACGAGAAGGTGGCCCGGCTCCACCTCGACGCACTGGGCGTGCGCCTCACCGAGCTGACCGAGAGCCAGGCGTCGTACCTCGGCATCCCGGCCGACGGTCCGTACAAGTCCGACCACTACCGCTACTGAGGCCTTCGGGTCCGCGTTCACAGGGGGAACCATGGAGGAGCTCGAGGGCAAGGTCGTCGTCGTCACGGGTGGGGCCAGCGGTATCGGCCTCGCCGTGGCGCGGCATTTTGCCGACGCCGGGGCCCGTCTCGTGCTCGCCGACATCGAGGTCGGTGCCCTCGAGGCGGCAGCGGCGTCGTTCCCCGACGGGGTCGAGGTCGTCACGTCGGTCACCGACGTGTCGGTCGGGGCTCAGGTCGACGAGTTGCGCGACCGCGCCCTCGACGCCTTCGGGGCCGTGCACGTGGTGTGCAACAACGCCGGCGTCGGTGGCGGGGGACCCATGAACGACATCAAGGTCGCCGACTGGGAATGGGTGCTCGGGGTCAACCTCTGGGGCGTCGTGCACGGCGTGCGGGCTTTCCTGCCGTTGCTGCTCGAACAGGGTGAGGGGCACATCGTGAACACCGCATCGGTGGCCGGCCTCTACGCAGCGCCGTTCATGGGGCCCTACAACGTGTCGAAGTACGGCGTGGTGGCCCTCTCGGAGACGTTGGCCGTCGAGATGGCCCTCAGCGATGCGCCCGTCGGGGTCTCGGTGCTGTGCCCGTCGTGGGTGAAGACCAACATCGCCACCTCGGCGCGGAACAAGCCCGCCGGTGGCGGTCCCGCTCCCACGGCCGAGGAGGAGGCGGCCATCGCCGGGATCATCCAGCACTTCCTCAGCACCGGCATGGAGGCCGACGACGTCGGCGCGGCCGTCGTCGATGCGGTGCGCACCAAGACGTTCTGGATCCTCACCCACGACGAGACTCCTGAGGCCGTGCGTCGCCGCACCCAGGCCATCCTCGAACGCGACGCCCCGCCGCTGCTCACCCACTGACGCCTCGACGAAGGCCCCCGATCCCTGTGAGCGAAGGTTTGCTCTCCACAGGGCGGCGGTCGAGCTCGAGCTCGCGAGCATCCGCCCACCGCCTCGAATGATCTGCCGCAGCGTCCGTCAAGCGCGCCTATAAATCATCGGTTACGGTCACGGGGGTCAAGCACGGGAGTTGCGCAATGCGTCGTTTGGTTCTCCTAGCTGCCTCGGCGGCCCTCCTGGCCTCAGCGTGCGGATCGCCCTTCAGCGATGAAGGCCGTTATGTGCCCCCCTCGTCCTCGGCGCCGCTCGGCATCGCGAATGACCTGAACTTCCTCACCGTGGATCAGCGAGCTGATCTCGAGCGCCGGACCTCTGGGGCCCCGGCCCGCAATCTTGCGGGCCCCGATCTCGACCGGGTGGTCGAACTGAGAGCCTCTTTGGGCATCCCGTCTGATCTTTCTTTCGTCCGCTCTCTCAATGCTGACCCTCTGGCCTACGGCGGGGTGGTCTCGTCAGGCACCGACTTTTTCGGGTTGACCGTCCTGCCAGATGAGATCCCGGCCCTGATCTTTCGCAGCTACGTCCAATCGATCCTCGACGAGGTCAATGTCCGCATTGCCCAGTTGGCGTTGCCGCACGTTGAGTCTCGGATCTCAACGGCTGCCGAGAGAGGAACTGTCCACGTCGATCTCATGTTCGAACGTGCCCTCGCAACAGCGGAGAGCTTCGACGTTGTGGCTCTTTTCCCGGAGCTGGTCCGGCCGCTCGTCGAGATCCGGGTTCCGCCGCGATCGATTGAGGAGTTGGAAGAGATCGAGACAGGTGTCCGAACTGCGAACCTGGAACGGGACCCTCCGGTCCTCAGCATCGATGTCGACCGGTGGAACGGACGCATCGTCGCCGAGGTTGCCTCCGAGGCAGATGCTGCCCGTCTGAGCTCCCGGCTTGGTGCTGAGGTGTTGGACGTGCGGGTGGGTGCTGGACCCCGCCCGACTGCGTCGAAGGGCCAGTTGCAGCCGTACGGCCTCGTGCATGGTGCGTTGGCCATCGACCGTCCGATCCCCGGGTCGCCCTTCGTCGGGATCTGTACGTCGGGCTTCGCCGTGCAGGGTGCGTACGGCAGCTTTCTGCTTACCGCTGGCCATTGCGGATCCCTCAACGAGGGCTGGACCCAGGGAGGACAGCCGACCGGTCCTATGGCGGCGAGGAACTACCCGGTCTACTTCTGCTGTCACGATAACCGGTTCGACGCTGGGGCCATTTCGACCTCGACGGTGGGAAGGCCTCAGTGGGGCCGATTCCACCAGAACACCAACGACTGGAGCAAGAGGATCTACGGCTGGATTCAGCAGGACGCTGACTCGATCGGCAACTTTTACTGCCACTCTGGCCGGACAACGGCTGGTTTGAGCGGGTATGGCGGGCCGGTCTGCGGAGCTCTGCTCAGTAGGTCGTTTGCCCCAACCGGCTACATGTGGAACCCCCAACAGTTTCGGCTCATCGACACGTGGTCGCAGAACGGCGACAGTGGCGGCGCCGTCTACTGGGACACGATCTTCGGAAGCCTTGCCGTAGGCCTCGTCAGCGGGGCGACCAGCGGGAACGACGCCATCCTCTCTCATCTACCGTATGTCACGAACAGTTGGGGTCTTACGGTCATGACGAACTAGGCCCGGGTTCGATTGCGAGTGAGCACCCACATGCGTCTGCGACCGCTGAAGCGCCTGCGCAGGGCCGAGCTGGCTCAGGTGAGACGGCTTGTGCGGGTTCCTTGGATCGCCATCGCAGGCCTCCTTGCGTCTGGCATCTGCGTCGCTGCGTGCGCGACCTCGAGGGAGACGAGGGTCCTTGACTGGACGTACAAGATGTCCGAGGGCCGAATCGTCCAGATCGAGGTCCAGTGGGCTCCCCTCTGTGAAATGGCCACCGAGCCTCAAGTGATCGAAGCGACGGATCGGGTCGACATCCAGCTGCCGTACTCGTTCGATCCCACCCGCCGGGAGTGTGGATCCGTGGGGCGGATCCGGACGGTGACTCTGGAGCTCGAGATGCCCCTCGCTGATCGCTTACTCACCGGGTGCCGGCCCGTCGACGCCGACGCACTGTGCCGGCTTGTCCGCTGATGCGGCGCGCCAAGGTCCCGAGCATGGTTTCTGCAGCGCAGCGCCAGATCTCCTGAGGTGGCTGTCCCCACGGTCCGCCCGGTGGCGGCTCGAAACCGGCCCGTTGGCCTACCCGACCTGGGGTGTTCATCCCGCTCCGGGGCTCGACTGCCACGTCAGGTCGACAGGTGAGCAAGCGCGGAGCGGAAGGCGACGACAGCAAGTTGGGCCCGGCCGCGAGCGCCGAGCTTCGTCATGGCTCGGCTGGGATGGAGGTCGACGATAACGTCGCCGCCCACGTGGTCGAGGCTGTTCGGACCGGGACCTCTGGATCCTCACCAACGAGAACACCGCAGGCAACGTCCAGCAGCGGGCTCAGGCGATGGTCGAACGCGGCACCCCGCCGCTGCTCACCCACTGACTGCTCACCGGCCCGTGTCGCTCGGCCTCGCTAGCGTGACCGGCGTGTGGTTTCCCGAGCGCTGTGCGAGCTGTGAGCTTCCTGGCCGTTCGCCGTGCCGTCCGTGTGCATCGGCGCTCACCCCGGCGCCCCTGCTCGGCGTGCCTGATGGCCTCGACACACTCTCCGCCCTGCTGGCCTACGACCATCGGGCTCGTCCCCTCGTGCTGGCCGTGAAGTACCGCAACGCACGCGCCTCGCTCGCCACCCTCGCCCCGCCGCTGGCCGCGCTCGTGCCCCCGGTCGGCTCGGGGGCCGTGCTCACCTGGGCGCCCACCACCCGGTCGCGTCGTCGCGAGCGTGGCTTCGACCAGGGTCAACTGCTCGCCCGTCGTCTTGCGTCGTCGCTGGCGCGACCCATGCGACCGTTGCTGGGCCGGGTCGACGGCCCCCCTCAGACGGGTCGGGCCCGGCTCGACCGGTTGCACGGCCCGCAATTCGTGGCGCGGGCCCCGTCGCCGTCCGAAGTCGTCCTGGTCGACGACGTCTGCACCACCGGGGCCACCCTTGCCGCCGCCGCCACCGCCCTCCGCGACGCCGGGGCCCACACGGTCCACGGCGTGGTGCTGGCCCGCACCCCCGAGCCGCGGGCGGCGGCATGACCGGCGCGCCCGGGTTCGCCGGGGTGGACCGACGGTCGGGTGAGGGCATCGTCCGGGTGGTGCTGGGAGAGGACGAGTCGCTGCTGCGGCGCCAGTTGCTGTTGGCGTTGGAGGCCCACCCGCGGATCGAGGTGCTGGCCGAAGTGATCGACATCGACATGCTCGTCCAGGCCGTTCCGGGCGGGCTCCCCGATGTGGCGGTCCTCGATGCCCGGTTCCCGCCCGCCGGGATCCTCGACGCGGTTGTCGCTCTCCGCGCCGTGCTGCCGGTGGTCGCCGTGGTGGTCATCACCGACGCCGGCCTCGACGCCAACGTGGTGGCCGTGGCCGACGGGCAGGCTCCACCGGGCCGGTGACGCCGCGCCGCACACCGCGCCGGACGCCGGTCGGGCCCGTCGCGCCGTCCGTCTCCGGGGCGGTTCCCTCGGGCACGGGTCGCCGGTAGACTCGGCGGTTCCATGGGCATGTTCGACAAGCTCCTCCGCGCCGGTGAAGGCAAGAAAGTCCGGGCGCTGCAGTCGCTCGTGCCCGACATCGGGTCCCACGAGGCCGAGATCCGCGCCTTGTCCGATGAGGCACTGACGGCCAAGACCATCGAGTTCCGCCAGCGCCTCGACAACGGATCCGACCTCGACGACTTGCTGATCGAGGCCTTCGCCGTCACCCGCGAGGCCGCCAGTCGAGAGATCGGTCAGCGTCACTACGACGTGCAACTCATGGGCGGGGCCGCCCTGCACTTCGGATGGGTCTCCGAGATGAAGACCGGTGAGGGCAAGACCCTCGTGTCCACCCTGCCGGTGTATCTCAACGCCCTGGCCAGCCTGGGCGTGCACGTCGTCACGGTCAACGACTACCTCGCCACCCGTGACGCCGAATGGATGGGTCAGGTCCACCGCCGCCTCGGCCTCGACGTGGGGCTCGTCATTCCCGGTGATTTCGACCCGGCCCACAAGCGGGCCCAGTACGCCTGCGACATCACCTACGGCACCAACAACGAGTTCGGGTTCGACTACCTGCGCGACAACATGGCCATGAGCCGGCCCGACCAGGTGCAGCGGGGACACGTCTACTGCATCGTCGACGAGATCGACTCCATCCTCATCGACGAGGCTCGTACCCCCCTCATCATCTCCGGTCGCGTGGCCGACGCCGCCAAGATCTACTACCAGTTCGCGTCGATCGTGCGGGGCCTCAAGCGCGACGTGCACTACGAATTCGACGAGGAGAAGCGCGCCGTCGCCCCCACCGATGAGGGGGTGGAGGCGGTCGAGAAGGCGCTCGGTGTCGACAACATGTACGACGAGGTCTCCCAGAACCTCGTGCACCAGTTCCAGGCAGCGTTGAAGGCCAAGGAGATCTTCAAGCGCGACAAGGACTACGTCGTGCAGAACGGTGAGGTGAAGATCGTCGACGAGTTCACCGGTCGCATCCTCGACGGGCGCCGGTGGTCCGAGGGTCTGCACCAGGCCGTCGAGGCCAAAGAGGGCGTGAAGATCAAAGAGGAGAACCAGACGCTCGCGACGGTCACGCTCCAGAACTACTTCCGGATGTACGACAAGCTCGCGGGGATGACCGGTACGGCCCAGACCGAGGCCGCCGAGTTGGCCGGTACCTACGGCCTGCAGGTCGTGTCCATCCCCACCCACCGACCGCTCGTGCGCGCCGACCAGGCCGACCTGATCTACAAGACCGAGGACGCCAAGTTCGACGCGGTCGTCGACGACATCCTCGAACGGCACGAGGCGGGCCAGCCCGTCCTCGTGGGCACGGTGTCGGTGGCCAAGTCCGAGAAGTTGGGCCGCTTCCTCGAAAAGCGTGGTGTGCCCCACTCGGTGCTCAACGCCAAGCTCCACTTTCGCGAGGCCGACATCGTGGCCCAAGCCGGTCGGCTCGGTGCGGTGACGGTGGCCACCAACATGGCCGGACGTGGCGTCGACATCCTCCTCGGTGGCAACTCTGAGGGGCTGGCCGAGCGCGACCTCGCCGCCGAAGGGCTCGAGCTCGAGAGCGAGGAAGGTCAGGCCCGGCTGACCGAGCTCATCGGCCACTACGAGGCCGAGACCGAAGGTGAGGGCGCCAAGGTCCGCGAGCTGGGTGGCTTGTACGTGCTCGGAACCGAACGCCACGAGAGCCGGCGCATCGACAACCAGTTGCGGGGCCGATCGGGACGTCAGGGTGACCCGGGGGAGAGCCGCTTCTACCTCTCGCTCGAGGACGACCTCATGCGAATCTTCGCCACCGGGGCCATGAACTGGGTGATGGGCAAGGCCCTTCCCGACGACGTGCCCATCGAGGCCAAGATGGTGACCAAGGCCATCGAGCGGGCCCAGAACACCGTCGAGCAGCGCAACGCCGAGATCCGCAAGAACGTGCTGAAGTACGACGAGGTCATGAACGAGCAGCGCAAGGTGATCTACCGCCGGCGCGACCAGATCCTCGACCAGGCCGATCTACGCGACGAGGCCATGGGGTACCTGGCCGAGGCCGTCGACGGGGTCATCTCCACCTACTGCGTCAACGACTTCGCCGAAGAGTGGGACCTCGACGGCCTCGTCGCCGAGTCCAGCGCGATCTGGCCGTCGCAACTGACGATCGAGGCCCTGCGGGCGTCGTGCGTCACCACCGACGATCTCTACGAACATCTCATGGGCGAGGCCACGGCCCACTACGAGGGCCGTGAGGCCGAGTTCGGTGCCGGGGCCATGCGCGAGGTCGAACGCCAGGTGATGCTGCGCATCATCGACCAGAAGTGGCGCGAGCACCTGTACGAGATGGACTACCTGCAGGAGGGCATCAATCTGCGGGCCATGGGGCAGAAGGACCCGCTGGTCGAGTGGCAGCGTGAGGGTTTCGAGATGTTCGGCCAGATGATGCAGGGCATCGCCACCGATTTCGTCACCTACGTCATGCACGCCCAGGTGGCCGTGGCCGCGCAGCCGAAGCTCGACACTCCCAAGCCGTTGCAGGACGTCATGTACAGCGCTCCGCTCGACCCCAGTGAGGCGCCCAGCACGCTGGCCGACGCCGCCCGAGCCCAGGCCGCCGCCGAGGGGGTCGAGGCGCCGCCGGAGGCCGTCGAGGAGATCGTGCAGAAGCCCATGGTCAAGAGTGATTTCGACAAGACCCCGCGCAACGCCCCGTGCCCGTGCGGGTCGGGCAAGAAGTTCAAGCTTTGTCACGGCCAGTAGGGCCGGGCCCGTCACCATGAGGGATTTCTCCGACGATCTCATCGCGCTCCGGCGCCGCCTGGCCGAGGCCGAGGTCTACCTGCGCATCGACGAGCTCGTCGTGTCCCGGCCCCAGCTCGAGGTCGAGGCCACCCGCCCCGACCTGTGGGACGACCCCGACCGGGCCCGCACCGTCACCGGCGAGCTGTCGACGGTGGTCGAGGACCTCGACCTCTACGCCTCGCTCACCGCCCGCATCGACGACGCCGAGACCCTGCACGAACTGGGCCGTGAGGAGGGCGACGACTCGGTCGAAGCCGAGGTCGAGGCGGGGATCGAGAGCCTGGGCTCCGAGTTCGGCGAGCTCGAACTGCGGGCCCTGTTCACCGGCGAACACGACGACGCCGACGCCATCTGCGAGCTCCAGTCCGGTGAGGGTGGCGCCGACGCCCAGGACTGGGCCGAGATGCTCTTGCGGATGTACCTGCGTTGGGCCGAGCGTCGCGGGTTCGACGTCGAGCTCACCGAGGTCTCAGCCGGTTCCGAGGCCGGCATCTCCTCGGCCACGTTCCTGGTGAAGGGCCGCCACGCCTACGGTCGGCTGCGGTCCGAACACGGGGTGCACCGACTGGTACGAATGTCACCGTTCAACGCCCAGGGGAAGCGCCAGACCGCCTTCGCGGCCTTGAAGGTGACGCCGTTCCTCGCCGACGTCCCCGACATCGATGTCGATGAGAAGGACCTGCGCATCGACACGTATCGCTCGTCGGGGGCCGGTGGCCAGCACGTCAACGTCACCGACTCCGCGGTTCGCATCACCCACCTCCCGACCGGGGTGGTCACGTCGTGTCAGAACGAGCGCAGCCAGCACCAGAACAAGGACCGAGCCATGCTGATGCTGCGGGCCAAGCTGGCCGAGCTCCAACGTCGAGAGCGTGAGGCCGAGCTCTCCGCCATTCGGGGTGAGCAGCGATCGGTGGGCTTCGGGAGCCAGATCCGCTCGTACGTGCTCCAGCCGTACCAGATGGTGAAGGACCTGCGGTCGGGTTTCGAGGCCGGAAACGTCGAGTCGGTACTCGACGGTGGACTCGACGGCTTCATGGAGGCGTACCTGCGCTGGGAGCGCAGCCGCGTGGCCCCCGCTGGCGAGTGAGGACCGCGACGTCCTTCAAGCCACCGGAGGGCCTGCGGTCGCATGCCGCGAATCCGCGCAGGCGGCCGTCTACCCTCAACGACGGCCCACGTTTCCACTGCCTCCGGGGTCCCCCCACTTCATGATCAAGCTCGAGAACGTCACCAAGACCTACAAGACCTCGACCGTCGCCCTGCGCGAGGCCAACGTCGAGATCGACAAGGGCGAGTTCGTGTTCCTCGTCGGCGCCTCCGGGTCGGGCAAGTCCACGTTCATCCGCCTCCTCAACAAGGAGGAGACGCCAGAGGCCGGTCACATCTACGTGGCCGGCAAGGACATCGGCCAGCTCTCCAACTGGAAGGTGCCGTTCCTGCGCCGCAACATCGGCTGCGTCTTCCAGGATTTCAAGCTCCTCACCAACAAGACCGTGTACGAGAACGTGGCCTTCGCCCTCGAGGTCATCGGTCGGCCCCGCAGCGTCATCCAGACCCAGGTGCCGGCCATCCTCGACCTCGTGGGCCTCGGCCACAAGGCGGCCAGCTTCCCCGACGAGCTCTCCGGCGGTGAGCAGCAGCGCGTCTCGGTGGCCCGGGCCTTCGTGAACCGGCCCCTCATCCTGTTGGCCGACGAGCCCACCGGCAACCTCGATCCCGCCACCTCCGTCGGCATCATGCGGCTCCTCGACCGCATCAACAAGACCGGCACGACTGTCGTGATGGCCACCCACGATCGAGGCATCGTCGACACCATGCGGCGACGGGTGATCGAGATCGACCGCGGTTCGATCGTCCGTGACCAGGCGCGCGGCGTCTACGAGTAGGAGACGCTCATGCCGATGAAGCTCGATTACATGGTCCGGGAGACCGGATCCAATCTCGGACGGAACTTCACCATCACTCTCGCCTCGGTGATGACCGTCGCCGTCTCGTTGGCCCTGGTCGGCGCGTCGTTGATGTTGCGCACCGGTGTCGAGAACGCCACGCAGCGCTGGCAGGGTGGCATCGAGTTCGTCGTCTTCCTGCGTCCCGACGCCAGCCAGGCCCAGATCGACGCCGTGGCCCGCGACCTGCAGGACAGCCCCGACGTGGCCAACATCAAGTTCGTCGACAAGCAGGCCGCGTTCGAGGAGTTCAAGGTCCTTTTCTCGGATTCACCGGAGATGGTGACCAGCGTGCAGCCCGATGACCTCCCTCCGTCGTTCCGGGTGGAGCCGATGGACAAGGACGTCCTGTCCGTCGAAGCCCTCGGTTCGCAGTTCTCCGACAAGTCCGGCGTCGACAGCGTGGTGTTCGCCTCCGAGACGATCAGGCTCATCCAGCAGCTCTCGAGTCGGCTCACCGTGGGCATCTTCGTGATCGCCTCGTTCCTCCTCGGCGCGGCCGGACTGCTCATCCTCAACACCATCCGGATGGCCATGTTCGCCCGCCGCCGCGAGATCGAGGTCATGAAGCTGGTCGGCGCCACCAACTGGTTCATCCGGGTGCCGTTCATGCTCGAGGGGCTGGTGCAGGGGATGCTCGGCGCGTTGGCCGCCATCCTGGCGCTCGCCGCGTTCAGACCGTTCTTCCAGCAGTGGCTGCCCAACCCCCAGGACTTCCCCCTGGTGAGCGGCTTCTTCGTGAGCGGTGCCGAGATCGCGGGCATCTTCGTGCTGCTCGGCGTGGTCGGAGTCCTCATCGGCGCCATCGGCGCCGGCGTCGCCGTCACCCGCTTCCTCGACGTCTAGTACCGCGAGTCGGGGACCCGGGGACGCGGCGCGAGCTCTGAGTGCCGCCAACCGGGGGTGCGCCGATCGTCGCGGCATCGCGAGCACAATGTGATCGGGTCGCGACGACTTCGGACGTCCGATTCCCTAGACTGAGTTCTCCGGCACGAGTCCGTCCCTCCCAAGGAGTCAGGTATGGCCAATCCAGTCCTCACCCCCCAGAAGTTCGAGCAGCAGGGCGCGTCGCCGTCGGCTTGGCCGGGCACGGCGAGGCCCGACACCCAGTCGGGCGACGCCGGAGCGGGTCTCGGTGGTCGGTTCGGCAGCATCGGCGCCGACGCCCCGGCCTCCGGTAAGACCATGACCGTCGGCGGCACCATGACCGCCACCTTCGTCCTCTTCGCCCTGATCCTGATCACCGGCACCTTCGGATGGATGTCGGTCGATCAGGTCACCCAGGAAGTCATCAACCCCCAGACCGGGCAGGTCGAGACGGTCAACACCACCTCGCTCCCGAGTTGGCTGTTCCTCGCCCTCATCGTCGGCCTCGGTCTCGGCCTGGTCACCGCGTTCGTGCCCAAGATCGCCCGCTTCACCGCCCCCATCTACGCCCTGGCCTTCGGGGGCGTGCTCGGCGCCATCTCCGCCGTCTACAACGCCCAGTGGAGCGGCATCGTCGTCCAGGCCGTGGCGGCCACCGTGGCGGTGTTCGGGGTGATGTTCTTCCTCTACGTGACCCGCATCATCAAGGTCACCAAGAAGTACGTGATGGTCGTCGTCGCCGCCACCCTCGGCATCATGGTGATGTACCTGGGGGCGTTCGTCGCCTCGTTGTTCGGCGCCGACATCGCCTTCTGGAACCAGCCGTCCGCCCTCGGCATCGGGATCAGCGTGGTCATCGTGATCGTGGCCGCGCTCAACCTGGGCCTCGACTTCGCCTTCATCGAGAAGGCGTCGGAAGCCAACGCGCCCAAGTACATGGAGTGGTACGGCGCCTTCGGCCTCACCGTCACGATGGTGTGGCTCTACCTCGAGATCCTCCGGCTGCTGTCACTGCTGCGCCAGTGACCTGACCCTCACGTTCGCTCCGGTCTACGAGAAGGTCTCCGAGGCCCATCCGGGGGTCGTCTTCGCCAAGGTCGACACCGAGGCCGAGCAGGAGCTGGCGGCCACCTTCGGCATCCAGTCCATCCCCACCCTCATGGCCATGCGCGACAAGGTCGTGCTCTTCAGCCAGCCCGGGGCCCTGCCCGAAGCGGCCCTCGAGGACATCGTCGGCCAGATCGAGCGTCTCGACATGGACGAGGTGCGGCGGGAGATGGCCGAGGGCAGCTGAGCTTCAGCCGGAGACGTCCGACCCGTCCAGGGGCACCGGTGTCCGGTGGGCGTGCCAAGATCGGGATGTGCCCCTCCCTTCCCTCGCCGGTCGGCTGCTCGTGGCCACGCCGGTGATCGGCGACCCGAACTTCGACCGGACGGTGGTGTTCCTGCTCGACCACTCGAACGAGGGTGCGCTCGGCGTGGTGGTGAACCGACCGACCGACGTCGCCGTGGCCGGGTCCCTTCCGCAGTGGGAGGAGCTCAGCGCCTCGCCGACCGTCGTCTTCGTCGGTGGACCGGTCGAGCAGGCCGCGGCCATCGGGTTGGGGCGTCCGGATCTCGACGCCATCCCCGGGGAGGACGATGACGCGGCGTGGAGCCCGGTGCGTACCGAAGCCGATTCGGTGGGGCCGCTGGCCACCGTCGACCTGGATGCCGACCCGTCGACCACCGGCCTCGTGGCCGTTCGTGTCTACGTGGGTTACGCCGGGTGGGGTCCGGGCCAGCTCGAGGCGGAGCTGAACCAGCAGGCCTGGGTCACGGCGTCGGCCCGTCCCGAGGATCTGTGGAGCGACACCCCCGAACAGCTGTGGGCCCGGGTGTTGCGGCGCCAGCCGTCGCCGATGTCGTGGCTCTCGCTCTATCCCAGGGATCCGTCAGGGAACTGAACGACGTACCCCTAGGCCGGCGGCCGTCGCCCCCGGCGGGCCCGTAGGAGCACCGACGTGAACAGCACGAGCAGGATGATGGCGGCGAAGCCCAATGGCCAACTGAAGGTGGCGAGGTTGGTGGAGTCGTCGACGGCCGACGGGGCGGGCTGGATGAAGTTGAGCCCGGGCGCGGTGCCGGTCGGGCCGATCGCCGCGGTGGTGGACGTGGTGGTGCCCGGATCAGAGAGACTCACGGTGAGAGTCGGGGCGGACGGTTCCACGACCGGACCTTAGGGGCCGATGCGGCGTCGGGTCGATCGGCCCCTTTCCCGCCGATCCGACCGGCCCGAGGTGCCGGCCCGCTCGTTGTCTGAGAAACTGACGGCGGTGTCTCCTTTGCGGCGCGGAAGTGGCGGTCTGGCGGTGCTCGTCATCGTGGGGTCCCTCGCGCTTGCGGCCTGCTCGACCGGCACCGAGCCGTCGGCGGGGCCGGTCGAGACGCAGCCGGGCCCCACGACCGCAGCGCCACCGACCACGGTGGCCTCGACCACCACGACGACGCCGCTCCCGCCCCCGACCCCGCCGTCGACTGGCTTTGGTCGTCGGGGCTGGCCGCCTCGGGCACGAGGGTGATCGTCTACTGACGCCTCGGGCGCCCGCTTCAGTCGGTGACGCTGCCGCCGTTGAGGTGGATCGTCTGGCCGGTCATCCACGATGCCTCGGGCGAGGCCAGGTACACGCAGGCGTAGCCGATGTCGTCGGGCACTCCGGTGCGCTTGGTGGGGATCTGTTTGGCCAGCGCCTCCGTCACGGTGTGGTCGTCCATCGTCATGAGACCGATGGCCAAGGTGTTGGCGGTGACCCCGAATCGGGCGTTCTCCACGGCCAGATGACGCATGAAACCAATGGCACCCCCTTTGCCACCTCCGTAGGCCGACACCCCGATGTTGAGGCCCACGACGCCGGCCCCCGACGCGATCGTGATGATGCGGCCCCACCCTCGGTTGCACATCGGGTTGATCACGGCCCGGCTGCAGTTCATGACGCCGAAGAGGTTCACGTCGATGGGGCCCCGCCACGACGCGGGGTCGGTGTCGCGGAACTGGGTCGGGCGCATGCCGTCGGCGCCGCCGTTGCCGGCGTTGTTCACCAGGATGTCGACCGGACCGAGACGGGCCTCGACCTCGGCGACGCCGCCGGTCACCTGCTCGAAGTCCGTGACGTCGAACCCAACGGCGATGGCGCGGCCGTCGGCGGCCTCGATGGTCGCCACGGTGTCGGCGGCCCGCTCGGCCCGCAGGTCGTTCACCGCCACCGTGGCGCCTTGGGCGGCCAGGAGCCGGGCGATGCCCGCGCCCACGTTCTGGCCGGCGCCGGTGACGAGCGCCACTTTGGTGTCGAGCTCGAACACGCTTCCCCGTACCCTTTTCGACGAGAGTGGTGAGTCAATCACACCGGCGCTTCGGTCGACGGCGTCCCCGCCAGCTCGACCGGTGCGCGGATGCTCGCCGTTCGCCCCGCCCTTCGCCTCCCGAGGATGTCGATGCCTGCCCCCGTTGACGTGGATCCGCCTCCCGACCCCGGGTTCGACGCGGTGGTGGCCGAGGTGCTCGAGAGCGCCTTCATCTCCTCGTCGATCGGGATGCCCACCGAAGACCCTCGCACCGCCATGGACGTGCTGTGGGCCAGCTACGAGGCCCTGTTCGTGGTCCACTTCCCGGCGGGGGAGGGGAAGCCCGGGCCTCCGGTGACGGTGCCTGATTCCACCCACTGGGCGCGCCTGCTGGTGACCGCGGTGACCAACGGGCTCCTGCTCAGTGGGGCCTTCGTACGCCCTGACGACGTGGCGCGCCGGGTGCACGAGCGGGCCGCCGAACTGCGCTCGGGCGCGTTGTGGCACACCCGCCGCCCGGTCGGCCCGGGCGCGGTCGTGCTGGCTGTGCACCGACACCTCCTCGGGCTCCACGCCACCGCCGAGAGCGACCGGGTCCCCGGGCCCGACGATGCCGAGTCCCTCCGGGAGCTGGTGGTGCTCACTGCACTGGCCGCGGCCCTGAGTCGGCCCGCGGCCGCACCGGCACCAGGGGAGGTATCGGTCGTCGACGCCGATCGCGCCGAGGCCGAGGTCGCCGACCGGGCCCGGGAGGTGGCCGTGCAGTTCGGGGTGCCGGGGGTGCAACTCGTGCCCGTCCAGCGCTCCGGCTGGGCGTGCGACGTGTGCGGCTGCGTGTTCACCGGTCGGGTGGAGGGCGGGATGGCCTACCCCGACCGCCTTGCTCCTGTCGGCCGCGGCGGTCCGTGCGACCAAGTCACCCACTGCGCTTGTCATCGCGCCCCGGTTCAGCGCCGGGTCGACTGAGGCAAACAGGTTCGGAGAAGCGGACCGGACCGGCCGGAGTCAGCTCTCGTCGGGGTTGGCTTCGCCGTCGGCGTAGGCCCGCATCGACACGATGAGGCCGTCGTCGTCGAAGATCATGGTGTCGGCCGTGGCCATCGACAGGGTCGTCTCGCCCAGGTCGACGTCGATGCGGAACGAGAAGGCGGCCTCGTGGCCCACGACGCACACCGGGCTGATGCGGGCCATCGACAGCGTGACGCCCATGTCGACCACGCCCTGGTAGAAGGCGCGGACGGCGTCGCGCCCGCGCTTGGGCTCGGAGCCGATCGGGTCCTCGACCACGGGGTCGGGGCCGTAGAGGGCCATCACGGCATCGACGTCGCCGTTGGCGACGAAGGCGATGTACTGGTCACAGATCTCGACGATGCGGGCCCGCTCGGTCATGGTGGTCACTTCCCGTAGATGATGACGCCGCGGATGTTCTTGCCGTCGCGCATGTCCTGGTACCCCTGGTTGATGTCCTCGAGGCCATAGGTCCGGGTGATGAGCTCGTCGAGCTTCAGCTGGCCGCTGCGGTAGAGACCGAGCAGGCGCGGGATGTCGTAGCGGGGGTTGGCGCTGCCGAAGATGGTGCCGACGAGGGACTTCTCCATCATCGACAGCTCGAAGAGGTTCAGGGTGACGTCGTTGGCGTTCATGTCGGTGACGGAGGTGAACACGAGCTTGCCGCCCTTGCCCACCATCGAGAGGTAGGAGCCGACGTCGGCGCCCTTGCCCTCGCCGACGGTGATGATGACCTTCTCGGCGTTGCGACCCCAGGTCAGCTCGCCGAGGAGCGCCTGGGCCTCCTCGACGTTGGCCACGGCGTGGCTGGCCCCGAACAGCTGAGCTTGTTCCCGCTTGAACTCCACCGGGTCGATGGCCACCACGTAGCGCGCCCCGGCCATGTGCGCACCCTGCACGGCGTTCACGCCGACACCGCCGATGCCCACCACTACGACCGTCTCGCCGGGAGCGACGTCGGCGGCGTAGGTGGCCGAGCCCCAGCCGGTGGTCACACCACAGCCGACGAGGCAGGCCTTGTCGAGGGGGAGGTCCGGCTCGATCTTCACCAGGGAGTTCACGTGCACCACCGAGTGCTCGGCGAACGTGCCGAGGCAGCACATCGTGGCGATGTCCTTGCCGTCGAGGGTGTGGTGGCGGCTGGTGCCGTCGGCCTGGTGGCCGGAGAGCAGGTGGGCACCGTTGTCGCAGAGGTTCTGGTGACCGCTGGCGCAAGAGGGGCACCGGCCACACGAAGGGATGAACGAGGTGACGACGTGGTCGCCGACGACCAGTTCGGTGACGCCGGGGCCGACCTCGGTGACGACGCCCGCTCCTTCGTGGCCGAGGATGATGGGGTACTGCTGCCAGCCGAGCATCTCGACGATGGCCGGGTCCATGGCCATGTCGCCGGTGACCATGTGCTCGTCGGAGTGGCACATCCCGCTGGCCGCGAACTCGATCAGCACTTCCCCGACCTGGGGCGGATCGAGCTCGATCTCTTCGATGACGTACTGGGTGTGCGGCGCATGGAGCACAGCGGCGCGGGTTCTCATGGTTCCCCCTGGGAGTGGTGATGCGAAGCGAGCGTCAATCTAGGCCCGGCGTGCTGGGTGGGCCGAACTGGCTCAACGTGTGACACTGGAGCAGCCATACCGAAGATTTGTGTAGTACGTTTGCTCCATCGGGAGAAGCCCGAGGGCCCGGCGCCGGTCGCCGGGTGGGGGAGGAGACACCATGCGCACACCCATCGGCGAACGCCTCGGGATCGAGTTCCCGATCTTCGCCTTCTCGCACTGTCGCGACGTCGTGGCCGCCGTCACCAACGCCGGGGGTTTCGGCGTCCTCGGGGCGCTGGCCTTCGGCCCCGAGCGCCTCGAGATGGAGCTGAACTGGATCGACGAGCACGTCGACGGCCGTCCCTACGGCGTCGACTTCGCCATGCCCGTCAACTACGTCGGCAAGGGCGGCGGCGAGGGCGCCAGCTTCGACACCCTCGACGCCATGATTCCCCAGGAGCACCGCGACTTCGTCGATCACCTGCTGCTCGCCCACGGGGTGCCCGAGCTCCCCGAGGGCTTCGCCGAGGGTCCGGTGGCCGCCGCCGGTCTCGGGGTCGACGAGATGGGGCCGAGCCAGGTGGAGGTCTGCCTCGCCCACCCGGGGGTGCGCATGATCGTCAACGCCCTCGGTCCGCCGCCCCAGTACGTGATCGACCAGGCCCACGCCGCCGGTCTGCTCGTGGGTGGGCTGGCCGGCTCGAAGGTGCACGCCGAGCGTCAGGTGGCCATCGGGGTCGACGTGATCGTGGCCCAGGGCACCGAGGCGGGTGGGCACTGCGGGGAGATCTCCACGATGGTTCTCGTCCCCGAGGTCGTCGACGCCGTGGGGCCCGACGTGCCCGTCCTGGCGGCGGGGGGCATCGGCACCGGTCGCCAGATGACCGCGGCGCTGGCGCTGGGCGCCCAGGGGGTGTGGACGGGCTCGATGTGGCTCACCGTGACCGAGGCCGACACCAGTCCCGCCGCCCTCGAGAACATGCTGGCGGCCACGTCCCGCGACACCGTGCGCTCGAAGGCCATGACCGGCAAGCCCGCCCGTCAGCTCCGCACGGCGTGGACCGATGCCTGGGAGGCCCCCGACTCTCCCGACGCCCTCCCCATGCCGCTCCAGGGGATCCTGCATCAGGAGGCGGGGCGTCGGACCCAACGGGTGCAGAACCGCGACCTCATCGGCTTTCCTGTCGGGCAGATCGTGGGTCGCATGAACAAGGTGCGTCCCTCGAAGGATCTCGTGCTCGAGATGGTGGAGGAGTGGATCGACACCACCGAGCGCCTGGCCGCGCTGCTGGTCGACGACTGACAGACTGCGTTCAACCGTCGCCCCCCGGCCAGGAGACCCCGATGACCGTCACCGACGACACCGCCACCACCGACACTCCGGCCCTTTGGGACCCGCGCACCTACGACCACGGGTTGCCCTACGACTACTACCGGTGGCTGCGCGACAACGACCCGGTGTCGCACCACGAGCACCCCAACTATCCCGGGGGCTTCTGGGCGGTGACGCGGTACGAAGAGGTCCAGCGGGTCTCGCGTGACTCCACCACGTTCCACAACGCCCCCAATCCGTTCATCGACGACGGCACGTCGTCACCCGACCAGGACGCCGGCACCCGTGAGCTGCTCATCAGCCTCGACGCGCCCGATCACATCAAGCTGCGCAAGCTCATCAACAAGGGCTTCACGCCGCGCCGGGTGAACGACCTGAGCGATCGGCTGCTCGAGCGCACCAACGCCATCATCGACGGTCTGATGGAACGCGACGGGTGCGATCTGGTGCACGACCTGGCCCTCTGGCTCCCGTTGCACGTCATCGCCGACATGGTCGGCGTGCCCGAGGAGGACCGCGCTCAGGTCTTCGCCTGGACCGAGCTCACCTTCGGGTTCGACCCCACCGTCACTCCCGAGCAGCGGGCGGGAGCGATGGTCGACATGTTCATGTACGCCGACAACCTGGCGTCCGAACGTGAGAAGAACCCGCAGGACGATCTCATGAGCGTCCTGCTGGGGGCCGAGGTCGACGGCGAACGGCTCACCAAGCTCCAGATCGAGCTGTTCTTCCTCCTGCTGCAGAACGCCGGATCCGAGACCACCCGGAACCTGCTCACCACCGGCACCCTCACGCTCCTGCAGCACCCTGATCAGTTGGCGATGCTGCGCAACGACTTCTCGATCCTGCCCACCGCCATCGAGGAGCTTCTGCGCCACTCCACCCCGGTCGTGCAGTTCACCCGCAACCCGGTGGTCGACGTGGAGCTCGGGGGCAGGAACATCTCGGCGGGGGAGCGGGTTCTGATGGTCTACGCCTCGGCCAATCGCGACCCGAGGGCGTTCGAGGACCCCGACGGCATCGACCTGCGGCGCGACCCCAACGACCACGTCGCCTTCGGGGCGGGCGGTCCGCACTTCTGTCTCGGCGCCAACCTGGCCCGGCTCGAGGCCCGCGTCATGTTCGAGGCCATCCTCACCCGGCTCGACGGGCTCGAGGTCGCCGGCGACCCGGCCACCTTCCCCCGGGTGAACTCGAACCTGATCGACGGGTTCGCCGAGCTGCCCATCACCTGGTCACGGGTCCAACCGGCGACGTAGGCCGAGGGCGGCCCACGAGGGCGGCGCGCGACCGAGATATTGCGACCGCAATGTTTGAGACCAGAATATTTCTGTGCGGTAGGATTCAGCCATGACCAAGTGGCTCGACGACGAAGAGATGGCCCTCTGGCTGGGCCTGCTGACCACCCACTCCGCCCTGATGGCCGAGCTCGAGCGCGACCTCGTCGAGGCCCACGACATCACCGCCGGCGACTACGGCGTGCTCGTCAATTTGTCCGAGGCTCCCGACGATCGCCTGCGCATGTGCGACCTCGCCGCCCGGCTCCATCTCTCCCCGAGCGGGCTCACCCGCCGGCTCGATGGTCTGGTCCGCACGGGTCTCGTGGCTCGCGAGCCCGCGGTCGACGACCGTCGGGTGATCCTGGCCGGGCTCACCCCGGCCGGACGTGTCCGTCTCGAGGCGGCGGCACCGGACCACGTGGCCGGGGTGCGCCGCGCCTTCCTCGATCACCTGAACCGCACCCAGATCCGTCAGATGGGCGCCGGGTTCGCGACTGTGCTCGCGCGGCGGGCGAAGGCGGAGTCGATTCAGCCGCTGGTGGACGTGTCCTGAGAGCGGGCCGCGCCCCGCGTCTTCAGTCGAACTTGCGGCCCAGCGAGCGCAGGAGGGCCTCGACGTCGTCGGGCATGTCGGGGGCGCCGTCGAGCGGGGTGTAGGTGACCGACGCCAGGCGACCCGTGAAGGGGAAGGACCGGTGGGTCCGGTACAGGTCCCACGAGACGGGCGAGCGGGGATCGCGACCAACCGTGATGCCCTCGAACGGGGCCATGCCGAACAGCATCGGGACTTCGGGGCCGGTGGCGGCGTCGACACCGTCGACCACCAGGTTGAGCCGCCACCGGTTGCCGGCGAGGGCGTCGAAGCGGGCCCCCACCTCGTGGGCGCCGGCCGCGAGAACCGGACCGCGGAGCTCGCTCATGGTGCCCCGCCCATCGTTGTGGCGCAGCACCGGCACGCCCCCGTCGAGCACGTAGACGGCGTAGCCCCCGCTCTGATCGCCGTGGGCGACGAGCGTGCCCGTGTCGTCCCCGTCCAGCTCGATGCGGGCCACGATGTCCACCCCCCGCGTCCAGATGAGCTGCATCGACCGGAACCGCTCCAGGGTGGGGGTGCCCGGCAGGATGGTCAACGGTTCCCGGAGCCGCCGCGTGCGCGGTGGTCGGATGACGTACTTGAGCCCCGTGCCCTCATCGAGGGGGAAGACCTGGGTCCGCCACGCCGCGTCTTCCCACGCTCGGGCCAGTTCTGCCAGCTTGTCGGGCCGCTCGTCGCGCAGGTCGCGCAGCTCGGTCGGATCCTCGGTGAGGTCGTAGAGCTCCCATTCGGTGTCGTCGAAGCGGGTCCACGGCTGATGCAGGGTGACCACCTCCCAGCCGTCGCGGTAGAAGCCCCGGTGGCCGACCATCTCGTAGACCGCTTCGGTGCGCGGGGCCGGGGCATCGGCATCGCGCAGCGTGGGAGCCATGCTCGATCCGGTGACCGGCTTCGTGGGTACACCGTTGCGCTCGGCTTGCGAGGGCACCCCGGCCAGCTCGAGGAAGGTGGGCATGAGGTCGGACACGTGGCTGTACTGACGGCGGAACGAGCCGGCGTCGTCGAGACCGGACGGCCAGCTCACGATGAACGGCACCGTGTGGCCACCGGCGTGGGTGTTGATCTTGTAGAGCCGAAACGGCGTGTTGCCGGCCATGGCCCAGCCCCGCGGGTAGTGGGGGGAGGTCTGCGGCCCCCCGAGCAGGTCGAGGCGGGCCCGGTCGGCGTCGACGTCGTCGCCGTTCATGAGGTGGACCATGTACGAGCTGGTACCCACCATCTCGCCCTCGCGCGACGCGCCGTTGTCGGAGGTGAAGACCACGATCGTGTTGTCGAGCTCGCCCATTTCGGCCAGGGCGTCGAGGAGACGGCCGGTGGCCCGGTCGACGCAGCCAACCATCGCCGCGAAGACCTCCATGTGCCGCGAGAAGAGCTCCCGCTCCTCGACGGGGAGGGAGTCCCAGGCCCGCACATCGTTGCCCGGCTCAGTGTTGCGCGGAGCCAGCTCGACCCCGTCGGGCACGACCCCCAGCTCCTGTTGGCGCCGGAAGCGTTGCTCTCGGAGGGCATCCCAGCCCATGTCGTAGCGGCCCCGTTGGGCGGCGATGTCGGCGGCTGGCGCGTGCAGCGGGGCGTGCACGGCACCGTGGGCGATGTAGGTGAAGAACGGCTTGTCCGGGTCGGCGGCCTGGCCGGCCTTCATCATGGCGATGGCCCGGTCGGTGATGTCGTCGGTGAAGTAGTAGTCGTCGGGGTAGGTGTCGATTTCGACGGCGTGGTTGTCCTCCACGAGGCGGTGGGGCTGGTGGAGGTTGGTGAAGGCGTCGAGGACGCCGTAGTAGCGGTCGAACCCCTTCTGGAGGGGCCAGGCGTGGCGGGGACCGGCGTCGGACTGGTCGGCGTCCTTGGCCAGGTGCCACTTGCCCACCATGTAGGTGGCGTAGCCGGCGGCCCGTAGCGTCTCGGGCAGGGTGGACACGTCCTCGGCGATCTCCATGGCGTAGCCGGGGAACCCGGGGTCGGAGTGGGCCACCGTGCCGACCCCGGCCAGGTGCGGTTCCATGCCGCTGAGCAGGGCCGCTCGGGTGGGCGAGCACATCGGGGTCGAGTGGAAGTTGGTGTAGCGCAGCCCCCGGGCGGCCAGGGCGTCGATGTTCGGGGTGGCGATCTCGCTGCCGTAGCAGCCGAGGTCGGCGTAACCCAGGTCGTCGACCAGGATCACCACGATGTTCGGGGCGTCCTTCGCCGGCGTCGGCCGGGGCGGCCACCAGGATTCGGAGGTGGCGAAGACCCGCCCCACCTTGCCCTCGAAACCCACATACGGGCCTGCGTCTTCGGTCATGGCTTCCCCCTCGATCGGTGCCGGTGCCGGTGCCGGCGGCCGAGCGCCGGATCGTAGCCCTGTGGCGTGCGGGGCCACGATGGCGGATGCGGCTACATGTCGATGTCGGCCACCACGGCGTAGTGATCCGACGGCCAGGTGCCGTCCACGGCCTCCGTGCCCGCGATCTGGCAGGCGGCGACGTGGCCGGCGTGGCGCCGCCGGGGCCAGCTGACCATCACGTAGTCGAGCCGACGGTCCGGGTAGACGGCGCGTTTGGGCACCAGCGGATTGGCCGACGACCACGTCTCGCCCCGCCCGGTGTTGCCCGCCGCCTCCCAGGTGTCGACGAACACGAGCCCGTCGACGAGCGGGGCGGACGCGCCGGTGAGGCCTCGGACCTCGTCGGACCACGGCACCGCGTTCAGGTCGCCGGCCAGCACCGCCGGGAGGGCGTCGGACCGCGTGGCCCGATCGCCCAGGGCCCCGGCCACGACTCGGGCGAGGTGGCGGGCCTGGGCCTGCCGGGTGGCCGATCGGTCGAGCCCGTGTTCGAGGTGGGTGCCGACCACCAGGAACGAGCCGCCCTCGGCGTCCGGGCGGGCCACCCGGGCGAGGAGAGCGTGGCGCCAGGTGGGTTCGCCGTGCTCGTCGTGGAGGGGCACCGCCGTCTCGACGGTCAGGGGCCAGCGTGACAACACGGCGTTGACGACCCAGTAGGGGGCCTGGGGGTAGAGGTCGAAGCCGGCCAGGTCGGCGGCGGTGACCGAGTACCAGCCGAGCTCGGTGGCGAGGTGGGCGGCCTGGGTGGCCCCGGACGGCTCGACCCACGATTCCTGGAGGGTGACCACGTCGGGGTCGAGGGCGTCGAGCACGGTGGCCACCGCTCGGGCCCGGTCGGCCCACGCGCCGATTCGCCCCTGGAGGTTCCACGTCACGACACGCATCCCCACAGACTGTCGCGCCGGAGCCGTCGCTGCCGGGTCGAGGGCGCTGGGGCTTCTCGGGTCGGAGTGCGCCTCCTGGTTCCCCGCTTCTCGTCGATGCGGCACAATGACCCGCCGACGCCGAACGGGCGCCCGGTCGAGAGGCCCAGGGGGAGAGACCGATGGATGCCGACAAGGTGGCGCAGTTCCAGTTCGCGGGCCAGGACATCCCCTGGTTGCTGGAGCAGTGGGTGGCCGACCAGCCCGAGAAGCCTCTACTGGTCTGGGAGCCTCGTAGCGGGGAGCACCGCACCTGGTCCTACGCCGAGTTCGTGCGCGACGCCCGCCGCCTCGCCGTCGGTCTCACCGAGCGGGGCATCACCAAGGGCGACATGGTGGTCATCCACGCCGACAACTGCCCCGAGATGGTGCTGGCCTGGTACGCCTGTGCCCACGTCGGCGCCGTCGGCGTCACCACCAACACCCGCAGCGTGGGCGCCGAGATGACCTACTTCATCGAGCACACCGGTGCGGTGGCCGCCATCACCCAACCGCAGTACGCCGCGGTGGTGGCCGAGAGCGGTCGGGACCTGCGCTGGATCGCCGTCACCACCGACGACGGCGGCGAGGCGGCGAGCCCCGAAGCGGCCGAGGCCGTGGCCGCCGGGAACTTCGTGGCCTTCGACGACCTGTACGGCGACGAGGCCGCGTACGTCGACCGCCCGGCCGAGCCCATGTTGCCGGCCGGCATCATGTTCACCTCAGGCACCACCTCTCGCCCGAAGGCCGTGGTGCACACCCACGCCAATGCCCTGTGGGCCGCCCGGGTGGGTCCCATCAACATCGACATCGACAACGACGGCACGTACCTCATCTATCTGCCGTTCTTCCACGTCAACGCCCAGAGCTGGTCGATGTGGACCACCCTCGGGGTCGGCGGCACGATCGTGCTCCAGCCCAAGTTCTCGGCCAGTCGGTTCTGGGAGGTCGTCGTCAAGCACGATGTCACCCACATCTCGCTCATCCCGTTCGTGTTCAAGGCCGTCGCCGGCCAACCGATTCCGGACAGCAAGCTGAAGGTCGGCGTGTTCGGTCTGGTGATGCCCGAGCTCGAGGCGATGCTGGGCGTGCGCGTGGTGCCCGCCTACGGGATGACCGAGACCGTGATCCATGCCACCGGGTGGATGCCCAATCAGCTCATCCCGGTACGGTCGATGGGCAAGCCCACGCCCGGCTACGAGATGTTGGTCGTCGATCCCGACACCGGCGAGATCTGTGACGACGGACGGGTGGGGGAGCTGTGGTTGCGGGGCACCCGCGGCATCCAGCTGTTCCTCGAGTACTACGGGGCGCCGGAGGCCAACGCCAAGAGCTTCACCGACGACGGCTGGTTCAAGACCGGCGACCTCGTGCGCCTCGGCCCGAGCGGTGAGCTCGTCTACTCCGAGCGTGACAAGGACATGTTGAAGGTGGGCGGAGAGAACGTGTCGGCCAAGGAGGTCGAGGATCTCATCCGCACGGTTGCCGGGGTGGGCGACGTCGCCGTGGTGGGGCGTTCGCACCCGATGCTCGACGTGGTGCCGGTGGCTTTCGTCATCGCCGGGCCAGGAGCCCCCGATGACGCGGAGCATGAGCGCCAGATCATCGAGCTGTGCGCCGCCAACCTCAGCGACTTCAAGGTGCCGCGGGCGGTGCACCGGGTCGACGACTTCCCAAGGGCCACGCTCGACAAGGTGGCCAAGAACAAGCTGCGCGACCAGGCCGACGAGTTGGCCGGATCGCTCTGAGGTCGGTTCAGCCGGTGGTCGTCGACGCGTGCAGCAGCCGCGTTTCCTTTGCGGGGCCGGGGGCACGGATGCGGGCGGTGAAGGCCGGCCAGGCCTCTGGGTCGTGGCCGGGAACGCTCATTCGTCATCGTCCTCGTCGGCGTCGGCCGACGCGTCGGCGGGGAGTCGGGCCAGCAGTTGGTCGCGGATGGAGACCCCCGGCTCGCGTGCTTTGTCGCCGGTGGCCCTCCAGCCGTGCCGGCTCGAGTACAGCAGCGGCGGTTCCTTCAAGCGTCCCAATCCGGTGGTGGTCACCCGGGCGAACAGCAACTCGTGGTCGACCATCGTGGTGCGCTGGAAGACCTCGGCGGTGAACCAGGCGATGCAGTCGGCCACGATCGGGTGCCCGTCGCGGTCCTCGAGGTATTCGGGGGCGGTGTACAGGAACCTCCGCCCGGGGTAGGAGAAGTACTGCCCCTGGGAGATCTGGTCGGCGGCCAGGATCGACACGGTGAATCGGCCCGTGGCCTCGATCAGGGGCCACGTGTCGTGCTTCGGTGAGATCGAGGCCATCACGATCGGCTCTTCGAACGACACCTGGGTGACCCAGTGCGAGGTGTAGGCCCGCGTCAACCCCTCGTGGGTGGCGGCGACGACCTGCACCCCCTTGATCATCTGGCCGAGGCTTCGCTTCACTGCGGGATCGATCACGACGTCATTCTGGCCGGGGCGAATGCCGGTCGACGCGCGTCGGGGCGCCGTCGACCGAGGGCGGAGGCGGGCGAGGGCGGAGGCTCAGTCCTTGACGAGCTTGCGCACGGAGCGGTCCCAGGGGTCATCGGCACGGGTGGTGCGGTTCAGGGCGGCCTCGACATGCTTGAGGCCCCGGGTGGCCTCGAAGTCGTCGCTGCGGCGGGCGATGCGGGCCTGATATCGCGCCCGGATCGCCTCCAGGGCGTCACGGTCGTCGCCGGCGCGACCGATCTCCGCATCCGGTGTGCCGGCCAGCGACGGCAGCCGACCGGTGGACGAGGCTGACGGATCGGGGTTGCTCTCGGGCATGAAGCGGCCTCTCGGGCGACGACGCGGGACGACTGAGGGTGAAGCTACCGCCACCTCGGGCCCCTTCGGGCCTCCACCGGGGATCGGCGGGCGTTCACGGCAGCAGGACGGCCTTTCCGCCGACGAAGCCGATCACGATCAGGTTCCCGTCGCCGCCCAGGGCCCGCAGGCACGACTCGCCGAGCTCCCCGCCCACCGGGTCGTAGACCACGTCGACGCCGCCGCCACCCAGTTCGCGCGCCCGGGCCTTGACGTCCTCGGTCGACGAGTCGATGAGCGCCTCCGCGCCGCGATGATGGGCGAGCTGGCGCTTCTCGTGCGTCGATGCCGCCGCGAAGACCCTGAGACCCAAGGCGGTTCCGATGTCGACGGCGGCCAGGCCCACGCCCCCTCCGGCGCCGAGCACCAGCATCGTCTGGCCGGGCTGCACCCGGGAGCGCTCGTGGAGCGCGAACCAGCCGGTGAGGTAGCTCTGCATGAACGTGGCGGCCTGCCCGTCGGTGAGCGCATCGGGCAAACCGATGGTCCGATCGGCCGGGACGACGGCTTCACTGACGTACCCGCCGATCCCGACGTCGGCGAAGACCCGATGGCCCACCGAGCGGTTGGTGACCTGCTCGCCGACCTCGGTCACCGAACCGACGATCTCCATCCCGGGTACGAACGGGGCGGGGATCTTGATCTGGTAGAGCCCCTGGATCATGAGGCCCTCGAGGTAGTTGACGCCGCAGGCGGCGACGGCGATGCGGACATCGGTCGGCCCGCAGGTCGGTGACGGTCGCTCCTGGACGACCAGGTTCTCGACGGGACCGAGTTCAGTGCAGACGACAGCGCGCATGGTGCCGACGGTATTCCAACCCGTTGTCGGCTGCGTCCCGTCACGGCTCGCGCCCACCGCTTTGCGGCGCGTGCCCGCCCGGGCCGGGCCATGATCGGGTGCGTCATCTTCTGATCCCACGGGGGAACACCATGAGCAACCAGACGCCCGACAACGTGCCGCCGATCGCCGACTGGAACCGGCTCCTCGAGAACCGTGTCGCCGTGGTCACGGGCGGCGGCGACGGTATCGGTGGCGCTGTCTCCCGCCTGTTCGCCAGTCATGGCGCTCATGTCGAGGTGGCGGAGATCGACCCGGAGCGAGCGGAGCGCACTGTTGCCGACATCACCGCCGCCGGCGGCTCCGCCCGCGCTCACCTGGTCGATGTGACTGATCCCGCCGCCGTGGCTCGCCTCGCCTCCGCCGTGCTGGCCGACCACCCCCACGTGCACGTGCTCGTCAACAACGTGGGCGACTACCGCCCGATCGTGCGCTTCCCGGTGTCCTCACCCGAGTCGTGGAAGGCCATGTACGACATCAACCTCTTCCACATCTTCGCGGTGACCCAGGCCTTCCTGGGTTCGATGATGGAGCACGGGTCGGGGTCGATCGTGAACGTCCATTCGGTCGAGGGGTTGCGCGGGTACCCGGGCGATCCCGTGTACGGGGCCTTCAAGGCGGCGGCGGCGGCGTTCACCACCGACCTGGCCGTGGGGCTGGGGCGTCGGGGGGTGCGGGTCAACGGCATCGGGCCCGACCTCACCCAGACCCCCCAGGTCGACTATCTCACCGGGTGGGAGGGAAGCGACGACCTCTGGGAGGCGTGGGCGCCGGTGGGTCGCCTCGGTTGGCCCGAGGACCAGGCGAGGGTGGCACTGTTCCTGGCCTCGGACCTGTCGGCTTTCGTCACCGGCCACAACGTCCCGGTCGACGGGGGCACGAAGGCCGGTGGCGGCTGGTTCTGGTCGCCGACCGAGAACCGCTTCGTGAACCGCCCCCGTGCGCTCTGAGCGACGACGAGCAGGTGCAACACGCGACAGAGGCCCGACCCGAATCTGTCCGGGTCGGGCCTCGGCCTGCTCCTGGGTGATCTGTGGGGGTGGTGAGCCGGGGGTGTGAACTCGGCAAGGATCGGTGGGGTCGTGCGGGCGTTAGGGTCGACCCCATGAGGCCCGACGGCGACACCTGGGCAAGCCCATGACCCAGGTGGATCGCACCCACCATTGGGTGCCCCCGACGGTGGCCGAGCCTCTGCTCGGACCCGGCGGCTCGTTCGAGATGGCGGTCGAGGATGTGCTCGGTGTGCCCACCACGGTCTTTCGTGTCCGTCCCCCGCATCTGCGCGCCGTGCTCGAGTCGGCGGTGGCCCGCCACCCCGACCTCGACAACTTCGTGTTCCCCGAGCTCACCCTCACCTACGCCGACATGGGCGCCAGCGTGGCCCGGGTGGCGGCGGTGCTCGTCGAGCACGGTGTCGAGGCCGGCGACCGGGTGGCCTTTGCGGCCGCCAATGTGCCGTCGTACGTGGTGGCCTGGTGGGCCACGGTCGTCAGCGGGGCCATCGTCTCCAGTCTGAACGGGTGGTGGACACCGGCGGAGTTGGCCCACGGCATGGCCCTGTCCCGGCCCAAGGTCGTCATCGCCGATGCCCGCCGCCTCGAGCGACTGCGCGACGCGGGGATCCCCGCTGACGTTTCGGTGATCGAGATGAGCGATCTCGATGCATTGCTGGGGCCGCCGGGTGCCGATGACCCGCGGCTCCCGGACGTCGCCATCGACGAGGACGATCCGGCGGTCATCTTGTTCACCAGCGGGACCACCGGCCGCCCCAAAGGCGCCACGTTGTCGCACCGCAACTTCGTGCACAGCCCGATGGTCATGGCTCTCCAGGGAGCCATGGCTGGGCTCGCGGTGCCACTGTCTCCCGACGTTCCTCGTCCGCAGCCATCGAACCTTCTGGTCTCACCGATCTTTCACGTGTCCGGTGCCCTTCCGCTGGCGGCGGCGCCGACGAACGGGATGAAGCTCGTCGTCCCCCCGGCCGGAGCGTGGGATGAGGTGACCCACCTCTCCCTGACCGAGGAGCACCGGATCGCGGCGTGGAGCGGTGTCCCCACCCAGTTCTGGCGACTGCTCGAACACCACCGGTTCGACGAGTTCGACACCTCGAGTGTCATGTCGCTCGGCGGGGGCGGGGCCACGTTCGCTCCGGAACTGTTCAAGCTCATGGCCCGCAAGCTCCCCCAGGCCCGCGTCGGCTGCGGCTACGGGATGAGCGAGACGCTCGGTTCCGGATCCCGTCTCGGTGGGGTGACCCTCGAGACCCATCCGGCGTCGGTGGGCGCGGTCGAGGCGTTGTGCGAGATTCAGATTCGCGACGCCGCCGGTGACGCCGTCGGTGACGGCGAGGTGGGGGAGATCTGCATCCGCGGGGCCGTGGTGTTCCTCGGATACTGGGACGACCCCGACGCTTCCGCCGCCGCGATCGACGGCGGACGGTGGTACCGCACCGGCGATTTCGGGCGGTTCCTCGACGGCGTTCTGCAGCTCGACAGCCGGATGCGCGACCTCATCATCCGGGGGGGCGAGAACATCTACCCGATCGAGATCGAGAATCGGCTCTTCGAGCACCCTGGTGTGGCCGACGCGTGTGTGGTCGGCGTCGACCACCACCATCTGGGGCAGGAGGTCGCAGCGGTGATCGTGCTCCACGAGGGGGTGACCTCGAGCCCCGACGACGTCAGATCGTGGGTGGCCACCGACCTCGCGCCCTACAAGGTTCCGGCTCACGTCGTCTTCCGCGACGAGCTGCCGTACACGACCACGGGCAAGGTGCTCAAGCACGAGGTCGAGCTCGACGTTCGAGAGGCTGTTGCCTCGCCCGACCGCTGAACTGCGTACCCGGCACTGGCCGGCGTCTCGTCTGATCGACGGGCACCCATTCGATCGGTGGTGTGGACCGGTTGCGCTCCAACGATCAGTGGCCTAATTTCTCCCATCTCGAGGGGGGCGTAGCTCAGTGGCAGAGCACGGCGTCAAGTCGAGACAGAGGTTCGATTCCTCTCCCCTCCACCACCGTCTTCCCCCGCCGGTGGTCCCTGTCACCGGTGTGTTCGTCATCTACGGTCCGACTCCGACCAGCCGCACCGCTTCAGGCCGAGTCCCGGAGGCGTGATGACGGAGGCAACGAGCCCAGCCGATGCCGGGCCGGCCGTGATCCACCCCTCGGCCGCCGGTGGCCCGGGCCCAGAACCGGGGTCACATCCTTGGCGGGACAAGGGTCGCCACATCCTTCGTCGCAATCCGGCCACCATCTCGTTGGTGCTGGTCATCACGCTGGCCAGCCTGCTCACCGGGGCGATGTGGAACGACAGTGCGGCTGATCCCGCGCTCTACGACCGTTTTGCCTACGGCCTCCCCGCGTTGCAGGACGGGCGGGTGTGGACCTTCCTCGCCGGGGCCTTCCTCACCCCTCGTTTCTTGTTCTACCTCCCGATCCTGCTGCTGCTCGTGCTCGCCGCAGGGACCTACGAGCGCCGGTCCGGATCGGTTCGTACGCTTGTCGTCGTCATCTTCGGTCAGGCCCTCGCCGCACTGTTCACGGCGCTCCTCCTCTGGCCGTTCGACGGCTCAGGTTGGTCGTGGGCGGTCGACCTCGGAAAGACCCTCGACCTCGGCATCTCCGCCGGCGGCTTCGCCGCGCTGGGGGCGCTCACCGCCGTCATGCAGCCCGTGTGGCAGCGACGGACCCGCGCCGCCGCCACCGGGTACCTGTTGGCCATGGTCCTCAACTCGGGCCTCATCTGGGACGTCGAGCACCTGCTGGGCTGGACGATCGGTGTGGTGGCCGGCCCCTTCCTGGTCGGCCGCTGGCCGATGCGACCGAACCTCACCTTCGGGCGCCGCACCCAGAGGGCGCTGGTGGCTCTCGTCGTCGCCCTCTTCGCCGTCTCCGCCCTTGTCGACGCCTGTTTCCCGGGCGCCGGAGGGCCCTTCTGGAGCGGTGAGGAGAAGTACCAGGGAACGGGCCTGAGCCTCGGACTGCTCCTCGCTTCGCTGTTCTGGCTCGCCATCGCCGATGGTCTGCGCCGAGGCCACCGGGTGGCATGGGTGTTCACCACCGTCCTCACCGTGCTCGGCCTCCTGACGCTCGTGGGAGCGAAGGACACGGCGGAAACCCGCGCCGATCTCGCGATCTACGGGCTCCAGTTGCTCCTCCTGGTGGTCACGGCGCGGGCGTTCACGGCGCGAGCGCCGAAGGGGGTCTCGCGCCGGATCGGCCGGCGCCTGGTCAAGGTGCTGCTGGTGCTGTTCGCGTATACCGCCGTCGGGTTCGTGATCCTCCAGGACGACTTCACGCCGACGGCCGACGCCGGCGCGATCTTCGGTGAGTTCTTCGCTCGCATCTTCTTCGTGTCGACCAATGCCATCGAGCCCGCCACCACGGCGGCTCGCTGGTTCGTGGGCTCCATCGGTCTGGTGTGGCTGGTCACCATCCTGGTCTCGGTCTTCGGCCTGATCTACGCCTCTCGCCGCACCCCGCCACCCCCCGATCAGGACGAGCGCCTCCACGATCTGCTCCGGGGCTCGCCGGAGCACTCCTCGATCGAGTGGATGCTCACGTGGGAGGGCAACACCGTCTGGTTCTTCTCCAAGGGCAGCACCGCCATCGGCTACCGGGTCGTCGGTGCCGTCGCCCTCTGCCTCGGTGACCCGGTCGGTCCGCTCGACGAGCGGGTCGAGGCCATGCGGGAGTTCGATCGCTATTGCTTCGTGCGGGGTTGGATCCCGTGCCTGTTCGCGGCGGGCCAGGCGACGGCCACCCTGGCCGAGGAGGTGGGTTGGAAGGCCATCCAGGTCGCAGAGGACAGCGTCGTCCCGCTGCCGGAGCTCGAGTTCAAGGGCAAGGCCTGGCAGGACGTCCGCACCGCCCTCAACAAGGCCGGTAAGCAGGACATCCGGCTCGAGGTCACCCGATGGAAGGACTCGAAGCCGGTGGTGACCGATCAGCTCCGGGCCATCAGCCAGGGCTGGGTGTCGGACAAGTCGCTGCCCGAGATGGGCTTCACGCTGGGCACGCTGGCCGAGGCCGACGACGCCGAGGTCCGCCTCCACCTGGCTCTCGACCCCGACCTGACCGTCGAGGGCTTCACGTCGTGGATGCCCGTGGCCCGAGAGGGGCAGGTCGTGGGCTGGACCGTCGATCTGATGCGCCGACGCGACGGCGGCTTCCGCTCGGTGATGGAGTTCCTGATCGGGGCATCGGCGCTGCAACTCAAGGACGAGGGCTATGAGTTCATCTCGCTCTCGGCGGCGCCGCTGGCCAAGGCCCCCGACCAATTGTCGGGTGACAGCGACCAGAAGGTGCTCCAGAAGCTCCTCGACTTCCTCGGCGACACCCTCGAGCCGTACTACGGCTTCCGGTCGCTCCTGGCCTTCAAGGCCAAGTTCCAACCGGAGTTCCGGCCCATGTACCTCGTCTACCCGGACGAGTCGGCGCTGGCCGAGATCGGCCTGGCCATCGCCCGGGCCTACATGCCCGACGCGACCTTTGTCGACTGGGTGCAGATGGGCGCCGACATGGTCATCCCCGGCCGAGGTGAGCACGGTGCCAACACTCCCGACGACGAATCGAGCTGACCGATGGCGTGGACCCTGGACGAGGTCGAGGAGCGGTTCCTCCAGAGCATGCGCGACAACGGGCACGTTCAGATCGAGGGTCATTCCGTGCTCTCCCCGACCCCCGACGTGTTGTTCACCACCGCCGGGATGCACCCGCTCACGCCGTATCTCGGCGGCGAGACCCACCCCGAGGGGCGCCGGCTGTGCGACGTGCAGCGTTGTGTGCGCACCACCGACATCGACGAGGTGGGGGACAACACCCACCTGACCGTCTTCGAGATGGTCGGGAACTGGAGCCTCGGCGACTACTTCAAGGAGACCGCCATCCCGCAGTCGATGGCGCTGCTGACCGAGGACTTCGGCATCGACCCCGAGCAGCTCTACGTCTCGGTGTTCGCGGGTGACCCCGCCCAGGGGCTGGCCCCCGACGTCGAAGCCGCGGAGATCTGGGAGCAGTGCTTCTCGGAGGCCGGGGTCGACTCGACCGGCCACATCACCTCGCTCGGCATCGAGGACAACTGGTGGTCCAACGGACCGAGCGGTCTGTGCGGGCCCGATACCGAGATGTTCGTCTACGTCGGGACCGAATCGAAGCCGGTGTTCGCCGACATCCCGGAGTTCGTGGAGATCTGGAACAACGTCTTCATGACCTATGACCGGGCCGAGGACGGAACCCTCTCGGAGCTCGGTCAGCGCAACATCGACACCGGGATGGGGGCGGAGCGCGCCGAGCTGTTCCTCAACGGGCAGAACACAGTGTGGGAGACGCCGGAGATGCTGGTGTTGCTCGACGGTGTGGCCCGAGGACTGCAGATCGGAACCGACGGCCTGAGCGCCGATCAGGTGCGATCCCTGCGGATCGTCACTGATCACCTGCGCGCAGCACTGGCCATCGCCGCCGCAGGGGTGTACCCGTCGGCCAGCCGTCAGGGGTACGTGCTGCGCCGTCTGGTGCGGCGATCGGTGCGCCATGCCGAGTTGCTCACGGGCACCGAGGACGGGCTCGCGGCCCTGCTCCACGAAGCATCGGGCCAGGTGGCATCGTTGCAGGGGCAACGGTGGGCGGATCTCACGGGGGAGTCGGGTGACAAGGCCAGAGAGACCCTCGACAAGGAGGTCTCGAAGTTCGCCAAGGCGTTGCGCTACGCCGTCGATCAGTTGCACGAGACCGCCGACCTCGGCGCCGTGTTCGATGGCGACTTGGCTTTCCGGTGTGCCGACACCTTGGGTTATCCCGCGGAGCTGGCGGCGGAGGAAGCGGCTCGCATCGGAATGACTCTGGACCCGGCGTGGCCCGACCGCTACGAGCAACTTCGCGAGGAGCAACGCGAGCGCTCGCGGGGCTGACGGGCGGGGACTCGGACATCAACCCGGACGAGGTCGGACCGTTCACCGGATGAAGAGCATCTCGCGGTACTTCGGCAGGAGCTGATCGACCGGCACGTTGTAGAAGTGGGCGAGGCGGCCGTGATGCCGGCGGTCAGGTCCGAGAGGTAGGACATCGTCGCCGGGTAGATCATCGTCCGTGCCAGTTCGACGCACAGCTTGGCCTCGACGCCGATGGAGAGGATGTACTGCTCGCTGTAGACCTCGTAGCGACTCTCGAGTTCGATCGGGGACAGGACGCCCGTGCGCTTGAAGAGGCTGATCACGAACTCGTCGAGGAAGACGGGCAGGGCGTCGGCCGTGGTGGGGATGTTCTAGAGGCCCCGCTCGTTGACCGCCATCTCGTGCCACTCCGACGAGTACCCGTCACCGCCGAAGACCACGTCACCGTGCAGCTCCATCAGTTCCTTCAGGACCGCGGCCACGGCATCGAGCTGGGTCATGCCGCTCTCGAGCTCCGCTTCGAGTTTGTCGGCGATCCAGTCGAGCGAGTCGGCGAGCATCGTGTTCATGGCGACGAGCGGTCCGGAGACCGACTGGGAGGAGCCGACGGCCCGGAACTCGAAGCGATTGCCGGTGAAGGCGAACGGGGAGGTTCGGTTGCGGTCCCCGGGATCCCGCGTGAAGGGGAGGATCTGGGAGAGCCCGAGATCCATCACCCCGCCGTCGCTGGCCACCGGCATGCTTCCCGCCTTGATGTCGTTGAAGACCGCTTCGAGCTGGTCTCCGAGGTACACCGACAGGATCGCCGGCGGCGCCTCGTTGGCGCCGAGTCGGTGATCATTCGCCGCCGAAGCGATGACCGCCCGCAGCAGGGGGCCGTAGAGGTGCACGCCGCGAATGACGGCCCCGCAGAAGAGCAGGAAGTTCAGGTTCTCGTGCGGGGTGGAGCCGGGATCGAGGAGGTTTCCCTGCGTGGCGTTGCCCACCGACCAGTTGACGTGCTTGCCCGACCCGTTGATGCCAGCGAAGGGCTTCTCGTGCAGCAGGCACGTGAATCCGTGGGCCTTCGCGGTGGACTTCATCAAGGTCATCATCAGTTGCTGGTGGTCGGCCGCAACGTTGGCGGCCTCGAAGTACGGGGCGATCTCGAACTGCCCCGGGGCCACCTCGTTGTGGTGGGTCTTGGCCGGAATGCCGAGGCGGAAGAGCTTGTCCTCGAAATCCTGCATGAAGACCTGGACCCGCTCGGGGATGGCGCCGAAGGAGTGGTCGTCGAACTCCTGACCCTTGGCCGACGGCGCACCGAAGAGCGTGCGGCCCGTCAGCAACAGGTCGGGGCGGCTGTTGGCGAAGTGCGTGTCGACCAGGAAGTACTCCTGTTCGGCACCGCAGCTGGAGTTCAGGGGAGCGATCTCGGTCTCACCCATGAGCCTGAGGAGCCGCTGGGCCGAGGTGTTCATCGCCGCGTTCGAGCGCAGCAGCGGGATCTTCTTGTCGAGGGCCTCGCCGGTCCACGAGAAGAACACGCTGGGGATCATGAGGGTGGCGCCGTTGGGGGTGTGCATCACGTACGCCGGGCTGGTCGGGTCCCAGGCCGTGTAGCCGCGCGCCGCGTTCGTCATGCGCAGGCTGCCGTTCGGAAACGACGATCCGTCCGGTTCGCCCTTGATGAGCAGGCTGCCGGTGAACTCGGTGATGGCCTTGCCATCGCCGTCGGTCACGATGAAGCCGTCGTGCTTCTCGGCGGTGATGTTGGTCATCGGGAAGAAGACGTGGGAGAAGAACTTCACGCCCTTGCCGAGGGCCCAGTCCTTCATGGCGGCGGCGACGATGTCGGCGGTGGCGGAGTCGAGCGGCGCACCGGTCTGCACGGTCTCCTTCATGGCCTTGAAGGCGTGCTTCGACAGGCTTTCCTCCATGGTCGCCAGGCTGAACACGTCGCACGCCCAGATCTCGCTCAGCGGACCGCCGGCGGTCGCCACGGTCGGCGGACGGGCGTTGATCTCGTCGATTGCTCTCGTGCGCAGGGTGTTGGCGGTCATCGTCGGCCTTTCGGTTCACCGCTGGGTCACAGCGGCTCGGGGCGCGTCGCTTCCGTGCACGACGTCGACCGGAAGGTACCGAGGTGGGTGAGCTCCAGTGGGGCGACCAGTCGTGATTTCTCTCGCCCGTAACGCGCCCGTGACCTTGCCGGTCGATTTCGCGGGCTGGGAGCGGATCTCGCCGAAGTCGGTCACGAAGTCGTCGGCGGCCCCTCGGGCTGCCTCGGTGATTCTCAGGATGTCTCAGATCGGGTGCAGATGCAGTGTCGACCCGCTCGGGCGGCGAGACTCGACCAGGTGGAACTCCTCCTGCTGTCCAACTCGACCAACCACGGCAGCACCATGTTCCATCATGCGGCGGCCGAGATCGTGGCGATGGTCGGGGGTGACGTGGTGACGTTCGTCCCCTACGCGCTGGCCCACTGGGACGAGTACGCCGATCGGGTCACCTATGCGTTGGGGGAGCTCGGCGTCGAGGTCGTCTCTGCCCATCGGGCCCGCCAGCCCGACCGGGCCGTTCTGGAGGCGAAGGTCGTGGTGATGGGCGGAGGCAACAGCTTCCGCTTGCTCGACTCGCTCCAGGGTCTCGGGGTGATGGAGGCCCTTCGCGACCAGGTGGAGTCAGGGGCCACCCGCTATCTCGGATCCTCGGCCGGGACCAACATCGTGTGTCCCACGATTCGCACCACGAACGACATGCCGATCTGTGAGCCCGCGAGCCTGTCGGCCCTGGGCCTTCTGCCGTTCCAGATCAACCTGCACTACGTCGAGGTTGATCCCGAGTCGACCTTCATGGGCGAGAGCCGCGACGAACGCATCGCCGAGTTCCTCGAGGAGAACGACTGCCCGGTGCTGGCCATGTACGAGGGGTCCTGGCTGCGGGTCTCTGGCGACCAGGCGGTCGTCGAGGGCCCGGCGCGGCTCTTCTGGCGCACCGGGGCGGAGGCCTTCACCGATGGGGCCGACGTCTCACATCTGTTGATCCTCAGCCCGCGCTTCGGCGACGGGCGCCGGCCGACCAGTCACGTCACCCGGTAGACTTGTCGAACCCCTGCTTCGTGGATCCCTCGTGGAGATCTTGGTCGTTCTCGACCGGCATCGTCCTGTCGCCTCTTCGGAGCCCTCAAGAGGAGCGATATGTCAGAGTCCCTTCCGCCGGCTGCGCCGATCTCCTCTCATGAGGCGTCCGGCCTCACCTCCCGGCCGACTGCCGTCGTCTACTGCGAGGCCAACTTCGGTCGACCCGACGGCAAGACCGCGAACGGGCTGGTCCGGTACTCGGAGCGTTATCGCATCGTCGCGGTGATCGACAGCCACTGCGCCGGTCACGACGCCGGCGAGGTTCTCGACGGAGTGGCCAACGGGATCCCCATCTGCGCCGACATGGCCGCGGCGGTGGCCCAGGCCGGGGCCGTACCCGATGTGGTGATCTTCGGTGTCGCCCCCACCAGCGGGATGCTGTCGGCGGCCGAGCGCGAGGTGCTGCTCGACGCGATGCGTGACGGAATGGGTGTCGTCAACGGGCTCCACGAGTTCCTCAACGACGACGCGGAGTTCGTGGCCACCGCCATCGCCCACGATGTCACGATCGAGGACGTGCGCCGCCCCCGCGACAAGAAGGACCTGCGCATGTTCAGTGGCCGGATCGCCGAGGTCGCCTGCCCGCGCATCGCCGTGCTCGGCACCGACGGGGCCATAGGGAAGCGCACGACGGCCACCATCTTGACCCAGGCCCTGAAGCAACGGGGTATCTCGGCGGTGATGGTGGGAACCGGTCAGACCGGTCTGATCCAGGGGGCGCGCTACGGCGTGGCGCTCGATGCTGTCCCGTGCCAGTTCTGCTCCGGCGAGATGGAAGCAGCGGTGGTCGAGGCGTGGGAGGGCGAGCATCCCGACGTCATCGTGATCGAGGGCCAGGGCGCCCTCAGCCATCCCGCCTACATCAGCTCTGCGTTCATCCTGCGCGGCAGTCGACCGGATGCGGTGATCCTCCAGCACGCTCCGGGCCGCCGCAAGCTCGGCGACTTCGCCGACGTGCCCATGCCCGACCCGGCCGCGGAGATCGCTCTCATCGAGGCCTTCGGCGACACCGAGGTGATCGGGCTCACGATCAACCACGAGAACATGACCGATGCCGAGGTGACGACGGCGATCACGCTCTACGAGCTCGAGCTCGGCATCCCGGCGACCGATGCTCTGACCCGTCCGACCGATCGTCTCGTCGAAATCGTCCTGGGGCGGTTCCCGGAGCTGGCGGCGAAGGTGGCGATCAGCACGTCATGACGATGCCGAGGTTGGAGATCCGTCTCGACCTCATCGCCCACAACGCCCGTGTTCTCGTCGACCGACTCGCCGCTCGAGGCATCGTCGTGTGCGGCGTCACCAAAGCCACGGGGGGCTCCTCGGAGGTGGCGGCGGCCATGCTCGCCGCCGGTGTCGCCTCGATCGGCGAGTCGCGTCTCGAGAACGTGGAGGCTCTCCGCCGCCAGGACGTGACGGCGGAGGTCATGCTCGTGCGCAGCCCCGCCCCGAGTCAGGTGGCCCGAGCGGTGAGGCAGGTCGATCTCAGTTTGAACTCCGAGATGGCGGTGATCGACGCGCTGTCGTTGGAGGCCCTCCGACAGGGGCGCCGCCACGGTGTGGTGCTGATGGTCGAGCTCGGGGACCTGCGCGAAGGCCTCATGCCCGACGATGTCGCCAGGGCCGCCGAGCAGGTGCTGACGCTGCCCGGCGTGAAGCTCCGTGGCCTCGGCGCCAACCTGGCCTGCCAGAGCGGGGTGGTGCCCGACGCCGCCAACATGCAGGAGTTGACGAACCTGGTCGTCACGGTGGAGGAGCGGCTCGGCGTCGCGCTCGACATCGTGTCCGGCGGCAACTCGGCCAACCTGGGTTGGGCCCTCGACGAACGAAACGACCTCGGCCGGATCAACCACCTGCGTCTGGGCGAGGCGATCCTGCTCGGCGTCGACCCGATCGACCGGTCGCCGATCCATGGCCTGCGCACCGATGCCTTCGCCCTGGTGGGTGAGGTGATCGAGTCGAAGTGCAAGCCGGCGGTGGCGTGGGGCACCCTCGGGCAGACGGCGTTCGGGCCGCCGTCGATCGGAGGCACGTGCGGCGAACCCGCGATCATGAATCGGGTCATCATCGCCCTGGGCCGCCAGGACATCGAGCCCGCGGGGCTCGTCCCGCCCGTCGGCGTCACGGTTCTAGGTGCCAGCAGCGACCATCTCGTGCTCGACTCTGGCCCCGAGCTGCTTCCGGTGGGCGCCGAGATCGGCTTCGGTGTGCACTACTCCGCGCTGCTGCGGGCGTCGACGTCGCCCTCGGTCGAGTCAACGTATCGCTGGTCGGAGGGGTCCGACGGAGCGACGGCGGGGGCCGTGGACGGGGGCACGATCTAGGGTTCACGCTTCCCGAGTCGATGCCACCGAGGTCACCCACCGATGAAGCAGATCATGTTGCACGGCGCCGACGACTGGCGCCTCGACGACATCGCGGAGCCCGAGCCCGGCCCGCGTGACGCCCTGGTTCGCATCGCCGCCTGCGGTATCTGCGGCACGGACGTGTCCTACATCCACATGGGCATGACCCCGGGGCATCCGATCCCGCTCGGCCACGAGATGGCCGGCATCGTGGCCTGGGTCGGTGACGAGGTCACCGACGTCGCTGCGGGCGATCGCGTGATCGTGTGCCCGTCCGATGGTGGCAACGGTCCGATGGGCACGGGCGGCCCTCAAGGTGGTCTCACTCCCGTCTTGCACGTCCCGGACGTGACGAGCGGGCGTCGCCTCTTCCGGGTGCCCGACGGGCTGCCCCTCACCACGGCGGCGTTGGCCGAGCCGTTGGCCGTGGGCATGCAGTCGGTCAACCAGTCCGAGGCGAGGCCCGGCGACAAGGTCGTGGTGTTCGGGTGCGGGCCCATCGGGCTCATGGCGCTGGCCACCCTCGCCGACCGGGGGGTCACCGACACCGTCGCCGTCGACCTGAGCCCGGCGCGCCTGGAACTGGCCCGCACGGTCGGCGCCGCCCACGTGCTCGACCCGACCGAGATCGACGTGTGGGAGGAGCTGAAGCGCATCCACGGCACCGCGCCCTTCATGTTCGGCCCCACCCCGGCCACCGACGTCTTCATCGAGGCCTCGGGAGCCGACAGCGTGATCGGGGACGTCCTCCAGAACGGCCGGGTGGACGGCACCCTGGTGATCGTCGCCCTGCACTACCGGCCGGTGAAGACCAGTTACATCAACGTGTTGATGAAGCAGTTCACCATCCGCGGGTCGATGGAGTACCCCGAGCGGTTCGAGGACGCCATCGAATTGCTGGCCCGTCGCGACCTGTCTCATCTCATCACCCACACGCTGGCGTTGGAGGAGTTCGGGGACGGGCTGGCCGTGCTCGAAGGCTCCAAGGATTGCGGCAAGGTGATGATCACGATGGGGGAGGAGCGGTGAGGAACACGGCACAGTTCGACTTCACGGGCGCCTCGGTGCTCGTCACCGGTGGCACCAGCGGCATCGGCCATGCCGTCGCCATCGCGTTCGCGACGGCCGGGGCCTCGGTCACGGTCACCGGTACCCGAGGCTCGGCGGCTGACTACGAGACCGACATGTCGGCGTTCACGTTCGAGCCGCTCGAGATGCGTGACACCGGTGCCGTCGATGCCCTCGCCGCCGGGCTCGGCCCGCTCGACGTCCTGGTCAACAACGCCGGGGCCAACTTCCCCGACGGACTCGACGAGTGGAGCCCCGAGGGCTTCTCGGCATCGCTCGCCATGAACGTCGAGGGGGCCCAGCGGCTCACGGTGGGAGCGAGGGGGGCACTGGCGGCCAGCACCATGACGGGTGGTGCCAGCGTCGTGAACATCGTGTCGATGGTGAGCTACCGGGCCACCACCATCGTGCCCGGCTACTCGTCGTCGAAGGCGGCGCTGCTGGCCCTGACCCGCAACCTGGCCCTGCACTGGGTGAACGCCGGGATCCGGGTGAACGCCGTTGCCCCTGGTCTCATCGACACCCCCATGACGGCGCCGATGAAGTCCTACCCCGACATGCTCGACGCCGAGCTGGCCAAGCAGGCGATGAGGCGGATGGGCACCCCGGAGGAGGTCGCGGCGGCCGTGTTGTTCCTGTCCAGCGCGGCGTCGTCGTTCACCACCGGCACAGCCTTCGCCGTCGACGGCGGGTATCTGGCGCTGTGAGGACCGCCCCATGACCGACGAGATCCGCATCGACGACCTGGCTGCGCCCCAGCTCAACGACATCCAGCGCATGGGGCTCGAGTACGGCGAGTCCAAGCACACCGAGCTGACCGTCGACGCCGTATGTGTCGCGGCCGTCGCCGCGACCGGCCTCGACGACTTCGGGTCCGACGACTTCCGGGAGCGTCTCGGCCTCCAGCTCAGCGAGATGGACGCCGACGCCGAACGCACCGGCCTCGGGCGCATGCTCATGTTCGGCGACTGCACCCGTTACGCGGCGAACCGTCTGCGCATCCGTGACCTGCTGCAACGCCACCCCGAGATACTCGACATCGAGATCGTCCAGCCGGTGATCGTGGTCGGTCTTCCGCGCTCGGGCACCACCAACCTGGTGAACCTGCTCGCCGCCGACTCCCGCTTCCGGTCGCTGCCGCTCTGGGAGAGCTACGAGCCCGTCCCCGATCCCCGGGAGCGGGCGGACGGGGTCGATCCTCGCTGGACCCGTTGCCAGCAGGCGTGGGAGGCCATGCAGGCCGGCGCGCCGTTCGTGGCCGCCATGCACCCCATGGAGCCGGACCACGTGCACGAGGAGAACGAGCTCATGGCGCCGGACTTCTCGAACTACAACCTCGAATGGGTGGCCCGGGCTCCACGATGGCGCGACCACTACCTCGCCCACGACCAGACGCCGCACTACGCGTACATGAAGACGGTGCTGCAGATCCTGCAGTGGTTCCGACCCCGGGAGCGGTGGGTGCTGAAGTCACCCCAGCACCTCGAGAACCTCGGTCCGCTCATGGCCACGTTCCCCGACGCCAGCATCGTGGTCACCCACCGCGACCCCGTGGCGGTGGTGCAGTCGACCATCACCATGGTGACCTACGGCGCCCGCACCGCCTACCGGAGCACCGACCCGGAGTGGTACCGCGACTACTGGACCGACCGCATCGGCCGACTGCTCGACGCGTCGATGCGGGATCGGCATCTGTTGCCCGAGCGACGAACGGTGGACGTGTTCTTCCACGAGTACATGGCCGACGAGATGGGCACCCTCCAGCGCATCTACGACGACGCCGGTATCGGGCTCACCGACACCGCCCGCCAGGAGATCGAGGCCCATCAGGCCGCGCATCCTCGGGGGAAGGCGGGCCGGGTCGTCTACGACCTGCGCGGCGACTTCTCCACCACGCCCGAGGAGGTCCGCTCCCGCTTCGGGGCGTACCTCGACGCCTTCCCCAGCGTACGGATCGAGGTCCAGTGAACATCCCCGAACAGGTCGACCATCTCATCGACACCCGGCCGGGCCGGGAGCTCCTGACGCCGGCCTACGACGAGATGGCCCGCCCGGTCGTCGACGGGCTCGTGTACCGCTCGGGGGGCACGACCGCCTCGTACATGGTGCTCACCGACAACGGTCGCATCATCGTCAACACGGGCATGGGCTACGAGGCGCCGCACCACCAGCGGCTGTTCGACGCCATTCGTCCGGGACCCACCCACCACATCATCACCACGCAGGCCCACGTCGACCACGTCGGTGGCGTCGACCTGTTCAAGGAACCCGGCACCACCTACATCGCCCAGGCCAACAACCCGGCGTGTCAGGCCGACGACAAACGCATCCAGGGTCTGCGCATGCGCACCGCTGGCATCTGGTTCGACATGCTCGGCACCGACGCCAAGCGCATCTACCGGGAGAACCCCGGAGTGTCGATGAAGCAGTCCGAGCCCACGCCGGACATCCTCTTCGACGAGCGGCTGAGTCTCACCGTCGACGGTCTGCGCGTCGAGCTGCTCGCCGCGGTGGGGGAGACCATCGACTGTTGTGTGGTGTGGCTGCCCGACCACCGGGTGGCCCTCGTCAGCAACCTCTTCGGCCCGCTGTTCCCGCACTTCCCGAACGTCAACACCGTCCGGGGCGACCGCTACCGGTTCATCGAGCCGCAGCAGGCGACGAACCGGATGGTGCGTGAGCTACGGCCCGAGGTGCTCGTCACCGGGCGCTACGAGCCGATCGTGGGCGCCGAGCTCATCGAGGCCAGCCTCGAGCGGCTTCACGGGGCTGTCGACCACGTGCACACCAAGGCGCTCGAGGGCTTCAACGCCGGCACCGACGTGTGGACCCTGATGCGCGACATCGAGCTGCCGCCGGAGCTACGGGTCGGGCAGGGCTACGGCAAGGTGTCGTGGGCCGTGCGCACCTTCTGGGAGGAGTACGTCGGCTGGTTCAAGCTCTCTTTCACCACCGAGCTCTTCCCCGACCCCGCGCCCGCCGCGTTGGGCGAGCTGGTCGACGCCCTCGGCGTGGAGGCCACGCTCGAACGGGCCGAGGCCGCACTGGCGCGCGGCGAGGCGGTGCTGGCCATCCGTCTCGGCGAAGCCGTCGAAGCCGTGGTGCCCGAGGACCACCAGCTCCGAGCGCTCATGGCCGAGGCCCATCGGCGCCTCCTCGCCGACGGAGGGGACGTGAGCTTCTGGGAAGAGGGTTGGCTGCGCACCCAGGCCGAGCGCTGGGAAGCCGCCGGGACCTGACCCGGTGGCCATCGACCCCGGTGGGGGTCTCCGACTGGCTCGCTGACGGGCTGGCTGAGCTGTGTTCCGAGTCAGCTCACGAGGTCGACGCACCATCCGCGAGGCGTGTCGGCCACGAAGTCGTTGGTGGCGGGGGAGGGACACGTCCGATCGACGCGAATCTGCGACAGCTCGCCGTTACCGCCGGCCTGCACGTCGAACTCGTTCACCCCTGAGTTCCGGTTGAGCTGGTTGGCCCTGCTCTCAGCGCGACCCCACGATCGCAACAGCACCCGAGCGTCCCACAACCCGTCCGAGCGCGCACTCGACAGTGGGGGCCGGGATGGTCGCTCACTATCGTGGCGCCGTGATGCCAGCATCGAAAGTGTGCGCCTCGTGCGGCCGGACGATGACGTGGCGGGCGGCATGGGCGGCGAACTGGGACGAGGTGCGCTACTGCTCGGAGCGATGTCGCCGTCGACGGCTGCGCGCGGTCGACGAGGCGCTCGAGGCGGCGATCTGCATCCTTCTCGACGAGCGCCCGCGCCGCGCCACCATCTGCCCCAGTGAAGCGGCTCGGGCCGTCGCCCCCGATGGCTGGCGGGCACTGATGGAGCCAACGCGGTCGGCGGCGCGACGCCTGGTTGCCTCCGGTGAGGTGGAGATCACCCAAGGCGGACGGGTTGTCGATCCCTCGTCGTGCAAGGGCCCGATCCGCATCCGGCGTGCCGGCACCTGAGCGCGCTCGGAGAAACCTTTGACCCACCGGTTGCACGCGAGCGGCGAAGCAGGGGGACGCCGATCGACAGCGGTCAGCGCCGCCAGAGCCGTTCGACCACGGCCATGTGGGGTGCTGTCAACATGGCGACGAACACGACGATGAGCGGAAGCAAGAGGTCGGTCTGCCCGGCGACGGCCGCACCCCAGACCACCACGGCGAGCCCGAGGAGTGACAGGGCGCTCAGGGGAGCGGCGAAGCGGGCGACGGAACGCCGCGATGCCGGCTCGCTCCCGAGCAGGTCGGCGAGCACGAAGAGATGGCCGAGGGAATGCCACAGCCCGAAGTAGACGGCGAAGCCGACAAGCGGGTCGGCGAGTAGGAACACGAGCGTCAGTGCGGCCACCGTGATGACTTCCTTCGCCATGACGGAGCGATCGATCGACCGGTGGGTGATCGTTGCGCCGATCGCGACGTGCTGGCCGACCAGCAGCACGCACCAGAGCCACCAGTGCTCGGCCAGCCACGGCCAGCTCGACGGATCGCCGCCCCCGAGACGTTCGATGACGGGAGCAACCGTTGCGAGGTGAGCCACGATCGGTAGCCCTACGACGAGTAGGCCGCGCGAACACTGCAAGACGAGCTGGCGCGGGCCGGGTAGCCGCAGGTAGGCGAGATCGGACTGGCCGAAGTGGTACACCGACATCGCCAAGAAGGCGGTGAGCGCGAAAGCGGGCACCACCGACCAGACGAGGCCGACAGCCGCCATCGCGAGCAGGTACCTGACGACGAAGCGACGATGCGACCGGTGGCGGCGGTCGTCGATCGCTTCGACGACGAGGTGGTCGACGGCGCCGTGCGGGATGCCCAAGACGGCGATCACCGCCAGGATGACGACGATGGACAGCCAGCCCGGAGGCGACCAGACCGTCGCGACGGCGGCGACCGCGAGGGTGGTGGCGACGACGGGCCAGAAGACCCCCGGTGACCGGAGGTCGAGGGCCGGCGTCGGAACCTCGACGGTGGTGGTCATGCGCTTCGACGCCGGCGCGCTTGGCCGATAATGCCGGCTCCGAGCTCGATGGCGCGAGCCCAACGCGAGGCGTTCGGTGCCGACCTCCCGTCCACCGGAGTGCTGGCGGAGTGGATGGCGAGGACCGGTGGCTCGATTCGTCGCGGGGCGGGGAGGCGGTTCATGGTGGGGCTTTCGATCGATGTCTCTCCTCGCAGCACGCTCCAGCACCGTGTCTTCCCACATGGGAAACGCACTGCGAACCTTCACGTTACCGCGCCGACACCCGCGGAGCCGACAGGACATCGCCGGTAGATGCTCGCTCCATCCGAGAACCATGAAGTCCCGAATTCACTGTTTCCGGGCCTTGTCAATGCCCGAGTTGACGTCCCCGCTGGTGGCCACGAGAAGTCCTCGCCTCTCGATGTGGCCGGCGTCGAGATCGGCCGCCAAGACCGGTGTCGGGCCGCTCAAGAGGTTTCGAGTGAGTCAACACGTTGGACAGGGTGGGGCCCTCGTGTCGATTGCGCTTCCCATTTGCCCCGAGCGGACTCCTCCCGCGAGAGACAGTCGGTTGCGTGACCTTCGAACGGAGCACCGTCGACCGCCACCCTGGTCCGTTCTCCGTGTCGGACCGGTTGTTGTGGTTCGGCGTCGCCGCGTTGGTGGCTGCGGCGCTCGCGGCAACGCTGATCCTGGTGCTCCTTCCCCGGTTCGGTCGAGATGTCGCGCTTATCGACTTCGCCGTCTACCGATGGGGTGGGCTGCACGCGCAATCGCCCGACCTCTACCGCAGCACGGTTCCCGCGTCGTCGATCCCGGGGTACACCGAGGGCGATCTGCCCTTCATCTACCCCCCCCTTTGCGGCGCTGGTTTTCGTTCCGTTCGGCTGGCTGTCGCTCTCCCTCGTGCAGTGGGTGAGCCTCATGGTCAACCTCGCCGGTCTGGCGGGCATCGCGTTCGTCGCGTTCCGGGCCGAGGGGGTCAATCCGGGTCGAGGGCTCACCGGACTGTCGCTCCTGATCGGCTGCATCGCTGCGGTCCTGGAGCCGGGGTTTCGGAACCTGATGTTCGGTCAGATCAACATCGTGCTCGTCACGCCCGGGATCATCTGGTTGATGCCGCACGGCAACGCGCTCGAGCGCGGCTGGAACAGTGTGCAGTTCCTGCTCGGCAACGCCTACGTGTTGCTCACGCTCGCTGCCGGCACGGCGCTCGTGGTGACCTGGCTCCGACCGCGACGTAACGGCTGCCCGCGGCCGGACGACGCCGGTCGCCGCGAGTGGGGCCGGTCCCGCTCCCACCAACGGGATGCGGTGGGCTCATCTACCGATCCGATGGACCCAGGGCCGTCACCATGACGATCGACGGCGTCACCGTCGACGACGACCGCGAAGCCCGAGAATCAAAGCGAAATGTGGTTCGGACACGGGCGCGTCCGAGCGATGAGTCTTGCCTTCTGGGATCCGCTGAGCCGCAAGACTGCGTCCGGACGAGCAGCCCCGGCCCCCCTTTGGGAGCGGTGGCCGATTTTGTGGTGGAGCTGGGGGGAATCGAACCCCCGTCCGTCAAGTGGTGACTGTCCGCGCTACGACCGTTCCCGAGCTTCAGGCTTGATGGCTGCCTGCCCGCCGGGTCGGGTGGGCCACGAGGGCCCCGCCACCGAGTCTTTCCCCGAGGTCAGCGGTCTTTCTCGCCGTCAGCCGTCTTTCCGGCCGTCACCCACCGCTTCTGTTGCCGGGCTGCGGTGAGCAGGCCCCGTGCGCCATTGCTGGTCACTGTTTCTCTCTAGGCCTGAGTTAGATCAGGCGGCGAGAGCGAACTGCTCATCGGCGGTTCTTTGGTTGCCCCCGTTTATCGAGTCTGAGGCAACTCGGGTCGCACGATCCAGCTCCCGGTCCCAACGTCGAAACCGATCAGCCCCGTGATCGCTGGTGCCGCCTTTTCTCCGGCGGCCCCACCACGATAGCGGCGGCGGCCACCGGAGAGGCCAGCGGTTCCGTTCAGCCCTCGGCGTCCTGGGCTTCCTTGGCCGCAGCCTTGAGGTCCTTGGCGGTGGCGTCGTCTACGGCCGACTCCACGATCCGGTCGGCCTTCTCGAGGGCCTTGCGGATCCTGACAGCGCCCGGGTCGGAGACGAGGGCCAGGATGCCGGAGTGCCCCGGCGCGATGGCGTCTTCGAGGTTCTTGGCCAGTTCCTTGCGATGGTGCACCTCGCGGGCCTTCCCCGTGGCGGTGCCGGCCGCACCCAGAACGACGGCGCTGGCGATGATGGACGGCGGGAAGAACACGCCCAGCACCACCCCGCCCAGGACCCCCCACCGCAGGCCCGACCTCGTGCTCTTGTCGGTCACCTTCTGTACCGTCAGCGTGCCGTCGGCGTCGCGGGCGACCACGAGAACGCCCTCGATCTCGACAGTGGCACCGTCCTCGATCTCCTTCAGGGTCTCGTAGACCTCCATCGCCAGTCCGGCGTCGCTGAAGTCGGCGGCGAACAGGGTGTACGCGCCGTCGCTGTAGGCACCCACGGCGGCGGTCTCCCCTACGTCCGGGCTGGGGTTCTGGTCGGTCATGTCGCACTTCTCCTGACTCACGGCCGGGTTCGGCCGATCTGACGCTGACGCTACCCTCTCAAGCAGGGAGATCCCTGCGGCCATCAGCCACCCGTCGACGGTGCTGAGGCCGATCCGCTGGGCCAGCCCCGCCGAGTCGCCGATGACGCTCGCCGCCAGCGCCACCGTCGCTACGCCGGTGACCAGGGCCGAGCCGATCACCCATCGGCCGGATCCTTCGCGGCGCAGCCGGCGGATGGCGGTGAGCGGGATCGCCACCAACGCCACGTAGGCGGTACCGGCGGCGACACCATGCAGGTCCTCGGTGGTCGGGGACCCGAGGGGAAGGGCGGCCCCACCGCGAACGTGGCGACGGCGTTGAGCGCGGCGGCGATGCCCGTGGATCGACCGAACCGCCGCCCCAGGGAAGGCGCCGCCGCCAGAACGAATGCGCCGTAGGCGACGAACCCGGCCGTCATCAGGACTCGCGTGGGGGCTCCGACCGCCGCCAGCTCGCTGATCGCGTCGACGGTCGGTGCCTGGCAACGTAGGGCCCGTCATCATCGACAGCGTCGACGGTCTGGGCCGTCAGGGCGACCGGCCGGCGAGCGCACGACACTCGTGGCTTCGCTCCGGGTCGGCCGGGTCCGATGCGAGGGGGACGGCGTGGCCCGGGTCCGTTTCAACCACGTGGAGCTCACGGTGCCGCCGGGCACGCTCGACGCCGACATCCGCGCCGACCTGAGTGCCTTCTACACGGCGGGTACCGGCCCCGATCGCCGCTGGCAGTACCCTCCAGCCCCTGTCGACTGACCGACGGCGGTGCCGGTCCTCGATGCGCCCTGACGATCGGGCAACCTGTGAGGGCGGGGCGAACCGCCGAACCCCGACGGAGTCATCGGATGGACCAGTGGTGGCAGGAGGACATCGTGGAGCCGGGGAAGCTCCCGCTCCTGCTCCTGACGTTGGCGTTCGTCGCCACGTTCGCCCTCACTCGCGTCATCGTCCGGATGATCCGCGCCGGAAAGGGCCCCTTCTCCGACAACTCCGTGGGGGGAGTGCACGTTCACCACGTCGTACCCGGCCTGGCGTTGATGGTGCTCGGTGGCCTGGTCGCCTTCGGGGCCCAGACCGAGGGCTGGCGAGCCGTCGCGGCGGTGGTGTTCGGCGTCGGCCTGGCCCTGGTGCTCGACGAGTTCGCCCTGGTGCTGCACCTCGAGGACGTCTACTGGGAGAAGGAGGGTCGGATGTCGGTCGACATCGTCCTCGTTCTCCTCGGGGTCCTCGTGCTGTCGCTGCTCATGGGTTCACCGGTCGGCATCGACGAACAGACCGACCAGGAGGTCGACGGCCGGATCTCGCTGATGATCTGGCTGGTGCTCGTCTTCGGCAGCGCGTTCATCGCCGCGCTCAAGGGAAAGCTGGCGTCGGCGGTCATCGGCATCTTCTTCGCTCCGGTGGCCTTCGTCGCCGCCATCCGAATGGGGCAACCGGACTCGGCGTGGGCCCGGCATCGCTACGCCAACCGACCGAAGAAGCAGGCACGCGCCGTCGATCGCGCCGCCCGGTTCGATGTCCGGTGGCGGTCGAAGCTCGAGTCGGTCCGCAACACGGTGGCCGGAAAGCCGAACGAACAGCCGGGGGAACCGACCATCGAACCGCAGCGCTGAGCCGACGCGTCTGCCGCCTCGGCTGACGCTCGGGTCGTCGTCAGTGGTCGTAGGTGCCGGCGGCCCGCCGGGCCCGGCCCATCTCCTTCTGCGCCTCGCGCAGAGCGTCACGTTCGGCGATGGCCTGGCGCTTGTCGCCCTTGTTGCGGCCCTTGCCGAGGCCCAGCTCGAGCTTGGCCCGACCGTTCTTGAAGTACAGCGACAGCGGGATGAGGGCGAGGTGCTCGAGGTCCATCCGCATCTTGAGGCGGTCGATCTCGTTGCGGTTGAGCAGGAGCTTGCGCTTGCGGTCCGGCTCGGGCAGGTCGTGCATCCCCGTGGAGAGATGCGGGGCGATGTGCATACCTACGATCCACGCTTCGCCGTCGTCGATCCGGGCGTAGGCCTCTTTGAGCTGCACCTGGGCCTCCCGGAGCGACTTGACCTCGCTGCCGCGCAGCATCAGGCCGGCCTCGATGGTGTCGAGGATGGCGTAGTCATGTCGGGCCGACCGGTTGGTGGCCACGACCTTTGTTCCGGCTTCGTCGGGCTTGGCCATGAGCACGGTGAGGCTACCGGTAGCCCTTCGGGCTCGTGGGTGGTCGATATCGTCGAGCGCGCCGACTGACCGCGCCGGCCGGTAAGCTCCTCCGCCTTGCTGGCCCTTGCCCGATCCGCCCACCTCGCCATCGTCGGGCACCTGCTCGACGGGTTGCCCGACGAGGCGTGCGGACTTCTGGCCGGCCCGACCCGTGCTTCTCGGGGCGGCGACCCGGCTGACGACAGTGAACCGATCCACTCCGCCACCGTCTTCTACCCGACAGCCAACGCGGCGGCATCGAGCCGGGTGTACACGGTGGAGCCACGCGACCACCTACGCGCCGATCGCGACGCCGAGGACCGCGGCCTCGAGATCATCGGGGTCGTGCACTCCCACACCCACACCGAGCCGTACCCGTCGCCCACCGACGTGGCCCAGGCGCCGGACCCCACGTGGCACTACGTGATCGTGTCGTTCCGCACCGGTGTGGCTTCGCTGCGTTCGTATCGCATCGTGGACGCGCAGGTCTCCGAGGAGCCGGTCAGCATCGTCGCCGGTTAGAATCCCGAGCGCAAGGGTCGACATTCACCCGCCACGGGTGTGACCGTGCCCCCTCATCGAGAGTGAATGTTCGGAAGGTCATGATGGCTCTGTATTCCTCGGTTCTCGACATGATCGGCAACACGCCGATGATCGATGTGAGCCGTATCAGCCCGAACGAGAACGTGCGCATCCTGGGCAAGATGGAGGGCCAGAACCCGGCCGGCTCGGTGAAGGACCGCATCGCCCTGAGCATGATCCTCGAGGCCGAGGCCGACGGGACCCTCACGCCGGGCAAGACCATCATCGAGCCGTCCTCGGGCAACACCGGCATCGCCATGGCCATGATCGCCCGGCTCAAGGGGTACCCGATCAAGATCGTGCTCCCCGAGAACGTCTCGATCGAACGCCGCCAACTCCTCGAGGTGTTCGGTGCCGAGATCATCCTCTCGCCCGGCAACGAGGGGTCGAACGGGGCGGTGCGGCGGGCCATCGCTCTCGCCGACGATCACCCCGAGTGGGCCTTCCTCTACCAATACGCCAACGAGGCCAACCCCCGGGCGCACTACGAGACCACCGGCCCCGAGATCTGGCGTGACTGCCCCGAGATCACCCACTTCGTGGCCGGGCTCGGCACCAGCGGCACCCTCATGGGGGTGGGTACCTTCTTGAAGGAGCGCAACCCCGACGTGAAGATCCTCGCCGTCGAGCCGCCCATCGGTGAGATGGTCGAGGGCCTCCGCAACCTCGACGAGGGCTACATCCCGCCCGTGTACGAGAAGTGGGGCGGCCCCGAGTTGCTCGACGGCAAGCGCATCGTGCGCCCCCGTGAGTCGATCGAGTTCACCCGGCGTCTGGCCGACGAATGCGGCATCTTCTCGGGCATCTCCGCCGGCGCCGCCCTCGCCGGGGCGTGTCGGGTGGCCGGCCAGATCGACGAGGGCACCATCGTGTTCATCGTGTGCGACGGCGGGTGGAAATACCTCTCCACCGGCCTCTGGACCGACGACATCGACACCGTCGTCGAGCGAGCCCAGAAGATCATCTACTTCTAGAGCCCTGTCCTCGGTTCCCCCGTGGTCCCTGCGGGGTGGCCGGTGCGCCCGGGATACCTGCCGGCCGCCGCCAGCCCGGTAACCTCGGGTGTCGTGGGCGCTCGGCCGATCGGCATGTTCGACAGTGGCTTCGGCGGTCTCACCGTGGCCCGGGCGCTGATCGACCTGCTGCCCAACGAGGACCTGGTGTACGTGGGCGACACCGGGCGTTACCCCTACGGTCCCCGGCCCCTCGACGAGGTCCGTCGCTACGCGATGCAGATCCACGAGCATCTCGTGCGTCGCCACGACGTCAAGCTGGTCGTCGTCGCCTGCAACACCGCCTCGGCGGCCGCCCTCGAGGTGCTGCAGGCCGAGTCGCCCGTCCCGGTGGTCGGGGTCATCGAGCCGGGTGTTCGATCGCTCGTCGCCGCCACCCGTAACGGCAACGTGGGGGTGATCGGCACGGTTGGCACGATCGGCTCCGGGGCCTACCAACAGGCCGTCGCGGTCGCCGATGCCTCGGTGAAGTTGAGCTGCGCCGCATGCCCGGGGTTCGTCGAGTTCGTGGAGCGCGGTGAGACCTCGTCCGACCAGGTGCACGTCCTGGCCGAGCGCCTCCTGGCGCCGCTGCGCGATGCCCAGATCGACACCCTGCTGCTCGGCTGCACGCACTACCCGTTCCTCGCCCGTACCCTCGGTGACGTGATGGGCCGCGATGTGGTGCTGGTCGACTCCGCCGACGAGACCGCCTTCCGGGTGCGGGCTCTGCTCGGCGAGCTGGGTCTGGCCCGTGACGACGACGCCACCTCGGCGGTCGTCCCGGCCGGGCGGCACCGCTTCGAGTCCTCGGGCGACGTCGAGTTGTTCCGCACCCGAGGAGCGGGCCTCCTCGGCCCCGAGCTCGGTCACGTCGAGGCCGTCGCATGGGACTGACCCTCACGGTGATCGGTTGTTCGGGCAGCTACCCCGCCGACGGGGTGCCGTGCAGCAGCTACCTGGTCCGCAGCGAGGCGACGGCGATCGTGCTCGATCTCGGGCACGGCGCCCTGCCCGCCCTGCGACGCCACATCGACGTTCTCGACGTCGCCGGGTTCGTGCTGACCCACGAGCACCCCGACCACTGGGCCGACCTCACCGCGCTGCGGACCCTCACACACCACTATCTCGGCCACGATCACGTGCCGGTGTGGGGAACCAGCCCGACGCGTCGGATGGTCGAGGGGGTGTGCGGCCCCCTGGAGCCGTCCTTCTCCTGGAGTCACCTGGGGCCGCAGCCCTCGTTCATGATCGGTGATCTCACCCTGACCATCGATCGCACCGAGCACTACGTCGAGACTTACGCCGTGCGGGTCACCGGCCCCGACGGGACATCGCTCGTGTACTCCGCCGACACCGGACCGGGGTGGTCGCTCGACACCATCGGCACCGACGTCGACCTGGCCCTGCTGGAGGCGTCGTTCCCCACCGAGGAGGCACGCGGCGACGTCCTGCACCTCTCGGCGCCAGCGGCCGGTGCCATGGCGGCCGCAGCCGGTGCCCGTCGGCTCGTGCTCACCCATCTGGTGCCCGGCTCCGATCCCGAGGCGCACGTCCGCCTCGGCGCCGCCGCCTACGGTGGCCCGGTCGACCTCGCCGCCCCCGGCGCCGTCTACGAGATCTGACCCCCGATCCGCCCGACTCGGCCGGGTCCCCAACCACGAGGACTCCATGCGCCCAGACGGCCGGACCAACGATCAGCTTCGCGACATCACCTTCGAGCGCGACTTCACCGATTCCGCCGCCGGGTCGGTGCTCGTCACCGCCGGCAAGACCATGGTGTTGTGCACCGCCTCGATCGACGAGGACGTGCCCCGCTGGATGCGAGGGAGCGGCAAGGGGTGGGTCACCGCCGAGTACTCGATGCTCCCCGGAGCGTCCCCCGAGCGCATCCGTCGCGAGGTGGCGTCGGGCAAGCCCTCCGGCCGGACCCAGGAGATCCAGCGACTGATCGGACGGTCGCTGCGTGGTGTGTGCGACATGGTCGTGCTCGGTGAGCGTCAGGTGATCGTCGACTGCGACGTCCTCCAGGCCGACGGTGGCACCCGCACCGCGTCGATCAACGGGGCGTACCTGGCCCTGCACGACGCCCTCACCCGGCTCGTGCAGAACCAGAAGCTGGGCGAGCATCCGCTCACCGAGGCCTGCGCCGCGGTGTCGGTGGGCATCGTCGGCGCCGTGCCGATGCTCGACCTGCCCTACGTCGAGGACTCGGCCGCCGAGGTCGACATGAACGTCGTCATGACCGAAGGCGGCCGCTTCCTGGAAGTGCAGGGCACGGCCGAGGGCATGAGCTTCTCGAGAGGCGAGCTCGACGAGTTGCTCGCCCTGGCCGAGCTCGGGATCACCGAGATCATGGAGCTGCAGAAGCTGCTGTTGTCCGAGCCTCCCGAACGTCGCAGCTTCGGCCGGTAAGGGCGGCGTCGTCGCCGTGCGGCTCGTGGGCGCGTCGGCCAACCCCGACAAGGTGGCCGAGATGGCAGCGGTGCTCGGTGGCGTGGGCATCGAGCTCGAGCCCCGACCCCCTGGCCTTCCCGACGTGATCGAGGACGCCGACACGCTGCTCGGCAACGCCCGGCTCAAGGCCGTGGCCGTGGCCCGGGCTGCCGGAGCCCCGGCGGTGGCCGACGACACCGGGCTCGAGGTCGACGCGCTCGGCGGGGCGCCCGGGGTCCGGTCGGCGCGCTACGCCGGCGAGCACGCCACCTACGCCGAGAACGTCGAACGCCTCCTGGACGAGCTACGCCGGGTGGGGGCCGTCGGGGTCGACGCCCGTCGGGCCCGGTTCCGAACCGTTGCCATGGTGTGCTGGCCCGAGGGCCCCCACCGGCCCGCCGAGCCCGAGCTGTGGGCCGAGGGCGTCGTCGAAGGGCACATCCTCGACGGGCGTCGTGGTGATGGAGGGTTCGGGTATGACCCGGTGTTCGTGCCGGACGAGGGTGACGGGCTCACGTTCGCCGAGATGAGCGCGGCGTCCAAGCACGCGATCAGCCACCGCGGGCGGGCGCTGCGGAGCCTGGCCGCCGTCCTGGCCTGGCCGGCCTGAGCATCTGGGCACCGAGCCTTCTCAGATCGCCGATCCGTCGGCCAGCCACGCCCGCCATCCCCCGCACGCCGTCAAGTCGGGGGCCCCTTCGGCGGCGATGCCCTCGCACACGCAGCCGAGCACCGTCGATCCGTCGGCCAGGCGGGTGGTGCCGATGGCCAACGGTGCCGGCACCCCGGTCACGAACGAGCCCAGCCCCGCGGTCGGGAGGTGCCAGATCTCGACGGCGATGGGCCCACCGGTCACCAGGGTTCCTGTTCGGCCCCGACGACATCGGTCGCGACCTCTTCAGCCCGGTGCTCTACGGGCTGCAATCGAGCTGGTTCTCCGCTCTGGTGGCCATCGGCCCGGCGCTGTCCATGACCGGGCTACAGGTGGGTCTCATGTTCGCCGGGGTGGTGGTCGTCGAGTCCATCGTGGCCTGGCCCGGCATCGGGCTCTACACGGTGCAGATCATCCCCCGTCTCGACTTCCCGGCCATCGCTGGGGTCACCCTGGCCCTCGGCGTGCTGTACGTGGTGGTGAACACGATCGTCGACATCGCCCAGACCGTCGCCGACCCTCGCCTTCGGGGGTGATGTTGCCGCGGTGACCATGGCGACCCGGCCCTCACCGGGCAGACTGGCGCGGTGTCCGACCCCGGCGTCCCGCCCCCGCCGCCACCCCCGCTCCCTCCGCCGGTCGAGGGTCCACCGTCGTGGCCACCGCCCGTGCTTCCGCCGGCGCCGCCGACCACCTGGTACCCCCCGGCCCCACCGGCCATCGCCACCACCCCCCAGCCCTATCCCGCCGGCCCCCCGCCCTACGGGCCGCCACCGGCCCCACCCGCCGGTGCCCCGCCGCTGCCGGTCATCCGCTGGGGGCTGGCCGACGTCTTGTACGGGCTGCTGCTCTGGGTGGTCGGTGGGATCGTGAGCACTGTTGCGATCTTTGCGACGGGAGCGATTGACCGGACGAGCGGCACGATCGGTGAACTGAGCCTCGGCCTGGTGGCGGTGACGCTGTTGTCGGGCTGGATCGGGTTCGTGGGCTGGCCGATCGTGGCGTCGTGGCGCAAGGGCCAGCGCAGCCTGGCCAAGGACTTCGGCCTCGACATCCGCGGGATCGACGTCGGGTGGGGTCTGCTGGGCGGCTTCGGTGCCCTTGTGGTTTCGGTTGCCGGTGGGGTGCTGTGGACCGTGATCTCCGGTGACCCCTCCCCGACCAACGCCGAGTTCCTGCCCAGCTCGCCCGGGCTCGTCGGCGCGTTGGTGCTGTGGCTGCTCATCGGGGTGGGCACGCCCATCGCCGAGGAACTGTTCTTCCGGGGGCTCATGCTGCGGGCCGTGGCCCGGCGCTGGTCGATCCCGGTGGGCGTGGTCGCCAGCTCGATCGTGTTCGGGATGTTCCACATCACGGCCTTCTCGTTCGCCGGCCTCTTCATCGTGTTCGTGACCGCGTCGTACGGAGTGGTGTTCGCCGTACTGGCGGTGCGGGCCAACGGTCGTCTGGGCCCGTCGATCATCGCCCATGCCACCGTCAACAGCGTGGCCGTGCTGGCCCTGCTCCTCACCTGACCGTCGGCTCGGCCGGGTGGAACCGGGGAAGCGCCCGCGACCGGGCCCGCAGCCCGGCGCTCCGCGCGCTCTCTACACGGTGCGAGCGGGGGGACTCGAACCCCCACGTCCTGGGACACCGGGACCTAAACCCGACGCGTCTGCCAATTCCGCCACGCTCGCTGGTGGTGCGATCACCGTAGCGGTGGGAGGCCCGTGGGGGAGGCCCGTGGGGGAGGCCCAGGGGGGAGTCCCCTGTAGCCTTCGGGTCCGGGCCACCCGCAGGTGACCCGCTCGCCCCTGGCGCCCGACACCGGGCGTGCCTTCTGCTCAAGGAGACCGATGGATCACTCGCCGCTCGCACCCATGGCTCAGACGATGGTCACGGAGCCGGGATCGGAGATCTACCGCATGCTGCTCAAGGAGCGCATCGTGGTGCTCGGCAGCGACGTGAACGACACGGTGGCCAACCAGATCGTCGCCCAGCTCCTGTATCTCGAGGGCCAAGACCCCGACAAGGACATCTGGCTCTACATCAACTCGCCCGGTGGCGTCATCACCGCCGGGATGGCCATCTACGACACGATGCAGTTCATCTCCCCCGACGTGGGCACCATCTGCATGGGCCTGGCTGCGTCGATGGGTCAGTTCCTCCTCACCGCCGGCGCGCCGGGCAAGCGGTTCACGCTCCCGCACGCTCGCATCCTCATGCACCAGCCCCTGGGCGGTGTGCAGGGCCAGGCCTCCGACATCGCCATCCAGGCCGAGCAGATGGCCTACATCAAGCGCCTCATGGCCGAGCGCATCGCTCACCACTCCGGTCAGCCGGTCGACCAGATCGAGCTCGACTCCGAACGTGACCGCTGGTTCACCGCCGAGCAGGCCAAGGAGTACGGCCTCGTCGACAAAGTCATTCAAGCTCGCGGCGAGCTGCGCTGATCGAGCATCCCGATCGGGCGTTCGTGGCGTCAGGCATCGTCGCATCCGGGCTCGTCACTGGCCCGGGGTGATCGGTGCGGCCGGGGCCGCGTCGGGTGGCATCGCGGTCGTCGGCACTGTGGCTCCCGAGTCGAGGTCGAGCCCGCAGTTCGTCGCCGTCCAGGCGGCCACGGCGGTGCCGGCGGCGGTGAGGGCATCGGCCTCGCTCTCGCGAGCCCGTAGGGCTTCGGTGAGGGCGCCCCGGCGGTCGCCGGTGGCGGTACCGATGGTGGCGAGGAGGGCGTCGACGTTGGCGGAGACCATCGCCACCGCCGGTTGGATGTCGCTGGGCGCGACCTTCACGGCTTGTCGTAATGCCGCCGATTGGGTGTCGAGAGCGGTGGCGTCGGCGGTGGCCAGGGCTTCGTCGAGGCCGGCGGCCAGGGTGAGCTGCGCACACGAGGCCGGCGTCGAGCGTTCCGGTTCGTCGGAGCAGGCCGCGAGCCCGGATGCCGAGAGCAGCAGCAGTCCGACCGTGGCGAGCACGAACGGCCGTCGGCTGCGTCGGGTGGGCGCGACCTGAAGGGAAACGGCCGTCACCCGCGTTGGGCGGCGACGGCCAGGGCGCGGAGCTCGTCGGTGGCGTGACCCAGTCCGGCGGGGTCACGGAACAGCGCGCTGCCGGCGACGAGCAGGTTGGCGCCCGCCCTCACTGCGCCTCCGACCGTGGTCGGGCTGATGCCACCGTCGACCTCGATGTCGACGTCGTGGCCGCCGTCGAGGATGAGCCGGCGCAGCTCGGTGATCTTGGGCTCCATGGTGGCGATGTAGCTCTGGCCCCCGAACCCGGGGTTCACCGTCATGACCAGGACCATCTCTACGAGGTCGAGCACGTTGGCCACGGCATCGACCGGAGTGGCCGGATTGAGCGCCACCGCCGCCGAGACGCCGAGCTCGTTGATGCGGCCGAGGGTGCGGTGCAGGTGCAGGCAGGCCTCGGCGTGCACGATCAGCAGGCGGCACCCGGCGTCGACCATGGTGTCGAGGATCCACGTGGGCTCGTGCACCATGAGGTGGGCCTCGTAGGGAACCGAGACCAGCGGCCGGGTGGCGGCGATGACGTCGGCGCCGAACGTGAGGTTCGGGACGAACGTGCCGTCCATGACGTCGAACTGGATGCGGTCGACCCCGGCCTTCTCGAGCTCGATGCAGGCCTGCCCCAGGTGGGCGAAGTCGGCGGGCAGTACGGACGGCACGATCTCGATGGATCGGGGGGCTTCGGGGTCGGGCATGCGGGCCTCGGCGGGGACGGGGGCGTGGACGACCGACGATACCTGCCTACGCTGCGCCGATGACCGAGCCTGACGCCGTACCCGACAGCGGGGGCCACATCGCGGGCGGCTTCGATGACGGCGACCGGGTCGACGTGACCGCGGAGCGTCTGGTGGCCGGGGGCGAGGCGCTCGCCCGTCGCCCCGACGGTCGGGTGGTGCTGGTCCGCGGTGCATGGCCGGGCGAACGGGTGCGGGTTCGCCTCCTCGGCCCCCGGCGGGGTGTGGAGCGCGGGGCGGTCGACGAGGTGCTCACGCCGTCACCGGATCGGCACCCCGTCCACTGCGCCCGCGTGGATGACGGCTGCGGCGGGTGTGACCTCCCGGGGTTCAGCCCGGCGAGCCAGGTGACGGCGAAGCTCGAGATGGTGGCCGACGCTCTCCGTCGTCTGGGTCGGGTCTCCGATCCCCAGGTGCGGCCGGGACCACCGCTGCCGGCCGAGGCGTTCCGCACCACGATGCGCCTCGCCGTCACCCACGGTCGGGCGGGCTTGCGGGCCGCGGCCAGCCACGACGTCGTGACCCTGGACCACTGCGTGGTCGCCCACCCTCTCCTCGACGAGTTGGTGGCCGAAGGAAGATTCGGTGTCGCGCAGGAGGTCACGTTGCGGGTGGGGGCCGGCACCGGCGAGCGGCTGGCGCTGGTCACCCCGACCGCGGAGGGGGTCGAGCTGCCTGACGACGTGGTCGTCGTCGGCGCCGACGAGCTGGCGTCGGGCCGCCGGGCCTGGATCCACGAGGAGGTGGCCGGTCGACGATGGAGGATCTCGGCCGCTTCGTTCTTCCAGACCCGCGCCGATGGCGCCGAGGCGCTCGTCGAGGTGGTGTACGACGCCCTCGCCGATCTGCTGGCGGTAGGCGACGGGAACGACTCCGAGGCCCGGGCGAGAACGCTGATCGATGCCTACTGCGGGGTGGGCCTGTTCGCCGGTTCGCTGCTCGACCGGGTGCCCGACGGGTCTCGGCCCTGGCGGGTCGTCGCGGTGGAGCGCAGCCGCTCGTCGGTGGCCGACGCCCGCCACAACCTCGACGACCTCCCGGCGCGGGTGGTGGGGTCGTCGGTCGAGCGGTTCCGGCCGTCGCGGGCCGAAGCGGTGGTGGCTGATCCGTCTCGGGCCGGGCTCGGGCGGGCGGCGGTGGCGGTGCTGGCGGCCACGCAGGCCGAGCGGATGGTCCTCGTGAGCTGCGACGCCGCGTCGGCCGGGCGTGACGCCGCGCTGCTCGGCAGTGCCGGGTATCAGCTCGTCGAGTCGGTGGTCGTCGACGTCTTTCCCCACACGTCACACGTGGAGATCGTGAGCCGCTTCGACCGTCAGGCCTGATCGGGCATCGTCTGATCCGGGTGCCGATGGCGATGGCGTGAGACACTAGTCATGGGAGTCATCCGCACCGATGGTCGGCTTCGAACACCAGGAACGATGGATTCCGAGACTCTCTCCTCCGCCAGCGACGCCGTCCTGGTGATCGCCATCAGCCGTTTCGACGAGCACGCGCTCGCCGAGGCGTACCGGCGTCATGCCGGCGCGGTGTTCGCCCTCTCCCGTCGTCTCCTGAACGACCCGACCTCGGCTGAGGAGGTGGTGCAGGAGGTGTTCCTGCGCCTCTGGAACTCCCCCGACAAGTTCGATCCCGAGCGGGGCGCGCTGCGGTCGTACCTCTTGGCCCAGAGCCACGGGCGATCCGTCGACCTGTTGCGTTCGGAGGGCGCCCGGCGCCGGCGCGAGGAGCGCGACGCCCACCGCACCGCCGAGGCCGGGTACGACCTCGAGCACGAGGTCCTCGACATGGCCGTCGCCGAGCGGGTGAAGTTGGCCATGGCCAAGCTCCACGACAACGAGCGTCGGGCCATCGAGCTGGCGTACCTGGGCGGGCACACCTATCGCGAGGTGGCCGTCATGCTGGACGAGCCCGAAGGCACGGTGAAGAGCCGGATCCGAGCCGGTTTGAAGAAGATGCGGGGCCTGCTCGACCCGGCCGACGCGGAGGTCACGCGATGAATGACGCCGAGCTTTCCGTGAGCGAGATCGAGGAACTGCTCGGGGCCTATGCCCTCGACGCCGTCGACGACGACGAGCGCCGACTGGTCGACGCCCACCTGCTGGAGTGCCCCCGCTGCCGCGCCGAGCTGGCCGGCCACCTGGAGGTGGCCTCGTGGATGGCCGGCGGTGGGTCGCGAGCCCCCGAGGGACTGTGGGACCGGATCGCCGACTCGCTCGACGACCACGTGCCCGCCCTGCGCCTCACCGAGGTCGACCTCGACGCCGCCCGCCGGGCCCGGGGCTCGGCACCGGCGGCCGCCCCCGCTGATGACGGCCGGGTCGTGTCGATGGCCTCTCGGTCTCGGCGTCGGCTCACCCAGACCCTCGTCGCCGCGGTCGGCGTGGCCGCCGCGGTGATCCTGGTGCTCGGCATCGTGGTGGCCCGTCAGGAGAACCGACTCGATGACATGACCAGGGAGGTGGCGACCGTCGACCTCCAACGGGCCGCCGGCCAGGCCTACGCCGACCCGTCGGCCACGAAGGTCGCCCTCGCTGCGCCCGAGGGCGGCGACACCAAGGCCACGGTCGTCGTCCTTCCCGACGGCACCGGGTTCGTGCTAGGTGACCCCCTGCCGGAGCTCCCCGACGGTCGCACCTATCAGCTGTGGGGCATCGAAGGCGAGCGGGTCATCTCTCTCGGCGTTCTCGGCAGCGCCCCGACCGTGGCGGCCTTCCCGACCGGCGGGGTGGGGTTCACCACCTACGCCCTCACCGAAGAAGACCCCGGCGGTGTTCCCCAGTCGTCCAACCCACCGTCGGCGGTGGGCACGGTCTGATCTCGCCGAATCGATTGTCGATCGACTAGGTCGGGTTTAGGATGAAGGACATGGCCCCTCGCCCGACCACCCCCGACCCGATCGATCCTCGCGGCCCTCGCACCAATCAGGCCGTCCTCGCCTCTGCGCTCGTGATGGCCGCGGTCACCGGGCAGACATGGGTCGTGCCGGTGTTCGCGATCGTGCTCTTCCTCGGGGCGGCGTTCGGCCCGAGCTACGGCCCGGTGCTGCGTCTCTACCGTGATCTGATCCGGCCCCGGTTGGCCCCGCCGGCCCACCTCGAGGATCCCCGGCCCCCTCGCTTCGCGGCCGCGGTCGGCGTCGCGTTCCTGGGTGCGTCAACCCTGGCCCTCGGTGTCGGCGCCACCACGCTGGGCTGGGTGCTCGCCCTCGTGGTGGCCGCGCTGGCGGCCCTGGCGGCGATCAGTGGGCTGTGCGTGGGTTGCGAGATGTACGTCTGGTACGTGCGCCTGCGCGGCGGTGTCCGGGTGGTCATCATCGATCGGGTCGACTCGGGTCACGGGCATGGCGCCGTCGGCCACGGCGAATATCCCGCCCTCCCGAGCGCCGTCGCCACCGACGCTGAGACATGGGTGGTGTTCAGCACCGAGTACTGCGCCGTGTGCCCCACCGTGGTGGCCATCATCGAGGCGGCCCGGCCCGAAGCCTCAGTGCTGGTGATCGACGTGGCCCTCGAGCCCGGCTGGGCGGCGCGGTACAAGGTGCGACGGGCCCCCACGGTGCTGCGGGCCGAACCGGGCGGGCACGTCGTGGCCCGGCTGGCCGGCGCCGACGCGGTGCGCGCCGAGCTCGGCAGCCTCGAGGTGGCCGCACCCCGGACCTAGGCCCCGACCGGCCCGGCTCGCAGGTCGCAGCTGTCAGACTCGACGGCGCCCCAACGACCTTCTGGAGGAGCCGACGTGCTCGCCGTCACCGCCACCCGCTTCGACCCCGACGATCCGCTCTCAGCGCTCGAGGTGGGGGACCGTCCCGATCCCACCGTCCCGGAGGGGTGGATCGTGGTCGAGCTGCGGGCCGCGGCGTTGAACCACCACGACCTCTGGAGTCTGCGCGGTGTCGGGCTCACCGAGTCCCAGCTCCCGATGATCCTCGGGTGCGACGGGGCCGGCGTCGACCCTGAAGGCAACGAGGTGGTGGTGCACGCGGTGATCGGCGATCCCGACGCTGGTGGCGGCGACGAGACCCTCGACCCCCGACGCAGCCTGCTGTCCGAACGCCACCCGGGCACGCTGGCGCAGCGGGTCGCCGTGCCCCGTCGCAACCTGGTGCCGAAGCCGGCGTCGATGACCTGGGAGGAAGCGGCGTGTCTTCCCACCGCCTATCTCACGGCCTACCGGATGCTGTTCACCCGGGGTGGTCTGCGTCCTGGCGACACCGTGCTGGTGCAGGGGGCCAGTGGGGGTGTGGCGACGGCGCTGATCGCCCTGGCCCGAGCTGCCGGTCTCCGGGTGTGGGCCACGAGTCGGCAGGAGTCCAAGCGTGAGCAGGCGCTGAGCCTCGGGGCTCACCAGGTGTTCGAGAGCGGCGCCCGGTTGCCCGAGAAGGTCGACGCAGTGATGGAGACCGTGGGCGCCGCGACCTGGAGTCACTCGCAGAAGTCGCTCAGGCCCGGCGGTGTGCTCGTCGTGGCCGGCGCCACGAGCGGGAACGACCCCAGCGCCGACCTCGTGCAGGTCTTCTTCTTGCAGCGGTCAGTGATCGGTTCGACGATGGGAACGCGTGACGAGTTGGCGAGGCTCATCCGCTTCTGCGACGCCACGGGCATTCGTCCGGTCATCGACTCGGTGCGTCCGCTGTCCGAGGCGCGCGATGGCTTCGCCCGGATGGCCGATGGTGAGCTGTTCGGGAAGGTGGTGTTCACGATCTGATTGGGCGTCAGGCCTTCCCGTCACGATGATGAGCCGGCGAAGGTTCTTCGAGTGGCGGACTAAGTGTCGAGTGGTGGTCGGGCATTCCGCGCCTGTCGTTCCTCGACTCTTCACCGCCGAGGTGCGTTTTGGGTCATGCTGTCGGGGTTGACCAAAGGGATCGGTCCGAAACGCGGACCCGGCCCGCACAAGGAGACATCGTGAACAGACGAGACCTGGCTGCATCCGTTGCCGAGCAGCTCGACAAGAGCCGCGCGGAGGTCGAGAGCATCCTGTCCGAGGCGCTGCACACCATCACCGAGATGGTGGCGAGTGGCGAGAAGGTGGTGCTGACGGGCTTCGCGAAGTTCATCCCCGTCGAGCGTTCGGCGCGCACCGGCCGTAATCCGCAGACGGGCGCGGCGGTCAAGGTGCCGGCCAAGAAGGCCGTGCGCATCACCCCACTGAAGGCGTTCAAGGACACGGTGAACGAGGGCAAGAAGTCGACCAAGAAGGCTCCGGCCAAGAAGGCTCCGGCCAAGAAGGCTCCGGCCAAGAAGGCTCCGGCCAAGAAGGCTCCGGCCAAGAAGGCTCCGGCCAAGAAGGCTCCGGCCAAGAGGAGCACAGCGAAGAGGTAGGCACCGGCCGAGGGTCGCTGACGTTCGACGTCGATCCGAGCACGAGTGTTCACTCATGACGGTTGTCGCTCTCCGCAAGGGGGGCGGCGGCCGTCGCTCCGCGTTCTCGGCCCTGATGATGCGTTGGCGTCACCAGCGGGGGGTGAGGTCGAGCTGGGCCGCGGGCGCCGGGCGACCGAGCAGGTAGCCCTGCATGTAGCCGTAGCCGTAGCCGTAGCCGTAGCCGTAGCCGTAGCCGTAGCCCATGGCCCGCAGTCGGCGGAGTTGGGTGTAGGTCTCGACGCCTTCGGCCACGGTGGTGAGGTCGAGGGCGTCACCTAGGCCCACGATGGCTTCGGCCAGGGCGCCGTCGTCCTCGTGGCCGAGGCCGCGCACGAACGTACGGTCGTCCTTCACCATGTCGACGGGGAGATCGCGCAGGTACTGCAACGAGCTGTACCCGGTGCCGAAGTCGTCGAGGGCCACCCCGACGCCTGCGTCGCGAAGGCGGCGGAGGCGGGCCCCGGCGATTCCGAGGGCCTCGATGAGCGCGTTCTCGGTGAGCTCGAGCACGAGGCCGGCGGGGCGCGCCCCGGCCTGGTCGCAGGCGCTGAGCACGGTGTCGACGACGCCGCGGTCGAGGAGTTGGCGGGGCGAGATGTTGATGCTGACGCGAAGATCGAGGCCGGCCTGCTGCCAGGTGGCGAGCTGGCGGCAGGCGGCGTGCAGCACCGCAGTGCCCACGTCGACGATCAGGCTGCTGCGTTCGGCCGCGGGCAGGAAGTCGCCGGGCATGAGCAGCCCCCGGTCGGGGTGGCGCCAGCGCGCCAGGGCCTCGGCCCCGTAGACGCTGGCGTCGGCACAGCAGATGACGGGCTGGTAGTGCACCTCGAGCTGGCCTTCGCGCAGGGCCACGCGGAGGTCGGCCTCCTGCTCGAGCCGTTCCACCGCTTCGGCGCGCAGCCGGGCGGTGAACACCGTGGCCCGGCCCCGATCGTCGGCCTTGGACCGGTACATCGCCACGTCGGCATCGCGGAGCAGCTCGGCCGGCTCGTGCACGTCGTCGCCCACCACGACACCGATGCTGGCGCTCATCTGGAGCGACTTCCCGTCGAGGTCGTAAGGCCGGGCCAGTGCGGCCGCGACGCGTTCACACAGCGGTGTCACCAGATCGATGTGGTCGACCTCGCACACCATCACGAACTCGTCTCCACCCATTCGGGCGACGGTGTCAGTGGGCCGCACGCACTGGCGGAGACGGTGTCCGGCTTCCACGAGGAACTCCTCACCGGCGGCGTGTCCGAGCCCGTCGTTCACGATCTTGAAGTCGGTGATGTCGAGCACCTGACCGAGGACGATCGGCGGCTCGGCCGTGTCGGATTCGGCGACGACCGACATCGACAGCCGGGCCAGGATCGTGCTCCCGTTGGGTCGGAGGTGGCGCAGTTCGCACTCCCCGCGGGTCGTCTCGCCGGTGAGCAGCTGATTGCGGATGCGCTCGGCGACGATCACGTCGGTGGGATCGGTGAAGTCGGCGATGGGTCGTCCGATGACCTCGGCCCAGGTACGCCCGAGGAGCACGCAGAATGCGTCGTTCACCCAGAGCAGGCGGCCGTCGCCCGACGACATGCTCATGCCGATGAGAGACTCGTCGAAGGCCCGGCAGACGGTCGGGGTCCGTGGGCCCGCGGCGAGCGTAGTGAAGGCGTGCTGTCGGCCAAGGGACCATGTACGTTGCGGGCTTCGCGAGCAGGGGGAGATCGGGATGGACACGAGAGTCGGGCAGTACTGCATCTGGGTGAGCGACCTCGAACGCTCGGTGGCGTTCTACGAGGACATCATCGGGCTCAAGGTGCAGACCCGCACCGAGATCCCCGGGGTCAAGGAGGCCGTACTGGCCGCCGACGAGGGTGGCGGGCGCCTCCAGTTGGCCCACGCCTGGGAGGACCCGAAGCCGATCGAGCACGGCAACGCCCTCTGGAAGATCTACATGATCGTCGGCGACGCCATGGACACCCACGACCGGGCCGTGGCCGCCGGCTGGACTTCGACGATGGTGCCCGAGCGCCTCGAGCGCTGGCCGGTGATCGTCGGGTTCATCCTCGACCCCGACGGCTACAGCATCGAGCTGGTCGAGTACGTCGACGACTGACCACGACGGCCGAAGCGCCGTTTCACCTTCACCCCACCGATCCCGACGAGAGGACCACCACCATGATCCGCTTCAGCGTGCTGTACCCGAAGACCGAAGGCGCGACCTTCGACCACGACTACTACGCCGACTCCCACGTGCCGCTGGCCGTGAGCACCTGGGGCCTCGACGGCGCCCAGATCGACAAGGGCGTCGACGGTCCCTACGAGGCCGTCGTGCACTTCACCTTCGAGTCGATGGACGCCATGGGTGCCGCCCTCGGCGCCGAGGGCACCGGTGCGGTGATGGCCGACGTGGCCAACTACACCTCCATCGTGCCGGTCACCCAGACCAGCGAGATCGTGGCCTGACGCGGTGAAGGCCTCGGGGGTTGTGTTCGCGGCACTCGACTGTGATGCCGACGCCATCGAGGCGTGGAACCGCTGGTACGACCTCGAGCACACGCCGATGAACGTGAGCCTCGAGGGCATCATGCTCAGCCGTCGCTACGTGGCTCCCCCCGAGCTGCACGCCGTGCGCCTCACCGAGGACGGTTCGCCGTTCGCCGAAGGTCGGGCCACGTTCCTCACCAACTACGTGGTGAGCGGTGATCCCCAGATCGCCTTCGACGACATGAGTGTCACGTTGCCGACGTTGTACGAAACCGGTCGGATGACCTTCCCGGCCGAGAAGAAGGCCGTCCGCGAGGGCGACGTCTTCGCCGGCACCGACGCCGTCGGTCCCGCCCGCCTCCAACTGGGGTCGGCCGACGTGTCCTTTGTGGGTCACACCGGGCTGATCGTGATCCAGCGTCGGGCGCCCGACGGGCGGGCGGAGCGCCTGGCCGAGCTCGACGGGGTCACCGGGGTGTGGTCGATGGAGTCGCGGCGCCGACCGGGGCTGTTCCTCGACCTCGTGTTCGTGGCCGACGATCCCGGTGGTCGCGCCGTCGCCCTCCGCGAGGCCGTGCCCCACACCGTCGAGCCGGTGCTCGACGCGCCGTACCTGCTCATCGACCCGATGCGCTACCCGTGGGCCGACGCCATCCGCAACTCGGACCTCCCGGCCACGGTCGGCTGAAAACCGCCCCCGGGGTTCCGGCGGGAACCAGAGAAGTCGTAGCCCAGCTGCACGGCGAGGCGAAGCTCCTCACTTGAAGGTTCACCGTGAAGACGCCCGTCGCCAATGGGAAGACACGTTGTGGTCGGTGCGCCCCCTGGGATTCGAACCCAGAACCTGCGGATTAAGAGTCCGTTGCTCTGCCATTGAGCTAGAGGCGCGTGTGGAAATGCGAGTGTACGATGGGCGGTAGGAGGCGGTGGCCACCCGCCGAGGCGGGTCGCCACCACCACCGTGGGGTGACCGAGGGGACTTGAACCCCCGACCTCCAGGGCCACAACCTGGCGCTCTAACCGAGCTGAGCTACGGCCACCATGGGAGTCGCCAGCATAGGTGGCGGGGTGCCGGTGCACGAAACGGCAATGGCGACGGTCCCTGCTGCCGGTGTGCCCTCGCCAGGATTCGAACCCGGAACCTGCCGGGTAGAAACCGGCTGCTCTATCCAGTTGAGCTACAAGGGCGCAGTGGGCAGGCTAGCGCCGGCCCGTCTGCGGCCTGAGCCTCGGATCGCCCCACGCCGATGATCCTCGATTCGGCCCGACCCCCCGGGGTACGGTCGATACTTCGATCACCAACGAACAAGGAGCGGGTCCATGAATCTGTTGGCGCAGGTGGAGATCACCACGACCTCCGAATCCAGTGGCGGCGGCGCGAGCATCGTCCTCTTCGTCGTTTACGCCGTGCTCATCGTGCTCTTCATCGTCGGCCTCTGGAAGGCGATCGAGAAGACCGGGCAGCCGGGAGCGTGGGCGTTGCTGTTCCTGATCTGCCACCCGATCGGTGTGATCCCGCTGCTCAAGGCCACGGGTCGGCCGATGTGGTGGATCGTGCTGTTCTTCATTCCGTTCGTGAACATCGTCGCGCTGGTCATCGTGATGATCGACCTGGCCAAGAGCTTCGGGAAGGGCACCGGCTACGGGGTCGGTCTGGCCTTACTGCCTTTCATCTTCTTCCTGATGCTCGGCTTCGGCCGGGACGAATATCGCGGCCCCGTCGTCACCGCCTGATCCTGCCTTCTTCGCCGGTCTGACCCCGGGTCGTACCCTGAGGTCGTGACACCCACCGAGCCGGTACGCGACGTGCCCTCCGCCCCCGCGGTGGAGGGCACCGTCGCGTTCAACGGCCGCACCGGGGTCTGGGCGCCGGGGCGACGCCTGCTCACCAGCGGGCTCCTCGCCATCGTCACCGTCGTCGCCTTCGAGTCGCTGGCCATCTCCACGGTGATGCCGTTGGTCGAGTCGGATCTGGGTGACCTCTGGCTGTACGGGTGGGTCTTCAGCGGGTTCTTCCTGGGGAACCTGGTGGCGATCGTGGTGGCGGGGAGGGCCGCCGATCGGATGGCCCCCGTCGTCCCCTTTGCCGTTGGCCTGATGTTGTTCCTGGCCGGTTTGGCCATCGGCGGGGCGGCGTCGGGCATGGTGATGCTGGTGGCGGGGAGGGTTCTGCAGGGCTTGGGGGGCGGGTCGATGATGGCGGTGGCGTACGTTTGCATCGGCCGGGGGTACGCCCCCCAGGACCGTCCCCGCATGTTCGCCCTGCTGTCGACGGCCTGGGTCGTGCCCAGCCTGATCGGCCCGGGATTGGCCGGCGTGGTGGGGGAGACCCTCGGGTGGCGGTGGGTGTTCCTGGCGCTCATCCCGGTGTCGGCGGCCATCGGCCTCGTGGCCATCGCCGCTGTCCGGTCCGTCTCCTCGTCGGGTACCGAGGTCGGCGAACGGGCTCTGGTGGGACGCGCCGTCGCCGTCGCCGCCGGGGCCGGGCTCGTGCTGGGCGGGATCGGCAGCGGCAACGTCATCGTCGCCGTGGTGCTGATCGCCGCCGGTCTGGCCCTCGGTCTGCCCGCCTTCGTGGCTCTCACCCCTGGGGGCACCGTCCGAGCCCGGGCCGGTCTGCCCGCAGTCGTGCTCACCCGGGGTGCGCTCACGTTCGCTTTCTTCGCCGGCGACGCCTTCGTGCCCTTCGCCCTGACATCGTTGAAGGGGGCCAGCGCCGTTGTTGCCGGCCTGGCGCTCACGGCCGCGGCGGTGGTGTGGACCATCGGCTCGTGGACCCAGGAGCGCCTCATCTTCCGGGTCGGGCCTCGGCGCCTGGTGCGGATCGGGCTGGGGGTACTGGCCGGAGCGGCAATCCTCATGGCCATCTCGCTGCTGCCGGCGGTACCCGTCGCCGTGTCGCTGCTCACCTGGGGGTTGGCCGGCCTCGGGATGGGGTTGGCCTATTCGCCGTTGTCGGTCACGGCGCTGTCCGAGGCCGAACCTGGTCGCGAGGGTGCGGCCACCTCGTCGCTGCAGCTGTGCGACATGCTCGGCACGGCGCTCGGCACCGGTGTCGCCGGCGCCGTGGTCGCGACAGGTGTCTCGATCACTGGCAGCGACGGGCCCGCGGTGGTGGCGGTGTTGGGGCTCACCGCGGTGATGGCCGGCATGGCTGTGTTGCTGGCCGGCCGGGTGCCGCGCCACCTCCGGATCGTCAACGCTTCGGTGTGAAGGGCGCCACACGGCCTGCGCGAGACTCGCCGCCATGAAGCTCGCACTCGGCCTCGACCTCTACCGCGGCGCCACCTTGGACGTCCCCGTCGACGACGTCCTCCTCGCCGAAGCCCTCGGCTACCACTCCGTGTGGACGGCCGAGGCCTATGGGTCCGACGCCCTTTCGCCGCTGGCCTATCTGGCCGCCGTCACCTCCCGCATCAAGCTGGCCACCGGGGTCGTACAGATCGCCGCCCGCACCCCTGCGGCCACGGCCATGCACGCCCTCACCATCGATGCTCTGGCCGGGGGCAACCGGGTCATCATCGGCCTCGGGGTGTCCGGCCCCCAGATCGTCGAGGGTTGGTACGGCCAGCCGTGGGGCAACCCCAACCGGCGCCTGCGCGAGTACGTGGCCATCATGCGCAAGGTCTTCGCCCGCGAGCCTCTCACCAACGACGGCCCCGAGTTCCCGCTGCCCTACGACGGGCCTCGCTCCCTGGGTCAGGGGAAGCCACTGAAGTCGATCCTGCACCCGGCGGGGGAGATCGAGATCTGGTTGGCCGCCGGCGGGCCGAGGAACACCGAGCTGTCGGCCGAGGTGTCCGACGGGATGCTGCCGATGGGTTGGGGGTTCGACGGTCCCGAGGTCTACGGGCCCGCCCTCGACGCCGGGTTCGCCCGCCGCGGTGAGCGCCCCGAGTCCTTCGAGGTGTTCGGTGGCATCAGCGTGGTGTTCACCGACGACGTGCAGGCGGCTCTCGACGCCATGAAGCCCCTCACCGCCATGTACGTCGGCGGCATGGGCAGCGAGACCCACAACTACCACCGCGAGGCCATGGCCCGTCGGGGCTACCCCGACGAGGCAACCCGCATCCAGGAGCTGTGGCGGGCCGGCCGGCGCGACGAGGCCATCGCGGCCGTGCCCGACGAGTACCACGACGACGGAGCCCTCATCGGTTCCGAGGCCCGCATCAGGGCCCGGTGGGAGCCGTGGACGCGGTCGGGGCTCACCGGGCTCATCGTGCGGGCCGAGCAGCCGAGGGGCCTCGAGCTGCTGGCCGAGCTGGCCGGCACACGCGACCAGTTGGAGGTCGGATCGTGAGCGGCACCTACGAGCTCATCGCCGTCGACGCCCCTGCCGAGTTCGTGCGCCGCATCACCCTGAACCGGCCCGAGAAGCGCAACGCCATCTCCACCCCGATGCGGGCCGAGCTGTTGGTGGCGTTGGCCGCCCACGACAACGATCCCGATGTGCGGGTCACGGTGGTGCGCGGCGCGGGCAGTTGCTTCTCCGCCGGCTACGACCTCGGTGGCGACCTCATGGCCGAGCCGCCGTTCCACACCGCCGGCGGTGACGGCAACTGGTCGCGGCACGTCACCGAGAACTGGTTCGCCTTCTGGGACCTGGCCAAGCCGGTCATCGCCCAGGTGCACGGGTATGCCATCGCCGGGGCCACCGAGCTGGCTCAGGCCTGCGACCTCGTCTACGTGGCCGACGATGCCCGCATCGGGTATCCCATCGTGCGCATCGCCAGCCCTCCCGACTGGCAGTACCACATGCCGCTACTGGGCATGAGGCGAGCCATGGAGATCATGCTCACCGGCGAGGACTTCCTCGGCACCGAGGCGGTGGCGGTGGGCTGGGCCAACAAGTCGTTCCCCGCCGAACAACTCGAGGGTGCGGTGCTGGCCATCGCCGAGCGGGTGGCTGGCGTCGAGACTGACCTGGCCCAGATCAACAAGCGTCTCGTGCATCGCCAGGCCGACATCATGGGGGTGCGCTCGGCCATCCGGGCCGGCTCGGAGTTCCAGGCCCTGGCCGGGCACCAGCGTTCGGTCGAGGCGTTCAAGGCCGATCCTCTCGGCACGATGAAGCGCCACAACGCCGCCGACGCGACGCGCCGGGCGGCGCAGGAGGGCGGCGCTCCGCCCGCCTCGTGACGGCGACGACCGCCGGTGGCACGCCGGTGATGTCGGGCCGCCGAGTCGCCGTCGTGTTCGCCGGCATCCTGCTCGGCGCCACCCTGTCGGGCCTCGACGCATCGATCGTGGCCACTGCCGCGCCGACGGTCATCGCCGAGTTGGGCCAGCTCTCGCTGCTGCCGTGGCTCACCACCGGCTACCTGTTGGCCCAGGTGGCCACCATGGCGGTGTTCGGCAAGCTGGGTGACATTCATGGGCGGCGGCGGGTGTTCGCCGTCGCGTTGATCGTGTTCATGATCGGGTCGGTGCTGTGCGGGCTGTCGACGTCGATGCCCATGCTCATCGGGAGCCGGGTGCTCCAAGGGATCGGTGCGGGGGGCATCACCGGGCTGGCCATGGCGCTCGTCGCCGACCTCGTGCCTGCCGATCGCCTCGGCCGATACCTCGGCTACACCGGCCTGGTGTTCGCCGGAACGAGCGTGATGGGGCCCTTCGCCGGTGGGCTCTTCGTCGACAACCTCTCGTGGCGATGGGCGTTCTTCGTCAACATCCCGAGCGGGTTGTTGTGCCTGGTGGCGTTGGCGTTCCAGCCCGAGCAGGCCCGGCGGGTGGCCCACCGGATCGACGTTGCCGGCGCGGTGTTGCTGGCGGCCGGTGTCGGTGCCTTGCTGTTGGCGTTGACGCGGGGCGAGACGACTGGTTGGGGGGCGCCGTCGACGGTCGTGCTGTTGCTGGGAAGCCTGGTCACCGGGGGACTGTTCGTCCTGCGGCAACGGGTGGCGGCCGAGCCGCTGTTGCCGCTGCGGATCCTGGGTAACCGGGTGTCGTCGCTGTCCACCCTCGCCAACCTCGTGGCCGGGTTCGGCTTCACCATCGGGATCATCTACCCGCCGCTGTTCTTCCAGGCCGTGGGCGGTGTCGTCGCTGTCCACCCTCGCCAACCTCGTGGCCGGGTTCGGCTTCACCATCGGGATCATCTACCCGCCGCTGTTCTTCCAGGCCGTGGGCGGGGTCGACGCCGCCGAGTCGGGGCTCCTGCTGGCTCCGTTCGCGTTCACCACGGCGATGGCCACCCTCGTCGCCGGGCAGGTCACGGACCGGGTGGGCGGCCACAAGATCGTGCCGCTCATCGGCATGGGCTTCCTCACCGCCGGCTACGCGCTGCTCGGTACGATCGAGGCGTCCACCAGCGTGGTGACGGTGACCGGCTTTGCCATGGTGGCCGGCGTGGGCGTGGGGCTGGTGATGCAGACGCTGCTGTTCGTGGTGCAGCGGGCGACGCCGGCCGACGACATGGGGGTGGCCACCTCGACGGTGATGCTGGCCCGGGTGCTCGGCAGCTCGATCGGTGTCGCCGTGGTCGGTGGGGTGTTCACGTCGCGGCTCGCCGAGGAGGTGACGATGCGCCTCCCCGGTTTCCCGGCCTCGGAGATCCAGGGCGACCCGCAACGGGTGGCGGCGCTCGCCGACGCCGCACGAGTGCAGCTCCAGGACGCCTTCGCCACGGCGTTGGCGGGGTCGTTTCGCGTCGCGGTGCCGGTGATGCTGTTCGGGATCGTCGTGGTGGCGTTCATCCCGGCCGCTCGGGTCGTCGCGCTGCTGCGTGACCGCTCGGTGGTCGTCTCGGGTCCCGAACCGGCCGAGACGCTCGAGTCCCACCTTCCTCCCGTGCCCTGAACCCGATGCCCGCGCTATCACGAGCGGTGAGTCGGTCTGCGTGCGTAGGTTCTGAACCACTCGCAGGTCGCAGGTGGGGTGGGGTTCCGGGGCTGGCGCCGAGGGTCGGCAGGGGTCGGCCGGTACACTTGTTGTCATGCAGGGAACACGGTGATGACCGCGCTGTACCTGTTCTGCGCCGCCGTGGGCGTGCCGCTGGTGGCGTGGTTTCTCCTGAACGGAAACGACGATTCCGGAGACGCCGGTGCGGGGGGCGGCGGCGTCGACGCGGTGATGTTGCGCCTCTTCCCGTTGTCGAGCTTGGCCCTGGCCGCGGCGGTCTTCGGGGTCGCCGGGCTGGCCCTCGGCGCGGTGGGCACCGGCGCCGGCGTCACCTTCGTCGGCTCGCTCGTGGTGGCGCTCGTCGCCGGCGCTCTCAACAGTGCGGCTTTCGCCTTCCTTCGTCGCGGCGACAGCTACGCCGACGTCGACGACCGGGCCCTGGCCGGCTCGATGGGCCGGGTGGTGGTGCCGGTGGGCAGCACTCGCCGGGGCCGCATCGTTGTCAACGTGGGCGATCAGCCCATCCCGTTCTCGGCCCAGGCCGTGCCCGACCAGATCGACGAGCTCGGCGTGGGCACGCCCGTGCTCGTGGTCGAGGTCGCCAAGGGCATCGCCACCGTCACCCGTCTCGACCCCGAGCTGCTCAGCCCGGACCAACAAGGAGAACTCGAACCATGACCGGTCTCGTCCTCGGCGCAGTCCTGGCCTTTGCCATCTTGGTGATCCTGCTCAGCGTGCGCAGCCTCATCATCATCTGTCCGCCGAACCGGGTGGCGGTGATCTCGGGTCGGTCGCGTCAGCTCAGCGACGGCCGCACCGTGGGTTATCGCTCGATCCGTGGCGGACGCACCCTGCGGGTGCCGTTGCTCGAACGGGTGGCGTGGATGGAGCTCAACACCATCCCCATCGAGGTGTCGGTGCAGAACGCCTACTCGGCCGGCGCCATCCCGCTGAACGTGCAGGGCATCGCCAACGTGAAGGTGTCGTCCGTCGAGGGGCTGTTGCAGAACTCGGTCGAGCGCTTCCTCGAGGTGCCCCAGGGTGAGATAGCGGCCATCGCCAAGGAGACCCTCGAGGCCAACCTCCGTGGTGTGCTGGCCACCCTCACCCCCGAAGAGGTCAACGAGGACCGCCTGAAGTTCGCCCAGACGTTGATGGACGAGGCCGACGACGACATGAAGACGTTGGGCCTCGAGCTCGACGTGTTGAAGATCCAGAACGTGACCGACGAAGTCGGCTACCTCGACGCGGTCGGGCGTCGCCAGACCGCCGAGGTGCTGAAAGAGGCCCGTGTCGCCGAGGCGATGCGTCGCGCCGAGGCCGAGGAGTCCGAGGCCAAGGCCCGCCAGCGCGGTGAGATCGCCACCGCCCAGGCCGAACTGATGATCGTGGAGGAGCAGAACGCCCTTCGTGTCCGCCAGGCCCAGCTCGAGGCGCTCGCCGGTGCGGCCGAGGCCGAGGCCAAGGTGGCCGGTGAGAAGGCCCGTGTGGTCGCCGAGCAGACGTTGGAGGCGGAGCGGGTCAAGCTCGAGACCCGTCGACTCGAGGCCGACGTCGTGGCCCCCGCCCGTGCCGATCTCGAAGCCAAGCAGCTCGAGGCCAAGGCTGGCGCCGCCAAGGTCATCGAGGAGGGCAACGCGCAGGTCGAGGTGTTTCGCCGCCTCGTCGAGCAGTACCACGCTGCCGGTGAGGACGCTCAGCGGATCTTCGTGCTGCGCATGCTGCCCGAGATCATCGACAGCGTGGTCAGCACGGTGTCGTCGGTCGACATCGAGAAGGTGTCGATCATCGACAGCGGCGGTCAGGGCTCGGGCGTGCCCGGGTTCATGCAGCAGTTGCCGGGGTCGGTCATCTCGCTGGTCGAGCAGCTCGAGACCGCGCTCGGCGTCGACCTGTTCAAGGCCATGCGGGTCGACGAGGCCGGCGACGGAGCGCCCACCCGCCCCGACGGGGTCGTCCGTCCGCCCGAGCTGGCGGCGCCCGTCGACCCGACCGAGAACTGACCGTCTCCGCCCCTCAGGCGGTGGGGCGGCTGCCGAGGATGCTGGCGCGCTCCACGACCGCAGTCAGGCGCTCGCGCTCGGCGGCTAAGTTGCCGACGTCGCCTCGGGGGAACGGGGCGCGTTTCCCAGGGGAGAGACCGATGAGTCGATGGACGCGTGACGAGCTCGAGGACGCCTTTGCGCACTATCAGCGGGTGGCGCTGAAGGCCGGTACCTCGGGCGACTGGAACGATTGGGCTGACCTGTTCACCGAGGACGCCACCTACATCGAGCACATGTACGGCACGTTCGCGGGGCGCGAGGCCATCCGCACGTGGATCCACAAGGCCATGGGCACGTGGCCGGGCAGCGCCATGCCGTACTTCCCGATCGAGTGGTACATGATCGACGACGAGAAGGGCTGGGTCGTGTGCCAGGTCTGGAACCGCATGGCCGACCCCGGTGACGGCAGCTGCCATCAGGCCTACAACTTCACGCTGCTCAAGTACGCCGGCGACAACCAGTGGAAGTACGAAGAGGACGTCTACAATCCGGCCCACTTCGGCGAGATGATCAAGGCCTGGTCGACCCGCAAGAAGGAACTCGACGCCAAGGCCACGGCCGCCACCTGAGCTGTGTTTCGGTTCGGTGGCTCGGGGCGAGGACGGACCCGACTCCGACATCGATCTGCTTGTCGTGGTCGAGCACATCGGGCCGGTGGAGAAACGTCTGATGTGGCTCGCATCCGCTCAGAGATCGAGACTTTCGCCCCGTCGATGTGATTGTGACCGATCCGGCGGAGATGGCCGAACGCGGCGACGACGTTGGTTCGATTCTGCATTGGCCGGCCCGAGAGGGCCGACAGGTGTATCGCCGGGCGAGTGTCCAAGCAATCTGACCCGTTCGAGTGGCTCCGGTTCGCGCACGATGACCTCAGTGGGGCCCGGCTGCTGTTGACCGAAGGAACCGTGCGGCGCGCTGGCCGGGAGAACAGAGAGCGGGTGACGGGAATCGAACCCGCATAGCCTGCTTGGAAGGCAGGGACTCTAGCCATTGAGCTACACCCGCGAAGGAGCCTCAGAGTAGTTGGTCGGCCGGGGGTGGACCGGCACTCACCGGCGGGCGACAGCGGCCACGTGGGCGCGCATCCCTTCGGTGAAAAGTGCTTCGGAGAACGGCTCGGTGGCGGCCACGATGGTGGCGGCATCCAGGTCGAGGGCACGCATACGGTCGATGGCCCGTATCAGCGCCTGGGGCGAACGATCGGCCAGGTGGACGCCGTTCACGCCGTCGGTGACGGTGTCGAGGTAGCCGCCGAAGGGGGCGACGACGGCCGGGGTGCCGAACACGCCGGCCTCGACCGGGGTGAGCCCGAAGTCCTCGACCCCCACCGCCACCAGGGCCTCCGCCTCGGCGTAGAGCCAACGCAGCTCGGCATCGCTCACCCGGCCGAGGAAGATCACGTTCGGGCCGGCCAGGGTGGTCAGGCGGTCGGCGTCCGGACCTTCGCCCACCATCACCAGGCGCTCGTCCGGGAGGTCGGCGAAGGCGGTCACGACCACGTCGACGTGCTTGTAGGGCAACAGGCGCGACACGCACAGGAAGAACCCGGGTTCGAGGCCGCCCACCGGCGAGCGGGGCCCGGAAGCGTCGATGTTGTGCGGGGGGTGCACCACGTCGACGTCGAAGCCGTAGGCGGCGCGCACGAGGTCACGGACCCGACTGGAGTTGGCCAGGTAGAGGTCGGCGGACCGCGCCGCCTTCTGGTCCCACCGGCGCAGCAGCGGGGCCAGTGCGGTCAGCACCGCTCGGGTCGAGGTCGACGCCTCGGCCGTGTAGGCGTCGCGTTGGTACAGCCAACGGGCGGGGGCGTGGCACATCACCACCTTGGCGCCGGTCGTCCTCACCCCGTGGGCCCAGCCGCTGGTGCTGCAGACCACCACGTCGGCGTCGACCCGGGTGGCCGACCAGGTGGGCGCCAACACCGGGAGGGCGAGGCGGTGGTGGCGGCGGAGCGGGCCGACGCGGTCGATGGGAGCGGTGTGTACCCGCACGGACGCGAACTCGGGGAAGGTCCCGCCCGGTTCGTACAGCGAGGTGTGCACCTCGGCCCCGGGGAAGGCCCGGGTGAGCGACAGCACCACCCGCTCGGCCCCGCCTCGTTGGGTGAGGTAGTCGTGGGTGATGGCGACCGGTGGGCGGGCGGTCATCGGGTCATGGCCGGTTCCCGGTCGGCCGGCTCGAGCGCGACGCCGGTCGGTGCGACGGCCGGGAACGGTCGGCGAGCGTGGCCATCGCATCAGTCTGGTGCCGGCGGTGGGACGGTCCGGACCGAGGACACCCGGAGGGGTACACGCAACCCGGGGAGGCATCCGGTCGAGTCTCGTTCTCGTGCGTGGGCCGCCCACGATTCTTCAGCGATTTCCGTGTTTTTCCGCTTGTTTATCGTACACACGTTTGGTAGGGTGGCCCATGGTTCCCGGGAGTGGTCGCCAGCGACTGATCGACGCGATCAACGCCGTGGATCCGCAGCCGAACTCGGTGGTGGTCGGTGAGTTGTTCGTTGCTCGGGAACGGCTCGAGGCGCGGGTGGGCGAGGCGTTGTCGGGGTTTCTGGCCCGGGGGTTGCACCAGGTCGAGGGGTGGTCGTCGCCGGTCGGCTGGTTGAAGGCCCAGGGCCTGTCCGACGTCGACGCGAAACGGCTGGATGTGCGCGGTGCCCGCCTGGCGGCGTGGCCGGCCCTCGCTCGCTCGTGGTTCGACGGGGAACTGTCGGGCGCGCAGGTCGAGGTGGTCGTGAACTCGATCCCCAAGAGCCTGGTCGATCTGTACGGCACCCACGACGCCGAGGTGTCTCCGTTTCTGGTCGGGTTGTCGCTGGTCGACACCACCCGGGCGATCCGGGGCTGGGTGGTGCGGTTCTTCTGCGATCACTACGCCGAGTTCGGGTCCCGCCCGGGGCGCCAGCACCCTCAGGTGGCGGTGACCATCGATCCCGACGACCGGATCGCCGGGTCGTTGCGCGGGTTGGGGATCATCAGCGCCGAGAACCTGAGCCGGTTCCTGGCGGCCCGGCCGATGGGGATCTTCGAAGAGGGTCTCTGTCGCGACGCACTCGCTCATGCGGCGGGCACCCCGGTCGACCACGATCGTCACCCGCTGCGCGCAGCGAGTCTGGCGACGCTGTTCACCGAGGGCACTCTGTTGCACCGGTTGCTGATCGCCGAGGGGCAGGTCATCGACCGTGGTCGCAACGTCCGCCTGGCGTCACCGAACCTGCGCGATGCGATGGTCGCCCGCGACCGGGGGTGTCGGTTCCCGAAGTGCGACGCCCCCACCGCCTGGGTCCACGCCCACCACCTCAGCCACTGGGAAGCGGGCGGGGCCACGGACCTCGCCAACCTCGCCGGGTTGTGCGCCGCCCACCACGGCGTCGTCCACCGCCGCGGCTGGGCGCTCGAGCTCGAACCCGACGGCACCCTCGTGTTCCGACGACCCGACGGCCACACCGTCACCAGCGCACCCCCGAGGCGACATCGACCGCCGCTACTGCCGCTGTACCACCCCCGCCTCCGCGGGGTGATCCCCGAGCTCCCCGACCGGGCGCCGCCCGACAACGGCGCCGTCGATCCCGGCACGGAACCACACCCGAGCATGGTCGACCACGGCGAGTCCACTGACCAGGACACCGCTCTCATGGTCCGTGCTCGTGTCGTCGAACTCGTCCACCGCCGTCACCGTCGGCGGCCACCCCCGGCGCCGGGCACCTGGGCCTGGCCCGACGCCGGCTGATCACGGGCCCGGTGGGCGAGTGGGCGCCGCCGACGTGGTGGCAGAGGTTCCTGGACAGGAACGCCCCGGGGCGGCAGGGGGGTGACGGCTCGGGCTGACGGTCACGGACCGGCGATCATGGACCGGCGGCCACGGGTCAGTCGACGGGGGTGGAACTGGGGCCGGCGACGGGCCTGGCCCGGGTGGCGCTGTCCTTGCCGCCCCAGGACCGGGGGCTTTCCTCGTTGTTGTAGTCGTCGTAGTACGGGTCCATGTCGTTGCTGTTGCTGGCGTTGAGCACGATGCCGAGCACGTCGGCCCGGTAGCGCAGCAGCACGTTGGCCGCCCGTTCGGCCTGGCCTTTTCGGGTCTGGCCGGCTCGGAGCACGAGGACCACTGTGTCGGCGGCCGCCAGGAGGTCGGTGGTGTCATTGGTGGTGAGAATCGGTGGGGTGTCGAGCAGCACCATGTCGAAACGTCCCCGCCAGTCCTCGAAGGTATGGCGCAGGCGCATCACCATGTCGGCGGGGCCCCCGCTGCCACGGGGGGCGGGGATGAACCACACCTCGTCGAGGCGGGTGACGGCGGGCTGGTCAGGATGGTCGAGGTCGGGGACGGGGGCCAGGTACTTGGCGACGGCGGGCTTGCGGTAGTCGCAGTCGATGACGAGGGTGCGCATGCCGCCGCTGCCGAACACGCCGGCCAGGTTGGCCACGGTCGTGGTCTTGCCCTCACCAGGGTTCGGGGACGTGATCATCACGACCGGCGCCTGGCCCGCGTTCGGCGTGGAGAGGTGCTCGTGGAGGACGAACATCACCGCTGTGCGCACTTCGCGGTAGCGCTCGGCCGCCCGTGGACGGGGGAGGGCGCCGGCCGGGCCGTCGGTCGAGTGACGCTGGTTCTTGGGCAGCGAGGGCATTTCGGCGATGACGGGAAGACCGGTCACCAGTTTCGTGCGGTCGCGGCGGCGCAGCCGATCGTCCTAAGCCTCCACGATGAAGGTGGTGAGGCCATCAGCAAGACCGGCAAGGCTGCCGTCGAGGCGGGCGTTGTAGGCCTTGGCGTTGATCTGAACGGGGGTGGCCGACTGCAGGGTGGACAGCCCGCCGGAAGGCCCGGCCTGGGTGCCGTAGAGACGGATCTCCTCGAACGGCACTCGCAGTTGGTTGATCAGCGAGTCGCGCTCGGCTCGGGCGACCTCGGCCCGGCTGGGGTTCCGGGCGATCTGGGCTTCCAGGGCGTCGATCTGGGCCTTCAGATCGTCCTGCTTCTTGATCGCGTCGTCTCGTTGGGCGGCGGCCTTGGCTTCTTGGTCGGTGGCCACGAACTCGTTCAGGACGGTTGCGGTGGCGTCGGCCAGTCTGACGACGTGAGCCGGGTCGGTGTCGATGGCGGCGACGTCGATGGCCAACACATCGCTGCGGGCGGTGGGGGTCACGAGATCGTTGTAGGTCTCGATGCTGATGCCGAGCTGGGTGGCGACCTTCGCGCTCACGTCGGCCGAGCGCACCAGGAACGCGATCTGTTGCAGGTTGGGGGTCGAGCCGCTGCCGTCGTCGCCGCCGTTGGCGATGAGGGTGTTGGTGTCCTTGTGATGGGTGGTGGGGTCGCGCACCTCCTTGACGAGGAGCGACGAAACGAGTCCGCCGAGGAGGCCGACCACGACACCGTGTCCGACCCACTTCCAGCGACGTCGCAACACCTCGGCGTACTGGCGGAGCAGGTTCTGGTCGTCGCCGGCGGCGCCGGGCCCTCGGGGGCCCCAACGGGGCCGGGGGGTTCGGTGTTGGTCAAGGTCGGGCGTTTCCTGGGTCGAGGCGAAGCAGGTGATTGATGGCACCGGGCGGCCGGAGCAGGTCCCGGGCACGTCCGGGGTCGTCGGCGGTCCCGGGGCCGTTGGTGAGGTCGAGACCCACGAGGATCAGCGCCGCCGTGAGTGGTCCGGCGACCCAGAAGATGTCGGCGAAGCCCTGGGTGACGCGCAGCACGAAGGCCAGCATGGCCAGTTCGGCCAGGTAGGCGCGGGAGCGACGCAGGGCCAAGGCGGTGGCGCCGAGCAGCACCACCAGCCCGGCGAGCCCGATCACCCCGGTCTCGGCCAGCTCACCGACCGCCCAGTTGTGCGGCGTCGGGAATGGCGCCGCGGGGTCGGTCCAGTACCGCAGACCGGCTCCCACCAGCCGGTTGTCGGGGAAGACGTCGTTGAACGTGGTGCGCAGTACGTCGCTGCGGGTGTTGATGGCGTTGAACTTCTGCTCGGCGGCCGGACGCGACAGGTCGCGTTCGTTGATCGACAGCGCGGTGACCACGAAGAGCGCCCCGCAGGCCAGCAACAGGGCGATCGACACCTGACGCTTCCGCCCCCGGTTGCCCTGGAGCAGGGGCCGCACCGCCAACGCCACCACGAGGCCGAGGGCGGCGGCACGCGACTGGGTGGCGGCCAGGCCGACGATCGTCACCACCCGGAGGACGACGACGACTTCTCGCCGCCAGGCCAGGGTGGGGGCGGCGGCCCACAGCACGAGGAACGCCGCGGCCGGCACCACCCCGGAGTGGTTCTTGTTGATGAAGCTCATCTGGGCGGGTTGCAGGCCACTGGCCAGGCTGTCGATGGTGGCGAACACGGCAATGACCGCACAGCCGGCCACGAACAGGCGCAGGGCGGGGCGGGTGACGCCCGAGTGCACGATGACCACCCCGATGAGGATCGATCCGCCGAACAGCAGGCCCCGGTGGCCCCATTCGAGGATCGAGCGCAGCGCGTTGTTCGATACGAGGGTCACCGCGAGGGCGCCGAGGTAGATGGCGAGGGCGCCCAGCACCAGGCGGAGGCGTCGGTCGCGCCAGGGCACGAAGCGCAGGCCGGCGATCACCCCGAGCACGGTGACGGCGTCGGCGATGCTGAGATCGAACTCGGCCAGGTGCGAGTGCTGGCGCGGTTTACCGAAAGATTCGATAGCAGCGGCGACTTCGCAGTCAGGGGAGGCGCGGCGGGCCGGGGCGGGCCGGGCCGGTCAGGCCCCGGTAGACCTCGTGGACCCGAGCGGCGTGGTGCTCGATCGTGAGTTCGGCTCGGTAATGGTGTCGTAGCGCCTCGCCGTAGGCGGCGCGCTTCGCTGGGTCGCCGGCCAGCTCGATCAGGATGGTTGCCGCAGCATCGGCATCACCGGGAGCGAACAGGCGGTCGGAGCTCACGCGACCCGCGGTCTCGCGGTGGCCACCGGTGGCGGTGGCCACCACCGGCGTGCCCGCAGCCATGGCTTCGACGACCGACAGGCCGAAGGGCTCGGCGGTGGCCGTGGCCAGGAAGGCTCCGGCCCGGGCCAGGCGGATGGGCATGTCGTCGACGGTCCCGACGAACTCGACGGAGGAGCCGATTTCGAGCTCGTGGGCCAGCGCGTCGAGGGCGGCCCGTTCCTTGCCCTCGCCCGCCACCACCAGCCGCCATCCCCGGTCGCCGAGCCCGCTGGCCGCCCAGGCCCGCAGCGCGGTGGCGGTGTTTTTCTCGGGTTCGAGACGCTGAGCCACGAGCACGACGGGTTCGCGTTCGACCTCCGGTTGGTCCCAGGGCACCCCGTTCAGGATCACGGTGGCGTCGACCTCCCCGGAAGCCTCGGCGACGAAGGCGCTGATGGCGATCTGGGCGTCGAGCCGGGCCGGCAACAGTGCCCACAGCCGACGCAGCAGCCGATTGCGGCCGCGGGGGCGGGCGAAGTGCATGGTGGCCACGACCGGGGCCTGATGGTGGGCCTTGGTGAGGACCGAGGCCACCTCGGCGTCGGTCATGTGGGCGTGGACCAGGTCTGGTCGAGCGTGGGTCAGGACCCGCAGATCGTGGGCGAAACCCCCGGAGGGCCGATGGTTCACGCCCGTGCCCTCGAACGCCGATTGCATGCGCCTTGCGTCGCCACCGATCACGGTGACTTCCAGGCCCTGCTCGACCTGCACGGGGGCGAGATAGGATACGTAGCGCTCCACCCCGGCGAAGTTCGCCGTGCGGAGGAGGTGGACCACATGGAGGCGACCGCCGGGCCCGGCGCCACTGGGCCGGCTGGGGTCGGGCTCGCTCATCGCTCGGCAACGTAGCAGCGTCCCTGCCGCCCACCGGTAGCATTTGCCGGCCTGGCCGGGTCGATCCGGCAGGACCACGTGCGTCGACGCAGTGGTGATGGCGACGTCCCGGGGCGAACACGTTGGCGAAGGTTCTGCGCATCTACCACTCGGGGGTCGTGGCGGCGTGGCGTCGTCGTGACGTCGAGCTCGCGCGATTGGACGTCGACGTGACCCTGGTGTCGGCGCAGCGCTGGAACGAGGGCGGCCAATCCGTCGATCTGGATGTCGACCCCGGCGACGGTCGGGTGGTCGGGGTCCGCACCTGGGGCTCGCATCCGTTCCTGTTCGTGTACGACCCCCTGCCGCTCTGGCGGGCGCTACGGGCCGGGTCGCCTGACGTGCTCGACATCCACGAGGAGCCGGCCAGCCTGGTCGTGGCCGAGGTGTTGGTGCTGGCCCGCCTGGCCGGTCGGGGTCGGGTGCGGGTGTGTCTCTACAGCGCCCAGAACATCGAGAAGCGCTACCCGTGGCCATTCTGTTGGCTGGAGCGCCGGGCATTGCGCCGGGCCACGGCGGTGCACACCTGCAACGAAGAGGCCGGGCGCATTCTGCGGCGCAAGGGGTTCAGCGGTGTGGTGGCCAACCTGGGTCTGGGGGTCGACATCGGAAGCGTCGCGTCGTCGCCGGCCGAGGGTGGTTCGGGGCCGACGATGGTGGTGGGCTATGTGGGGCGTCTCGAAGCACGCAAGGGGGTGGCGGTGCTCATCGACGCCGTCGCCGATGTCGATGACGTCGAGTTGGTGCTCGTGGGCGAGGGCCCCGACCGGCTCACGTTCGAAGCTCAGGTCACCCGCCGGGGTGTCAGTGGCCGGGTCCGAATCGAGGGGTACACCACCCAAGACCGTTTGCCCGAGGTGTATCGGCGCTTCGATGTGCTGGTCGTGCCGTCCCTCGAGACGCCGGGGTGGATCGAGCAGTTCGGGCGGGTGGCGGTGGAGGCCATGGCCGCCGGAGTACCCGTGGTGGCATCGGACAGCGGGTCGCTGCCCGAGGTGCTGGGTGGCGCCGGGGTGTTGGTGCGCCCCGGAGACGACCGGGCCCTGGCCGCCGCCCTCACCGAACTGCGGGACGATCCGGGCCTGAGGGCGGCGCTTTCCGAGGCCGGCTCTCGGCGGGCTGAGCACTTCTCGTGGGCGGCCATCGCCGAACGCCAGAAGGCGATGTACGAGGAGATGACCGGGTGAACCTCGACGTTGTTGTCGTCACCTACAACTCCGAGAGCCTGGTGGGCGACGCGATCGACGCGCTGCCGGCCTCCGCCCGGGTCGTCGTGGTCGACAACGCGTCCCGAGACGACTCGGTGGCGGTGGCCCGGCGGCTCGGAGCTCGAGTGATCGAGAACCCGACGAATGCCGGGTTCGCCGCGGCGGCCAATCAGGGGGCAGCCGTGGGGTCGTCCGAGCTCGTGCTGTTCCTCAATCCCGACGCCCGGGTCGATTCCGCCACTCTGGAGCGGTTGTGTGGTCGTTTCGAGACCGACCCCGAGCTGGCGGTCCTGTCGCCTCGCCTGGTCGCCCCCGACGGCTCGGAGCAGCGGGTGCTCTGGCCCTTCCCGTCGGCGGCGGGGGCGTGGCGGGAGGCCTTCGGGCTCCATCGCATTTCGTGGAAACGATCTGGGAGCGACGGCTTCGTGATCGGCGCGTGCTTCTTGATCCGGCGCTCGGTGTTCGAAGCCCACTCCGGGTTCGACACCCGGTTCTGGTTGTACAGCGAGGAGGCCGATCTGTGTCGGCGGGTGCGTCGGGCCGGTGGTCGGGTCGAGCTGGCCGCCGACCTGGTCGCCTACCATGTGGGTGGGGCGAGCGGCCGGGGGATGGAGGAGCTCGTCTTCGAGCACTTCGAGCGGGGTGGCGAGCATTTCGTGGCCAAGCACGACGGGCGGCGCGCCCTGGTGTCGTACCGGTGGGCCAACCTGGCCGGAGCAGTGCTGCGGGCGGTGGCCGTTCGCGACTCGGAGCGACGACGCTTGCACCGGTCCCGCGCCGGGCGGATCTCTCGTCTGTTGCGCGAGTCGCCGCGGACGGTCGCGCTCGCCAGCCCGGCGACCGAGGCGAGGGGGGTGGGGCTGGTGGTGTGTTCGCTGGAACCGTGGGATGACGTGTGGCGGCGCAATCAGTTCCTGGTGCGAGAGCTGCTGGCCCTCGACCCCCATCGACGGGTGCTGTTCGTGGAACCGCCGTTCGATCGGGTGCACGAGCGGCGCCGGGGGACCGACCGTCCCCGCCTTCGGGGCCTTCGGCCCCTCGAGGCCGATGGGCGCATCGTGCGCTTCGAGCCGGACAAGGTGTGGCCTCGGCTCCTGGGAGGCATGGCCGACCGCTCCCTGCGCCGCCAGGTCCGCCGGGCCGCCCGCCAGTACGGGCTGCGGGCGCCGACGTTGTGGGTGAACGACCCGGCTTGGGCGGGGTTGGCCGACGCCACCGGGTGGGCGGCGACCTACGACATCACCGACGACTGGACCGAGGCCGACAACGGGGCTCGGGCCACCCGTCGGGTGCGGGCGGCCGAGCGGCGGTTGTTCGCGGAGTGCCGGGCGGTGGTGGTCTGTTCCCCGGGGCTGACCGAGTCGCGGGCCGAGCTCTCCGGTCCGGGTGTTCAGCTCATCCCGAACGCGGTTGATACGGCTTCGTTTGCCGAGCCCCGGCCCCGTCCCCCTGATCTGCCCCGATCGCCGGTGGCGGTGTACGTCGGCACGCTCCACGAGGATCGCCTCGACGTCGGCCTGGTGGCCGAGCTGGCCTCGGCCCGGCCCGACCTGACCGTTGTGCTCGTGGGACCCGATTCGTTGAACGAGGCCAGTCGTGCCCGCCTGGGCACCCACCGGAACGTGGAGCTGCTCGGCCCCCGACCCTACGCCCAGGTGCCTGGCTACCTGCAGCACGCCGACGTGGTGATCGTTCCCCATGTGGTGTCGCCGTTCACGGAGAGCCTCGATCCGATCAAGGCCTACGAGTGTGTGGCCGTCGGTCGCCCGACGGTGGCCACCCCCGTCGCCGGTTTCCGCGGGCTCGACGAACCGGTGCGTACCGTCCACCGGGCCGGATTCGTGGCCACCGTGGGGGCTGTCGTCGACGCCGGTTGGGTGCCGTCACGACCCGGTCCGGTCGCGGGTTGGGACGAGCGGGCGGCCGCGTTCGACGCCGTGCTGCGCCGCACCCGCTCCGGCGGGCTGCGACCGCTGTCGGTGGTGTACCTCGACCACTGCGCCAAGTTGTCGGGAGGGGAGTTGGCCTTGAGTCGACTGCTGCCGTCGCTACCCGGCGTCGACGCCCACGTGATCCTGGGGGAGCACGGCCCCCTCGAGGCCCTGCTTCGCAACGGTGGGGCGACAGTCGAGGTCCTCGAACTCGACCGGCGGATGGCCACCACCCACCGCCACGAGGTGACGGCCACCAGCCTGGGCGCGGCGCGGGTGTGGGCCGCGGTGCGCGACACCTGGAGGTTGTCGCGCCGGCTGCGTGCGCTTCGTCCGGACCTGGTCCACACCAACTCGTTGAAGGCGGCCCTGTACGGGGGCACTGCGGCCCGTCTCGCCGGGGTGCCGGTGGTGTGGCACCTCCGCGACCGCATTGCCGCCGACTACCTGCCCGTTCCGGCCCGATTGGTGGTGTGGGGGATGGCGGCGTTCGTCCCCCGGGCGGTGATCGCCAACTCCGAGTCGACACGGCGCACGTTGTGGCGATCCGGCCGGGTAGGAGTGGTGCCGAGCACCGTCGTGTTCGACGCTGCGGAGCACTTTCCCTACGAGGATCGGAGTGCGGCTGGGCCGTTCACGGTGGCCATGGTCGGCCGCTTGGCGCCGTGGAAGGGCCAGGACGTGTTCCTGCGGGCCTTCGCCCAGGCGTTCCCTGACGGCGACGAGCGGGCCGTGCTGGCCGGGTCGGCCATGTTCGGCGAGGACGCCTTCGCCGCGGAGCTGTCGGCGCTGGTCGACTTGCTGGGGCTGGGGGAGCGCGTGACCTTCCTGGGCTTCGTCGACGACGTGGGCTCGGTGCTGCGCGACGCCGACTGCCTGGTGCACGCGTCGGTGATCCCCGAGCCGTTCGGTCAGGTCGCGGTGGAGGGGATGGCCGCGGGCCTGGCCGTAATCGCTGCGGATGCCGGCGGTCCGGCCGAGGTGATCATCGACGGCGTGGACGGGTTGCTGTGCCCGCCGGGCGACGTGGACGCGTTGGCGTCGGCACTGCGGCGAGTGGCCGGAGATGCCGGTCTGAGGGCTCGTCTGGGCACGGCGGGGCTGGTGCGTGCGGGGGACTTCACGCCAGTGGGTGTTGCCGCCCAGGTGCGAGCGATCTACGACGAGGTCATCGGTCGCTGAACGCCGGTCAGCGCTTGATGGCCCGGGCGAACACCGTGCTGCGCTCTGCTGCGGGGCGCCGCTGGTCGAATGCGCTCCCCGCTCCCCGCTCCCCGCTCCCCGCTTCTTGCCCGAGTGCACGGGTTCTAGGTTGGCGACGCCTACGCCACGATCGACCACGGCTAATGACCGTCAGTCCGAGGCAGCTGCGTCTCATCTTTCACTTCGTTGAGGATGGCCGCCAGACTGGTGCCGTAGCGCATGGAGGACCATGACTCTCGAACCGCGTACTTGGCGTTTTGACCCAAGGCTTGTCGAATCTCAGGATCGCTGAGCAGTCGGGTGATGGCCCAGCGCAGGGCTTCCGCATCACCTGGCGGGACCACAAGAGCACTTTGTCCGTGGATGACGTAGTCGCGAACCGATGAGACGTCCGACACGATGATCGGCGTGCCGCACGCCATGTTTTCCAGGAGCACCGTTTGACCCGAGCTCTGATGAGCCTCACGGAGCGGGAGCACTAGCATCGAGGCCCGGTGGTACAGGTCTCGAAGCTCTTCGATCGGGACGGCGGTGCGAACTCGGACCCGCTCCGAGACGGACCGGAGCTTCAGGGCGTTCAGCTCGTCGGTGACGATCGTGAGGAACAGGTCGTCCGGAAGGGCGGCCACGAGGGTGCCAAAGTCCCTCCCCTCATTGGTCCCAACGCTGAGCACCGACGATCCGTGTCTTGGTTGCGGGCCCCCCTCGCCCAGCCAGTCCACGTCGACGCCGAAGGGGATGACGCGCACCTCGGCTCGCGGGAACCGCTTCCGAGCGGCGCGCGCCTGGGCTCGGTCGTAGGTCAGGATCACCTGAGACTCCACGATCGCCAGTCGCCAGAGCCAATACCGCAGTCCTGTTGTCTGGTTCGTCGATGTCAGCGCGATGGCGACGAAGACCACCGGTTGATCGATCAGTCGAAGACGGCGGGCGAGGAGGAGCGGAAGTGCTGAAGCTTCCGTCGTGGCGAACACAACCTGGCCCCGCGTCGACGATGCCCACGCGGCCGCTACGAGGGCCAGACGCCACACAACTCGGTCCTGGCTGTAGTGCCAACGCCGTTGGCCGGGTTCCCCCGCAGCTCGCACGGTGGTGACGGACCACCCCTGTCTCATGAGTTCGGTGAGCCCGAACAACCGGTGCCCCGGTGCCGTCCCTGCGGCCACGGAGGCGATCTCGCCCCGGTAGTCACGCTCGTACGCCACGAGGACCCGCGGTGCTGCCTCGGCGTTCTCCTCCGGCTGGAGCAATTCGCTGATCAGCGTTGTTGAGAGTGCGTGGCGAAGTCGACCTCGAAACCAGCCTGCTTGCCGGGCCATCGCTCAGGATCCGTTCGGACGAAGATGCCCCGTGGGGCCGAGCTGGCTCATCAGCGTGTAGCCCCTCGCCAGCAGGATGTCCGTGGGGTCCTCGCCTTCTCGGGCGCCACCGTGACATTCAGCGAGCACGACCTGCGGGCGAAACCTCGACCAGTCGTTGGAGAGCAGAACGTCGGCGTCGTGACCCTCACAATCGACATCGAGGAGGTCGATTTCAGTACCGGGGGGCAGGTTTTGCTCGCGGACCGAGGCGAGGGTCTCGACCCGGACCTCGATGCTGGGCCTTCGGTTGTCGCCTCGCCATTGGTGCCGGTCGGTGTCGAGGCCGGAGAAGCTGCCGTCAAGGAGCAGTTGGGCGGTGCCGGGGGTCTGCGAGATCGCCGTGGCGAGGTTGACATCGTTCGGCCTGTGCTTGTTGAACAGGGCCAGCTGGTCTGGTTGCGTCTCGATGTTGATGCCACGCCAGCCTCGCCGAAAGAGCATGTGGGTGTTGGAGCCCAGGAACGGGTCGAGAGCTCCCACGTCCACGTAGAACCCGTCGGGCCGATCACGGAAGATCTCGGCGAGTAGAGCGTCCTCGCCGAACTGTGACATCGACATCATGTGCCCGAACGCCAGCTCGTTGACAGTGACCCGACCCCGCAACGGGTCTCGCGTTGCCCGCGCATACGGGCGGATCGCCTGACGCGAGGTTCGATAGGCAAGAGGCAAGGACCACTTCTCGTTCATCTCTGGCATTCTTGCTCCGCAGGCGGAAGGTGGGGCACGGGTCCGCACCCGAGCCGCGTCCGGAGAGACTCCTCGATGCCTCTCGGTGTGCTTCGTAGGGGGATGTGGTCGAGCGCGGCGAGGACCTCGCCTTTCCAGTGCAACGCCAGGACGCCTCAGCGGTCTGCCTTGGCGTCCGCCACCACACCGACGAGATGTTCCGGCGAGCGAAGATACTGTGCGATGGGCTAGCGGTTTTGGGGCCATTCGCGTGGGAGTAGAGGCAGGTTTCACACTCGTGCTTGAAGGACCCCGGTCACTAGCGATTCACCTCGCAAGGACGGGTGATGCTGGCCTCGACCTGCCGATCCCGGAGTGGGAGGAGCAGCTCGCTGCACGGAGTCGAGTCGGTCACCGCCTGCTGGCGACCGCAGCGGAGGCCGACGTGGTGCTGCTGACCCAGGTCCACATGTGCCCGGACCCCCTCACCCTGAGGGCGCTGCGGAACAGCGAGGCCTGGCAAGACCGTCGGGACCGAACCTTCGTGGTGGACACGAGTGACCGGCCCTGGTGCGCGTTCCCGGGTCTGTACGCCAGCATGCCGTCGAGGTACTTCCGAGTTCCGTGGCAGCGGGCCTCGGGCTACGCGTGGGTCGCGGAGGACCGGTTTCTGCCCCTTCGGGCAGGTGAACCTGACCTGCTGTTCTCGTTCGTCGGCGGCCGCCACGCCCGCTGTCGGAACGCAGTCCTGGGGGCTTCGATCGCCCCGAGCCATCGTCGACCACAGGGGCGCCGCGCTGGGCCTGCTGCTGTTGCCGTTCATGAAGGCGACCATCGGCTTGTCGCCCCCGCTGGTGATCATCGCCGTGGGCTGTCTGATCGCCGGCGCGGTCACCTTCGGCCTCCGCCACGTCGCCGAGCCGCCCGAGGTCCCGGTTGTCATCGCGCCGTCCTGATGCCTTGCCGTACGGAACGCTTCGATGTCCTGTTGGATGATGGTTGCCCTGGCTGGGCGAACGCCCGGGGTCGTCTCGGCGGCGTCAAGCGGTGGGTGGTGGCGACGGTTCGTCGTTGGGCGGCACCACTGAAGTGCTTCGTTCTCGATCAACGGCGGGGGCCGCGAAACGGCGGAGTCGGGCGGCGGCGCGGCGGAGGCCGAGCCGATCGAGCCAGGTGAGCATGGCCGGCGTTCGCGCTCGTGCCACGGCTGCTGGGATGAGCTCATCTGTGAGCCACAGGCGCGGAGCGATCGGCAGCGAATGGTTCATCGAGCTGCGGTGGGTGTTGTCTCCCTTACGAAACGCCACGATGTTGTGCTGAGCCCTGACCTCCACGATGGACTGGTCGAGCAGCGTCGGCCGGTACCCCGGGAGCTTGAACTCGGCGTGGTTCAGGCCGTCCAGGCGCGCCTTGACGAGCGCCATGGAGGTGCGGTTCGACCGGGGTCGGAAGCGTCCGCCCCAGAGGGGCCAGTAGGACGTCTGAATGTCTTCGATGCAGTAGATCCCGTCGTCGGTGAGGAGAGGGAAGAGGATGGCGAAGCTCGCCCGTACTTGGTCGGGGATGTGGCTACCGTCGTCGATGACGATGTCGAATGGCCCGTAGGCGGACACCAGTTCCCTCAGGAGCGTTTCGTCGGTCTGGCTTCCTCGGGCGATCGAGATGCGATCGTCGGCGACTTCGCTCTTGTCGAGGATGTCGAGACCGACGACCTGTCCTTGCGGGAAGTACTCGCGCCACATGCGCAGGGAGTGGCCGCCGTAGCCGGAATCGTCGGGGTGCTCCCAGCCCCCCACCCCGAGCTCGAGAAGGCGCACGGGCTCGTGGCGAATCGTCGCGAAGAGGTTCTCGTAGAACTGGAGGTACCGGTGGCTCAGCTTGTCTGATCCGAACTCCGCCCCGATCTCGGCCAGGCTTCTGCTCTCAGGGGTCGCATCCGTCATCGAAGGTCGTCCTTCCCTTGCCCGGCGGGGGTCCCGGCGTCGGCTCATCGTCGATTAGCGCCTGGTAGGTGTCTTCGTAGCGGCGGGCAACGTTCGGCCAGGCGTAGGACCTCACTTGGCTCGTGCCGGCGTCAGCGAGCGCTTCAGCGGCGGAGGGTTCGCGGAGGATGCGAAGCAGGACAGAACCCAGGTCGTGGTCGCCGGCGAGCACTCCGAGCGCCCCACCCCTCAGCACCTCGACGGCCCCCGGGTTTCTCGTGGCGACGACGGCGGTGCCCGAGGCCATGGCTTCGATGTAGGGCACCCCGAATCCTTCGTACGTACTCGGGAGGCAGAAGACCCACGCGCGGCGGTACCGGTCGGCCAGCTCCTCATCGGTGAGACGGCCCAGTACGTCGACGCCTGGCGCATCGGGGGCGTCGGAGCACACCATCCACAGGTGGGCATCGGGAACCTGGGGTCTGATCTCGCGTGCGAAGACGTCCATGAGGAGGCGTCCCCGCTTGCGTTGCTCATAGGTGCCCACGAACAGGATCGTCGGCTCAGGTTCCTTGTCACCCGGACGGAAGAGGTCGAGGTCGACGCCGTTGGGGATCACGCGCCTGATCCAGGGGTAGTAGTGGCGGGTGTTGGCCGACACGGCGACGGTGGTGGTGGCGGTGAGGCTGGCCACGATCTCGGTCAGCCCGAGCGCCACCATGCGCAGGCGTTCCTTTGCGCCGGTGATGTGGCGGGCCTCGGCGAAGCACGACCCGTGCATGGTTCGGACCACGGGTGGTGATCGACGCCAGCGGAGGTGGTTGTCGCCGTGAGCGTGGAGGATGTCGAAGCCGACGAGGTCGAGTTGGCGGATCCGGTTGGCCCAGCGGAACGTCCGCAGCGAACCGGTCATGGTGACGAGCTCGTGGTCGTAGCGGGCGTCGTCGGGCTTTCGACAGGGGCTGAACATCGTGACGTGGTGTCCTCGGTCGACCATCGCCTGGGCCAGCCCGTGGGCGACGTGGCCTGCTCCGATCTTGCTCTCGCTCGGGAGGTAGTACGACGTCATGGCGATGCGCAGCGGTCGCCAACGGTCAGGGCGGGCCGCTTCGGTCACCGGTGTCCGATGCCTCGGGTCAGCGCCTGGAGGTACCCGTGCCCGTGACGTTGATCGGGCTCGAGGTGGTTGCCCTCGGCCCATTCGTTCCACGACTTCACGAAGAGGAGTCTCTCCTCCGGTCGCAGTATGGAGAGCCGCTCGACCGCGTCTTCGACGTGGACGCGGAACTTCTCTGGAGTGGACCGGTGGGCGACGAGACCGCGGCGCCCGGATCGTGGCGTGTTGTCCCAGTTCGGGCAGACGCAAGGCAGCACCGGCCGCGCCTCGGTCGACTCGGGCCGTTCGACGGGGCGGCGGGCGTAGGGGTAGATCTCGGGGAACCCGACTTTGCGCATGGTTCGCATGCGCAACGTGGCCGCCGGGCTGGTGTCGACGGGGATCCGCACGTGCAGTCCGGCGTCGAAGCCGGCCGCGAACGGATCGGGGTAGATCGGGCCCGCACCGACGAGATCCGACATCTCGGCGACGAGGTACAGGCCGGGGAGCCCGGCCTCGGTGGCCATCCGTTGCCAGCGGTCCACGAACGCCGCCGGGTCGGGGAGCTGCTCGGGCCTGAAGATGCAGAAGAGAGGCTTGCCGTCGACCGTGACGTAGCGGTTGTCCGTGAAGGCTGGCAGCAAGTGGTCGAAGTGAGCCCGGTCGTCGTCCTCGGGGTAGTCCTGTTCGATGAGCACACGGTCCGGCGCTCCGTGCCAGGCCCCAGACCACGTCTGGTTGGCCCACCCGAGGGCGAAGCCGAACTTGGGCTCACGAGCGGCCAGTACTTCCGAGAACGGTCGTTCCAGGATCCGCCGACCGCCGAACCAGTAGTGCCAGTAGACGAATCCCTCGATCCCGTAGGCCTTCGCCATGTCCGCTTGGGCGACACGCGTTTCCGCGACGCGCAGGTCGTAGAAGCCGAGGTCGGCCGGAATGTGAGGTTGGTCGTGGCCGGGGAACCGTCTACGGGCCTTGGCCGTGTTCGTCCACTCGGTGAAGCCCGCCCCCCACCACTCGTCGTTCTCGGGGATCGGGTGGTACTGCGGCAGGTAGAAGGCGAGCGGCCGGGCTCGCTCGCACGCGGGAGTGGTCACCGACGTGCCGTTCGTCGGATGTCGAGCGGTGCCACCTCGATCACGATCGGCTGTGGCCGGTGAGTCGCCGGACGGACCGGGTTGTCCGGCGTCGAAGGCTTCGGCCGAGAAGTCGCGCTGCGTAGGCGGGTTTCGGGTCCTGGGCCTTGAGGAGCAGGTCGCTGTGGTACTCCAGCCCTTTGCGGGAACGGGAGTGTTCGAGGCACCATGCGTCGACGATCTCTCGCGCTGATTCGGGGACGGCGATGATCACGTCGTCGAGGACGGTGACGAAGCGTGGCCCCACGGCAGGGAGTGGGCGTCGAGCCAGTAGAGCGCGGGCATGGTGAGCTCGGGTGCGATCGAGGCCAGAACGGTGTCAGATGAGCCTTCGAGGCGGTGGATTCCAGGCTGTCCAACGAGCCGGGGAGCAACCTCCAGGTAGGTCCCATGGTCGGCCTCCACGGTCCAGACTTCGTTGACGAGGGCCCGCAGGGCAAGGGTGGTGTCGCCCCGGAACGTCCCGGTCTCAACTGCCGCCCGTAGCTGCTGCGATTCGACGAGGCGCGTTGCGAGGTCGAGGGGGATTCCGTGGGTCACATGTCCCATGGTCAGCCCGCTGGGTGCACTGTCTCAAAGGGAAGCCCGCTCACGGTCTCACCTGGGTCATTGAGGGTGGAACTAGAGTGAGGTTCCGGGCTGGGGGGTCGAAAGCTGGCACCGACTGAGGTTAGGCGAGGTAGCGGCCAACGCTCGGATGTGCCGGACCGCGACCATGCAGATGCCGTCTGACTTGGAGCTCACCTCGCTCCCCATTCATGATGACGTCGTGTCGAGCATCAAGAAGCGAGTCCGTGAAACAGCGGTGGCGCTTCGTGCCTACGCTGAGCGGACCTCGGGTCCGCGTGTCTACGCCATCGGTGACAGTCACAGTGCGTCGTTCGGTGGCAATGGGATCGTGGCTCTGCATGTCGGGCCAGTCACGGCGTATCGGGTGGGACGGCCGGACGAGCTTCGCCGCCTCATCGTTGGTGCTGCGTTCGGAGAGTGGCCGCCGCTTCGGTTCCACGCTGGGTTGGCACGAGCGGTGATCCGCCCTGGCGATGTCGTCTTGATGGTCTTCGGGGAGATCGATGTGCGCGTCCACTTCGGCCCCCAGTGGCCTGGGTTCGGGAGCCCTGAAGAACTCGCGTGCTTCCTTGCTCAACGCCTTGCTGCGGAGACCCGGGCCTTGGCGTCGAGGACCGGCTTGTTCGGTGCTGTGGCGAGCGTCGTTCCGCCGTCGGACTTCCTCGACCCCGATCCAGCCTTCCCGACCAACGGTTCGATCGCAGAGCGAGTCGAGTGGACCCGTCTCGTGAACGCAGAGCTGGCGGCAGCGTGCCGTCGTTTCGAGCTCCCGTTCATCGATACCTACGCGGACTATGCGGACGAGCGCGGTGTGCTTGCGGCCCGCTTCTCGGACGGCACGGTTCATATTCGCCGTGACGCAGCAGCCACGCTTCGCATCGCGCTCTGGCGGGAGTTCCCGGCGTTCGAGGCGCAGTCCGCTCTCGAGTGAGCGCTGCTGCGCGTCGAAGTGGTGGCCGCTCAGGGAGCCGGCTTGGGGCCTCGCCGGGCGAGATCGAGGGCGGCATGCAGCTGCTTGTCGAACGCAGTACGAGAGTGGTGCCGGTAGAGCCGTTGCGTGCCGCGCTCTACCAGTTCGGCCATCAGTCCAGGCTGAGAACGCAGTTCGATGAGGGCCCGAGCCACCGCGGCTGGCGTGTCGGCCGCAAGGACCTCACCCCCATGGCTGACGCACAGCGATGCAGCCGCAGTGGCCGTTGTCACGACCGGCACACTCATCGCCCACGCCTGAAGGATCGTGGTCTTCGCTTCGCCACCGACGAAGGGCGGGACGAGTGCAATGGAGGCGCGCCCGTAAAGCGGTCGAACGTCCTCGGGAGCACCGACGTACTCGACGCCCGCTTCGGTCAGTGCTGCGATCACCGGCTGAGGTGGAGCGACGCCAGCAGCCGTGAAGGTCAGCGGTGACGACGGTCGAAGGGCGCTGGTGGCCCGAGCGATTGCGAGAAGACCGTCGCTGTTGCGTGGGTGATCAAGGCGCCCCACGAACAGCACGTCGATGCTGGTTGGTCGGGGCGGTGGAACGCAGGCCCAGTAGTCGACATCGACCACATGCTCGAGGACCAGGACCGGCGAGTGGGGGTAGAGCTCTTTTGCCCATTTCGTTTCCTGCGCTGAGATCACAACGACCGCTGCTGGCGCCGGCTCGGTGTGTCGTTGCGCCCATTCTTCGAGACGATCGAAGGCTCGGCCCTTGCGTGATACGTCCGGTGTTGCCATCTTCTCCTCGGCGAAGACGACTGTCGGGAAGGCGCCACACACCTCGGCCCAAAGGTCCATTCCGCTGTGCGCGATTGCTACGACCGCATCGGGTTTCCAGGCCTCGACGGCGTCGAGAGCAGCGAGCTGCCATGGTTCCGAGCGGGGTGGGCCGAGCAGACGGGGGAAGAGCCGCTTCGCCGTCAGGTGGAGTCGACCCTTGCGCGAGAGGTCCACGATGTCGTTCGGCCGCGAGGTTTGGTGCACCCTGGGCCGCTCCTGCGCCGGGGGAGTCCCTGCTCCCGCCGGCGTGGATTCGACAACGAGCAGCTCGGTTTGTTGGTCGAGCAGCGTGACCAGGGTCTCGTAGCGCTGGGCGAAGCCGTCTCTCTGGTTGATCGGCCCGGTGAGGGAGCTGACGGTAAGGAGCACGACCCGCATGTCAGGGGGGTCCCTGTTGGAGCCGCTCGATGGACCTAAGTGCGACTGGTTCCCCGGCTGAGGTCTCGTGGGCCACGAGGTCAGCTCCGTAGGGTTTGGGAAGACGGGTAAGCCGGTAGTGCTCGAAGGCTGGCCTTGACGCCGATCGGATCAGAGTCTGGATAGGGCGCCGTCCTGCGAGGTCCCATTGGCGAAGAATCTGATTCCAGTCGAACTCCGTGGCGTGGCTGGAGATCGACGCTTTTCGGCGTATTGCTTCCTCCGACCGGACCATAGAGGAGTGAAAAATCGCACGGTCTAGCGCCAGTCGTCCGGCTCCTGGCGACGAGGCCATTGCCAGGCGACGGCACCTGATCTCAGCCTGACGGCAATTCTGCAATTTGGTGCCGGCCCGGACCGCCACCGGGCCGGGTACCGCGTCCCAGATTCGGAGCCTTCGGGTGCTGCGCTCGAGAAACCAGCGACCACGGGCGTGTGCATAGATCTAACTTGCGGAGTATTCCAGGCCGTCGGCGTCTGTCTCGGCAGTCGAGTGGACCTCACTCACAAGGTGGTTGGCGTCGGGGACGATCTCGTCGGTGTCGAGCGGTACCACCCACTCGCCTACCTCCGAAGCCTCGTCGAGAGCTGTTTGTCGTTGGGTGGTGTCGGCGAGTCTGGGGTGTTGGCCCGGACAGGAGAACGAACCGGGCCTCAAAACCACTTTCCCGTCGGGGTCGTTCTTCTTTAGGAGGCGGAGACACTTGCGGATCTCCGGCCCGATGTCTGCCCCCGCCCAGGAGTAGCCGTCCTGGTCGTAGGAGGCCACCATCGTGTCGACGTGCTCGTAGTAAGAGTTGATGCTAGGAACGAGCCGTGCAGGGTCGCCGAGCAAGATGTAGGAAGCGAGTCTCAAGCGTTGGTATCCCGACTGCTCTTCGCGGAACCTCGTGAATGCTTCACTCGCTCGCGCCGATCCCTGGGTGTTGGGGGGTACTGGCAAGTTCTACGGCCGATGATGAAGCAGAATAAAGAAAATCAGGCAGAACAGTAGAGAGGGCCAGCGCCTCGTCGATTCCTGCACCCGAGTAAGGGAGCGAAGGTCCCACCGTGAAGTGGCCGGCCCCCTGGATCGAGTCAATGACGCCCGAGCTGTATACGAAGAGGTCGACCCGGTACTCGCCTGGCAGCAGCCAGGGTTGGCGGAGCGTGAGGGTCACGTCTTGGGGGGTGGCCGGGTCGAGCCACAGCCCGACGAGGCGAGAGTCGCACTGGGCGATGACCATTCCGCGCTGGTCGACGACATGGGCTGAGACGGAGTACGGCACGTGGAAGTCCGAGATCGGTACGACTGAGAATCGAAACTTCTTTGGTGCCTCCGCGGAAACCGGACCAGGATCGATGTCGATGTCATCGATCCGAAGGGGACCGGTCGTTCTTCGTTCCGCCATTGCCGGTGCTGAGCGCATCGATGCGTTGTAGGCCTCGGCCGAGGCGAGCACGGGGCCGCCGAAGCTGATTCCGCCATTGTCAAGCAGGATCGCACGGTCGCAGAGCTGGGTGATCGAGGCGATCTGATGGCTGACGAAGAGGACGGTGCGCCCGTCGACGGCCACGTCGTGCATCTTGCCCAGGCACTTCTTCTGGAAATCCTGATCGCCGACGGCGAGGACCTCGTCCACCAGCAGGATCTCCGTCTCCAGGTGGGCGGCGACGGCGAAAGCGAGCCGCACGTACATCCCGCTGGAGTAGCGCTTCACCGGGGTGTCGAGGAAGTTCTCCACGCCGGCGAAGTCGACGATGGCGTCGAACTGGCGGTCGATCTCCTTGCGGCTCATGCCGAGGATCGATCCGTTGAGGTAGATGTTCTCCCGGCCCGTGAGCTCGGGGTGGAAGCCGGTACCCACTTCGAGCAGCGAGCCGACCCGGCCCCACAGATCGATCCGTCCCTCGCTCGGGCCGGTGATGCGGGTCAACAGCTTCAACAGGGTGCTCTTGCCCGCGCCGTTGCGTCCGATGACGCCGAGTACCTCACCCCTGTTCACCTCGAAGCTCACGTCACGCAATGCCCAGAAGTCCTCGCGTTCTGAACGTCGCAGTGGGTGCCTGGCTTTCTCCAGCGCAACTTGGGCCAGGGTCACGTGATCGTTGTGTTGATGGCGGATCGAATAGGCCTTGCCCAGGCCCTCGACGCGGATCGCCAGGTCAGATGACATCGGCGAACTGCCTCTCCATACGGCTGAACACCATCACGCCCGCGGCCAGTAGCACCACTGCGAACATCGTGGCGTAGGTCGCGAGCCATGCCGACGGGCGTTCGGTGCCGATCAGCGACCAGCGCATGCCTTCGAGGAGAGCGGTGAGCGGGTTCAGCTGGAAGAGCCACTTGGCGTCGGCGGGCACCGAGGCCAGCGTGTAGGCCACGGGGCTGGCGAACAACAGGAACTGGATGGCCACCGGGAGTATGTAGGTGATGTCGCGGTAGCGCACCATGAGCGCACCCGCGATGAGCCCGATGCCGAGGGCGAGGAACACCACGAGCATGAACCACACCGGGAAGGTGATGACGCCGAGCCCGGGCCGGATTCCACTGATGAGCAGGAGCAGGATCAGTAGGGCCAGTGACACCGCGGCGTCGACGAGGGTCGACAACACGGTGGAGATCGGCAGAAGAAGGCGCGGGAAGTAGACCTTCCTCACGAGCCCCGCATTGCCCACCAGTGAGCTACTGGAGCGGTTGGTGACCTGGCTGAACGTGGTCCATGCCACCATGCCGGCCAGCGTGAACACGAAGTAGGGGATCCCGGGAGGGCTGGGTAGGTCGGCCACGCCGCCGAACACGAAGGTGAGGATGCCCGCCCCGAGCAGCGGCACCAGGATCACCCAGATCGTCCCGAGCGCCGTCTGGCGGTAGCGCAGCGTGATGTCGCGGGCGGCGAACCGCAGCGTGAGCTCGCGGAACGTCCACAGCTCGAGCGGGCTGGCGGGCAGCCAGGAGCGTCGCGGCTTGATGGTGACGAGAGGCGGGGGGGCCGCCGATGTAGTCCCGGTGTCACTCACGAAGGCCTGAGTCTACGACCGGGCGCTGGTGCGCTCGACGATGTCACCGGGGGCCGAAGCAGCGCCGCCACAGCACCGCCGGGGTGCGCACGAAGATGTCGAGGTCCATGCGCAGCGTCCACTCGTCGACGTAGCGCAGGTCGAGCTCGGTGTACTTGCCGAAGTCGGGGTCGGTGTGCCCGTCGAGCTGCCACAGGCCGGTGATTCCCTGGGGCATCAGCTCACGGCGGCGCAGCTCGGCCGGGAACTGCTCCGCCTCTGCCGGCAGGGCCGGGCGGGGCCCGATGATGCTCATCGTGCCCTCGACCACGTTGAGGAACTGGGGCAGCTCGTCGAGGCTGGTGCGGCGCAGCCATCTGCCCGCCCGGGTAACCCTCGGGTCGTCGGCCAACTTGAACAGCGGGCCCCGACGCTCGTTGGTGTGCTCGATGCCGGCCTTGCGGCGCTCGGCGTCGCGCACCATCGTGCGGAACTTGTACATCGTGAACGGCTGGCCGTCGCGCCCCAGACGCGTCTGGCGGAAGATCACCGGACCGCCGTCGTCGAGCCAGACCATCACCGCGATGCCAGCGTAGAGCGGGGAGAGCAGAACCAGGATCGCCACTGACGCAACCAGGTCGAAGGCGCGCTTCACGGCCAGGCGGATCACGCGCCGCGGGGGCGGCGCTGCACCAGACGAACCGGCGCCGGGACTGCGGACGGCGCCGACCCACCCGTCGATGTCCGCTGCGTGGCGCTCACCTGTTCTCCTGACTCGTCGGGCACTTGCGCCTTCAACTCCTTCGACAGTAGTGGTGCCCTTGGCGACGGCAAGGAATCCCCGGCATCGAAACGAACTGTTCGAAAATTGTCCGGCCGGAGGTTACCTCGGGCCGGTGTGGCGGCGCCCGACGCAAGCTCAGCCGAGTGCTCGGCGCACCGCTTCCACGGCATCGGTCACGGCCATGCGGGGGAGTTCCACCGCCGGGACCAATTCGCACATCTCGCCCAGCACGTCCATGGCCTCGGGAATCGAGAAGGTCTCGGCAAAGGTCGACTGCAAGAGTTCGACGAGCGCCGCGACCGGGGTCAGGCGAGTGGCAGTCGTCGTTGGCGGCTCGTCGTTCACTTCTTGCGACGGTGCCAGCAGTACCAACAGCGCCAGATCTCCGCCCGGTGACACCGTTCCCAAACGGTCGGGGGCCACCCGGTTCTTGGTGGCGACGCCGGCGTCGGCCCCGCCCACCCCGAGCAACGCCTGGGACTCCGCCGAGAGATCGAGCGCCTTCGGGTAGGGCTGTACCCGTCGAGTCGCCGGATCGAGCACCACCAGCTCGTCGGTCAGGTAGGCGAAACCGGCCTGCACCAGCGCCGCGGTGAGCGTGCTCTTGCCCCGGCCACTCTTTCCGGCGATCACCACTACCCGCCCGTCGACCTCCACCGCCCCCGCGTGCAGGAGCACGCCTCCGCTCGACCCCGCCACCACCACCAGGTTGAGCTGCACCATCAAGCTCTCGACGGCCGCCGTGGCCTCGGGGAGGGCCCCGCGCATCTCGCCGTCGAGCACCAGACGCCAACGGCGAGGACCGTCCTGGCCATGTTCGACCAGCCAGGCGGTGTGCTCGGCGCTCGTGGCCGCCGGAAGCGGGGCGAAGATCTCGGTGAGTCGGGCCGCCACGCCGGCGTCGGCGGTGTGGGCGACCACGCTCGTACCGGCGAGGCGCACCGGGCCAACGGTGTAAGGCGGGACCGTCCGGCTCAGTAGACGGGTGACGCTCGGGGCCCATCGCCGTCGACGCCCGACCCGCGGGTCGTCCTGCGGGCTTGGCCGGCCCGGCGAGAACGGCGGGGGAGGGGCAGGGGGTTCGTCCTCTCCGGCCAGGCGTACCAACCCTTGGGCCAGGAACGACGTGAGGGCCCTGTCCACGTCGGGACGCAGCACCTCGGAGGGCACGCCGGTCTCGTCGTGCAGCCGCACCACCAGGTCGTCCACCGTGCGGTGGCCGTCGACCGCATCGAGGATCAGCCCGGCGCTGGGGTTCAGCACGTGACAGGCATCGGTCGTGCGATCGAGGACGACCAGTCGACCGTCGACGACCGTGCGCAACGGGCGCGGGTTGGCGACGACGACGTCGGTGCCGCCCAGCGGCTCGACCCGTCGGGGGTTGATCGAGAACGACCGGACCCCCGCCTGGTCGCCGTAGGGAAGGCGCGGCTCCTCGGTTCCGGCCGGGGCTGGCCGGGCGCGCCTCAACCGGTCTCGAAGGCGGGTCATCACGCCCGTGAGTCTGACGGCACATCGATTGAGCGGTCCACCCGAGGTCGGTGCCGGTGCATTCATCGCCAGGTGGGGTCCCGCAGCGGCAGTCGACGGTGGGCAGCCTGTAGGGGGTGGGGTCTTCGGTCGTGAAGTGGGTGATACGGGTGATCGGCTCGTTCGGGGACGGGGCAGGAGCTCAGGGGTCGATGCGTTCCACGGTGTCGACTCGGTCGATGGCGCGGTCGAACGAGGCGACCCGACCGATGCCGGTGCTCTCGGCGCAGGCGACGAGGTAGGCCTCGGCGAAGTCGAGCCGGTCGTTCTCGTAGACCTCGATTGCACGGAGCAGCAGCGCCGGGTCCACCGTGACAACCGAACGCATCGACACCAGGGATCGCATTGCAGTGGCGACCTGCTCGCGTGGGGCCTTGTAGAACGACTCGAGCACGTACACCGTCTCGGCCACGATCAGGTCGGCCAGATACAACTCCGACGCGTCGGCGAGGTACGCAGTCGCGCGCTTCGCCATCTCCGGCGGGTCGCCGGTCAGGTGCCGGACGAGGATGTTGGTGTCGACGAACGCGTTCACCGACGCGTCGCAGCCCGGCGTCCGCGCGTGGTGCGGATGACGTCGTCCCACGCGACGTTGCGCTTGGCGGCGGGGACGGCGATGGCGCCGGCCAGCGACAGAAACTCGGGGGTTCGTGCGAGCACGGCCCGGTTGCCTTCGACGCGGAACACCACATCGTCGCCCTCGCCGATTCCGAGCGCCTCTCGAACGGCCTTGGGGACGGTGACCTGCCCTTTGGAACTCATCCTCGCCGCAATCTCCATCGCTGTCTCCTTACAGATTGATGAATGTAAGGATAGCGTCGATGGAGACCGTGCGGTCTCGAGAGTCTGTCCTCGCCACCATGCCGGCTCGGGGTTGCCGCTTCGGTGGACGGCCCGGTGTCAACTGGTCTGACCCGAAGGTCGCTCCAGGACAAAAGCCCAGGTCAGATGTGGTCGGGGAGGGGAGATTCGAACTCCCGGCCTCCTGCTCCCAAAGCAGGCGCGCTGCCAAGCTGCGCCACTCCCCGGACCGGGCGAGCGTAGCGGTCACAGGGCTCGGTGGGATCCGGCGTGGGGGAGGGGCGGCTCTCCACCCGGATGGCACGGGTCCGGTGACGATGAGGCTGCATTCGTCGAGCCCGAAGCCGGCCGAGCCGTTGAGGAAGGGCGCGTGAACGGTGCGCCCGCGAATGATGGGCGCGTGCCGTCATCGTTTCGGGCGGTTCCCTGGTACTACGACGGAGACGGTAAGTGCGATGGTCCGGCTACAAGCGATGAGCCGGTGGTCCCACCGTCGCGCCGCCTTTTCCTGAAGGGCACCGGGCTCGCGGTCGGCGCCGCCTGGGCCCCGACGGTGCTTCTCAGCTTTGCCTCACCCGCAACTGCCGCCAGCACCACCGCTTTCGTGGACACAGGCCCCGTCACCAACCGCACCCACTCGGCTGTCGTCACCAAGCCGGACCGCGGGGCGTTCGTGGTCACGGAGAAGTTGGTGATGCGCTTCAATTCAGCGTGGAGTTTGAGTCACTGCCGTTGAGTCCTCTGTCTGTCAGGGTGAGGTGAGACACCGCGTGTAGCGGATCATCACTCCTCAGGGCGAGAAACGGACACCCGAACATCATGACCATGTCGTCTGCAGATCAGATTCGTCGCGCCCAAACTGGCGGGGTGGATGAGATCGAGAATCCTTCAGCACGGCCGAGACGCCGGAGGTTCACCGCCGCCGAGAAGTTGGCGTACCTCGAGGAGTACGACGCGTTGGCGAAGGGAAGCGACGAACGGGGCGCGTTCTTGCGCCGTGAGGGCTTGTACTCCTCGCACCTGTCGGAGTGGCCCAAGCAACGCGACCAGGCCGGCGCCGATGGCCTGGCATCGAAGCAGCGACCGGCGAAACGCACCGCGGCAGAGCTCGAAGTGGAGCGGCTCCGCCGGCGCAACGCCCGCCTCGAGCACGAACTCGAACGCACCAAGCTCGCCTTGGAGATCACGGGAAAAGCACACGCGCTCTTGGAGCTCATCTCCGAGAGCGCGGACACCGAGCCGAGGTCGACACGGTGATCGACGACCACTTCGACGACCTCGCCGACGCGACGTGCACACGCCGGGCGGCCGCGCTGTTGGGCCGGTCGCGTGCCACGCACTACCGGCGCCTCCAACCACCGAAACTCGGTCCACCCAAACCGCGGCCATCGCCGGTCAACGCACTGTGTGAGACCGAACGTCAACACATCTTGTCGGTGTTGCGGTCCGGCGAGCTCGCCCGCGAGTTCATCGACACCGCGATCGCCGGCGAGGGCATCACCCCAGACCAACTCACCCTGCACGCAGATCGCGGCACATCGATGACGTCGAAACCAGTGGCGCAGCTCCTCGTCGACCTCGGCGTCGCCCGCTCCCACAGCCGACCACACGTGTCGAACGACAACTCCTACAGCAAGGCCGCGTTCAAGACCCTCAAGTACGGCCCGGCGTTCCCCGACCGGTTCGGCTCGATCCAAGACGCCCGCACGTTCTGCGACACGTTCTTCGCCTACTACAACCACGGACACCGCCACTCCGGCATTGGGCTCCACACCCCGGCCTCGGTCCACTACGGCCCCGCGACCGAGATCCGCACCCAACGCGCCCTCACCCTCGACGCCGCCTACACCGCCAACCCCGACCGGTTCCGAGGACGGCGGCCTACCCCGCCGAAGCTCCCCACCGTCGCCTGGATCAACGACCCATCCCGAGAAGCACTCATACAGA
>Ga0209491_10000088_pt1 | contig 153982 bp, 113 predicted proteins | sample BON02_FD_187213 | JGI IMG/M metagenome (GOLD analysis project Ga0209491, IMG submission 187213) | Freshwater microbial communities from Lake Bonney liftoff mats and glacier meltwater in Antarctica - BON-02 (SPAdes) (version 2) | ecosystem: Environmental > Aquatic > Freshwater > Ice > Glacier... | reverse complement strand
AAAACAGTTCGTTGCACCTAATCAACGTGGCGCAGCCGCGAGGAGAAATGAATCTTGGGTGGCATCAAGAACGACTGCGCGACGAATCTGAGAAAAACTCGCAAAAACCCGATGACAACGCCATTCGTACTTGACACCTTTTTTCTTCAGTCATGCGTTGATACAACGGACCGTGAAAGTACGGGGGACGCTTGGAAACGCTAAAAGGTGTCAAGTACCGTTTTGGATAAATGGGCAGTCTGAAGGTACAAACGGTACTTGACACCTTTTTTCTTGGGGACTGACCAAGAACAAGCGCGGCAACGGGACAATAACGAATCGTCGCCTTTTAAGAAGATTAAAGCGAATCGAACAATTGCCGAAGAAGATTCAGGACACCGTTATTCAAACGATTGATTTGGCGCTAAAAGCCGCAAAGAATGATTGAAACGTCACCCGATGGCAGCCGGTAATCGCAAGCGGTTGGGGAAGCGGCGTTGGTGGGCGGACTGCTAGAGGATGGAGCGTCGATCGAAGTGCGGACGCGCTGTCGCATGGGATGAGCGGCCATTTGTTGATTGCTTCGCTGTTCTCTCCCTCGCGCTCACTGCTCCTACGTCGCGGGCGTTCGCTACCGGTCGTTCTCGACGCTCCGCACAACCTTGCCAGAGCGCTGCGGGGCCAACCTGCCTCTAAAAGTTACTATTGCTTCCCTGCAATAAACGACACCGGACGTCCTGCCCTCGGACGACGGCGGTCGCGGCTTCGTCACCACCAAGCTGCCCTTTTACTTTAGCTGCCTTTGGGTTGGAGACCGTCCACCACTGCCAACACCGCTCGACGCTCCGGCCATCGCTACGCCGCTGAACCATCGAGTCGCAACGCGTCAACGTGGTTTGTCGCTCGACACTTGACCCTCGACTCTCGACCCCGCACAGCGGCTCCGCTATCCGTGGCCTCCGCTGCGCCTTACGTTACGGCCCGGTGCTCCCTACGGTCGCATCGGTCGCTACGGACATCCGTGTCCTGCGCGGCCGACGCCATCCGGGCGCCGGGCCTGTCATAACGGCGGCCGTCCATGGACCGCCGTGTTTGTCATTCTTTTACAAGAACACCAATGGCCAGCCGTCACCTTTCCGCCAACCCGGAACAACATTGGAACAATCACCCAGTATTCCGCCGCGTAGATATCGGTTTCGTTTCGGTTGAGTGCAATGCGCGGCGGTGAAAAATTCCGCAATAAAAAAAGCCCGCAGGAAACCATCAGCGTTTTGACTGACAGCCCATGCAAGCGATTTCAACTCGGTTTTTACCGTGCCAAAAGCTTAATCGGTACTTGACACCCTATTTCGTTTATGCCCATAATTTACCCCTGGTTCGTTCGATGTCGTCCCATGACTTCGCAGCCCATGAGTTAGGATCGAGACGACCCCTAACGAGATCGTCCCATAACAACACAATCATTCCACTCGGATCAGTCGCACCTGGCACGAAATACGCTCGATAGAGTGACACCTTATTCTTGTTTGTCTAACGCATTGACAACTGGGTCCTTGCAGAAAAGTTGTTCATTAGCATCCTGATCATTCTTGCGATACCACTCTTGCCTTTCAACGAAGCCTTGAACATCAGTAGTTTTTGGTTGATCCCCAAAGAAAGCTGCCACAATAGATTTCAAGGCAAGCACTTTGTTACGGTCGGGTTGTTCTTCAAACAACCGTTCAGCCACGACGGAACAAGCATGAGGATCGGCTGGCAAACAAGTGGACACCAGTTCAAGCAAAATCACTGAGTTCGAATTGGGTTCACAGGCGTAGTAACCACCATCGGCGTTATAGGTTGATAGCTTTGAATCGGCACGCACATACGACAGCCCAAGCGGCAAAGCCGCTGCTTTCCTTTTTTCTTGGCCCGTCTCTATAGCGTTCTTGGAAACGGTGGAAGAGACATAAATTTCAGACTTTCTTCGTGACATCCATGCAGGCAGACCGGCGGTCCAAATACGCACTTCTAGCCGCCGATGGTTGCCCTTCCAGCTTGTACCTGGCTTGACGTCGTACTTAATCGACCAAACAGCGCACTGTTCGAGCAGGCCATACCAAACCGCACTAGATCCATGACCGTCGGACTTGGTATCAGATATATCTTCGGCCACCGTTGACCCATTCCCCACACTTGCTTGAACAACGTAGCTGACAAATATTGTTCGAGACTCGCCTCGCTCCAAGCTAATCTGCCAACGAAATTCTCGTAGACCGTTATCTGCTCTATTAAACGTACAAAAATACATCTTTTCATGATCTTTGACGATCAGGCTGTTTTGAAATATTGCTTCGGTAGCGGGATCGGCAATTTCGCCGGATGTTGAGCGCCCTTCCTCTAGGTTTAACACTACCGATGTAGTTGCTTTATTCTGTTCAACATTTCTTAACGTATACGCACACCGGTAAAAGACCATGTCCCCTTCTAACCCCGCACCCAGCAACGGCTGTACGAAAACCTTTTCATCCACTAGTTCGAACTGTGCGCCTCCAATCCTTTCAATCGTGTGAGGCCACGCCGGTGGCGGAATTTCCGCCGCACCATAACTTTTGGCTTTCATGAGCAAAATTACGAACACTAAAAGCACACAGATTTTTTGGTATTTACGCATTCTGAACCCGTTCAATTAAACAGCACTGTTAGTAATTGTTGATCGCATCTTGGAACTCATTATTTGTGTAGTTTACACAATTCAGAAAAACCACGGTGTATCTGTCAACTGTGCCGACTCGCCCCATCATGTAGGTCAGGAAAAATGCGTCGTCGAAGCAGTTGGTTTTATGTGTACCAACTATTATTTTTCCAGGGCTCGATTCATATATTTCCCCTTGAAAGTCCTTTCTAAGACCCGGTATTTTGCTTGCAGATGTTGTTATTCGTGACCAGCCAAGCCAAGTTTTTGATCCGGGAAATTTCTTCTTAGGGAGGTTCCCTACACCAAATGAGAAGCACCTTGCGCCTGTCTTTAGACAACAGCCCTGCATCATCAAATCCAAATCCCAAGTGTCTACACAAATATCTTGATGAACAACTCCCACTGGATCCCATCGCCCACGTAGCCCTTTCGTCAGATATATATGCTCTCCTGATGGGTCGCTATAATTTGGCACGAAGTAGGCACGATAGAGTGACATACCATCCACATAACCGATTGGATCGCGCGTTACAAAACGACCGAGGCTTGAGTGATAATAGCGAGCGCGGAAGTAATACAGACCTGAATCAGCGTCAAGCTCACGCCCAGTGTAAAGAGTCGTCCAAGCGAACGATGATGCCGTTCGCGTGGCGAAGGCGGGAGTCAGGAACTGACATTTTCCATACGGTTGATAAGCGGTTCTTTCTTGGATCGCACCGCTGGTGTTGGTCAAAGCTACGACGCTGAATCGTGTGTCGGTAAGTGCATATAGCCGTTCGTCTAAAACTCCGTTTCCGTTGGTATCTCGGTCGCGAAGGATCAACTCGTCGATGAAGCGTATTCCCCAGAGGTTTTGGATCGCAGCCGTGGTCGCGGCATCGTTTCGTTCTTCCAGAACTTGATTACGATTGGATAAATAGAGATGACGCGTTTTTGTCAGGGTGCCCGCGGAATTAAACTCTTTCTTGATATTCCGGCGATGCAATCCGTCATAGCCATACTCAGCGACCGTCTTGTTGCCGCTGGCGTTGTTGGTCAATCGAACCAATTGATTCCAAGCGTCAAAGATGCCCTTGTATGAATTATTAAGCGTATTCGGCTGTGGAATGGTGGTCATGTTTCCGTTGGAATCATGGGCAGGATCAGCCCAAGCCAGTCCTACCGTTTCTGCGATGCCAGTGATTTCGTTGACCGTATTGTGAGTCCGAGTTTGGGTTAGGACGTCTTGAACGGTCTGATTGAAACCTGACCAGTTACCCGTCGAGTCCAAGGTCCAGCCTTGAGTTAATGTTGGACTACCGGTGATCGCGGTGTTGGTCCCGTTAAGCTGCCCTTGGCTTAAACTGATCAAGCGATCGAGACCATCAAAACCCAGCAACTGATCTAGGCTAGCACCATTGGTGCGAGCGGTTTCATCGCGCTGATAGGTTGGATTGCTGACAAAATCGTAACCTCGCTTCAACTGCACCAGTTTGGTTGTGCCTTGAAGCCACTGACAATCAATGATCCGTCCAAACTGGTCCAGGCCGGCATACGGGTTACTGCCTGTACCTGTGGCTAGTGAATAAACAAGATCAGTTGCAGGTTGGAGGTAAGTCTGCAAGATTACATAATTCAGGCCGATATATTGGAAGTTCGCGACCAGTGTCCCTTTCCATGTCAAAGATTCTGGTCGACTGAGTTTATCATTAGCACCAGTTCCATAATTGATGTCCAGCTTATTTCCGTTTGGATAAGTTAAGCTGATCGGACGAACGGTGTTGTTACTACCGTCAGCGTAACCGATTTGAACTTTGGGCGACGTTGATGTGCTAACAGCACTCCCGTGCTGTTGATATTCAACGATTGGCTGATTAAAGCTGTTATAGGTGTTTTGAATGTCGCTCGTGACCGTTCCACCCGTTGTGGCAGAATACGCGGTTGCGTTTTTTGATCGGCGTCGGGTATCAAAGGAATTGAAAACTCGTCGGACTGCACCATCCACATTCGTGCCGAGTGTCGTGACACGGTCTTCAATTTCTGCACCCAAGGCATCATAGACAATCTGATGCACGTTCCCATTGGCATCGGTGTATTCAATTTTTTGGCCTTGCCGATTGTACTTGTAAGAAGTTTCACTATTGTCGGGATATCGAATTTTAGAGATCAGATTATTACTGGCGATTCCAGAAGTAGACAACGTGACACCGTAAAAATACTCGGTTGTTTGACTTCCAGTTGTTGTGTTGAGAACTGTTTCGGTTTTTTTCAGATTACCGGGAGCATAAGTCGTTTGAACTGTTTCAACAGGCGAGCCACCGAAGTTTTTGGTCGACGAAGTAGGACGAGAAGCATGATCGAATACAGAACGTTTCACTTTTCCGACCTCGTCAACCATTTCAAATATAAGACCGGCTGGATTGTAACGAGTCAGCTCAAGTAACAATACGCCGGAACTGCTGCTCGGAGCAGATGATGGCCGAGTCGGTACGCCTGCATTGTTGTTGGTGCCATAGTCAGCGACCGCAGTACCTCGCCCGATACCGTCTTGCCAAAAGGCTATGTAACTATCTCGACTTTTCGGTTGGGCGGCGCTGGGTCCGTTCAATGCACCGTTACCAGTGGCATTGTGCCAACGCATTTTTTGCGTGGTTAATAGTATGTTCGAAGCGGCATCGTATTGTGTCGCTGTCTGTGAAAAAACGACATCGCCGGTAACAGACGTGGGGTTGTCAGGCAAACTGGAAGGATACCCCACATAGCCAGCAACGGCACGGCCAACCGCATCGAGGGTCGTTTTGGATGTTTGCTGACTGCCAGATGGATTATTGCTAAGGTTAGCTCCGTTGGCATCAAACCATTGATTGCTTTCCAAAGCATTACCTACCACACCGGTATCGCTGACCGCGTACACCTTGTTCCGATACTGTTGATTTCGGTTATCAAAGAAAAACTCGGTCTTGCCGGTCAACGTCAACGTACTACTGTCATTCCGTTTATTTTCGACAAGTGTTGCTTGCCCTAAATTGTTCAACGTACTCTCAATTCGATATTCTCGTGTCGAACTTTCGACGGCTACGCTAGCCGTTTGCCGATTCCGCCAATCGAATTCAAATTTGGTAACCCGATCGTTAACCGCTGTATTGTCAACTGGGCTAGTGATCTTAGTAAGATTGCCATCACCACTGTTTTGTCCTCCATCGTATTCCGGCTTCGTTACCGGTTTCATATTGTTGCCAGCAGCGCCCCCGCCGCTGGGATCATTGTCGGTTGCACCATTGTCGTTCGTGCCTATCCAAGTTGCGGTTACCAAACCACGAATATCAAAAACTTGTCGTGTGATGGTACCATCCGCGCCTTGCGTTCGGTTTTGCCGACCCATCGAATCATAGCCAAAATCGGTTTGATCATAATTCGTGCCGCTTGAGCCGGAGCCGCTGGTCGGGACGCTATGGTAAACGCGCGTGTAGAGCAGTCGGCCATTGTCGCCGTAAGAATGATTGGTCCACGTGGTCCAGCTGGATTGTGGGAAAGTATCGGCGGCCGTTAACTCGCCCGCACTTTCCACATTACTACCGCGCGTGGCCACAATCTGATCGATCGGTCGACCACTGGCATCGGAACGATTGATTGTGACCGGATTGATCAATGTATAACTACTGGTTCCGATCAGGTAACCTTGCGCAGATCGTACCTCATGCTGGTCATCAAGATAAACAGTCCATTCAACGGAGCGAATGTTTTGTGCACCGTTGACATGCGACGGATCAAGAACCCGAATCGGCCGCCCCATCTCATCAGAAAGGGTATTCGTCGCTAAGTTCAACTTGCCCGACCCGCTGTCCTGGAGCATTTGTGTCTGAGTGCCAATTGACGCATCGTATTGAAAATCTGTTTTGGTTCCCTTGGCGTCGACACTTTGTGTCAGCTGATTTTGGATATTTAAAACTTGTACCCGCGTATTATTTGTTAACCAAGTTCCGCCGTTTTGGCCAGTCGGTACGTCAGGTAGTTTGGTCGTCACTTGATTCAACTGGACGGTACCAGAGTGAAACGTATTCACGTATTCGGTTGAAAGCGGATCGCCCGTGCCGGTATCGCTTCGGTAAGCTGTTGTTTTGGTAACCTTGTAGACCGATACGGTACCAACAGTTTTTTTCTCATACTCCGTTTTGGAAAGGTTGATCGGAGTTCCGCTGCTTCCCTTTTTCACCTGTAGCAGTTCCGGATAACCGGGAGCAGTCGCGGTGGGACCATAATAAGTCGTCAGTTGAATCAGTCCAAGACTCGCGTTCAACTGAACGTTGAGATCGGCTGAAGTTTCATTGTACGGCGTGCCTGTCAGGTTAATGGCCGAAGGATTGGCATGCTGGATCAAGCGGCCATCATTGTTGTATTTAAAATACTCGATGTATCGCTTGGACGATAACTGATGGTCTCTCAACAAATCCTGGCCGACATGGTTGGCGAATACGGTTAGGGTCGATCCGTCCGGTTGAGTTGCAACCGCTTTAAGTTGCCAATTGTTGTACGCTTGAACGTTCGTGCCGGTGGTATAGGCAATGTCAAACGTTTCTGCACCGCCGTTGGTTGATGCACGCGTCACGCGACGACTGGTGGAATTGTATTGAAACGCTTTGCTGGCTACATCGGCAACTTCGGAATCGCTCGCCGTGTTTGGATTTGAAAGCTTGAGATATCCACTGGGTTCGACAATGTATTTCAGGCCACCGACATAACCGATTGACGAAACGGCCGTATAGTAGCGGTAATAACTGGTTGAAATTGTTTGCCAGCCGCTCTGATAAATTTGCGTGGCGACCGTTTTTAAATCACCGACGTTGCCCTGATTGGCCACAAGTGTGTCATAGTAAACCAGCAAGGCCCGCCGAACTGCCGTCTGATGCGGAGTGGCAGTCGTGCCGCGATAGAGGATTACTTCGGAGACTCGATCGTTTAGATAACTGAAAACGCGAGCTTCGACTTTCCCGTTGAACGACCAACGTTTTTCAACGATGCGTCCGCTTTGCTGGATGAAATCCGTGACCTGACCACCGGGGCTGGTCATCTTCGAGACCAGGCCGCTATTTGCATCAAATTCCCAGACCTTTCCATCAGGATCGGTCAAGCGCCAGGTACTTCCACTGAGGGTCAGTGTTTGTCGGGCACCATATTTGGAAACGTAAGCAGCTCCGGCCTGGCTGAACCAAACACTTTTTCCACCACGACCCGGCGTCCAGACAAAAACCCAATCGCCTTGAGCGTCTTGAGAAACCGTGGCAAACGTATCGATCGCCCAGTTGTTACCAACATTTCCTACATAATCAGCCGGTACACCACCGTTGTTCCACTGGTTATACCACGTCAAGCGAAAGTTGCCCGAACGTACCGTCTTCAGACTGCTTTTATCGTACTCAACGATCCCCCGCGATAAATCCACCGGACATGCCGCCCCACTACAACTTTCCGATTGGCAACCACATTCATCCGCACAACATGCACAAGGATCAGGATTAGATCGAGTCGTCAAAGCAAGCGCTCTTTCAAATACAAGGTTACATTTTTAGTTTATGGTACAAGGTTTTAATAAACTCGAATCAAGCAAACTGAAATCTTAAACAACCCCCATAATCTCATTGGTCGCCTCACTTTGCAGGGGACCATTCTCCAGGGGACGCACCTGAATTTTTATTTTATGAAGACCATGTTGTTGTACGGCTTCCCAGACTTCACCGCTGTTACGACTACATAGAAGTTTTTGTTTGCCATTGATTCCGGCCAATGCTAGCGACCCATCTTCAATCCACCAAAGATAAGCAGATGGATTGTAGCCATCTTCAATCATCGCATTTTCGCCCAGTTGAATTTCCCAGCGATTATGCCCAAAGCGTTCATAAATAAAACGCCGACCTGTCAAACGATTGATTGATTCTCGATCGGATCGGCTAATGTTTCTCATGAGATGGTGCTGTGGCTGCCAAGTTTCGCGCAACTTCTGCAAGAATTGCAAACATATTTCTTGATGATGAAAGCGAGGAATCGAGGTGTTGTCGCCGTAAAACGACCATTTGTGAAAGTATCGGTGCTGAAACAAAACGTTTCCTTCGAAGTCGTGCTGAAGTAACACGAATGGGATTTCACCGGACGCAAATTTTTCAGGCCAACAAATCGGCTGATTCATCCGTTGCCAAGCAAACCGGAATGTGTCTTTGTCGCCATAAACGAACTGATAGTAGAAATTGGAATGTTCGTTGAAATAGTTGCACAAATTGAGTGCCGACCAACAACGAGATTTATCAATTAACAACTGTCCGCTTTCCTGGTCGGGACAATCGCAATAGGGAACATCAAAAACATCCCAGGCGGAATTGGTCACCGCTGTTTGAACATCTTCGGGGTCAGGCCAAAACAATGTTCCAGTTTGAGTGTATTGCGGCGTATTGAAAAGAAAGGATGGATCAACGACGGGAACGTTGTCGGCATCTAGGAACAGAATTTCCCGAAATCTACTATGGAGAATAGCGTATGGTTTCAGTTCCCAACCGCCCAGTTTACGATGTGGATGCGATTTAAGTACCTCGGCCGCATTGACGCATTCGACATCATAGGGCTTAACCAATTCAATCCAGCTAGGATCAAATTCATCATCATTTAAACACCAGACTTCGATCGGGAGATCGCAGCCGAGATAACGCAACAACCGAACTAAGACGTAAGCACAAGCGCCGTACTTGATTCCTCCTCCGCAAACGACAATTCCCTGACCATCGAACGTTTCGCTTGGAAACGGTGGAATTGCGTCGATGAAACGAGTGGCTTCCACGGGTGCGTTTACAGCGGTAAGTAACATATGCCAATTCCATCAGCAAACGAAGTTCACTACACCTCGATAATAGAGTTGATTTGATGTTATCGGTGCGCATTAGCTCCGTCAAGAGTTGCAATGGGAATTTATTGTTAATTAATTAAGATTTTTCAACTCTTGAAAACAAAGGTGTCAAGTACCGTTCTTGCCTTCAGGCTGCCCATTTATCCAAAACGGTACTTGACACCTTTTAACGTTCCCTTGACACCTTTTAACGTTCCACGCAGGCGTTATTCGACTGAAATACTCACAACTGCAATGAAGCATTCGCAACGACATCCACTGCTGACATGGCTCATCCGTTTTCTCGGATGGGATGGCCTCGTTCCAGCGGCAATCTGGATCCTGCCATTTGCCCTTAGCTTGCTAATCCCGCAGATCCCGCAACTCATCGAAGTGATGGCTGTCATCCTACCAATTGTCGCGTTCTTTCTTCGTTTCAATGCCGGCGTCTGGCACATCTCCACGAACCGATGCGGACGCATAGTTCGATCTGGGCAACTTGTGGCGTTGTGCTGCGCGATACTTGTGCTCGCGGTGGTTGACGCGGTCATCATCCTCACCAACGTGATGCCGAAGGGTGCATTTACCACGTCGGATTTGAAAATTTTTGGCTACATTTACGGATTTTACCTATCGTGTATGCTCTTTGCACTTTATCCTGGATTGACAAACAAGCTGAGACTAAAGCATGAGTACGGCGAATAGCAAAGCCATGCAACGGAGCCGCGTGTCACTTTTTTGGCAATGGTTGAATCGCTCGTCGCGGCCCGCTGATGGCAGGCGTTCGTCAGGTGGGAAATCGTACTCGTACTCAGTGCAACGGTACTCGTACTCGAAAGCCTAGTGATGACCGAACCAACTTTCGACCACGAACTGTTTATACAAGTGCCAGGCGCGCTAGTGGTTTATACAAGTGCCAGGCGCGCTAGTGGTGATGGATTTGGGTTGAATTTGGCGGACGGGTGGGGTGCTGGAGACTGTTTGCTTGGGTTTTGCGGGAGAAAGCCGCGAGGGATGGGGGTGTGCAGCGGAAATTGGCTGGTTGGGCGCGTAGAAATATCTTGGCGAGGTAGAACTGGCTTAAGACTTTGGGCTGCTGTGAATGTCAGCTCAGAAAGGTGAACGCCAGCCTTGGAGATTCTTCGGCGCGGTGAGCGTTAGCCGAAGATGGCGGTGGCTTGGGGGCGGGATTGCATTTGGTGGAGACCCGATCGGTCACGCTCTTGGACCAAAGCTTGCTCCTTGCCGACCGCCCAACCCAACCAGCGTCCAAAGTCCTTCACGTAGTCCACCCACGCCTGGCCGCTCATTTGCAATCGCTCCAAAATCGCGGCCAACCCCGCACGACTACTCCCCGATTTATCCTGCCGAATCTTTCTCGTAATTCGATTAGCCACTCCAATGCCTGGCACTGGTGTTAACTCCGGATATTCGAGTCACTCCAATGCCTGGCACTGGTGTTACTGGTGTTACTCCTGGTGTTTTGGTGTTTTGCTGGCATTAGTGTTCTTTCTAGTGTTCACAACCCGGGGCATGAGGTGCTCGCCACTTTCGCACATTCGGCGACGCATAAAATTTTGGATGTCACGAACGGCCAGGGCGTCGATGCAGAGGCAAGCGGACGTCGAGTTCTTGAAGTAAGAAGCTCTTTGTTTTTGGAAGCGATTGCTTGGGATCTGACTCCAGGCTGCCTGCAAAACAGAGGATTAGGCTGATTCCCCGCACAATCCGGGGGCATCAACGGGAAAAACAGGCACTTAACGATGCTATCGAACGTATTTAAAGGCAAACGGCAAAATTTGGTAGCGTCTTGCTATTAGCGTCCCTTATACTTGAATGAAATCATTGGGTGACATCGAAATTGAAACCAGGTCCGCAGGTCTTCTTCTCCTTCCGAGGTAATAGGACCAGGCCGGTCGTCTTTTCCATCGTGTACGTCAATTCCGAAGCCTTATTCTTAATACGAACCACCTGGAGTTGTTTGGATGACTGAAGCCGTTACTGACCAGCCCTCGGAAATCAAACTTCGTCTAAAAGAGACTTCTGAATTTCTGCAACGCGTCCGTGATCGAGTTGGCACGGTGGTTGTAGGTCAAGACGAAGTGGTCGAGCGAATGTTGATCAGCCTGCTTACCGGCGGTCACTTGTTGCTTCAAGGTGTTCCCGGTTTGGCCAAGACGCTACTGGTGAGCGTACTTTCTAAGTCGATTGATCTGGATTTTGCCCGAGTTCAATTCACGATCGACTTGTTGCCTTCAGATATCCTTGGAGCCGAGATCCTTGATCAGCGTAATAATGAATTTCGAATTCACAGGGGCCCTGTCTTTACCAATCTACTTCTGGCAGACGAAATTAATCGGGCCGCGCCCAAAGTCCAAGGCGCCTTGCTAGAAGCGATGCAAGAGCGCAAGGTGACGATCGGCAACGAAAACTTTAAGCTGCCGGCCCCATTCTTGGTGATTGCAACTCAGAACCCTGTCGAACAAGCGGGAACCTTTGAATTGCCTGAAGCTCAGTTAGATCGCTTCATGATGTGCCACCGTCTTAGTTATCCGAAACTGGAAGAGGAACGTGAAGTCTTGCGGCGAAACATTCATCTTGGGGTTCGCCGCGAAGATCGTGGCGCGGTCGCAAAAACTGAATTCGACCTTTTGGAAAAAGAACCGGTCGGTTCATTCAACGAAATTGTTAAAGCAATGGAAGCCTTGCAAGACATTTACGTCAGTGACGCGTTTGTTGATCACGTGCTACAACTGATCAGCGCCACCAGAAATCATCCACTGTTAGAATTGGGCTGCAGTCCCCGGGCGGGAATTTCGCTGATCAAAGCAGCGAGAGGCCGAGCGTTAATTCACGGACGCGATTATGTGGTGCCAGGCGACTTATTTGCTTTGGCTGAAGATGTCATTTTGCATCGTATTCGCTTGACTTACGAAGCGTTAGCGGACGGATGGAACGGTCCCAAAATTTTACAAGAGTTACTACGCGACTTCGGCGGGGAAATCCCAAGTCCCAATCGCAACGGCGTTAAAACCGTGACAGCGTAGAACCGTCAACGGTACCCCAGGGACGGTCTAAGGGCGAAGGGTATCCGTACCCCCGCTTCCAAATCGCTTGCCGGGGACCGATGGTTCCTGAAAAGTGCTCAGTTCTGCCCAGATTGATGAACCAAGCTTTTTACAAACACAGGTACTGCTTTGGAAGCTTTTTTAGATCAATTCGAAACGCTGGATAATCGCCAATTTGAAATCGCGATCAAGCGACTGGCCGATGATCTTAGCTACGGGACTGACGCGTCGCCGTTTGTGGGCAGCGGCGTCGAGTACGTCCAAAGTCGTCCCTACCAACCCGGCGATTCGGTTCGTTCGATTGACTGGCATGTTACTGCCAGAACGGGGAAGCACTTTGTAAAAGAATTCGAAGCACCCAAACGTATGCCTGCCTACATCGTGGTGGACACTTCGGCTTCGATGATGCTTTCGACCACCAAGCACAGTAAGTACTTTTGGGCGGTTCATGTTGCCGGCGGATTGGCACTTGCGTGCCTGGATCGGGTTAGCCCGGTGGGAGTCTTAACGGTTGGTGACCGACAATTGCACATGAAGCCCAGCCTTTCAAAACAACAAATTCTGCAATGGTTGACGAAGCTGCGGCGTTATCGGTTCGACGAACCCACGACTTTGGGGCGGCGGTTAACCGAACTTTTGCCGTCGCTAGGTAGTCGCACTTTGATCATGGTCATCAGCGACTTGCATGATCCCGATGCGTTGTCGGTTTTGAAATATGCCGGGCAAAAGCATGATTGTGTAGTACTTCAGACTCGGGATCCCGCAGAGGTTGCCGTTCGCGGAGTTGGATTTGTTCGCGTTGGTGAAAGCGAAACCGGCAAGGGAACTTTTGGATGGGGAATCCATCCGGTATTGGATCAAGACGGATTGACTCAGACTTTGCGTCGGGCTGGTATCGATCATATGCTATTGGACACCGATCAACCGATCGCTCACCGCTTACGTGACTTCTTCAAGTCGCGCGGATTGTTGGGAAAAGGAGCAAGATAAATGGCACACCCAAGACCACCTAGCCCAAAGAATCCAGTTGCACCGGACACCTTAGATCGCCCGTGTCCATTGGGAGACTCGATTTCGTGCCAGGACAGCGGCGACATTTCAACAGTGCGATGGGTACACAAATTGATTCCATTGTTGGTTGCGTTGGTTGCGTTGGTTTCGTTGGTTGCGTTGCAGCCTTGTGAAATCTCGCTGGCGCATACTGCATTATCTTTACAGACAGCCCATTCTTCGCAAACGTTGAACAACAATCGATCTACGTCTGCTGAAATCCCAACCGTGGGTATGACCGGCGTGGTCAAAGGTTTGACTTTGGGCGGTTCAGAACTGGTTGCCAAGGAATTGAACCCAGAAGACAAGATGGTCGTTCGAATCGCCCAGAACCAACCGCATGGCGAACTACGCCGTTATCAACTGGAATATTGGGGCATGGAACCTGGCCAGTATGATCTGCGGGACTATTTGAAGCGCATCGACGGGAGTGATCTTTCGGATGTCGATCCCATCTTGGTCAATATTAATTCGGTGGTGGTGACCGATAACGGCATGTTAAACGACCTAGTAGCGGGCAAGACTCCTACGGTTGGCGGTTATCGTTTGTTGGCTGGATTGGCGATCATCGTCTGGGTCATTGGCGGCATTTTGATCTTGACCTACGGCCGAAAGAAAAGGTCGAAGTCTGGCAGCACGCAAACTCTTCGTTCGGTGACCTGGGCAGAAAAACTGCGTCCCTTATTGGAACAATCCCAATCCGGCCAAATATCGGCCCCCGAACAGGCTGAACTGGAGCGATTATTGGTTACGTTTTGGCGTGACAAATTAGATTTGAATCAAGTTAGTGCCAGCCAAGCGATTGACAAAATGAAACTGGATCCGACCGCCGGGCGGCTAATTTCACAATTGGAAAATTGGTTGCATAGTCCGACACCAAATAAGGACGTAGACATCAACGAACTGTTGAAACCGTACGATCAAAAATTCCTGGGTGAAACCGCAGCCTAGCCGTGGTAACCACCAACTTGGGTGCGTTGGACTGGCACAGGGTATTGGATTGGCACAGGGTATTGGACTGGGGCAGCCTGCCACATGATCGCCGTAAGAAGGTTTGCCTTTTGAAGTTACCACCTAACATGCTGATTCGTCGCAACTTATTTCCTGAAGAATATACGATCTGATGATCCCATCCTTTAGATTTCCATGGCTGTTATTACTGATTGTGGTGCCTGTCGCCATTATGGCGTGGCATGTGATGCGTGATGATCGCCGAATCATTATTCCGGTGGACCATGCGGGTAACCGACATGGATACTTGATACGAACGCTGCTAACTTTCTTTGAATGGATGACGCCAATCGCCTTAGCTATTGCGATTATCATTTTGGCTGGTCCGACAACACTGTCTGAACCGCAGGCCGAACGAAATCTAACCAATATTGAATTTTGTGTCGATGTTTCTGGAAGCATGACCGCTCAGATGGGCGAGGGCACTAGGTATGATGCCTCGATGGCCGCGATCAAACAATTCGTGGACACCAGAAAAGGCGACGCCTTTGGTTTGACCTTCTTTGGGAACGAAGTGTTACACTGGGTCCCTGTGACTAAAGATACGTCGGCGATTACGTGTGCGATTCCGTTTATGGATCCCAAACTTCCCACACACCCACCCTGGTTGGGCGGCACAGAAATTGGCAAGGCGTTAAGGGCTTGTCGAAAAAGACTGATCCAACAAGAGGAAGGAGACCGCATGATTGTGCTGGTTTCCGACGGCTTCAGTTCAGACTTATCGGGCGGTAATGACATGTTGATCGCTCAAGAGTTAAGTAACGATGGTATCACGGTGTTTTCGATTCATGTGGCCGAGGGCGAAGCACCGGGTGAGGTAGCCAACCTTGCAATTGGAACCGGTGGCGAAGTTTTTCCGACCAGTGATCCTGACGCATTGGAAGTGATCTTCAAGCGAATTGACCAGATGAAACCGGCGACGATGAAAAATACAACCGTCAGCACGTTGGACTACTACGAACCCTTTGCCTACGTTGGTTTGACGGTAATTGGGTTGGCTATTTTCGCCTCGTTTGGCTTGAGGTACACGCCATGGTAGATCTCTATCATGCGGCAATGTGGAACGTCTTGGCCCAAGCGGTAACGGAAATCAGTTCAAGCCCGCTGCCAACTAACGCCAGTTTGCTTCCCGAATTGACGTCCGCCGGTGCCATCGTTTTGATGCTATTGGCCGAATCGCTGCATTACTTACGGGTGCGCCGACTTTCGGCATTGGCCTTTGGCTTTGGACGCGGGCCTTCGCCGCTGGGTTACGTCGCGCCCGTCCTTCGGACACTCGCAATCGGGGCGATCACTTGGGGGTTGGTCACTCTGTTGTACATGCCAGCCAAAATTCATAAGGCCCAGTCACTGGATGAAGAACTTAGAAAGCATGTGGTTGTGCTTTTGGACGTTTCGCCCAGTATGCGATTGGAAGACGCGGGTGTTGATGGAAATCAGCAGAGATTGAAACGCGGATGGATTGTCTTGCGGGACTTCTTCAAGCGAGTGCCGATACAACAGTACCGGGTTAGCGTTGTTGCCTTTTACAATGGTGCCATTCCCGTTGTCATTGACACGAGTGATGTGGCGGTTTTTGAGAACATCATGAATGACCTGCCTATGCACCATGCGTTTGCCACCGGAAAGACGGATCTTTTCGCTGGCTTGGAAGAGGTTGCAAAGATCACCAAACCATGGCGTCCCCAAAGCACCAGCGTGCTGGTGCTGTCTGACGGCGACACGATCCCAGGAAAGGGTTTGCCCAAAATGCCTGCGTCGGTCGCTGACGTGGTGGTGATTGGGGTTGGAGACGACAACCGTGGCACGTTCATCAATGGGGCACAATCCCGGCAGGACGTTTCAACTTTGAAGCAATTGGCGGTTCGACTGAGCGGCACGTACATCAATGGCAACACGAACCCGCTGTCTGGCAAAGTGTTAGGCATGCTGCTTAGCACCAGCGAAAGTTCACTATTGGATCGGTTAAGCTTGCGAGAATTCGCATTGTGGGCGATTGGAATTGGTAGTAGCGTTTTGGCGTCGCTTCCCATGCTATTGCACTATTTTGGCACCACTTGGAATCCTGGGGTCAGGAAAACCATAGCGACCGCTTAAGTTACGGGCTGTTAGAAGTCACGGGCTGACAAAATTCTCGGGCGGGCAAAGGGTTCCGCGAACTGCAACGGCCAAAGCCCCTATTTCTCCGCAGGTTCGCTAGACCTTGTTGTGCCGGTCGTGAATTGGGGTGGAAAGCTGTTAGAATTCGTTGGGGAGACTTAACTTTGGGCAAAAATCCAGCAATAGAAACATCAGCTTGGGCTGAATAACTTGGCATCGCGCTGCAGAAAATGTTAAGGTAATGGTTGTTAAATCGATCCAATGATGCAAGTCCGTTGTACCACTGAGAATCGGTCATTGCCAAATGTAGAGCAGGAACCATGCTTGGACTGGGACTCGGTCAGGCCGATTCTACCGTCGAGACGATTGGATTTGGAGAACCCAAAATTGACTTAAGGCCGATGATTCCGAAGCTGGAATTTTGAAGTCGAGCATTTCTGGGTTGGGCATTTATTATTAAGGAGATTAGACCGTGATACGAGCGTTAGGCTTAGTCGCCTGGTGTTTAGTGTTGGTGCTTATGGGCGCTTATCACTATGGACCAGGTCAGAATCAAATGCGGTTGGATGATGCGGGCAATTTAATCCGCGCAGCCAACGTGCATTTGAAAAATGAACAGTGGGAACCTGCTGCCGACTTGTTGTCGAAGGCACTTGAATTGCTGCCCGAAGACAAGAAGACCGTAATCAATGCCGTTCGACTTGAGCGTGACAAAGCGTGGATGAATTCTTCGCAATTGCCAGATGCTCATAACGATTTGGTGCAACTGGTTGAAATGTTATCCTCCGAGAAGGATTCGGACCCAGTGGTTTTGCGTGAGGCCAAGCAATCGATGGCCAATTCCAAGTTTTACATGACTTGGTTGATGCGTCTTGAGGGGAAACCTCGCGATCAATGGTTGCCTCACATTGAAACTGCTCGGCAGACGTTCAGAGAATTGGCCGAAACAGCCGGCGACGTGGGTGACATCCAACTGAAGCAATCATTTCAGGAAGATTTGGAATCCAGCATTCGCTTGGCTCGTTTAGACATGAAGCAATTGCAAGGCTTACCGATCCCCAGCCAATGACAGGGCTGCGGAACGGGTCGCGGTCGCGGCTCAAAATCTGGAAAAGCTAAGAATGGCGTAAAGCCAAGTGATGCTCGTGGTTCGTCAGGTGGTCCGCCCATCGATGGACAAGGTAGTTAGTGTTTGGGGCAGTTAGTGTTTGGCACCAATGAGTGGTCAATGTTTTGAGTGGTTAATGTTTTGAGTGGTTAATGTTTTGAGTGGTTAATATTTGTAAACGTAGAAGGGCGGTTGGCGTATTTTGTCCACCGCCCTGATACGAGATTGGTATTCAATCCGAAGTTTTCTTTTCGAATGTCGCCACCAACAGAGACTGTCCAATCCAGCGGAACAGCGGGTCGCCCACCATCCGCTAGATCCGGTTTAAACCTGGTTTGCCCATAATAATCTGAGTATTTCTGGGTTGACTTTGAACATTTACCGTCTTGGCAGTACTTAGCCCGTTACATAATAGTAAGTCAGTTTGAAATTGGATGTGGTAGGAAAAATTACCAGGCCACCAGTTCCCGCTTCGCCCAAGAATCCCGGAAGTGGAAACGAACGTTGGGGTAGGTGAGAATTGAGTCCTGACGAATAACCATCGCCAGGTAAACACTTGGATGTGATTTGCATTCAAAGTTGTGCATTCAAAACGGCGCATTCAAAACGGTTCATTTAAAGTTGTGCAGCCGAAGTAGTAAAACTGAATTTTAGAGACATCAGTGTGCTTGTCGTGCCGGTATTCGGTTCACTGAAATTTATTGTTCTGATCGTTAAAGCAGACCAACCGTTAAAGATAAATGAATATGAAGTCAAACCGTACTTATCTCTGGTTCACTGTCGCCTTCTGTTTCTTTTGCCAAGGGTCAATGGCCCTGGTCGCGCAACAGACCGCTCCGATGATCAAGATCCAAAGGTTGACGGTCCCTGGGAAATTAATTTCGCCTTCCCCCTTTGCTCCGGCCGTTAGACTTAGTCCCGCAACCAGCACCGGACTTGGTGGAAGTATTTCTGCCAATGCAGCCTTAACGGCCAGTTCACTATCGGTTACTGCGTCACCCAACAGCACGATTGAAGCGATCGCTGCCCAGCGTCAAACACTATTGTTTGCGGCGCTAAGCAAGCTGAAGTTTGACCGGCGGCCATCGATGATCTTACGCACTTGGGCTGATCTTCAATCAACGTCGGCAACCAGCGTCGGCGGTCGGCCTGCTGCGCCACAGCCACAGCTACAGCCACCCACCGCAGCCGCGTCTATGAATCCATCCATGATGCCCATGCCCCAATCCGATGCGCCCCCAAAACCCTACAGCGTCGAAAAAATGGCGTCGATCGACGCGGTCGAATTTGGGAAAATGACAGCGGCAGCCGAACAAGAGGCCCAGCTATTTTCCCAGTTGGTGACGGTCGGCAAATGGGAGGAAGCAGGGCAAATTTTACGGAAACTGAAGGTCGCCAACCAAACAACCATTTTTAATGCTCTGTTGTCTCAGTTATCGGCCGTGCGACGCGACTTCCAACAACTTTCCGACAGTTCCGATCTTGTCGGAACTCCCGTGAACAACCAACAATTTTTCGAGCGAAATTCATTCACGCTAGACGATTTGACCGGCGTCTTGGCCTTAGCCCCAAAACAGCTCGCACGCAGCGAAGTTTCCTCAATCGGGATGTTGCTATCGACAACGATTGAAAACGGCGTGGTAAAAGAAGCGTTGGATTCACATCTGCAAGCACTCGTTTCTCAAACTCCTGACGCCGATGCTGATTGGGACCGTGATTCGACTCCCTTGGTTACTCAAGTCAACGACGACGAAGAATATAGCCTGGAAATCGTGGCCCAGTCTTCTGAAGTGGAAGTAGTGCCGCAAGTCCAGGGCGAAGCTGACTCGGCGAAACCTTTGCAACCTTGGATAACTCGTCGGCAAGCGGCTTGGCTACTGATCTATGCGGGTCAATTGGATTTAGTTGAAACCTATCTGCCAACCGCCCAGCAGTGCCAGACAAATCAAGACGCAGAGGGCATGAACATCATTGCCCGATTATACATCCAAAAGTCTTCCACCCAGGAAGATGAAAAGTTCCTGAATAAGGCCTGGAATATCATCCAATTAGTGATCCAGGCGAAGGACGTCCCTGCCGAAGACAAGAACGAAGCGTTACTCCGAGCGGTCGCTCTGGCACCTCGAATTGAGAAAGAGATTGGGCAGGCATGGCTGAATGATCTGTTCAAAAATAACATCGACAAGAGTAAAGAAGTGTTGGCGGTGATAGGCGAGCGTGCTTCGCGCGGACTGCAAAGTCAACCGTTTGATGTTGATGGTCGCGCCCAAACGCTAGAAATGATGAAAACGGCGACCGATTCTCTTCTGGCACAGAATCCAGAACAGGCCAAACAATGGAAAGACCTACTAAACCTGTTGGCATCGACTTGGCTGCGTGAAGCAAAGTTTACTCAGGAACGTGACACTTCAAAGAGTCTTGGCCCGCAACTGCAACGTGATAACTATGGTAATTTCTTCTACAACAATTTCCAAATGCAAATGCAGCAGAACACGTATCAAGGTGGTAATCAACCTCGTCCAGTTACCACTGAAAGGATTTTGGACACGATCCCTGAAGGGGCCTGGTTTGACGCCATCGACGATTCGTTGAAACCTGAAATTTCAATCATTTGCGCAAACTTGCTTCTGAAGGTAGATGAAGATCAACGAGCGTTTCCGTACATCGAGGCCTTGGCCAAAACACACAAGGAGAAGGCCCAAGAACTGGCCGAACAATTCTTGCGCGTATGGACGCTCAACCACGATATGAACTCCAGTCGCGGTGACAATCGGTACAGCCCCTACTACTTTTCATACGGCTTCAATCAATCGGCCGAAAGCATTCCGTTGACCCGTAGCAAGCAAGAGCGGAACTTGGTTGATTTGACTAAGTGGATGGTTCGGTTACGAGCGTTGCCGGGAATCGAAGTCGATCAAGAACTGCTGGCCAATGCCTTTACTACGTGTCACAGTGGCGCAGAGATCTATCGTTTTGAAGAAATTGAAAAAGTGTTTGGCCCGATGGCTGAAATGGATCCGAACGTCTTGGCGGCTCTATCGGACAAGATGCGTAGCAATCTTCTAGAACAATGGCGAAAACCCGACGTTCAAAAGCAAAGTAAGACTCGGCGTGGTAAGAAAGACATTCAAGCCGAAGTTCTACGTGGATATCAATTGGCACAAAAAACGGTCGACCAAGCACTGACCAAGCACCCAGGTAACTGGCGGTTGTTACTTCAAAAGGCTTGCTTGACCTTTGATGATAATGAATACCAAAGCGTTCTCAAGACTCGCAGCGATTACTCGACCCAAAAGACAATCGCATACAACTTGTTCAAAAACTCCGCGGCTGCCTACCAAGGCCAAATCGATACGATGAAGACCACGGACTACTCGGTCGAAGTTTTCGAAAAGTGGTTCTACGCCATGCTGGGAGCGACCGACCTGGCCAAAGTCAATCATGAACAAGTGGCTCAAACCAATCAAACAAAATTGATTGCTGAAGCGATCGGTAGCTTGGGCGACAAGGTTAGCAAGAAGCACTTGAGTTTGTTTGCCAATGTGGTCGTAACTCGAGTTGGCACAGCTAACCCGGCGGTAAAATTCGCCTTCCTAGAAGAAGGATTCAAGATCACTGGCGACATGAGTGAGGTCAGTGAGGCTCGACGATTGCATGAGTACTATCAAGACCTCGTCGTGGAATTGGAACTTGCTGCAATCATTGACGGAACCGATGAAATCAGCCCTGACCAACCGTTTGGAGTCTTTGTTCAAATCAATCATACTCCTGAAATCGAACGCGAGTCCGGTGGATTCGGTCGCTTCTTGCAAAATCAAGGCTCCATGTTTTCTCCGTACAACTTTGGTCGCCCAACTGAAGACTATCGCGATAAATTCGAAGAAGCCGCACGCAGTGTCTTGAATGAACACTTTGAAGTGCTTGGCGTGACCTTCCAACGCGAAACCGTTCGATCGCGAACGCTTCAGGATCGTGAAGGCTGGAAAATGACGCCATATGCTTATATGTTGCTAAAGCCACGCAGCACGGAAGTCGATCGTTTGCCTTCGATCAAAATGGACTTGGATTTCCTGGATACCACGGGGTATGTTGTATTGCCAATTCGCACCGCTGAAACTCCCCTAGCGTACGCGGGTAAAAAGGCCGAACCGCGGCCATTTCAAAATCTAAAGGTAACTCAAACATTGGATCAGCGCGAAGGCGGAGAGGGTAAACTGACACTCGAGGTCAAAGCGGTTTGCCTTGGCTTAGTTCCCTCGCTTGAAGAAATACTGGACTTGAAGCCTTCCGAATTTGAGGTTGCCGAATCGGTGGATTCGGGTTCGATGGTAGTCAACTTTGACAAGGATAGTGAGGACGTTGTTGTTTTGTCCGAACGAACTTGGGATATAAAATTGAAAGGTCGCGCCGACCTGACCACAAAGCCGGATCGGTTCGAATTTGCTACCGCCAAGATAGATCTGGAAGAGATGTCTTTAATGGGTTTCGAAGACGAAGACCTGAAGGCGTTGGAACCTGTCATTGAACTAAAGGGCAACTATGGAAACGCTGCGACGCCATGGGGAATGGTCATTACGATCGCATCGATTGGATTGCTAGGTCTTGTCGTTGTCAGCATGAGCATCATTGCAATGACCAAGAGTCTGAACGTCGATGATCAAAAGACGTCGCTGGTCGACATTACGCCGTTTGGTTTAGTTTCGGCCCTTGAGAAACGATGGCAAAGCGATGAACTGGATTCCACCAAACAAGCTGAATTACGTCAAGAGATTCAGGAATTGGAAGCCAAGTTTTTCTCTGCTGGATCAACAAACAGCAAGAGTGGCCAGAAAAACCCAGCGAACAGCATTCCCGAACCCGAATCGGTGACGGCAGACGAATCGCCTGCAACGCAAACCAGTGGCAAGTTAAACTTGGACCAAATTGCACAAAAGTGGCTAAAATAGGCTTCGGTAAATGGGCTCGAGATAGTGAAAACAACTTCAAAAGGCCTGCTTCCAAGCCGGCCTTTTTCGTGCAAACTGAGACTCAAAAGCCAGTCATCGCCTCGCAATGTTAGACAACCGTTACGTTTACGATTCAACTGCGACAGGCCGTCTCATCATGGTGCCAGGCAATAACAAGAAGGTTCCAGGTAATGTCGTGCCATACCGTGCCAGACGATGATCAAGTGTCTACCAATCCACAATACCGGCATCTACCAACCCGCACCTAAACCAAAAGCCTTCATGTGCCAAACCCATTCTGCAAAATTCATCGGCGGAAAAAATGACCGGAGAAATACTTAATGCTGTTTGAATTTACAGACATCGTTTGGATCGTAACGATGATCGAGTTGGTTAAACAGCGGTGACAGGCATAATGTATCTCAAGTACATTTTTTGCATGCGAATAAAAAGAAAAATCCTACTGTCAGCCTGGAAATGAGACCATCAAAATCGGCGGCACTCAGTTGCGCCGCTCCAGATAGAACTTACAGCCCGATAAGACCGTATTTGTCTTCAGCGTCACCAATCGCGATCTCACTTAGACGACTGGCCAGCATTCCAATCCAAGTTCAAGAGATTTAGAAATTTAGGCAACCAAATAAGGGGATCATATTCACTGAATTAGTGAACCTAGTCGAAGAAAAATTTGGCAACGAAGTTGTCGACAAAAGGATCGTTTCGGCAAAACTGGATAATGACAACGCGTTCACCACTGTCGGCACTTATGATCATGCCGACCTTCTAAAAATGGTGATTGCACAGAGTCACGAAGTGAACATCCAAGTACCCACGTTGGTCAAAATTTTCGGACGCCACCTATATCTAGTTTTTTCCAGAAACTGCGCTGATCGCCTTTCGCACCTAAAAGTGTCTTTCAAATAGTCGAAAGCATTGAAGGTTTCATTCCTATCGAAGTTAAGAAACTTTACCCCGACGCACAGTTACCGACATTCCAATACAAACACCCAGGTGAGAATCAACTAGTGTTTTTTACCGTTGGACAGACCCTTAGTAGATGCCTGCGCAGGATTGCTGAAAGAATGCATTGCACAATTTGACGAATTGATATCAATCCCACGCCAACACGTTTCTTCGACTGGCCTGGCTACGGATTTCACATTGACTCGCCAATCGTCCGTGAAAACATAAACGGTTATCATCTTTTTTGGGGAAGTGGAACATCGGTAAATTCCCAATGTTTAAAGGTCTTAACCACAACCATTTTTGATTCTACTTCATAGACTGTCCGCTAGATTGACATTCGGCTGACCCTAGATTTGTCAAAGCCAAGTTGAACATATTGACTGTGCCGGATGATTATGAGTCAGCCAAATTTAATTGACGTGATTCCAATTACAAATGAACTAGAAATACTGAATCGATGATTACTTCGTGAACCCGACGCCCGCAGGGAAGCCGAATCAATTCTTGAATCCAAGAGTCTGGAGCTTCATTTAGCGAAATTGGAAGGGCAACGCACAGCAAAAAGTTTCCAGCATCCGAATATTAAGCTGCCAGCCATTTTGGACAACGCGGCCGAAGGTATCATCACCCTGGATTCTAACTGCAACATTCTGACTTTGAATTCTGCTGTGTCTCAAATTTAGCCTACAGTCAGAATGAAGTTCAAGACAGAGGTTTCTCATCTTTGCTGGCTGACTTTCCACGAGAACATTGCGTGATTGTATTCCCGACGCAGACCGAACGCATAGAAGCCAATGAACACCGGGGGATTCGTGCCGACGGAGCCGAATTTGTACTCGAACTTCCGATGAATCGAATCAATGAAGGCGATTCAAGTATCATGATCGCAATCGTACGTGACCAGACACTCATTCAGCGACAGAACATGACGACCTGCCGAGTTGAACGAATGGTATTCGGCAATACGCGTTTGGAGGTTGGTGCTTACCTTTTAGCACTATGGGGGTTCGCTGAATTCGCCAGTGCCCGCCTAGTGAGTTAGTTCAGATACCAATTCCGGGCCACAGATACCAATTCCAGGCCAGGCACCTGTAGCGACCTTTTGAGTGAATGAAGTTCGGGGCTGAGACTAAGTCCAAAAGATTAACCGAGGCGAAACCATAATTCCCAAATCCATGCAAATGATTTTGACGAGGCGATCAGATGCTCAAAATCTATTTTGCTTTGGCGTGTTCTGAAGCTGGACGCAAGAAATCCTTCACAAAGACTTCGACCGGTACAGGCTTGCCGTACCAGTAGCCTTGCAATTGATCGCAGCCAAATCGAGTCAAGATTTCCACACTGGCGTCGGTTTCTGCACCTTCGGCAACAACCTTCAAGCCTTGGGTATGAGCGATTCGAATCACCGACTCCACTAACGTCGCATCAAATTCTGATGTCTCGATCTCGGCAACGAAGGTACGATCGATCTTAATGGTGTCTGCGGGCAATTGTTTCAGGTAGCCAAGCGACGAATAGCCGGTTCCGAAATCATCAATGGAAATCGAAAAACCCATTCGCTGTAACGTACGAATTTTTTCGATTGCGCGATTCATGTCGTGCAGAAAACTGCTTTCAGTAATTTCAAGTTCAATGAGATTAGGGGCAACTCCATTCTCAATCACATGCGACAACAAGTCTTCCTGCAGGTCACCTATTTGAAAGTGACATGCACTTACATTGACACTAGTCAAGATTGGCATAAAGCCCTGATCTTGCCAGCGTACGATGTCTTTAGCAACCTGGGCGAACACCAACTGGCTGATCGGAACGATCAATCCACACTTCTCCGCCTCGGGAATAAACTGATTTGGGTGGCAAAAAACTCGACCGTCTCGATACCAACGAAGAAGCGCTTCAGCGCCGCATAGCGTCCGAGTCTTGAGGTCATATTTTGGTTGATAATAGACTTGAAATTCATTTTGTTTGATTGCTGTTCGCAGATCGTTTCGCAATTGATATCGTTTCTTGATATCTGCGCGAATGTCTTCGTTGTAGTACGAGTGACCGTGCCCACCCAAATCCTTAACTTGATACATTGCCAAATCAGCATGTTGCAACAAATCAGCTGCAGACTGGCAGCCTTCGGTTAAAACGGCGATACCAATCGATGATCCAACAAAGGTATCCTTGGCATCTACGACAAACGGTAAAAGGAACGACTTTTCGATTTTACCTGCCAGTCGCGGAAGATCGTGCAAGTCTGTCATATGCGAGGCCAGAATGGCGAACTCATCGCCACCTAATCGATACAACACTTGATCGCTATTTAGCTGCGCCGCCACTCGCTGGGCCACGCGTTGCAATAGTTGATCGCCAGCCAAGTGTCCCAACGAATCATTAACAAACTTAAACCCATCAAGATTGAAACATAAGATCGCGACAGTCAACCCATCTTCGTCAAAATCCTTGACAAATAAGTTCAACGTCTCCAAAAACTGTGCTCGATTGGGTAGGCCAGTTAAGGGATCGTAGTAGGAATTGTATTTGGCGGCCTCTCGGCCGGCCATCAGCAGACTTATGTCTTTAGCGTTGATTAACCAACCAGTGTCTTGATTGTGAAACGCCTTTTGCCGGCAACTCACTTCCCAAGTTCGCCCGCTATTTAGCCGTAACAGCATTTTGGATACGGTACCCAAAGCTGGGTAACCTGCTACTGGGTGACGAATACGATTTACCCAAGTCAGGAATTCATGCTTATTGTCCACAGCGGCTAAGAGTCGTGACCAATGCTGGGCTGTAAAAAAATCATGACCAACGAAGTAGGTACCAATCACAGAGGAAACGCATTGATTGGCGTATGCGATATGCCCTGATGAATCCAACAGCAAGATCGCCTCACCTAATTCATCAAGAATAGGACTGGCATCAAAGAATTCAGAAGCGGATAAAGGTTGAAATAGAGTTTGAATCGCCGGACTTGTTTGTGATGTTGGGGGCTCTTCAAACTGATCAACTAGCGAACGAATCGATTCTTCGACCTGCTGCCGCTTCTGGGCAGTCCAATTCACCTGTTGTTCAAGAGTGCAAAGTATCTGGCGCAACGCTTTCGTGGGACGAACTTCACTTCGCCTCTCTACTTCCGTCGGAATACTCGCATGATTAGACATAAACAATCACTTGAAATTGAAACCCAGGCTGGCTTGCGTCCTCGATGTTGCAAATCTGGACAAGACACCTCTAGTAAATCCATGTTGCGGTCTTTTGCGATCCGCCTTTGTCAAGCCAAGCACACCTATCGAAACTTTGCGTATAATGTGTTGGTTATGAATTCACGATCGCCGGTCTAAAAACCAATGGACTTGCATTTTTCCCACTGAACATAAACACACAGCGTTTCAATTAGCATGAGAGCCATATAACGGACAAACGTAATCATCGATAGAAACCGAAAAACCGATCATTGCGGATACGACATTCGCACGGGCAGACGGCTGACTGCGAACAGGTGCACCGGCGAACTACGTAGTCACACGACACTACAATCAGAACAGAATCATGGGAAGAAGATCAACCTTCGCCTAGAACGTCCATCAAAAAGAATGTCTAAAAGAATGTTCACTCAGTACTTTTTGAACTCGCGATCACATTTCCAACTTTCATTGCTGCTGATTGGAATCAACCTATTCCTTGGGTACGCCTATGCGCAGGGAAAAATTTCAAATAAAGGTCCAGCCACCTTAGTACCAGAATCCTTGTCAACAAGCCAAATTTCACAGACGTCCTCATTTTTGGTAGAAGCCGAGAGTTTCCAGAATCGTGGTGGATGGGTTCTTGATACACAATTCATCACACAAATGGGTTCGCCCTATTTGCTGGCCCATGGTTTGGGCCGACCGGTTGCCGATGCATCCACGGAAGTAACACTGTCAGAAGTCGGATCTTTCCATGTTTTTGTTCGGACTCAAGATTGGGTTGCAAAGTTCGAAAATCGATCAGAACGGCTAACCAACGGTGACACCGTTTCACAGCCTGACCCGCAAAGCCTGCCTGGTAGGTTTTCGCTGTGGATTAATGACGTTGCACTTCCCAACACTCTTGGTAACAAGGGGAAAGATTGGAATTGGCAATACGCAGGAAAGGCTCAAATGGCGAATGGAAAGAACACAATTCGCCTGAAAGATCTTACCGGATTCGACGGTCGCTGCGATGCAATCTACTTCACCAAAAACAAGAATGACTTGCCACCAGAAAACGATAAATTGATCTTAAGTGACTGGCGAAGAGCCAAACTTGGCATCCCTGAAAATTCTGAAATCAAAGACACGTATGACTTGGTTGTCATAGGTGGTGGCTATTCAGGAATGGGGGCTGCAATTTCTGCGGCACGTGCGGGCTGCAAGGTCGCGTTGATTCAGGACCGTAATGTGCTTGGTGGTAATGGTTCAAGCGAGGTGAGAGTTTGGGCAATGGGCTTGATCCGCCGAGGGAACTATCCACGAATTGGCGAAATCATCGACGAATTTGCGGATTCCGCGACAAAATCGCCTGGCACCTTAGAAGAATTCGGCGATGACATCAAGCTGGCTATCATTCAAAACGAACCCAACATTGATCTCTTTTTGAATGAACACGCTTTTGCGGTTCAAACGCTGGACAACAGGATCTTATCCGTTACAACGCTAAACACACTAAACTCCAGGACAAAGGTATTCACTGGTCGTTTGTTTTCTGATTGCACCGGGCATGGAACCATTGGCTATTTGTCCGGTGCCGATTGGGACATGACAGACAAAGGCCGAATGGGGATGAGCAACATGTGGGCGTGGGGAAACCTGGACTCGCCACAAGCGTTCCCCGAAACCCCTTGGGCGGTGCCGTTGACCATGAAGGACTTCCCCTATCCACGTGACTTTCATGGACAGTGGTTTTGGGAAAGTGGATTTGACAAAGATCCGATTAAGGATGCCGAATCGATTCGCGATTGGAATTTACGAGCGGTATATGGGGCATTCAATGCGATGAAAAATGGCGACGGTGCCAAGAATCACTTGAACGCTCAATTGCAGTGGTTGGCCTACATAGGAGGAACCCGTGAATCGCGTCGCCTGATGGGTGATGTTCTTTTGACTGAACAGGACATTGTTTCCAAACGAGAATTCCCTGACGGTTGCGTACCTAGCACCTGGTCAATCGACCTCCACTACCCCAAGCAGCAATACGCAGCGAAGTTCCCCGACAATCCGTTCATCTCCATTGCCGAACATGACAAACGCGTCGATCGAAATTTTGGATATCCAGTGCCGTACCGTTGTTTTTATTCCAAGAACATCGACAACTTGTTCATGGCTGGGCGATGTATCAGTGTGACGCACGAAGCGTTGGGAACGGTTCGAGTGATGAAGACTTGCGGTATGATGGGCGAGGTCGTGGGTAAAGCCGCCAGCGTTTGCATCAAGCATAATTGCACGCCCAGAAAAGTTTATGAAAGCTATTGGCAGGAAATGGAAGGACTGTTGATTCTTCCAGGCGCTGCCCGCAGACCCGATGTGAACGCTTCCTTTGCAATTCCCGACAATGTACCTGAACTGCCAATGGTACTCAAATCAACGAAGATGCCTGGCACTGTCGTTGATGACCAAGCCGGAGAAACGTTCGGCATTTGGGAAAAATCTACAGGCGTCCCAAATTTCATTGATGACGGGTACTTGTACACATCAAGCGATTCTGGGCGGAAAGTTTCATTTCCCTTCCTGACCAAGCAGAACGGCAGGCTACAAATCAATCTTTCCTACCAACCGCATGAAAATCGAGGCACGACGGTTCCAGTTCGCATCCTGATCGATGGAAAAATAGTGGACTCAACAACGATCGACATGCAAAAAATTCCACCAAAGGATAATCTTTGGTTTTCTTTGGAACCTATCGACATCCACGAAGGGCAATCGGTTGTTGTAGAAATTTCAACCGAAGACGCTGGGGGAATTGTTTGTGCTGATGCGGTGCAGTTCATAATGGTCGATGAATAGATTTAAACCCACAGTCGTTACTTATTCCACCAAACCTGGCAACGCCCAAAGATCATTGATGCTGGAACCAAACGGTCGAATTCCGCTACCCTTACGCCTGCTCCTAGTCGCCAGTGTTGCCTTGATCGTACATTGGACGGCGCGAGTGGATCGGTCAAATCAAACGAACGACGCTGTTAATTGCCTGAAACTGAAAACACTTATCCAAAAAGTTGCACCCGATTGGCTGATTGCATTTGATGGGCAACCCGACCGTTTTGTAGATACGTTTCCAGCTGGACAAGATTCCATCGGGTTCAGCGGAAGCAGTCGTTTGTTGTTAAGACTTGATCAGAATCAAAAACTGTCTGACTTCCGTCTTGTGAGTAGTGGCGACACCAGCGACCACATCGCCGCAGTGATGTCAAACAGGCCATTTCGCGGACAGCTAATTGGCAAACGTCCCCAGGAGATTCAAGCCGCTGTCGATCAAGCGGAAATGGATGGAGTCAGTGGCGCAACATTAACCAGTTTGTCGGTTCTTGATGGAATTGCGAGGACATTTTCGCAAACAATGGACAACGCTTCACGCGATGAATTAGTGCCGAGCGTTTTATCGCTGAAGTTTCCTCGGCAGATTCAATTGTCGGATGTCATTCCCTTTTTTCCTGCGGCAGATCAATTGCTTCCGTTGGAAGCCGAAGTCAACTTGTTTCGCCTTCAGCAGGGTTCGGATCTCCTTGGATTTGTTGCTCGCACCGCTGGCATCGCTGATGAATTAGTCGGATATGGTGGCCCGACCGACACATTACTTGCATTGGATGACGACAAAAATTGTCTCGGCCTGACGATTTTATCCAGTTTTGATAATCAGCCCTACATTGCCTATGTCACTGACGACACTTACTTTTGTCACGATCTTTTCAAAGGCATGAACCTGGAACAACTGGCCGATTTGGAAGATGACCCCGAAGATATGGAGGGTGTTTCTGGGGCAACGATGACCAGCCAAAATGTGGCAACGGGGATTGGGAGATTGTCTAAGCGTCTATTGCAAGTCCCCAACTGGACTGGCACCGCAAAAGCCGTCAACAAAAATTTGAATCTTAGTCCAGTGGAATTCTACCCCACCGCAATCGCCTCCAAGTTGCTTTCAAACTATGCGCTGCTCTTTGCGGTGGGTTGCTGCTTTCTGGTTGCTATCGAAGGTCGCCTACGCCAAGTGCTGGGTGTCCGATTGAAGAAACCACTACGAATTTTGGTCATTAGCGTGACGCTGGTAACCCTTGGGATCCTAAGTAATCAACTGCTTACCACGCGGTTATTGGTGGGCTGGGCGATCCACGGATTCACCAGCCTTAATGGTCTAGGACTGATTCTAATATTTGGATTTTCAATTGTTAGTCTTTTGTTTTCAAAAAAGAACGTTTACTGCCAACGAATTTGCCCGATGGGCTCAGCTCAACAACTCGTGCAACTACTGCCAAAATCAGCAGAGCGAAACTTAACCGTCCCAAGTGAAACGGATCGACCTACCTCAACGGTAAAGCCTTCGGGCGTCTGGTACCCTTCCGCTACTGCCTATTTCGAGAACGGGTCCAAAACGATCAGAAGACATTTGCGGCAAGTATCCCCCTGGGCACCCGCTGTGCTATTTCTATTGATGCTGGTTTCACATTCCCAAGAATGGACTTGGAACTTTATCGACATGGAAGCGTTTGCCGGGTTTTCGGGTTCGGTTGCTTCTTCGGCGGCTGTAATGGTTTTAGCGATTCTATTGGCGGTGTCTTATTTTCTTCCTATGTTTTATTGCCGCAACCTATGCGTGGTCGGATGGATACTTAATCTGTTTAAGCGATAAGCTGAAGCGTTTTCCATAGTCGCTAGAAAACGCCGGATCAATAAAGACTCGGGAATCGCCGGCGCGAATCAAGGAACGGGTGGAGACCGCAGGTGGGTGCTTGTTCCAAACAGGTCCGCAACGGTCTGTTAACCTTTGCCGAGTATCCGGACCAATCAGTTAAATCTGAATTTGAATGTGAGCAGGTTCTCACTGGAATCACGAACAACAACTTTCGATACATCTAAGGGCATGACCCTTGGGCTGTGCTGACTAAATGCTGCCGAGCCGCGGGGTTATCTTGCCAAGGAAAAAATTGGTGAGCAAAACTACCTCATCAAGATTCTGCCTGGCACCTTAACTTGATCAACATAGCCTGGGCTGGTTGATCGTTTTTCCGTCAAGACACGAGTGCAAAAATGATTTCAAATTCCAAACCATGGATCGTTACCGCTGTTGCGTGCTTGGCATCTTCCTTAAGTGTTCATTTGGCAAATGATTCGTGCCAAGCACAAGAAAACGTACCGACTCAGGACCAACTCCAACTTACCGGTCCCCTACTTAATCCCGAAATGGCAGTCAATTCAGTATTGGCCGAATTAAAGCCAGGTGTTTCACTGGTCAGTCATTATTTAAATCGTGATGATGAAAGTAATAATGGCGATTCGAACCTGTTCAACTATTCTGATGATGAAGCCCCGAACAATTTGCAATTGGGTACGGAATTTCAAGATGAAGATCAAGACCCAGCGATTAAATCTTGGCAACGTCAATGGAGTTTTAAGAAAATCGAAGACGTAAAGTTTGAGATGTACAGTGGTTCAATCATTCCAAGTGACCGCTCGCCCGGACTCTTGAACCGTATTTCGAACGGTTCGACTTATCTACCGCCAAATGCCGGAACCACCGCTTATTGGGTTGCCCCAAATTTATGTTACCAACCCCTTCTGTTCGAGGACGCCCTGCTTGAACGTTACGGCAAGGCCAGCACAATTCTTGGTGTGCAGCCATATCGTTCGGGCGTACACTTCGCGATTTCAAGCATTCTGCTGCCAATCAAAGTGTTCACAACCCGTCACGATGTGGAAACTCCATTGGCATTCGATCGTCCTGGATCTTACACTCCTTCGCAACGACAAATTTTCCTGCCTGGTAGACGATGATTCGATTGAAGAATAGACGCCAATAAGAAGCAACTAAGTGTGATGAGAGTTTGCTTTTATTGGCGTCTGGGTACTGTTGACCACCAATCTGAAAGCCTTATCGGCAACCATTTGATAACGTCACCTGCGGTCAGTCATGAGAGTCCGACCGACTGGCCATTCAATCAGTCAGTGCATCAGATCTTCGGGGATTTTCTAACTAGCCTCTGCTTGGACTGTGGATCCTGAGTTTATCGCCCAAGTATGGCGGTGGCGTAGACTTTCGATTACTGGACCTACTGTCCGATTACTTTGACCTTGTGCTATCCAATCTAGGTTCGACGAGCACCGGTTAGTATTCCAAGCATTTCTTGTCCGCTAACTGCGGATCAGTGCAGCGCACTTGGAGTGAACCTGATATAATTTGGCCACGACGAATATTCGACATTGCTTTTTGAAACAAGCGTTGTTGGTGAACTGCGTTTTCTGTTCCTTGCGGGTCGCAATGAAACTTGACTAGATTTCTCCCGATTTGTTGGGGCGTTGACTGCTGGCTGATTCCACTGGCCGTCCGAAAGTCGGACCCGATTCGTGACTCGAATTTATGAATCAATTAATTAGAGATCGACTGTTGCTGAATATGATTCCGGGCGTTGGGCCGCGAATGTATCAGAAGTTATTGGAACGATTTGGTGATGCGGGTAACGCGTTAATGGCGTCCGAACAAGAGCTTCGCAGCGTCTCGGGGCTGGGTGCGAAACTTGCGGGCACCATTTTGGATGCCAAACTTCACTTGGATGTGACGCAGGAATTAGAGGACTGCGAACGGTATGAAGTCAAGATCTTCACGCTTGAGGATCCGGAATATCCAGCCGAGTTGAAACAGATTGCCGATCCGCCGCCGATCCTTTATTGCAAGGGTGAGTTGCGTGAAACGGACCGCTTGGCCATCGGTGTCGTTGGTTCGCGTCACCTAAGTGACTATGGAGCCAAGACAGCGAATCAATTTGGCCGCGGGCTGGCTCAATGCGGGTTCACGATTGTCTCTGGATTAGCGCGAGGTGCTGATGCTGCCGCACACAAAGCGGCCTTGTCTGCCGGTGGCCGAACAATCGCTGTGTTGGGAAGTGGGATTCTGAATATGTACCCTCCCGAGCACAAAGACTTGGCAGCAGAGATCTCGGTGAACGGTGCGGTTATTTCAGAAATGCCTTTGCATCGGCCACCGCACGCCGGAGCATTTCCCCAGCGAAATCGTATCGTATCAGGCTTAAGCCTTGGTGTATTGGTTGTAGAAGCCAGCAGCCGAAGCGGTGCGTTGATTACCGCTAGACATGCAATGGAACAAGGCCGGGAAGTTTTCGCGATTCCTGGCAGAATCGACAGCCGAACATCGCAAGGCTGCAACGACCTGATACGCGACGGCGCAAAGCTGGTCCAATCGATTGACGACATCCTAGAAGAACTGGGCCCGCTGACCCAACCGGTTACTCGGGTGGTGAAGCCAGAAATAGGTCGGGCGGACACCACGGCAGAAGTCGTTACCACCATAAGGCAACCGGCGGAATTGCAACTTAACGATCAGGAACAAGCCATCCTGCAAGCGATCAGTGTTGAACCTACGCTTGTGGATTTAATCGTTCAGAAGACAGGGCTTCCCGTTAGTCGAGTATTGGCGACCCTATCGGTTCTGCAAGCCAGGCGATTGATTCGACGCATTAGCGGTAACCAAGTGGCCAGGGTCTAAAAAAAGACCTGGCACTTTAAGAAAGTGTCAGGGTCTCTGAAATTCACAGGGTCTCTGAAATTCACAGGGTCTCTGAAATTCACAGGGTCTCTGAAATTCACAGGGTCTCTGAAATTCGATGGATAGAAATCTTTTGCACGAAAACTATCTCTGGTCAATCGGTCGGAAGGGGCGAAGTGTTGGACCCGTATAAATTTGCCGAGGCCGACAAATTCGATTATTATCAGAACTGTGCATTTCCTTCCAATGAGCAATCCAGCCTGGAAGCCGACCCATCGCAAAGAGTACCGTAAACATTTGAACGGGAATTCCCATCGCACGGTAAATCACGCCAGAATAGAAATCCACGTTTGGATACAACTTTCGCTCGATGAAATACTCATCATTCAAGGCGACTTGCTCCAACTCTTGAGCGATATCAAACAGAGGATCATGAATCTTCATTTTCGCCAGAAGTCGGTCGCAAACGGTCTTGATGATCTTCGCCCGAGGATCAAAATTCTTGTAAACGCGATGCCCGAAACCCATCAGGCGGAAACCGTTGGATTTGTCTTTCGCCATTGCGACATACTTCTTAACGTCGCCGCCATCTTGTGCAATCTGCGTCAGCATGTTCACAACCGCCTCATTGGCACCTCCATGAAGAGGTCCCCAAAGAGCCGAAATACCAGCGGAGATCGATGCGAAAACGTTCGCGTCAGAAGAACCCACCATTCGAACCGTTGAAGTACTGCAGTTTTGTTCGTGGTCCGCGTGGCAAATCAACAACAAATTCAAAGCGCTGACGAAGTCTGGATCAACTTCGTAGGGTTCACTGGGAACCGCAAACATCATTTGCAAGAAGTTCTCAACGTAATTCAAATCATTTTGCGGATAGATAAACGGTTGGCCACAAGACTTTTTGTGACTGTAAGCCGCAATCGTGGGCAGCTTTGCGATCAGCCGATGAACGCACAATTGCACCTGATCAGGAGCATTGGGGTCCAAAGAATCTTGATAAAAAGTCGACATCGCACTCACGACACTGGACAGAATCGCCATTGGGTGAGCGTCGCGAGGAAATCCGCTGTAGAAGGACCGCATGTCTTCATGCAACATCGTGTGTTTGCGAATCGACTGCCGGAAATCTGTCAATTGCTCAGGGTTCGGCAACTCCCCATACATCAGCAAATAGGAAACTTCGACAAAATCACAGTTGTTGCAAAGATCTTCAATCGAATAGCCATAATAGCGAAGGATCCCCTTTTCGCCATCCAAGAATGTAATCGCCGATCGAGTCGAACCGGTATTCACATACCCTTCGTCAAGCGTAATCAAACCAGTGGCACCGCGCAACTTGCTGACATCCAGGCCCATTTCACCTTCTGATCCTTCGACCACGGGCACCTCCAGTTGGTGCTGGCCAAATTTCAAAATAGCGGGTTCACTTAACTTTTTTACTTCAAGACTCATTGTTTTCCTTGTCCTAAATACTGGAAGGACGACACCTAAGGAATAAAACGGCCAAATGAAGGCCACGAAGACTTGTCACCCTAATCGCAAACCCAAAGCCTTGGCGGCCTAATGGTTCGCACTTTGTGATCAAGTCAAATACTTTGGGTTTCGCAAAGCGAATTCAACGCGAATTCAACATCGTTGATTCGTTCACGAGAACAATATGCAGTGGGATCGCAAGCCATTTCTTTACGTAATTGCCGGCTCATCAATCGCGTAAGTCTAACCGCGCAATTACGCGATGCAAAGCTAGCATCGTAAACCCGGGAAACTTCTGCCTAGGCAACAACCTAATCCCGAGTGCAACCGTTAAACTCGTCCGAGTCTCAAAACTAGCGTTCAAAAAGCCAAGCCAATGGCCTTTCAACGCTTTGACCACCCTTTTGATCAACCGTCCTGTGATTTGGACCTCGTTTAGACTTCCTTTACCGTAGCGGTAGATTCACAACCCGAACCGCTCAGCTATCAAGGACATCCACTCTTCGCAGTTATCGCTGCAATCCATTTTACCAAGAGGGTAATCGTGTATTGTTGCGTTACCGATCCTAATCCGATCGGGTGATACCGCGAGGGTCGGCTTGCCCAAGTTTTCGGCCCCTTACACCTGGCTGAAGAACCTTGGCCCAGTTTCCGCTTTCAAAATCTCCGCTTTCAAAATCTCAGGCACGATCACACGACATCCAGATAAGTATGATCCCCGGATAAGATGGCCCCTACCCCTTACCACGCCTTGCAACCTACCACGCCTTGCCATTTGGCATGACCTGGCAGACCAGTTTACGGCGACTTACTTTGGATGCACTTCAACGGTTGCCGTCTTCAGAACGATATCCTTCACGGGTCGATCTCCAGGCTTGGTCTGGCAAGAGCCGATCTTTTGAACTACGGCCAAACTGTCTTCATCCGCTGTTTTACCAAACGCGGTGTATTGGCCGTCAAGATGCGTATGTGAATCTAGGCATACAAAGAACTGACTTCCTGCCGAGTCGGGATCCTGCGAACGAGCCATCGATAACACACCCGGTTCATGCGGCATATCATTGAATTCCGCCGCTATCTGATAACCTGGATTCCCGGTTCCGTTACCGTCTGGGCAACCACCCTGGATCATAAAGCCACTGATAACCCGGTGAAAAATACACCCATCGTAGAATCCGATCCTGGCCAGTCCAATCATGTTCTTGCAATGCCCGGGCGCTTTATCTGGGCAAAGGTCCAGGCGGACCAGACCTTCGGAAGTATCCAATTGGATTTGGTAAGTATTTTCGGAGAAATTGACATCAACAACCGCTTGGTCAACCTTTACTTTTGTGTCGCTCACTGTTCGTACTCGCAATACAGTTAATTAATATGAACTCGCGTTTGGTTATCCACTTTGCAATAACCCACAACATGACAAAGTCATCTGTTAAGGCAAAATGTGGCCTTAATCAGATATCCTAACAAAACTTACGAACCAGCTAAACGGGCCTGAGAAATCGCGTTTCCGCAGGAGTGATTGAGCCTGTTGGGTAGTTTCACTCAGTAAACAGCGGTAAACGGGCGAAGCATGAGCACTGGAACTGGCTATCCCCAGATCAGAATCCGTCTTTCATTCGGGGACTTCATTCAGGCAACCGCACGCCTAGTTCCTTGTGACTGTCGCAAGCAACCGTACGCTTTGCCTCACTCTTGGGCCCTGATCATCTCTAAATCGTGACTTTTCTATTCACACTAGCCTATCGAAGTTCAGATTGAATCGTCTTATGTGAAGATGTACGACCTTCGCATTGTTTAAATCAAACCGGATCCGGGTACTTTCGGATTCCATCTCTTTTCCCTTGGTTCTGAAATTCTACGAACGATGCACATTGCTTGTCCAGCCATTCCAAATACTTCGCTCAACAAAATTCTTCGTTCGAAAAAAGGTGCAGTTACTTACGTTGCCAATTTGCATTGATCCAATTGGAATATCTCATTCAAATGCGGCCGCTTAGTGAACCCGAAATTCTGGCGTTACTCGAGGGCAACTCCTTCAATTTCTGACTCATTGGTCACAGTCCATGCAGCGTAACTTAGGTCTGTTCAGCCATCGATCACGGGCGGACGGCAAGACAGACCGCGTCTGCGACTTTGTTGAAGAACAACACTGAGGCAGCAACATCAGGACTTAGCACAGATCCACACCATTTCCGTACTTAACTTCTGTTAGACTTTTGGAACACTGGCTTGAAGAATATTGGGTTGGGTCCCAGCAAGTGTCCGCTTCAAGATTAAAACTTATGCAGTTTGAATTGAGAAATTTATTGGAACTTCGATTTCAATAATTAATCTTGTAAACTTGCTCCGTTTATTGAAGCAATCCCTGCGAACGGGCATATTGGATTGTCTGAAATTTTGAGCCAAGGCAATGGACAAAAACAACAACGGCGTCACGCAACAAACGCTTGACTCCCAAGGCACCCAAATAACACTCAGCTTTTAAATCGACGGATCGCGAGCTTTCAAATTATGACGCAGACTTCGAACTTGACGATTACCAACAAGCAAACCGTTGGCACTTTGGTGAAGTCTGTCGGTTTATTGTTAGGCCCCTTGGTCGCCATCATCTTCTTGTTCTCCTTACCAGATCATTTTGCGGTGCAAGGCAAGCAAGTTGAATTCACAGCCGCAGGCCGCGCTACCTTGGCGGTGATGACTTGGATGAGCATCTGGTGGTTAACCGAATGCGTGCACGTGACAGTAACCGCGTTGCTGCCACTTGCGTTATTCCCGATCCTGCAAATTGCAGATATCAATCAAACGGCTGCACCTTATGCACATCGGTTGATTTTTTTGTACATGGGTGGCTTTTTTCTGGCGATGGCGATGGACCATTGGGGACTTGGCAAACGCATCGCTCTAATGACGATCAATTTTGTTGGAACCAAACCGCATAGAATCATTGCTGGCTTCATGCTTACCACGGCAGTTCTTAGTGCCTTTGTTTCCAACACCGCGACCGCGGTGATGATGGTGGCGATTGCGGGCAACCTGACGAAACTGGTCAATGTCCAACATAAAGAATCTAAGTTCCCTGCGGGAAATTTTGCGATTTGTCTCATGTTGGGAATTGCTTACGCCGCGTCCATTGGCGGAATGGCCACAATCATTGGTACGCCACCCAATTCGTTCCTGGTAGGATTCTTGCGAGACGGCATTGCCGAACCTTATCGTACGGATATCAGTTTTATCAAGTGGATGATGCTTGGCGTCCCGGTTGCGTTGCTCCTCTTGCCGTTGGCATATCTTGCACTGATCAACCTGTTCCGCTTTGAAGCTTCGGAAATCCAAGGCGGCAAGCAATTGATACAGCAAGAGCTGCGGAGTCTAGGCAGACTCAAGTATTCCGAATGGGTTGTCCTGTCGCTTTTCTCTTTAACTGTCGCATTATGGTTATCCCGTTCCGGCTTGCAGGCGGTCGAATTCACCTGGAATGACTTTAACTATCAGCCGTTTGTCTTCCTGACTGATGAAGCAATCGTCATGCTGACATCATTCTTCCTGTTCGTGATCCCCTGTCGACAGCCCGGCCAGCGATTCGTCTTAGAATGGCAAACCGCCCAAAATTTGCCTTGGGGGATTCTTATACTTTTCGGAGGAGGACTGTCTTTAGCCGCGGCTGTCAAAGAGAACGGTGTTGCAGAATTTATTGGCAGCCAAACTGCGTTCTTGGCAAACGTTCCCTTTTGGGTCGTCTTACTGGTGGTTGTGGTCGGAATTGTTTTTCTAACGGAACTGACATCAAACGTCGCAACCACTGCATCGCTAGTCCCTGTTCTTGCAGCATTGGCGCCCTCTTTGAACCTTCATCCTTACTTGCTAATTTTCCCAGCGACCTTCGCCGCCAGCTGTGCGTTTATGCTTCCGGTCGCCACACCACCCAACGCGATTGTCTTCGGAACCGGCCAAATTCAATTAAGCAATATGATTCGAGCCGGCTTGGTGATCAACGGCATTTCCGTCGTCGTCCTGTTCTTCTCCACCCTAATTTGGCTTCGGCATGCCCTTGGTGTTTGACCGGCAGCAAACCCAACTAGGCTCAGGTTGGCCCCTTTTTGCGATTTTGGAACGATGACTATCACTCAATGCAAGGTCAATTTGGCCTTTAATTCACCCCATTTTAACAAAACCAAAAACAGCTAGAGAAATCAGAACCACAGAACCAATCCGGATTAAAGATATGCCACCACAAATTACGAAACTAAACCTCAGACGAATGAGACTTTTCACTGCAACGCAAACGACCCAAAATTGCAGCAGCGAAAAAAGCTTAATTGTCAGTAGTAGGGGGAATTTGTTCAGGCACTGGCTAAGCGGTCCCACGCCGCCTTAATCTTGTGTCGGATAGTAACGATGCTGACCGCTGTCAGTTTTTGCTGCCATCTATTTTTGAGCGATTTCTCTCTCGCAACCGGAATTCCGCCGAATTATTGAGTTGGATAAAGTTTGCCGCATTTGACGAACGTTCATTGGCAAAATTGCTAAGGCAAGTAATTTTCGTCACATCCCGCTTATTCATCGTTCCGATGTTGCAACAGAAGTGGGTGCCGAAGGAGTTGCACCTAAAACCCAATCGTTTTGAATTTAAAATCAGCACGGTTCATTTCGACCCAGAAGTTGTTATTCAGTTGACTCATTTCCCCTGCATGGATGTAAGGCGGACAGTGTGACAATCGGATTCGATTTTGAAATGAACGGTTACGCACGATTTAGTGTAGCAACGCTGCTCACTGTAATGGCGTAGCGAGAGACGCGAAATATTGTTAGGGAGTGCCTGCGATGAAGGTCTTCACTACTGGACAGGTTGCGAAAATCTGTAAAGTGGCCCCACGCACGGTTAGCAAATGGTTTGATTCGGGACGCCTTAAAGGCTACCGAATCCCAGGATCGCAAGACCGTCGTATACCTCGTGAATTTTTGATCCGTTTCCTAAAAGAGCACGGCATGCCGCTGGGTGATTTAGAAGACGAAGCCATGGCCAAAGTTTTGATCGTGGCTCAAGATCAAGTTCTCATTGAAAACTTGAAGCGTGAATTACCAGTCGAAAGATCGTTTAAGGTCGCAGTCGCGTCCAGCGGTTTCGAAGCCGGTATTCAAGCTGAAAGCTTCCATCCTGATTGCATCATTACTGATTTTTCAATCGGTAAATTGGAAGCTATGCAAATCTGCCAAAACCTGCGTAAAAACAGTGATTTTGGTGAAACCATCTTGATTGCACTGTTGCCAGATGATGGGCAACCGATGAGCTTCGATCGCTCGGCAATCAACGAAACGTTTAAAAAGCCATTCGACTCCAAGTTGTTGGCAGAACGTTTGCGAACCCTAATCGGCTCTCGAAAAGAGTTGGTATAGGTTTGGTCCGGATACCCATTGTAACTTCAATGTTTGCAATGGATATCTCGCAAGAGAATAGGCTAGTTTCGCCGTCATTCGCTCAAACTGCCACGGATTGACCCCCGTTGGCAGTTTTTTTCATTTCTTGTCAACTCAATGCCAAGCCACTAAGAATGGTTAACTTGGAAATTGACAACTTACAATGACAGCTGACAATGACAGCTGACAATGACAGCTGACAATGACAGCTGACAATGACAGCTGACAATGACAAACAGTCGTTTGAGGCGGAAAGCATTGGTGAAAACACCGAACATGTCTGCCCGATTCAAATCTCACACTCCATGCAGAACGCTTATTCTTGACCCGTTTGCCATTGCAGTGGACTGAATGTTGCCGTGAACCTAAGCTCCATGATGTTCAATAGTCCTGCAAAATGCGGTAATGCACTGGGTATCCAAGGCTGATGATCAAAACCGAGGTATTGCAGGGCTCTTGAATCGATATTGCCTATTTCCCTGAGCTTGCTAAAAGTAGACCAAAGCAGCTACAGTAGGGTGGATAGAATTCACTGACGTTTCTGGAATCGCGGATCATGGCTCTATACGAAATTGAAACCGACGGGCATATTGTTATCACTTGGGCGGAAACTGAAGATTCGGCGCGTGAAGTGGTAGCTTCTGCATTTCCCCACGAAGAAGTTCGACGCTTGACTCGACGGCCACGGGATAGTTGGGTTATTTCCAAAAGCGCACTAGGGATTGTTTCTAGTAAACACGATCCTTGCGCCATCGCGCGAAGCTGCCTTCAGAATGCGGCAGGCGACAAGATCAATGCAATTCGTTTGTACATGAGTCAAACAGGGAAAGACTTGGAAGCTTCTCGGAAAGCAATTGAATCCAACATGGTCATGGGCTGGTAAGCATTGTGCAGCAAATTCCTCGCAGGGACGATCGGGTAGCATTGCTGGATACTCTGACATCTAAGTTTCCGGTTAGCCTTGATGATTTGGCGTTTGGTCCGCATCGGTTTTCATTCGCTTCGATCTCCAATCCGCATGACAACATCGACCAGCTAATGGGCCGTGAAGTCAACGATGATTATCAATGGGAACCTTTCTGGGCTCAGGCTTGGCCTAGCGCGCAGTCATTAGCAACGTGGATGATTAGTGAACCGAACAAGGACTGCTGGTCTGAACGTAAGGTCTTGGATTTGGGCTGTGGTGTTGGGCTAAACGGATGTGTCGCCGCCGCACAAGGCGCTTTGGTTAGTTTTGCCGACTACGCGGAACCTTCGCTTCTTTTTGCACAATACAATTCCTGGAACTGGCGGGATCGAGTTAGCTGCTTTGTGGTGGATTGGCATAAGGACGACATGCAGCAGAAGTTTGACATTATTTTGGGTGCCGATATTGTTTACGAACAGCGGAACTGGCAAGCCCTAGATAAATTTTTCAGAAATCACTTGTCCGCTGGTGGCAGGATTGTGCTGACCGAACCCGGACGCGATACCGGGGAAGCGGTACAAGGCTTTCTCGAGAAGCAAAACTGGAAGATTCAGGTTTCCGAAATCGGGAAAACAGACACCGGTCGCCCGCTTCGCCTTTTGATGGTCACTAGCTAATTTCAGCCACCCTAAGCACTAATTCTTACGGAACTTCTATCTGAATTAACGTGCGGCCTGAAATGACCTTTATCAAGTGGTGCCCAACATCCACGCAATCAAATTGCTTGAAAAATCGACCTCGATGTTCACCAAAGTCAGCGTTTTGAACAGCAGCAGCGTCTAGAAATCCGTCTCACTCGGACATGTCTCAATTTAGCAACGCGGGCAACCCATCAAATGGCACCACGCCCTACAACAAAATTCGCAGAGGTTCGGTCAGAAATCGATGGAACCTAAATTACCCAATAGTATTCTGCTGTACTTGACTACTTGACTACTTGACTACTTGAATACTTGAATACTTACTTACTTACTTCAAAACTTGGGCAATGCTGTTCTGCGTAGCTCGCCAATCTTGGCCGTTACGGTTGTCTGTTTACCATCGCGGTAATAGACTACAGGTAATTCGGTGCCGGGCGCTGTTAAACCGATTTTTCGGAACAATAACACATGATTCTCGATAGCGTTATCACCCAATTTAGTAATGACATCGCCCACCCTTAAGCCCGCTTGTTCGGCTGGCGACCGACGTTCCACTCGAACAATCAACGCTCCGATAATCTCGGGAAGCTTCAATCGGATGGCTTCTTTGTGAGTAACATCCACGGGCAACACGCCCAAGAAGCCACGACGAACCTCGCCGTTGGCGATTAGTTTGTTAACAATTTCGCGTGCCAGAGAGCTGGGTACCGCAAAGCTGATTCCTTGAAAAAATTCGCCGTAGATGGACGTGTTGATCCCTATCACTTGGCCGTTGGAATTCACAAGCGGTCCACCACTGTTTCCAGGATTGATTGCGGCATCGGTTTGCAGTAGATCTTGATGCGGATTCGCATAGCCACTGGTATCCGCTGTCCGACGATGCTTTCCACTGATGATTCCACGTGTAACCGTTTGCTCTAAACCAAAAGGACTCCCCATCGCCCAGACGGTTGAACCCAATTCCAAAGCATTGCTATCACCCCACTCGGCGGCAATTAGATCACTTGCAGCCACCTTCAGCACAGCCAAATCGGTTTCCTGATCTCGGCCAATTACTTTCGCCGAAAATTCTCGTCGATCAGCCAAGGTCACGACAATATCGTCAGCATTTTCGACCACATGATTGTTGGTCACAATCAAACCGTCCGCCGAAACCACCACACCTGAACCTTGGCCGCGAGCTGTCGGTGCGCTAGAAATACTGCCTAGCAAGGTGCCCGCTTGGATGCTAACAACACTCGGTCGAATCTTGTGCACAACCAATTCGCTGGCAATGGTTGTGTCGCGCAGTGCAACCTTCGAAAGCATCTCGTTGGCTGCTTCATACTGAGCCCGCATTTTACCTCGAGCGGCGGCATACTGATATCGCTCGATCAGCACCGGCCCAAAAGTAATCACTGCCAAGAACAACAAAACCAGAGTCACCAACCAAAGGACGCTGCGCCAAAGATCATTCAGTGAAACACTTTCATTGGATTCACGAGGAATGCGTACTGCAGCAAAAGGAGTTGGATTCGATTCATCGATCGAGTCGGTGCTACGGCGATTTCCATCAAGCAGCGCAACGTTGCTCAAACCAAGGTCCGAACGCCCCTCAAGTTCCGCCAGGTCCAAATTGGCTGCACGTTCATTTTCCTGCGCCGCTTGTTGACGCAAACGGCTTAGGACTTCAAGATTGTTAGGCGTTAAATTTGGATTCACAGAAGAAACGACAATGGCAGCCGCCACATTTTCAGCCGCATCTAAAAGTGATTCCGTCTGGCTGGCTGATTCCGTCTGGCTGGCTGGTTTAGCCCTGGCAGCGTTACTCCCCAATTCATTAACTTGCTCAGCACCTTGTCCGTCCGACGATTGGCAAGCAGCAACATCGTTCCCGATTGCCGATTCGTTCGCAATCACAGGCGAAGCTTCGAACGAATCCCGTTGATCATCAGAAATGTCTGGCTGGCTTGCAACCCAACGGTTCAGGTCAGCGCTAGGCTCGGCTGGTTTTTCATGTTCTTCCATGTCGCTTGTCTCGTTGGTCCAAAGCGAATTCTTGACGATCGAGATACAGACGTTTTTCGACCGCGGTTAAGTCAATCCGAGCAGCAGGCACCCGGCCGACGTTGCCTAAGTATACGCGATCGTCGCGTGGTTCGCCCATTGAATTAAAAGCGAATCTACAAACACATCGCGATTCGTTACTCAACCGTGACGCTTTTTGCTAGATTACGCGGTTTATCTACATCGCAACCTCGAGCCACGGCTATGTGATACGACAGCAATTGCAAAGGAATCGCACTGATGATGGGCTGTAGAAAGTCCTCGACCGCTGGAACATAGATAACGTCATCAGCCACCCGAGCAATACGGGTGTCGCCTTCGGATGCGATCGCAATCACCGGGCCCTTACGCGCCTTGATCTCTTCTAGATTGGACATCACCTTTTCATAGATGAACCCGGACGGCATCACAAAGACACTTGGTGTATTTTCATCTACCAAGGCAATGGGTCCGTGCTTCATTTCTGCAGCGGGATACCCTTCGGCATGAATATAGCTGATTTCTTTTAGCTTCAAAGCGCCTTCCAAGGCGGTAGGGAAATTGTAGTGCCGGCCTAAATACAGAAAGTTTGTGCAATTGGCGTACTTCAGCGCGATTCGTTTGATGGCGGCGTTTGCCTCGAGTGCCTTCTCGACCGCATCGGGAACCGCCTTGGTCAATTCTAAAAGTCGGCGCCCTGCTTCATATCCAAGTCCTCGTAAGCGACCAAAATAGATCGCCAACAAGACTAAAGCCATGCACTGCGAAGTATAGGCCTTGGTGGATGCGACTCCAATTTCAGGACCGGCATGCAGGTAAATTCCCCCATTGACCTCTTGCGCGATCGAACTACCAACCACGTTACAAATCGCCATCGTTGGATAACCCTTGCGTTTCATTTCTCGCAAGGCCGCCAACGTGTCGGCGGTTTCACCACTTTGGGTAATTCCGATGACTAAAGTTTCATCATCCATGGGTGGATTTCGATAGCGAAGTTCACTCGCGTACTCCACTTCTACCGGAATACCCGCCAATTCTTCAAACAAATATTCACCGATTAACGCCGAGTGCCAACTGGTACCACACGCCGTAAACACGATCCTCTTGATTTTTCGCAGCTCTGTATTGCTTAAACTAAATCCGCCAAAGACAGGCGTCGCATTCTCTAAATCAATTCGACCACGCATGGTGTTTCGCAGCGATTCTGGTTGCTCGAAAATCTCTTTCAGCATGTAATGCTCGTAACCACCAAGATCCACTTCTTCATTCCGCCCGGTCAACGCTTGCACATCAGGTAAAACCGAACCACGATCACGGCAAGACACCGAAATTTGATCTTCGCGAACGACCACAATCTGATGATCCGCCAAGTAAACAATTTTCTGAGTAAATCCTACCAAAGGCGATGCGTCGCTGGCGATAAAATGTTCTTGGTTACCGACTCCAACTACGAGCGGACTTCCCAATCGTGCACCAAAAATCGCTGACGGGTAATCTTCAAACATTATGACCAATCCGTAAGTCCCACGTAGTTGATTTACAGATTCGCGAATCACATCAACTAGCATCGTTTCATCAAGATCTCGATTCCCACGCTTGCGTTTAAGATTGTCCGAAAGTAGATGCGCCACCACCTCGGTATCGGTTTCCGATTTAAATTCGTAGCCACGGTGCTTCAAAGCGTTTCGCAGTTCGTCGTAGTTTTCAATGACACCATTGTGAACAATCACTACTTCACCGTTGCCACCTTGGTGAGGGTGAGAATTTTCAAGACTGGCAACACCGTGGGTCGCCCAACGAGTATGCCCAATGCCGACCTTGCCACTGACCCCCTGCTGTTCCACTAATTCAACTAGCTCAGCAATTCTTCCAGGGTTCCTGATCACTTGAAATCCGCACTCGCCCAAGATAGCGATTCCAGCACTGTCGTAACCGCGATACTCCAGACGGCGAAGCCCCTCCAATAAGTATGGTTTGGCTTCATTCTTACCGATATAACCCACAATACCGCACATATTGATCTATCCGATTCAGTTTACAGGGCCCACAAACAGACGTTTCATTTTCGCTATTTTAGCGACTTCAAAGGTGATTTCCACCCTAGTATCATCGGACCTTGGGCAGCCCGGGTCGCCAGTAATTTTGTTGGCATCTAATGGTTCCAAAACCAATTCCACGAAGTGTCGTCACAAGCGCTAAACTCGCGGCACCCAAAAGAATTGATACAATCAAGGAACTTGCCGCACTTCATCAAGTTGATTGTGGCGTCCCGTTCGCCATTAACTCTTCATCGAAACGCACACGAAAAAGGTCGCCCCCGATGCCCGTCTACGCTGTACCTCGAGTTTCTGAATTCCCGAAATTGAAGCCTGGACATATCCAATTGATTGCAAGCGGCGATCTTAGAACATCAGCCAATCAAGTATGCTGGCCCGCTCAACAAGAGATGGAGAAGAACCTGACGGCGGCAATCCAGTCACACGGATTTAAAGTGAAACGAATGCACCGCGAGGATCCGAACAAGAAACACGGGTTCATCGATTCACAACAGATGGGAATGGAAGTTTTCCGAAAGATTGATCCTCATACGCCAATTGTTGTCGCACAAGCAGTGTGGCAATATTCTCACCATGTTTTGCATGGTCTGATCAGTCACCAAGCTCCCATTTTAACCGTTGCCAATTGGTCGGGAACCTGGCCTGGATTGGTAGGCCTGTTAAACCTAAATGGATCGCTGACCAAAGCTGAGGTGAAATACAGCAGCTTATGGAGTGAAGACTTTACGGACCAATGGTTTCAAACGCAGCTGGAAAAATGGTTGAAGGGGGGAACACTTTCACATTCGCAGCGTCATGTCACGAAACTAAGTAAGATCTCGATCCCGCCTGGCGAACAACGATTGGGCGAATCACTTGCCAGTCAATTGATGGCTCAGAAGTCCATCATGGGCGTGTTTGACGAAGGCTGTATGGGAATGTTCAATGCGATCATTCCCGATCATTTGCTTAATGCGACGGGTGTCTTCAAGGAACGCCTAAGTCAATCTGCACTGTACTACGAGACGACACAGACTTCTGACAACGAGGCCGACGGTGTTCGAACTTGGTTGGAAAATAAGGGCATGGTTTTTGAAACCGGAAAGAACCACAATCAACATTTGACCGACAAACAAATTCGCTTGCAGTGCAAGATGTATATTGCTGCGGTGCGAATCGCAGACGATTTTGGTTGCGACTGTATTGGTATTCAATATCAACAGGGCTTGAAGGATTTGCTGCCTGCCAGTGATTTGGTCGAGGGTATGCTGAACAATGAATCTCGCCCACCTGTGCTTAGCCGTGACGGTCGACGTATTCTTTACAAGGGTCAGCCGTTACCGCATTTCAACGAAGTGGATCAATGCGCTGGCTTGGATGGGCTAATGACCTTCCGAATCCACAAAGCGATGAAACAACCGGTCGAGAATACGTTGCACGACCTGCGATGGGCAGACTACGATCAAAGCCAAACCGTCGCCGATTACGTTTGGGTGTTGCTAATCAGTGGTGCTGCCCCGCCCGAACATTTTGTCGGTGGTTGGAAAGGGGCTTCCAGTCAGCGACAGCCAGCCATGTATTTTCCCAATGGGGGCGGAACCTGTAAGGGTATCAGCAAGCCTGGTGAAATCGTTTGGTCGCGAATTTTCATCGAAAACAATAAGTTGAAGATGGACCTTGGACGAGCCGCGGTGGTATCACTTCCAGAAGAAGAAACCCAACGTAGATGGAAGGCCACTACCTCGGTTTGGCCAATCATGCACGCGGTTTTCTACGGTATTAGTCGCGATCAAATGATGGCCCGACACAAAAGTAATCACATTCAAGTCGTCTACGCAAATTCCGCTGCCGATGCGGATTCTTCGATGCTAGCCAAGGCAGCCATGGCCCAAGCGTTGGGCATCGAGGTCGCAATTTGCGGTACCAAGAAGGACAAATCTGCTTGGTAATTTCAATCGTTTCACTCGGGCTATCACCACTGAAGCTGCCTTCAGAATACTGGGCTTTAGTGCACTTGCTGGCAGCCTCTTGGGTGGCAGCCTTTTGGGTGGTAAATTCCCTGCTGCCAAAGTTACTGTCACCAATTTCCTACATCGAACTTTGGCACCATGGCCAACCTGTTTTGCCCTAATCAGCTTACTCAACCTGGCCTTCACAAGATTACCCCATACAGGACGGACCTTCATGCATTTGCGAATCACACCCAGCACGATCACGGGAAAACATTCCCGCCACAAGTTTTGCGATCCACTTTCCCTTTGCTTGCTATTGTCGACGTTGGGACTTTTCCATTCCGTGGCCAACGCACAAGTTTCGGATGCTGCCAAGTCTTTCTGCCAAACGATCAATGGCATCGGGAATGAGGCAGCCGGTTTCCCAGCTGCGATCGCCGCTCTTCCAGCACTGGAAAGAATGTCAGCTTCGGATGGAATGAATGTGCTACGTGGCATGGACGACCAGAACCCCCTTGCCGCGAATTGGCTTCGCCTTAGCGCCGCGAACATTTTCGATCGCTCACCTGCTTTATCCTCGGATCTGCGGCAGCTGGCCACCGACCAATCAGCCAGTAAATTGTCTCGCGAGGCTGCGTTTAGCTTACTTCAGGAATCCGCAGCACAAGAAGCCAAGTCGATCACACCGTCCTTTATCCGGGACCCATGCCTTGCATTACGCCGGTTTGCAGTCGCCGAACAAATCGAATTGGCAAACCAACAGATCGAACAAGGCAAACAGAAGCCTGCCCAACAATTGCTAACCTCCACATTGGAAACCACTCGAGATATCGATCAAATCTCCGCGATTATCAAAACTCTGAACAGCCTGGGGCAGGAAGTGGATCAACGCCAATGGCTTGGCCTAATCATGGACTGGCAGATCGCGGGCCCCTTCGACAACTCCGGGGGCATTGGCTTTGCTAAAGCGTATGAACCCGAAAATCAATTGGCTGCACCTGACTTCTCAGCCAGCTATCCCGGGAAAGATGGCCAAGTAGACTGGAAAACCATTAAATCAGACGACCGAGACGGTTTTGTCGACATCAACAAGCTATTGGCTAAATCAAATGGCTCTTGCGTCTATCTGGCGGCTCCCTTTAACGTCGAAGACCCACAGCAAGTCGAAATTCGTGCGGGGACTTACAATGCGATCAAGGTCTGGGTCAATGGCCAACCGATTTACGATTACGAAGTTTACCATACCAATGAAGTCATCGATCAATATTCGGGAAAAGCTACCTTAGTTGCTGGCACCAATTGGATTGTCATCAAGCTTTGCCAAAATGAACAACAGGAATCTTGGGCCCAAAACTGGCGTTTTCTTGCGCGGGTCACTGACGAAACAGGCAAGCGAATCAACGTTACCAAATAGCCGATCGGTTTGACTGTTTCGACCACCGTTTGGACAACCCATCGTCTGGGTTCTCCTGTTCTGACTTAACGCCTCCAATCATCCCAAGGTCACAAAGGTCTTTCCATGCCTTCCTTCAAAAAAAACAACGGTTTCCCAATCCTGTTATCAACACTATTCGTCCCTATGTTTCATTGTGCCACGCTTTGTCGCACCACGCTTTGTCGCACCACGCTTTGTCGCACCACGCTTTGTCGCACCATGCTTTATTGCGTGACCCTTTTTTGCACCACATTTTGTTGCACTAAGCTGCACGCAAACGATGATTGGCTGCAATTCCGAGGACCAGAACAGCATTCCCAAATCGACATTCAACTTCCAGCTAGAATCGATCCAACTGAAACGGTAAAGTGGGTGTTGGATCTTCCAGGAAAAGGCGTCAGTGGGCCAATCGTGGTTGGTGACCGAGTCTTTGTGTCTTGTTCCAGCACTCCGGCTCAGAACCAATTGCATGTCGTTTGTGCTGACGCCAAATCGGGCAAACAAATTTGGCATCGCCAGTTCTGGGCCCTGGGACGATGCAGCAGCGATCCGACCAGCGCCAACGCCGCACCAACGCCGGCCAGTGACGGGACGCATGTGATCGCCTTTTATTCATCGAATGATCTGGTATGTTTTGACCTTGAAGGCAATCTAAAATGGCTTCGAGCCTTGACCGATGATTACCCGAAAGCCGCCAATGACGTGGGCATGGCTTCGTCGCCAATCATTTATAACGGTGTCATCTATGTTCAAGTGGAAAATCAAGGCGATTCCTTTATTGCTGCTGTCGATATTAAGACAGGCGCCAACCTTTGGAAGGTGGCCCGTCCAAGAAAAGCAAGTTGGTCCAGCCCAATCATCATTCCTGCCGATGGTAAACGACCGCAAATGTTAATTGCACTCTCAGGCGATCGATTATCTGCGCTGAACACAACAGACGGTTCAGCCTACTGGGATATCGAGGGAGCTACGTATCCAATTCCATCACCGGTTTTCGACGCACAGTCTAATACGCTGCTTGCTTCGATCAACGGCCTTTCCGCCTTTCACATCGTTGATTCATTGCAACCTTCGGCGGTTTGGAGCGATCAACGGTTGAGCCCATCGAATGTTAGTTGCGTGATCAAGGCGGATCAGTTGTACACGCTGAATCGTTCGGGTGTGGCCATTTGTGCCAAAATTCGCACGGGTGAAGAGGTTTGGAAGTCGCGGGTTGGCGGGGGGCATTACGCGACACCTGTGCTGGCGAAAAATTTAATCTATTATTTCTCGCAAGACGGAATCGGTCGCATTCTAAAGACCGATGGTGTTGAACCTGAAGTTATCTCGGAATATAAATTTCAGGAAGCGATCTTAGGCACACCCGCCGCTTCGAAGGACGCAATTTTTGTTCGGCGAGAAAAACACTTGATGCGAATCTCCGACTAGTCTTTCGCTCACAAGTCAATGATCTCCATTAGCTAAAAAGAATGCCCCGGAACGTATCAACCGTCCGGGGCATTCTCTTTTTCGGTCCACAAGTCAAACTTACCCGTCACGTCCCGCCAACGAAACCTGCTGTCCAACTTCTCTGTCTTGTTGATGAAGCATTCCCCATGGAGTCTCCCCCCATAAAGTCATTCACATTGGTGTCCGAAGGGTAGCTTTGGGACAATAGCGATTTTGCTTGCTGCTATTTTTTAAAGCCACGAGCCTTCGCTTGGTCCAACGCAGCGGAATTCAACGCTTTACCCAGCGATTCTGCTTCGCCAGGCACTGCATTTTTCCCGGCGTAATCTGCCAAGAAATCTTCCCGCTGACGACTCAGTTTACTAATTTCTTTTTGAATCTCTAGTCGCTTGGCTTTTTGTTCATCGACATGGGTCTTCAATTCTTCGATCGACAACTTCTGCAACGGTTCTGGCAGAGTACTGCGATCCACTTTGTTGTAGTCGAAATCCTTCTCCGCAATCGCGTCCACTAAATCCCAGTGCGAATTGCGATACAAGTTCAAGTTAGCTTTAGACGCAATACGGCTTGAAAAACTTCCCGCAGACTGTTCTTGCTGACTGGCATCTTGCTTCAATTGTCGTTGCAAACCTTCGACCCCTTCCTTGCCAAAGCGGATGTAAGTTTTATTCAACTTCAAATTCAACTTGATCAATATTTCATCTTGCGGACATGGAATGGTAGCAACTCGCTTGTCGGAATCGATAACCATATATCGCCCGCCGCCCACTTCAGCGCCGTGCCTCCACTTGCCACTAACACCAGCGCTGTCGTTTCCACAGTGAATGGTGTTGACCACAATTCCATCCGCTCGGCTGGACGCGCAACTGATGGTATAGTCTGTTTGTCCTTGGTTGAACGGTTCATTGCCCGCAATAAAGATTGCTTTGTAATGAGCTTGCCCCTTACCCCAATTCAGAACCTTAGAAGCCTTAGCAATCACCGAACCACAATACTCGCTTCCACCATTGGTCTTCAAAGCAAACAAGGCTTCGGATAGTTTGTCTAAATCCGTCGTCAACGGAACAACCTGGCGCAAGTAGTCTTCAGTGACTGGCAAACCATCATTGCCATATTCAAACAATGCGACTTCAACGCGTGGTACCTTTCCATCCTTCTTGGTTTCAACCAAATTGTTTACGATGGACCAAAGTTGAGATTTCGCTTGTTCGATCAAACCGTCCATCGAATTAGACGTATCCAGAAGAATCGCGATTTGAATCAAAGGACGATCTTCTTCCTGGTTAGTCACATCTGTCAGACCTTCGGGTTTGGTTTCTGCGGCAGCATTTTTTGCGACTTCACCCGTCTGTGCCTCTTTGTCTTGGTTTCCCAGTAAAGAATTCGCACGCGACATCACCTCTGAATTGCCGTCAACCGTGGTCGTCGCAAAACTGCAAGCAGACCACAGGGACGCGACCGCCAGTGTCAAGAAAGTATGTGTCCAGAAAGTACGTGTCCAGAAAGTACGTGTCCAGAAAGTACGTGTCCAGAAAGTACGTGTCGAAGAAGTACGTGTCATGTTTTCACCTTATTAGATCAAGGATAGATTCGTGAAAGGGTCCGACTTGGAAATATCATTTCCGTCTCGCTTGATGGTAGACGATGCTTGCGCGCTTTTTGTTCCCAAAATCTTTGGCCACTTCCTAAATCCTTAGTTTCCTTAGCTTTCTTCATCCAAGGCCAGCAAAACAGGCCGGCCGCCTACAACCATGAAACCGGTTTCAATATACTGACTCACTTGCTCGGCGTGGCGGTATTTCCACTATTGGTCGCCCAGTCGGTCGCCTTAATCCTCTATCGAACGATCCGCCATTGCGACGCCTGAAATGCAGTGCATGCAGTGCATGCAGCGACCCGCACAGGCGTCACCAAAGCAATTGATCAGAACTTCGTACAACATTCAATCAAACACTGCGCATAAAAAAAGGACGAAGCCTGGGGTCCTTGGCTTCGTCCTGAAAATTCGATCATCCAACCTTATTACTGCCACCTACAGCAAGTTGGCGATAACATCAAACCCGTGGTCGTTTCTGACCCTTAGCGTCCCATCGCTCGCTTGATCGCGGCACCCATGTCAGCGGGTGACTCGGCGATTTCAATGTTCGCTTCACGAAGGGCAGCAATCTTATCTTCTGCTGTACCTTTGCCGCCACTGATGATCGCTCCAGCATGTCCCATCCGCTTGCCCGGTGGGGCGGTGCGACCCGCGATGAACGCTGCCACTGGCTTGGTGACGTTGGCTTTGACGAAAGCGGCAGCTTCCTCTTCAGCGGTACCACCAATTTCGCCCATCATCAGGATGCCTTCGGTCTCTGGATCATCTTGGAACCATCCCAAAACGTCAACGAACGAAGTTCCGACGATTGGATCCCCACCCAGTCCGACACAGGTCGTCTGTCCAAGCCCCAGTTGGGTCGTCTGCCAAACGGCTTCGTAAGTCAACGTTCCAGATCGAGAAACAATGCCCACTTTTCCACGCTTGTGAATGTAACCTGGCATAATGCCAATCTTGCATTCGCCAGGCGTAATCACACCCGGGCAGTTAGGACCCACCAAAATCGAATCACTGGCACGAATTCGTTCATAGACCGGAACCATGTCCAGAACCGGAACTCCTTCGGTGATGGCGATAATCATTTTGATCTTAGCATCCAAGGCTTCCATGATCGCATCAGCGGTAAATGGAGGCGGAACGAAAATCATCGTTGCATCGGCGCCAGTTTGGGCGACCGCTTCTTCAACCGTATCAAAGATCGGAATACCTTCAAAGTCTTGCCCACCTTTGCCAGGTGTAACACCACCGACCATCTGAGTCCCATACTCTTTGCAACCTTTGGTATGGAACGACCCACTCTTGCCAGTGATGCCCTGGCAAATCACCTTCGTATTTTTATCAATCAAAATACTCATGAACTATTATCCTTATCTTTGGATCGCAAAATTCTTACGATGCAATCACAAGCAGTATTATTTAATGTTAAGGGAACGTTCGAAGCGTTTGCACAAAGTCCAAATCAGCCATCGTTTGATCTCGACGGTTGACCGGAACAAGTCTTAGCATAACACTTCGCAAAAGGCCGAAACCTCGCGTTTACATGATCTCAACCGTACTGTTTCAGGCCGTCCAATGTTACGCAGCCGAAGCTGCAGCCACGACCTTTTTAGCCGCATCGGTCAAGCCGTCAGCAGTGACAATATCGACGCCGCTTTCTCGCAGAATCTTCTTGCCTTCTTCAACTTCCGTTCCCTCAAGACGTACAACCAATGGAACATTGAATCCGACGGTTTGATACGCTTCCACCAACGCCTTGGCAATCGTGGTGCACTGCATAATGCCACCAAAGATGTTGACCAAAACCGCCTTCACCTTTGAATCTGAAAGAATGATTCGGAACGCTTCGGTAACCTGAGCCGCGTTGGCACCACCACCGACGTCAAGGAAGTTTGCTGGTTCGCCGCCGTGATACTTGATAATGTCCATCGTACTCATCGCTAAACCAGCACCATTAACCAAGCAGGCAATGTTTCCATCTAGTTTAACGTAGCTTAAGCCAGCGTTGCCGGCCCGGACTTCGGATTCCTCTTCTTCACTTAAGTCACGAAATTCTGCAATGTCCGGATGTCGGTACATCGCGTTTTCGTCAAAAGTAACTTTCGCATCCAAAGCCACCAAATCACCGTCTTTGGTCACAACTAGAGGATTAATTTCAACGATCGCACAGTCAGCAGATACAAACAGACGGCACATTGCGGTCATGAATTTATGGGCACTCTTGGCTGCCGAGCCTGCCAAACCAAGCTTCTTGCAAAGTTTTCGTACTTGGAAAGCCTGCAAACCCAAAGCCGGATCAAAATGTTCTTTGTAAATCAAGTCGGGCGTCTCTTCGGCCACTTTCTCAATTTCCATACCGCCTTCGGTGCTGACCATCAAAACCGGCATCGACGCCGCTCGGTCTAGCACGATTCCTAGATACAATTCACGCTCGATATTGCAACCGGATTCAATCAGAACTTGGCTGACGGTTTTTCCTTCGTCGCCGGTTTGAATCGTTACCAGTGTGTTGCCCAACATGTTCTTGGCAGCTTCGGCAGCTTCGGCCGCACTTTTCACCAACTGGACGCCGTGCTGGCTGGGGATTTCCTTAAACGTTCCCTTGCCGCGGCCGCCCGCATGGATTTGAGCCTTCACCACAGCAATCCCGGAACCCAACTTGTTATACGCGGCGGACGCCTCTTCTGGGGTGCGAGCGACCTGGGATTCCAAAACAGCAATTCCCGCTTTTCGGAACAATTGCTTGGCTTGAAACTCATGAATTTTCATTAAACTTTCCTTGTAGGACCCTGAATGCTCAAACTAGTTCGACCCGAGAATCTTCCGAAACGTTTTTTTGCCAATTTTTGCCGGCAAATCACGCCTTGTCGCTTGTCTTTTAAGGTCGCCGCTCGAAATACAGCGGTAAACACTTGCGAATTATAGAAGTCGGGCCGAACCATGGTCAACCACGATGAAAAGAAAGTCGAAAGTCGCCAATTCCAACCCAACACTCAATTTTTACCTAGCAATTGGCCAGAACCAAGGACAGAAGTTCTCTCGGACTAGGTGCCAACGGCGAGCCAAGTGAATTCCTGCAGATAGATTGATTTACTTGCTGACGCTGCGTGCTAGTATCGAGAAGGTCATTCGTGACTGAGCCTAAGAAACCAAACGCCTGACCCAAGGTTTGAAGTGCTAACGCAGACATCGATCGGTTTGCGGTCGGTTAAATCGCCCAGGTTTCGACACATATTGGCCGAATAAGCAAGTAACACAATCCAACACCTTGCTTTTACGGCGGAATTGTCTACCGGGCGGCTCACCTGACCCTAATTTGCAAAGTCGCCCAAACTTCGGACAGGTCAGGCGAACTACGGAATCAATAGCCGACACGAAATTGAATTCTGCTTTCTATTTTTGTTCAATCCAGGCCAAGGGTACAGTCAAATCCGCTTTGCCATCCACTTGAACCGCTCTTGCCGATGCCACCAAGCGTTTGGCTGAATTGTCTGACGGCAACTGATAAGACCACAGTCGATAAGTGGCTTCGTTGGGTGTTTCCAAAGTCGCCAAGACGTAGCGATAGCTGGTTGTCCAACCGACACCATCAAAATATTGGTTCGTGTCTCGATCTCGAATCACGACCCGTACTTCCCGTATTCCGACAAGTCCCTTTGCCCACCCACCCAGCGCAAGGTCAAACTTTCGATTGACAACCGCGTTTGCCGTTGCTGGCAAAGTGATCGATGTCATGGGCGCCTCGTTTTCCAGATACAACCATCGATGAAAAACATTGGTTTGGTAACCACCCTTGGCTGAATAAACACGAGCAGTCACATTGACGCGATATTCGCCCTGATCGTTTGGAAAAAAATCGTACTCCCAACGGGTCAACGATTTTCCAATCGCTTCCAACTGGGTAGACAACTGCCTGAACCCTGAAACCCAATTCGTGCCATCGAAATACTCTAGCTCTTGCCCATCCAATCTACGACTGACCACCAAGCGAACATCATTCACACCGTCGCTTGATTCAGCGTACCCAGTAAAGTTCATCCTTCGGAAGACGCGTTCGCCATTGATTCCTGGCACAGCAATTGAACCGCCGTAAGGTTGATCCGACGCGCGAAACTGGCCTAAGAGCAATTCAAATAAATTTTTGTCACCGTTAGAAAGTTGCGATTGCCGATTATAAAGTTCAAACGGATCCTGGCCCAACTCATAATACTCACTAAAACCATCAGCCCAACGAGTAAACCTTTGGTCGTGCATTCGTACCGACGCGTAGACACCTTCGACTTTTTGCCATGCGTGCCCAATCTTCTGATAATGTTCAGTCAACACTCCGCTGGGTCGCCAAGACGGTTCATCGATCTGTACATCTTCCGCCAGCAATGACGCAAACGACTGACCATCGGTCGGCATGATCGGCGAACCGGTCATCTCTAAAATTGTTGAAGCAACATCCACGTGCGACAGCAAATGCCCTCGTGATTGATTAGCACCCACACCCACACCTGGCCCCCAAACCACCATGGGCACCTGAGTGCATCGGTCGTAAGGCAATTGTTTGCCAAAATGTCGTTGTTGGCCCAACATGTAGCCATTGTCTGAAGTGAAGATGATCAAGGTCTGTTGATCGATTTCATTCTGAACCAAATGTTGCCACAGCACGCCCAGCATATCGTCAAACGATTTCATCGCTAGTAAACGCTCGCGATAATCTTGGTCACCTTCGATTACCCTTTGATCGCTAAGCCGCCCCAAGCGATTGATCGCTTGCGGTTTGGCCGAAACGTCAGCCAAGTCAAAATCTACCTGATGCGGTTGCCTGATCTGAGTCCACCAGTTAGCGTACCTTCGATCAACCATATCACCGCTGGATGGGCGGTGCGGGGCGAAGGGCGCTAAATAGAGAAAGAAAGGCTGTTGGGGTTGGTTCGTTCGATGTTGATCAATCAAGACCATCGAATCAATCGCTTCGATATTGGTTCGATACCTGGTCTGTAAGTGAGTACGATACTGGGCAGGATAGTCATTTAAATTAAGCTCACCCGTGTTCTGTATGACCTCTTGGTATTGTTGACCACGACGACTCAGATAACGATTGGTCTTAAAGTAGAAGGCCCCCAGTGACGCATAGAAATCGTCCCATCCGCTGGGGCGAAGCGAAGTCCACAACTCACCGGACTCGGGTGCAAAACCACCGTGAAGATACTTCCCAACCATCATGGTGTGGTATCCAGACTGTTTCATCCAAACCGAAATATCATTTTCACTCCAGTTGGGTTTGCTGGTCGCGTATTGGACTTCGGAATGCCTTGCGACATACTTTCGAAATCCACCTTCATAACCATTACTTACGGGGTCAGAGGGTTCATGTACCTTCACGCCATGGTTAAACAAATAACGACCAGTCAAAAGACTAGCGCGCGAAGGACCGCAAAGTGGACAGGTCACGTGACAATTCGAAAATGTGATTCCCTCCCGAGCCAGTCGCTCAAGATTGGGGAAGACTCCGCTGGCCTGACCACGCTGCCATAAGTCGTAATCCAAATCGTCGACGTTGATCAAGATTACGTTTGGCTTGGTACCATCCTGCGCTGCACATGCCTGCAAGCCACAGAAAACTCCACTTAAATGGATGCCGCAGAAGACCAAAAGCACGGTCGCCAGAAATCGTAACACGCTAAGTTTAGAAGGTAGTAATGACAACGGCATAAGGTGCCTTGAAGTGAGGAACGTTAAATGAGTCACCATCACGTTCAGGTTAATTACGCTCAGGACAGCGAGTTCAGGACAGCGAGTTCAGGACAGTGAGTTCAGGCCAGTGAGTTCAGGCCAGTGAGTTCAGGCCAGTGCTTGGACATACGTAGATCGAACATCAACTAGCCTTCCAAACCACTATATCTTGAGCCTGTCATTCTAATTACCAACACTTCCCGCCCAACCCAAATACAGCTGAACTTTCTATCTTTGTTCAACACCTGCCGTCAAAACTACGGCAACCCCTGCCTAGAGCCTTCTGGCCCCCAAATGGACTTGTTTCGTGCGTTCCGAGTTTCGCAATACCCTAAATTCGAACTCGTCCCGATGCCAGATTTCACCAATTGGCGGTTGATTCGCAAATTCAGCCCGAAATGATATTCGAAACTTACGACTCAACACTGCCTGGCGGAATCGACTTTATATGTCCATGACCTTCTGATTCGGGAACGGGTTTCCCCATCCGGCACCGTTTTGCAACCTGTCGCCTTTGCCAAAGCACCGACGGCAAAGCAATCCCCAAGGATCAACCCGGGTCGTAAACCCATGCGGGCCTAGCAGCCGCTCGCCGAAATCTCCCGCCTGCTTCTTAAACACAAAAAAAGGGCCCAAGCATTTTTACTTGGAACCCTTTCGAAAAATCGAACCAATTTACCATCAAATCCTATTCTTCTGCGTCATCGGCATCTTCTTCACCGGCACCGGGTACTGCCAATTCTTCACCAAAGTCACCGGCTTCCAAGATTTTGTTCCGGATCTCTTCACAAACATCAGGATTCTGAACCAAGAATAAGCGAGACTTCTCTTTACCTTGTCCCATCATCTCGCCGTTGTACTTGAACCAAGCACCTGCCTTTTCCAAGATCTTATGAGCAATGCCTAGATCCAGAATATCTCCTTCATAACTGATGCCGTTACTGTGCATCATGTCAAATTCAGCAATGCGAAACGGTGGTGCCACTTTGTTCTTGACAATCTTGCAGCGAACGCGTTGCCCAACCACTTCTTCACCCTCTTTTAGGGCACCAATTCGGCGAACATCAACGCGGCAAGACGCATAAAACTTCAACGCTCGACCGCCTGGCGTCGTCTCTGGACTGCCGAAGCTAACACCAATTTTTTCGCGAATTTGATTGATGAACACGACACAGGTTTTGCTTCGACTGATCGAACCGGTTAACTTCCTCAGTGCCTGACTCATTAACCGAGCTTGTAAACCCACATGCGAATCGCCAATTTCACCTTCAAGTTCCCTTCTGGGAACCAAAGCCGCAACCGAGTCGATAACCACGATGTCCACCGCATTGCTTTTGACCAACATTTCGCAAATCTGCATCGCTTCTTCACCACTGCTGGGCTGGCTAACCAACAATGTGTCCAATTGAACCCCCAGCTTCTTGGCCCAACGCGGGTCAAAAGCATGTTCGGCATCAATGAAAGCCGCGATGCCTCCCGTCTTTTGAGCACTGCCGATCACGTGCAAGGCCAAGGTCGTTTTACCACTGGATTCCGGCCCGAAAACTTCGATCACTCGACCCACCGGAAAACCCTTGCCGCCCAAGGCCATATCCAGCGACAGACTGCCCGTGGAAATCGCGCGAATATCATGATTGCTACTTTCGTTTAGCGACATGATCGAACCGTCGCCAAACGTTTTCTCAATCTGCTGAACCGCATTCTTTAAATTTACATTCGCGTCCAAAATCTTTTGGAAAGGGGATTCAACGGCCACTTTGGTTTTCGCTACGCTCTTTGATTTCTTTGCCATTTTGGGAACCGCTTTTACTGGTGTGGATAGAGTTTTCTTTGAAGCTGAATCAGTTACTGCCGTTGCCATACTATTTCTCCTTTTGCATTTTCCCAGTGCATCTATTACGTGCATTTATTAATTACAGTTCCCCTGTGCATGTAGAATGCAAAGTCAGTGGAACGTTACCAACCTATCGACGTCCTGGCAAAGACGAAGTGACCCATATCCGACGGGAAACCTTGTTGCTTGCAAAGGGCCTTGGAAGGTCGCGAAAGTTCAACCCCAAAATCCGTGCCGACATTCATGTCAAGACCGACAATTCTGTCCAAACGGTAAATCGAGCCTGGGAAAATAGTCAAATCGAAAATGCTCAAATCTAAGAGTGATTTGAAATTTCGTCAAAATGGGCCATTCAGTATTCTCTCAGGGTAAGGTCTGACAAGGCAAAATTCAAGTAACCTTCCACCCAAGGTGCCTTACTTACAAGGAAAACACAGAAAGACCATTTTTGACATCCTTCGATGGACTCAGTTCGCCAGGCTTGTACACCAATATTCGGAGATCCCCAGGACACAGCAGGTCCACGCCAGCGGTGTTTTTCTAAATTTTCTCAAGCTATCCGACATTAGTCGGGCGAACCGACTCTAATCAATCAGCGTGTTGCCCAAACGGCGAGTTCACCAAACCAATCAACAAAACAGCTCCCAAACCCCAGAACATCCAAAAATTCAAACATTGTGAAGATTCAAACATTGTGAAGATTGCCGTGCTAACCACAACCAGCAACCATCGATTCAGCGTGCGCCACGTTTACAATTGCCTGCCCCAGCCCGGCATGTCCGCGGCTCAGGCGCTATGCAAAGTCGCCCGGAAACCGGTTTGCGTTGTCGGCAGTTCTTAATCCGTACGTGCAACCTTTTTCGGCTGACCATGCTACCATTCCAAAGCCACCACTGATCGCATGCTTCCAACCGCCTGCCACCGTTTATCGATTCAAGCTTGTTGCACTTCCAATCATTTTGAACCAGAAAATCGAACATGAAACTGCTAAATCTCAGCCGAATTATCGCTCTAACGATGATCGTGTTTCTAATTTCATGTCTTGCCTGTTCACTACCAATCTGGGCTCAATTGCCGAACACCTCCAACCGAAACTTGGCGGTGGATTGTGTCCGCACCTCCGACAGTTCCTTTTACGGCTTGGTATTACAACAAAACCCAAAGGAGGTCGTAATTGCTGTGGATCGCCAGTGGCTAGCCACTACGTACCCGAATGCCTTGGGCAAATTTCAGAAGGAAGAACGCGACCAATTGGACGCTTTGACCCAACTGTACCATGGGCGCATTGATACATGGATGAACCAGAGAAAAGACAAGCAACTATTGATCGAAGCATTGCAGCTAGAACGTCAGCGAATCGCGAATGACAATGCGCCCCAAGCGGTTGAGAAGAAGCTATTTATCTTGCTAACATTCGACAAGAAGATCGTCAAACATGTTTATTTGAATCTGCCGGAACGAAAGAAGGTTGCTGCTGTTGCCTGGCACCTGGAACTGCCAAACGTCACGATTCGGAAATTTAGCGATCTATCGGCCGCGGTTAAGGAATCCAAGTCAACTTTCGAAGAAGCCGAGGCCAATCTGCTATCGCAATTGCCAGCCAGTGGGTTAGATGAAAATCAATGGAACCTACGAAAAGCAATGATGGAGTATCGGATCCTTGGTGAATTGGAATTCCAAGGCCACGACGAAATCTTGTTTCAAACGTCCAAAGCGGCAGATCTTGGTGCAATCTTGACTCAGTTGATGAAACAATCGACTGGCGGTTCACTGCAAGAGATTGGCCGCGAACTGGGACTTCCCGAATTTCAAGCACCCAAACCACAGGGCGACCAGAACTGGCAAGCGAAGCTGACCAAACAAGCGGACGCCGAAGGTTACCGTTCGATCGTTGTCAAACGTACCATTTCCAATCGCAATCAAGACCTAGTAACGGTTCAATCGTTGCTAATGGTGAAGAATCTGCAGAACCAATGGCAGATAATCAAGTCTTTTGAATCTTCGGCAAACGGCTTGAAACAATCCACCGAAGATCTCCAGTTGATTCAGGCCGATCCTCAGGTTCAATCCGTGTTGGACACGTTCAAAACGCTTGGACTGGGCAATGACTCGGCGCTACTTGAGGTCGCAATTCGAAAAGGTGCTGCGACCAAGCAAGCAACGGACGAAGTGAACAGAAAAATGAACCGGATCATTGCCCAAAATACTTTCTACCTGGACGCACCTTTCAATCTCGATTAAATGATCACTCGATGGAACGATCAATTGTAATATTAACGAAACAAAAAATGACACAAACGGTCAGGTTCTTGGGCCGCATCGACTGGCGTGGGGTGAATGCCGATCGCTTTATTCAACACCCACAATTCAACACCCACAATTCAACGCCCACAATTCATCGCCCACAATTCATCGCCCACAATTCATCGCCCACAATTCATCGCCCACAATGTGTCCATCTCAAGATATCGGTTCATCCATCGGATTCTTCCGGAAACTTCACTTAGCCCTGTCGGCCAGCCTTTTTTGAGTTAGCTTGCTTTGCCAGCGACTGAACTCTATGTTAATGGTACGGCTTGAACATCCACCGACGGCGGAAAGGACGGCCAACTTAAGGCGTTTGGGCCAAATCGTTTCTGACTCGCCCAGTTGCCCGAAATACACAATGCGTTGCCCGGCTTGGGCTGTCCCCGTTCAAGAGTTGATTGTCCCCGTTCAAGAATAAAAAAACTAATCCAAAGCCGCGTTCAAACGCTTTGGGGTTTCCAGTTTCCCGAAGGAGTGACCAATGTCTGTTGCGACCAATAGTTCCATTCCACAACCATTGCAATCATTTTTAAGCTCGCCCAAAAGACTGCTGATTGATGGACAATGGGTTGAATCCAAGAGTGGAAAGACCTTCGATGTTTACGATCCCGCGACGGATCAGGTGATCGCTCAGGTGGCCGAGGGCGACGCGGCGGATGTCGATCTTGCGGTCGCCGCAGCACGCAAAGCTTTCGATACCGGCCCTTGGTCGAAAATGACGGCGTCCCAACGAGGCCAATTGATTTGGAAGATCGGCGATCTAATTGAACAAAACGCCGACCAATTGGCTCAATTGGAAACCCTTGACAACGGCAAGCCTTTTGCCGTTGCCAAAGCAGCGGACGTAGCACTGGCCGCGGACATGTTTCGTTACATGGCGGGTTGGGCGACGAAGATTGAAGGCAATACGATTTCGCTGAACGTACCGTACGCGCCCAATAGTGAATTCCAAGCTTTCACCTTGAAAGAACCCATTGGAGTAGTCGGCCAAATTATTCCATGGAATTTTCCACTCTTGATGGCAGCTTGGAAATTGGGACCGGCGCTGGCAACGGGATGCACCGTAGTCCTAAAGCCAGCCGAGCAAACTCCTCTGTCTGCGATTCGCTTGGGTGAATTGATTCAGGAAGCGGGCATTCCCGACGGAGTGGTCAATATCATTACAGGGTTTGGGGAAACTGCGGGCGCTGCGATCGCGGGTCATGATCACGTCGACAAAGTCGCCTTCACCGGTTCAACCGAGGTCGGAAAATTGATTCTCAAAGCGGCCGCCGGAAACTTGAAAAAAGTAACTCTGGAATTGGGTGGAAAAAGTCCAAACATTGTCTACGATGATGCTGATCTTAATACCGCAATCGCTGGTGCGGCTGACGCGATTTTCTTTAATCAAGGGCAAGTCTGCAGTGCTGGTTCGCGGTTGTTTGTGCAAAAAGGAATCTATGACGAAGTGGTCGCAGGTGTTAGTGAAATCGCCAACAACATGAAAGTTGGCAACGGCTTTGATGCAAGCACACAAATGGGACCGCTGGTTTCCAGAGAGCAGTTTGAGCGGGTCAGTGGTTACCTGAAAGCGGGAATTGCAGACGGTGCGATGGCAACCGCAGGCGGAGCGACACTGGATCGGCCAGGGTATTTTGTTCAGCCAACGGTGTTAAAGAACGCGACTTGCGACATGTCGATTGTTCGCGAGGAGATCTTTGGCCCCGTGGTGGCAGCGATGCCGTTTACCGATGACGCGGAATTGATTGGGCAAGCCAATAATTCCGCCTACGGTCTGGCTGCTGGCATTTGGACACGAGACATTTCGAAAGCACATCGTTTGGCAAAATCGGTGATGGCTGGCACAGTTTGGATCAATTGCTACAGCATCTTTGACGCCGCGTTACCGTTTGGCGGCTACAAACAGTCGGGATGGGGCCGCGAAATGGGCCACGCCGCCCTGGAAAATTATCTGCAGACCAAATCGGTCTGTATCAGTTTGTAGGACTTCTACGGCGCCTTAGCCCGATTATTTTGGGTTGCTTTTGGTGTTCTCCTTGGGAAAGTTGAATCAATAATCGCTGCCTAAAGCCTGGCTCGCCGAGAGCCCTGCATTTAGGCAGCGTTTTCTTTTGAGCAGCACATGCTTCCCACAATCGACTAGCGGGGAAGATATTGATGCACGGACGTTGCCGGATTGACTCAAATTTGCTTAAATCTGGTACCTTAGGTAGCGGTTCGACCCTTGGGATGCGGGCGAACTGCTGGAATGCCGGCTAATTGGGTTCAGGCTAATGGGGTTCGGGCGTATTGTTCGGCAAGGACACTGTTTTATGGCAAGGCGCTGAACCATTGGCCTTGATAGGACTTAGTGGTAGGACGCCAATGGCTATCGAGCAAGGTAGGTTGCCGGCCTGAAAAATTTCACTGACAAATCAACATAAATCCCTTCTGGAGTCATCATTGAGTCAACGTTATGTGCCAGCCCAGATCGTTAGTAGCGACGAACCTGAATTTGGTGCCTACCGACCCACAGGCATACAGGGATGGCTGTTATCCATCGTCAAGATTCCACCGCTGAATCGTGGAAAATTTCGCCGGCCTTCAGCAAACCTGATTCGTAGCATGTCGCCCAATGGGATCGTCGATACCAAGATGCGCAACGCATCGTTTCGGTTACGCACGGGAACGAACTTAATCGAAGATGCGATATTGGTTTGCCCAAAGTACAACGCGAAAGAAATTGACTTTTTGATTGCCGGCACGCCTAGCGACGGCGTCTTTATCGATCTGGGCGCGAACATCGGACTGTACACATTGGCGATTGCCAAGAACATCGGCCCTGAAGGTCGGGTATTGGCGGTCGACGCCAATGCCGACATCATTGCCGCATTGGAATTCAACATCGCCGCATCCCAGTGCAACAACATTATTGTCGCCAATGTGGCGGTCGGTGAATCCGATGGATTAGCTAGACTGGAAATTCGCAAAGACGATCTGGCGATCGTTGAAGTTGCCGAAGATCCAACGGGAAACATACAGATCCGCCCTTTGGCTGATGTGGTTCGTGACGCCGGATTGACTCGAGTCGACACATTGAAGGCAGATATTGAAGGCTATGAAGACCGAGCGTTGATCCCGTACCTACTTGAGGTGCCGGACGCATTACGTCCGAATCGAATGGTGATCGAACACTTATCTCGATCTGAATGGAAAACCGACTGCTTCCCCGTTTTCGAAAGTTTAGGCTATCGGATTGTCGGCAAAGCTCGCAGTAATACCCTTTTCCAACGAAATTAAGTCTCGGTAAGAATAGTGATTTTTCGAAATGCCTATTCTCAGGAATCTAGGCAGTATTGAAGAACCCATGCCATCACCCTGAAATTGCTTCGTTCAATTTTTACCCCGCATTGATCCCGCACTTGCCGCCGCCTTGATTGAAGCGTTTGGTCGCCGCCTTGATTGAAACGTTTGGTCGCCCCTATTTGCCCATTCTGAATCGACTTCAAAGTGAATTCAATCCTAAAATTTTGGCAAGCTTCCAAGGCGCAGTCAGCCTCGCAACCATCGCTATCCAGAGCGATGGCTGGGATTTGGGACGCCTGGATAGTTCGAGTCGCTGGGCCAATACATGTTCAACGATTGGTTGTGCTCCAATTTTCAGGGTTCGTTTCAAACCGCTGAAACTGGCGATTTTTGGGAAAGAACTGCTATCCCAAGGCAACTTTGACATTGCGACTTGGGAAAACCCCAAATCGCGGTAAATCCTGGCTTGCCAACCACAGTTCGGATAGCCATCCAACTGCCATGTCACAGTGGAATCGTCGACCGCTGGGTGTTAACGTCTTTCCACCTGCCCTAGTCTCCTATTTGTTTGGTAGACTACCACACGATGTCCTAGCGAATCCCAACTCCATTACCGCTTCGTTCCGCTCGTGTTTCTCGTACCAGTTGTTTAGTTAATCAGTGCGATGTTGCTTGACCCATCCGAGTCGGATCATCAGCGTTGCTGTATGGATTAGGACGCTGGTTGATGAAGACGCGAGTTTTGATTAGTACGTGGGGTGATAGAAGCCTTGCGTTAGTTGGGGCCGGCGTTAGTTGGGGCCGGCGTTAGTTAGCGACCCTTGTTTTCCAATTCCTTTAATCTCGTAAGCGAGTACTTATGCGTTTCGTTCGACTAAAAATGTTCAAGTTCGGATTGTTTGTCGCCGCTGTCATATCGGCAAGTGGCTCAGTGCTGGCTCAGTATGGAGAAGTCCTTGCTCCGCCAGAGGAACTGAAAACTGGCTTTGACAGCATTACAACCGAGCAGGCCGAACAATGGCTGAATCTGTTGGCAGGTCCCAAATTTGCTGGCCGAGGCACAGGCCAAGTCGGGTTCAATAAGGCGGCTCACTGGGTCGCGGGCAAAGTAGCCGAATTCGGACTCGAACCCAAAGGCGACAACGAAACCTATTTCCAGTTTATGCCAATCATTCGTCGCTTACCCGACATTGCTGAATGCAAAATTGTTGGCCCAGACGGATTCGAAATTTCGGGCACCGACAATCTTGGATTTGAAAGATACACTGATAAGGGTGAAGTCGGCGGCGCGGCCGTATTTGCCAGCTTCAAAGGCGATGCACCTTCGCTACCCGAAGGAATCGAATTGCGGGACAAGATCGTCATTTATTGGGCGGACCAGGACGCCGTCGCTCTGGTACCTCGGCTTCTGGCCAGCCAACGTCCTGCTGCGGTTTTACGAGTCATTGAAACGCCTCCAGAATCGGTTCCCCAGACACTATTTGCTGGGCGTCGCAGTCGTTCAACCAGTGTTTCGGGAACGATTTCCTCTTCCGCTGCTGCAAGTTTGGCAAAGAAATTGGGCGTCAAAGATGACTGGAACGCTGAACCTTCGGTCGCCGAAACCGAGACACAGATTTCTCTGCGTTTGCGTTTGTTAGAAGAGAACGCCGGAGCACCCAACGTGGTCGCTTACCTAGAGGGTTCAGACCCAGAATTGAAAAAAGAATTCGTAGTCATTGGTTCGCATCTAGATCACTTGGGAACCAACAATGGATTGATGTTTCCAGGCGCTGATGACAACGGATCAGGGTCAACCGCTGTTCTAAGTATCGCCCGCGCTATGGCAGAAAACCCAGTCAAACCTAAACGCAGCGTCCTGTTCATTTGGTTCACCGCTGAGGAAGTTGGCCTATTAGGTTCACGCTACTACACAGAAAATCCTACACTTCCATTGAAGGACATGACCTGCATGTTCAACATTGATATGGTTGGACGAAATGAAGATCAAGGTGCAGGCGATGCGGACGCCGACAATGAAGGTCACATCCATTTGATCGGTAGTCTTCGCGGCGAAACCCAACTGCATGATATCGTACTAGAAGCAAATAAACACGTTGGATTCGAATTCGAATTGGACATGGAAAGCGTATGGAACCGTAGCGATCAGGTCAACTTCTACAATAAAGGGGTTCCCGTCGCATTCCTGTTTGGTGGTTTTCATCCTGACTATCATCAACCTTCGGACAAGCCGGCAAAGATCAACTTTAAGAAAGTTGCTTCGGCTGCAAAACTTTACTACCTTGCCGTTAACAAAGCAGCCAATCACGGTCGCTTCGAAATGAAAAAGTAGATCGCCTTTTGCACAAACGCTAACGATTCGACCGTATCCTGACGTTGATCGGCTTGACGATCAATGATTTTAGGCATCAAGAGGGTCCAACTGGTTCAATCGACTGGATCGACTTTCAAGACAGCGAAGGCCCTGTGATTTAATTCACGGGGCCTTTTTTCGTTAACCCATTGCCTTCCATCCTGGCGGCAAGTTCCCCGCAGGCACACTGTACCGCAGACGCTCCTTACGAATCAACGTTGCTCGCGGGCAATAGCTAAAACGTTCGCAAGCAATCAGGCCAACGTCGGCCGGCCAAGAGCCGCAGTTTTAATAATCGGAAACCACGACCACTGCTCAACTCTCCGTTTGCCAAAGAACGCAAGAAGATCAGGAACGAAACTCAATTCGTCGCCGCCGGTTCTAGCAAGTAATGTCCGACGAACCATTCATTACCATGGTCGTAACGAAACAGTTCACTACTGGCCATCAAGAAAATTCGCCAGCGATTTCGCCACTTGACCAGGTTTTTGGCGCCATAAACGTCGCTTAGTATGGGATCGATTACTCTTCGATTTTGATCCAGCAGTTCCAGCCAAGCGTCCAGGGTCTTGCCGTAAGCGACGCCGTTAACCTTCCACTGTTTCCCTACGATAAAGGATTCCGAAAAGTTTTCCAACAGATCGAAACTGGGCATCATGCCGCCTGTGAAGAAATACCTTCCCATCCAATTAGCTGCACCGTCCGTTTGAAACAGATAAGGAAACTGTTTGTGGCAAAAGACATGAATAAACAGTTTGCCATCGTCTTTTAGCCAGCGGCGCACGTTTCCAAGCAACCGGCCATGATTCCGCATGTGTTCAAACATCTCAATCGAGACCACTCGGTCAAACTGCTTCGGCGCCCAGTCGAAAGCGTTCATGTCTGCGGTCACCACGTTCAACCGATCAGACCAACCCCGTAGCTTCGCCTGGTCGAGAATATACTCTCTTTGCGGGGCCGAATTTGAAACAGAAGTGACTCGGCAATTTGGAAACTTCTCCAACACCCACAGCGAAAACGATCCCCAACCGCACCCCATATCCAACACGCTCATGCCATCGCAAATTTCTGCCCGGCTGCAAACTTCGGTCAAAGAACAATCTTCCGCCTCAGAAATCGACTTGGCCCCCTCCGACCAATTACAGGCGCTATATTTTCTTCGAGGCCCCAAAAAAGCGGTAAAAAAACTTGGTGGCAATTCATAGTGTTGCTGGTTCGCGTCAGCAGTAGCCACCGCGATTTCACCTTGACTGATCATCTTTAGAAAATCGGCGGTCCATTGATCCAACGTCTGTACTTGGCCGGTTGCTGGTTTGGATTGCAGTCCATTGGCAATTGCTTTCCCGTGGGATAAAGGTAAAGATCGCTTTCGTTGACTGCACAGATTACGAATACCCCATCGGGTCGCCCAATCCGGAGTCCAACCGTTTTCGATCGCGTTTGTCGCAAGGGCGATCAACCAATTCTGCATGCTCAAAGTCCTACATTTCCTTGGAAGATGCAGAGAAGGTATCTGCAGTTTCGATTTTACAACCACCCAGAACAGCATGTCCAACGGCCAATCGATTCCAGGCTGATTCTAAATTTCAACATGAAAATCACATCAAATTCAGATAACTTAGGAACGTTTGGGCGGCCACGGGAAGAAGGCGCTGGTCGTCTTTTGGTAGTCCAAGTAATCTTGCCCTCGGCTCTTGATGGACTGCTTCTCTGTTGGGGGAATTCCCGTAACAAAGAGAATAAAATACAGCATGGCAAAAGGCGCAAGAATCGTCAGCCAACCAAACGGGGCACTTACCGCCAAAAAGACGTAGCTGAACCAGTGGATCCATTCAAAGAAATAATTGGGGTGACGAGAATAGTACCATACCCCAGAACGACACGTCTTCCCTTTGTTGGACGGAGCCTCGCGAAACTTTTGAAGCTGACGATCCGACAATGTCTCACCAGATATCGCAAAGATCCAGACGAAGATCGCGGTGATGTCTAACCAGCCGAATGCCTGAGCGGAAGCTGCCCCAATCAACATGGGAACACTAAACAGGGTTGCAGCAATCGCTTGAAACATGAAGAACTGAAACATTTTGGCACCGGCATTGGATCCCCACTGCGCCTTGAGTTCCAAATAGCGACCGTCCTCTTCCATGGTCATCACTCGGTGCCAAATATGTAGACTAAGCCGGACAGACCACAAGGCCGCCAATGTGGCAATCGTTATCCGCCGAGTCGGATCTCCCGAGAAACTGAAGACACAGTAGAAGACCGATAATAACCCTACCCCTGATCCCCAAGCAACATCAACCACTCCGGCATTGCCTCGCCGACCGTGAGTCCACCACAATCCCGCCATGACCAAAATCATGAACGCGAAACCAACGCTTAATAGCTGTAAGGAATCCAAGTGTTTCGCCTTGTGAGAAAAGATCAGTCATGCTTAGTCGAAACTAATTGGCAAGTGAAACCACTTCGAAGTGTTTCATACCGCATAGTGGTAACAACGCACTTGTTTTTGGACGGGTTTGTGTCTGAAAGGGGAACACTGATTCCTAATCCAAATCGTCTAAACTGACGTCGCCGACCTGCTGGCGTTCCAGCAAAATCTTCTTCCAGCGTCGCCGTCTATGAGCCATTCCATCTACGGTTAACCCTTGGGCGAGAGTGCGTAGCCGTGAAAACTGAAGCCCTAAATCACCTTCGTTCCCCTCAGGATTCTAACCTCTTGCTTTGCCACAAGATGCGTCCGCTTCTGGAATCCGCCATTTAAAGTAAAACGGGCACCTTATTTTCGGTCACTCAGTCTACGAGACAATGCGATCGAATCGGCTACCCGATGGGGGCGGTCCAGTACCATTTGAACTGTACCCACGTGGCCCTCGTCAAAGGCAGCTTCACAATACGCCAAATAGTAATCCCACATCCGGGCAAACCTTTGGTCGAAACCAAGTTGCCGAATCTGAGGCAACTGTTGATGGAACATGATTCGCCATCGCCGCAGTGTTTCGGCGTAATGCAATCCAATGTCCTCCAAATGAGTCATGCGAAAATCGGTCACCTTCGCCACTGAATTCATGACCGCGTTGACACTAGGCAAACAGCCACCGGGGAAAATATATTCGCGAATAAAATCAACTTTCCGAAGATAGCTCTGGAAGCGACTTTCGCCGATCGTAATCGATTGCAACACCATCCGGCCATTCGGTTTCAACAACTGGCAACACTTCGCAAAGTAAGAATCGAAAAATTGGTGTCCCACCGCCTCAATCATTTCGATAGAAACCAACTTATCAAACGATCCCTCCAGATCTCGGTAGTCTACCAATCGTAAATCAATTCGATCAGACAAACCTTCTTTTTCTACTCGAGCTCTTGCGAAATCCAGCTGTTCTTTGGAGAGAGTGATCCCAGTCACCCGGCAGCCAAAATTCTTTACCGCATGAATCGCCAAACCGCCCCAGCCACATCCAATTTCAACCAAATGGTCAGTCGACTTCAGGCCAAGCTTCCGGCACACTCGATTCAATTTCCCAACCGAGGCCTCTTGCATCGTGTTCGGACTTCGCAGGTTCGAATTGGCACCGATTGCAGTAGAATTCAAGGTTGGAAATACACCGCTGGAATAACTCATTGTGGGATCTAGCCACAATTCAAAAAACGCGTTACTCAGATCATAATGTGCGTGAATATTGCGTTTGGCGTTCGACTTTGTGTTCCGCTGAAGCCAGTGTTTAACCTTGGAAAACAAACGACGGTTGCTCCAACTACGACTCCCCACTTCGTCGGTAAGCTTCATGTTTTGAACGAACAAACGAACCAAGCTGGTCAGGTCGTCAGTGGTCCAGTCTCCATCCACCAAAGCATCAGCAAAACCCAAGTCGCCGGCAAACACAATCTTCTTGTACGCAACAGGATTGGCAATACGGACGGTAATCAGTTTTGGCACCGTGGCGCCCTGATGGCTTCCACCCAGTAGGTGCTGTCCATCGGCGTCAACGACACACAGCCGACAATTTCCCAGGCGATTCAGCGTTCGGAACAGAAGTGACCTCAACACCCGTTGGCCACCGGTCAAAGCCAACAACGGAGCAACCTGATCACCCAAATCAAAATTTAGGACAGTTTGATTGGCCGCAGTCGGATTCTCGTTGGACGAACCTACGGATCGCTTGCCGTCGGACCTCTGCCTTACCTTCACTTCGCACGTTGTCTTCTCAGGCGCTTGGTTGCCTAAATCCTGCCGCCTGTGGCTCTTTATGGATTCCACAGAATTTTCAACATCACGACTAGTGATTGACTCGAGTTCCATAAGGTTGGCTTTCACGAAGCGCGAAGAATACGACAAATTAAAAACAGGGCGTGCTAAACGGCAAAATGCTGTTCACTTTCAAGCAAAGCGCTGTACCAACCAAGCCGCCAAAAGGAATCTCTAGTAAACCGTATTCGAAAAACTACGATCTTCTCAAAAACCACACCCAGCAACAAGCTACGCCACCGTAGCGAACCGCTGAAGCCGTCTCTCACGGATGCGACTTGGTTTCACGGATACGACCTGGTGCACGGCATTAACTTGTAGCGTCTGTCTTTTCCGGATGCGGCACAAATGGCACCGCCAACCACCACAACCGAAGGGCCTGCCAGTAAATGGCCAACAGAATCCTCACGGTTATCAACGGATACAGAATCAAGACGCTGCCGCGATTCCAACCGTTCATTTTCTGCTTTGCAAGGCTGAGGGTTACATTAAATTGAGCCAGCGGCCTTGCATTCTTAACAGCATTCGCAACTTTAACGGCATCGGTTTCAAGAACTTGTGCCGTGTTTTGCTGATTTTCCCCTGAGACGACCGATTTTTCTTTACTATCCGGAATATTTTCCATGTGCAACGTCAAATGATCGTCCGTTATCCGCAAAAACCACTGGTATGCGTAGTCCATCGACATAAACGGAGAGACATGAAGCACCTTTTTTGTCAGCATGGCATCGACCGAAACTTTCGATCCGTCGGCTATACTGACCTGGGTCTGGTCCGCTTTCAAATGTCCGTTTCGCTGTGTTTCGACATCCATCTGCACCGTTCCCAGCGGGATGGTGGAACCATCGCCGACCTGATCTGAACCTCCGTTATCCAATTGCTGTTCAACTTCTGCAGCATCCATCAACTGCTGGCGATCCACAACATAACAATGGGTTTGCCCCCAAGGTGTGTTGGTAACTTCGGCGACCATGGTTTGAAGTTGGTCGCTCTTGTCAAAGCAAAAGTAGAAGGATACCGGATTGAAGACGAATCCGAAGTATCGAAGATTAGTCAAGATAAAAATCTTACCGTCGGGACGACCCCTTCCTGAATCGTGAACCGTTTGGCGAATGAATTCATCCAACCCAATCGAAAGATCTCCGATATGATCACCGCGACGGAACCACGCCACCGCGATTCGCTTAGTGGACCACAACCAGGACCCGCGAAATACGTTTTCTAAATCGCCTAAATCCAGACAAACTAAGAAGACTTTGTATCGGAAGCGATGGCGTTTGGGTTCAAACCGCCGGTGTTCGACCCAGCCCGTGTAGAGACAGCTTTCCAAGGATCGACTCCCAATAATTTCTGGCAAACTTTCAACGCACTCTTAACGCCGTCCTCGTGAAACCCATTTCCCCAATAGGCTCCACAATACGATAACCCCGATCGATCGATCAAGCGATCATGACTACCTTGAGCTTCCGCTCGCCCCAACGAGAAAACAGGATGAGCATAGTTGAATTGACGAATGATTTTCGACGGATCAATCGCTTGGTCGTCGTTTAACGTAACACAATACGTCTTGCCGGCAGTCTGATCTTGGGGCAGCCTCTGCAAAATGTTCATATTGTAAGTGACCGTGGCAGCGTCTTGGCTATCAGCTCTAGCCTGGTCTTTACCCATTTGCCCGGCGCTGTTGGACCGCCCGGCGCCGTTGGACTGCCCGACACTGTTGGATTCAGGGATTCGATAATTCCATGCTGCCCACGCTCGTTTGCGTTGGGGAAGGACAGAAATATCAGTGTGAAGTGTCGCCAAGTTCGCTTGGTAAGGAAATTTTGCCAAGATCTCAGCTTCGGTTTTATCTGCCGTTTTCTCAGTAATTTTCAATGCCTGATCGGCATGACAAGCCAAAACCACATGGTCAAAGCGGTCGACAAAGGTATTCGATTCTTCAGAATTCTCGGCTTCTCCCTTGGACGCCAGTGCCGGACGCATTCGCAGGCCTTTGACTTCAACTTGGGATCCATTGCCTTGGGATCCATTGCCTTGGGATCCATTGCCTTGGGATCCATTGCCTTGGGATCCATTGCCACCGTGCGAATCACTCAGACGCTCAACCGAATGCACGCAGACACCTGTCTGAACCAGATGCCCAAACTGGAGCAACATTCGGTCCACATATTGGCGTGACCCACCCTTGACCACTCGCCATTCTGGACGATTCTTCACGCCTAGCAAACCGTGGTGATGATAAAACTGTGCAATAAAGCGGATGGGAAATTGTTCGAAAATACCCTGAGGACAAGACCAAATCGCGGCACCCATCGGCAGGAAGTAACGTTGATAAAACGCTTGCCCGTAAGAATGAGTTCTAAAAAAATCACCCACGGTCACGTTTTCAACATCCCGCTCCATTTCCTGCAGAGCCTGCTTGCCGAATTTCCGAAAATCCAACAGAAACCGATAGAAACTGGGGCGCAATAGGTTTCTTCGCTGAGCAAACAACCCATTAAGCGAACTGCCGCAATACTCGATTCCCGATTTGTCGCAACGCACACTGAATGACATCTCCGAAGCCTGCCCAGGCACCTGCAAATGTTCCAACAGCTTTATGAAGTTGGGATAGGTTCGATCGTTGTATACAATAAACCCAGTGTCTACTGCGATGGACTGACCACTGGATCCGCCATGGTCGTTTTCCACGGTGACAGTGTTGGTATGACCGCCAACGTACTGATTCTGTTCCAAAATCGTCAAGTCGAAGTGGTGCTGAAGAAAAAAAGCTGCGGTCAGTCCCGAGATTCCTGTCCCAACAATCGCTACCCGTTTTCTGGGCATCCACTTTCCTTTGCTCTACTATTTTCACAAAATCTGCATTTGAGCACTCTTAAAAATGCCCTGCTTCTGACCCGCTGCCAGACTTGGCACCAGTCTAATCGAAATAATCGACGGAAACCGTCTGCAAAGATAGCCGTTTGCAGTCACAAACTGCGGTCAACCAACGTCCCTGGCGTCTCAAATCTGCTTTCAACCGAATCGCCGTAAGAATTATCGCAACCAATAAAACGCTTTCCGAAGAGTCAACGGTTTTCTATCAATCCAAAACTGCCATTTTTGCATTGCCTTCGAAGAAGCCACCTGCGATTGCATCAATCGCCTTTCGCCGTTGAACTCACCTCTTTAGTACCGCTGGGATCAGGCACTCGGCAAGTATCTTCCACCCCACAGGACTTGTGCCAACGTCCGGTGATTCTCAAGCGATTCTTGGCGAAAATCCAGTACAGACCATTGACTGGGTAACGAATCAACGGCCAAGCAGTCCAACCAGCGACCCAGCCCATCCCCATCGCGCGATACATTTGCCGGAACGTCTCCACTCCAATCGTCCACCGACCGTCAGGAAGTCGGCCATGAATTTGGTCCATCAATTGGTCAAATGTCTTGTCGACTTCACCGGCACTGAACCCAGGGTCGGCGATATCGGTGAACAGAACAGCGTTTTGCTTGTCTAACTTTTTCAACCAGGTGATTTCCCGATCGCAAAGCGGGCATGCCCCGTCATAAAATAATTGGAACTTCCGCCCCGAGTTCAAAAAACTATCCATGCGATGACTCAATTTTAATAAACAAGAAGGTCAAGACGAACCACCCAGATATCGTAACCGACCAAACACCCATAAGTAAACTTGACTCCAGGCAAAGCCCCATAACCATCAATCAAAAACTAGCGTAAGTCTTCAAGTAGTTGCCAACAGACAGTTTCTTCCGAGTATTCTCCTCGGACATGTAACGAATCTTCCCAAATATTTTCCGCTCGGGCCCCCACGCTCGATCATAACGACCCAGAATCCAAAAAATGCCTGAATAACTGTTCGGATCGCGTCCATCGATTGCATACTTGTTGTTCAGGTGGATCATGATTTCCAACGCTGATTTTGGGTCTCTCGACCAGTGCAAGATCTTCTTGCCCCAAACCATTCGCATGTAGTTGTGGATTCGTCCTTCACGAACTAACTGCCGCTGGGCTGCATTCCAAAGATCATCATGGGTCTTAGCGGTTTCAAATTCTTCCATTTGGTACACGTTGGGACGCACGTCCGCTTGATGTTCCACCAGGGTTTTCTGCGCCCATTCGGGGAGGCTCTCGAACTCTTGATAATTGCCCTCTCGACTGGACATATTAAACCCAATTTCACGCCAAGTAATCAGTTCATCCAAAAATGCCTCAGCCGCAGCGGAAGTCCCCCAGTAGTCGGACGAAGACCCTTTAGACTTTTCAGCCATCTTTGCGGGTGACCAGCGCTCGCGTTTCAGAACCTCCAAAACAACTTGATGCGATGAAATGTGACCAAAGCGAAAGTAGGGCGACAATCCACTTGTAAAGCTCTGGTCTAAATTTCTACGCTGCTCTTGGTACTGGTCCAAGCGAACTGCTACAAAAGCGTTCATTTCCTTGGTCGCCTGCTCGGAACCACCTTTTATCGCCAACGCCGACACACTCTGGTCAATCGGTAAACTAGCCAGCCAACGTTGATCACACCGATCCAGGTCTGCCTTCGGCCAACGATCTAGTACCGTTTTCGGCAATCTAACCGTGGTCGATATTCTGAGATCGTCCAAAGGACACTCTTCTGGGAAATCGGTCAAACAATCGCGAATGTTCTTCTGCATGAAACGTCGAAAATCGACCGCACGAAGATAAGTCCGCGCTGCTAGTCTTAACGGCACAACACCATTGCTGTCGACAGCTTCCATTTTCGAATCAATTGAATTGGCTGCCGCGTCGACCATCTTCGGAAGGAAAATGCAGGGGTAGTCGTCCACAACGACGACGGCCGCATCCTTGGCCAAGGCCCCAAGCAGACCCTTCCCCGCACCTGTTTTGTCTTCTAAATAGGGATAGTAAACTACAGGCTTCCCCAGGGTACCAGCAAAGTTATCTCGCATCCCGTCAATAAAAAACTGGTGAAATCGAACGCTGGCCCATTGGTAATCGCAACGTAACGCTTCAAAAATCACCAAAGGTAAATTCAGCTGATTCGACCACTCAACCGCCCTCTGCAAGGCGAAATTGTACGAGATTCTGCGGAAAGCGGTCATCCAATAGACGACGTACTTGCCATCGGATTTGGGCGGCAATGGATTGGCATTTCGAATGCGAATTTCGGATACAGCAGACATTGTTCTATCGATGGCCTCGGTTAAGACTTCACGAACCTGTAAAATTCAAGCATAATATGTGATTACCACATCGATGAAAGGTAAGTCCAAAGTACCTTAGTGATCTAACGAAGCCCGCCGGATTCCACGTCTTCCAAATCGGACGATCTTGCTTGGGGTGCAGCGGTTGATCGGGATTAAATCGGTTAGAGCAACCTGGGTTGGAATTTGGCCTGAGTGAAATTTACCCATCATTCAACGACTTGGTCCCAATGGTGCAAAGTCGAAATTCGCAAGTGAACCCAGGATCGCCAAGACCAAACTTGCAACGTTCCAATTATGTAACTAGTCACAAACAGCAACACGTCCTTGGGTAGTCATTCCCTACCACTAGAAAAAAGTAATCAGGCCAACGAGACTAGTCGGCCCTAACCTTGCAGAACTGGCAGTTAAGTTTCTTCGATAACAACTAAAACATCGATCCCGTGGGTTTACGAGTCACAAAATTATGTCCATTCGTTTAGTCTGTGAAAATGAAGCCAGTTACGACCCTCAGTCGGGAACCTTCACTTACTGTGATCATTCTTTTACATGCGATGAATCGTTACTAGCCAAGGTCACTAAATGCCCGAAATGCCAAAACCCAATTCGCGTGGGCTCTAGCCGAAGGCATGTCTGGGCGGATAACGGACAACCGGTCGCGGACCCCAATGCGGTGAATCAACAAGCAATGAAAGAGCACTCGGGGAAAGAACCGGCTGCCAAGGGTGTGGACGACAAGCAGCAAGGACCCGGCGGCAAGTCATCTTCAACCAAAGCCGCATCTTCAACCCAAGCCTCATCGTCGGGCGGAACCAAACGATCGCGATCTAAACGCCCTAAATCAATTGCATGCCACAGTTGCGGTGCACCGTTAAACGAATCCTATAAAAAATGTCCAGCGTGTTTTGCACCTGTGAGTCAACCCAAAGGTCTTTCCTCGACTTCGCTGACACTCAAGCAGCCAATCGGATTTCACCGCTGGGTTTTGCGAACGGTACTGGCTGGTGTTCCACCGAACATTTTGGGTTGGGGCTCGCATTTGTTAGCCCTGGGAATGTTGATCGCAGTATCTTTACTGGCATTCGCCTTTTTTTCTCGACAAGCGGCATCCATTGTGACGGGCTTCGCTGTGTTTTTCGTATTTCTCTACGCTTACGTTTTCTTTACCTGTTATCGAACATGCACAAACCTAGACGTCCCATTGCGATGGTGGCAACAAATATTTTGGCATCAAATTTTGGGGGCCGGACGGCGACGAGGTTGGGTTTACGATCCAGCTTTAGGGCGAGAGCGAATTATCCTTGACCTCCGCGGCAAGAAAGTGAACGACGACTTGCTGGTCACGATGGAAAATATCACCGTGTGTGAAGTGCTGGATTTACAAGGCTGCCCAATCACCGACAAAGGCACACAAGGCTTGCACTTCCTGAAAGATCTCCGCTGTTTGGTCCTGAAGGGTACACTGGTGTCCAAGCTTGAAATTGCCAGACTTCAAAAGTCGCTTCCGCAATGCTGGATCTGGTACTAGGGAACGTTTCCCCCACAGTTTGCCGACTCAAACAATACGCTGCCAGCCGTTGGGTGCCAACACCGTAGGGCTGGTGCCCTGTGGCTTAAAGCCAAATGCGGAACGGGTTTGAAGACTTTTCCTAGGCCAAGAATTTGCTTTCCCAACCAGATTCGTTCGAAATACTCAGCTCGGTTTCACTGCCGCGGTTACGAAAGGTTCGTTGCGATCTTTGCCTGCCAAAAAAAAGAACCGAAAAGCCACCCAACATCGCCCGCAGACACCAGTTTCGCTCACTTCGTTTTGAAGGCCCCATTCGTTTTGAAGGCCCCACTCGTTTTGAAGGCCCCGTTGAATTGATTTCCATTGACGGTCTGAGTCGATAGACTTACTGCCAACCCTATCTTTTAAAAAAGGATCCACACAAATTGAACGCTCCATTCCTATTTCTGACTTGCCAAGCTGGGATGGAGTCTTCAATTAAACAGGAAGTGCCCAGAAGTTTCAAAGGCGCAAAATTCGCCTTCTCACGTCGCGGAATCTTGACGTTCCGATTGCCCGAACCGATCTCCCAAGACGACTTGCAAATCGGTAATTCTCTACTCTTGGCCAGGACGATTGGGCTAAGCATCGGTGGTATCCAATGCAAAAAAGCCGATGATCAACCGGGGCAAGCGATCAAGAAGCTTACCCCTCATCAGTTCCATCTGCTGGCAAGTCAACCGCAGGTTTTGGTTGATCTGCCCAGCACGCCTCAACTACTACAGTCGGTCGCCCAACAATGCAAGGCAGCGAACCTCGTGGACTTGGACTCGCTACATCTTTGGGCTCGGGATGGCCTAGTTTCAGCTGGGCACTTCGAACGCGGCGTTGCAAATTCTTCGCGATTTCCCGCCGTTGATCAACTGGCGATTTTGACTCGTGATTACTTAATCGGTCAAGGCATTCTTAACAAATCGGCAACTTGTAATTACAGCGCCGCCATAGGGCAGAGCGTGTTGGATCTTTGTTTGATCGAACCGGATCATTTTTGGCTCGGCTGGCATGTGGCTAATTCACAATCCCAACGCTGGCCCGGTGGTGTTCTACCGTTAATGCCAACTCCTGCTGAACCCCTTAGTCGCGCCTATTACAAAGTTCGCGAAGCGGTTTGCTGGGCTAGTTTGCCTGTTATGGACGGTCAAATGTGCGCTGAAATTGGGGCTGCACCCGGCGGAAGTTGCCAGTGGCTGTTGGAGCAAGGCCTGAATGTAATCGGAATCGATCCGGCGGACATCTTGCCTCCGGTTTCAAATCATCCTAATTTTGTTCAAATCCGGCGGCGAGGCTTGGAAGTCCGGCGTCGTGACCTGGCTGGCATTGACTGGCTGTTGTCGGACGCAAACACTTCACCAAATTTCCTCTTGAACACGGTGGAAGATTTGTTGAAGTTCGACCAAATTGATCCTCAAGGTTTGATTCTGACGCTGAAGCTACCCGATCTGAATTTGTTGGCCCATTGGAATCAATGGAAAGAACAAGTTGTCAAATGGGGTTACAAGAACGTGCGCGGCAGGCAATTGGTCTTTAACCGACAAGAGGTCTGTTTAGTGGCCACGAAAAGCTAGCCATGATGGCTTTGCATTAATGGCTTTGCGAGAAAATACACGCTGCTGTTTGGACCCACCAGACTAGCCGCCCATCGAACGAAAAAACGAACTCTGAATCACCGAACTTGGGAATCACCGAACTTGGGAATCACCGAACTTGGGAATCTGTCGCGGGAATTGTACGATTCCCCCTGCTTTCCAATCGCAAGGATTGATCTGGAATTGCTGGGCTGTTGGGCAAGATTGATCTTGGAACTTACTTCTGGATTTCAGTTTCGTTGGTTCTTGGAGCACCGCTTCCTGATGTGCTGCCTGTTGAAGTGCCAGGCACTAGATCCAACGAACGCACGGCAGGCTGTTGACCAGGAATCATCGCCGCAGCCGAAGAATTGCCAGTTGCTGGAAGAGCATTGATTTCACCCGTACGCCCAAACGGGACCATGGGCGGAGTCCCCGACGCCGAAACGGGTAGTACGGGTCTGCCGTTTACGGGTGAATCCGACGTCGTTCCCGTCAAGGCTTCCATCTGGGCCAAGTTCTGTAACGGCTGATCCATTCGTTGCATGTCCGCAAGTCCTTGCTCGATGGCGATCTGAATTTGAGTCACTGCCATTCGATTAAGTTCGATCGCTTGCTGCTTTCGGCCAACATTCCAAAATGCAACCGATGCAACCGCCATTCGCTCGCCCTGTTCCGCTTGCTCGGCTTCCATTCGCAATGATGGTGACGCGGGGACCGTCTGCAAGTATCGATCAAAATTAGCATTCGCCAACGCCAAGTCTTGCTGCGTCAATGCCACAGCGCCCTTTAGCCAATGACACGTTGACTGACAATAAGATTCCCATTGGGTCAAGGCTCTTTCGTTTTGCAGCGACTGATAATGGACAATCGCATCGCTTGCATAGCGATCGGCCGCTACGAAATCTTGCCCTTGAAACGCAGACATCCCACACACGCCCAACAAATCTGCCAATTGACTTTTCATCAAAGCTTCTTCTTCGGGTGGCAACTGCCCTTTTAGCTGACGCTGAATCGTTGCGTAGTGGTTCACCATCACCGGCAAAGACTTTGCTTGATTCAAAAGGCAAAACGTCTTTGTCTGTTGCTCAAGGCAATGCAATTTAAGCATCGAATGCGCCTTTCCCTTATCGACCAACTTACTGATAATTTGCAGTGACGATTGATACCACTTTGCCGATGCCTCTTGCTGATTTTCATAGGGCCCCAAGGCAACGCATTTTCCCATCATGCAATGATCATCGGCCAAAATGAATGCTAAATGCTGCTTCTGCAAAGAGGTCAAAGGTGCATCAGCTTCGGGTGCAATCGCTATTCGAATCGACTTCATTGACTGCTGAGTCAGATTGGCGGCTCTGACATAATCTGGATTATTTTGCAATAGTTCGATCTTGGCAAGAAAATAGGCTTCGACGGATGCCAGAAATGCTTTCGATCCAATGGAACGATCAAGCAGGCCCATGTCACGCAAGGCGGTTTGAACCAGGCTAATTTGCCCAGCGCCGACCCCCACATATGCCTGTTGAAGCGAAAGTTCGAACGCTTGATCCGGGCCAAGTTCCGATGGGTCGATGCTTCCAATAGCCGACAGCGCCCGATCATATTCCTGTCGCTGATTCAGATAAGCTGCTTCAATCAATTGCAATTCCGATGATGGTCCTTCCGCTTGATGCATTTTCCGAATCTCTGATCGCATTGCGGCAAAGTCAAACAGACCATACGCTACCCCATGTTCCGAATTCGCATCGCGATTGACCAAAGTATCAAACGCACTTTCTAACTGAACAAGCGCAGTTGAATTCAGTGACGGGTTGGTCGATTCGTCCGAACGATAAGGTTGATAGGTTGGCACATCTTCCAGCATGGAAACCTGGGAAGCCTCACTCACCATTCTTCCTTCCACCGCTAACATCTTGTCCGACTCAATAACATTGCTGCCACTCTTTAAATCTACTTCTCTCGAACTGCTGCTCACCGAATGGCTAACCATTGGTCTGCCTGATTGTAATTCGCTGTCGTGACTTTCTTTCAACGACTCCAATACTTCGGTGGTAACTGTATTTTTTGATTCCACAACTCCGCCGTGAAAACTCCCAACGTCCTCCAACGAATCTCCTAGATCCTGAGAAAGATTCGGTGATGTGATTGCCTGAGTTAGCGAACGATTCATCGCCGAAGGGACCGGCGCCCGCAACTGACTGACTTGCCGTCCAGGATCATTCGCTGTTTCAGAAGTCTTAATTTGGTGGGAGGATGCGACTCCAGATTCCAATCGCTGGGTTGAATACAATCCTATTTTGGCGGCATTGGGCGAAGCGACGCTTTGGCGTGATTGCGAAGAATCCACTTGCGACCGGAGCGTTGGGTTCGACGGATAGGACGGTATTGCCGCAGCGTTCTGTCTGCGGTCACCGCTTGCCGTGTCCGTTGAAAAACCAACCGTTCTTGCTTCGGAACCAACACTTAAGTTGTCCCAACTTGTATTCTGTCTGGACATCGCTGGGCTACTTCGTAACGGGTTCAACGCCTCGAATTGTGAATCCTTCTCCGAATCAAGAATATTCTTTTCGTTTGGATGACTGGAACCAAGTTGACTTGAATTTCTACCTCGCAAACCTGTCGCCGACAAACCGGCGGCAGTCAAACGACCCGGTACGGTCCTTAATTCCGAAGAATCGGCAGCGACACCACCAAATGATTTGTCCATCAGCAAGCGAGAGAGCTCCGCAGATTCCGAATGATCAAGTGCTGGCGGCATTCGCGGCGAGGTTCCAGGAATTCCAGACGCAAAACTAGGATTGGTGGCGGAACTTGGAATCGGCGGGTAACCCGAGGAAACCGGTGGCAAGGGGAAATTGGGAAGTGGCTTGCCGTCGATCAGCGGTTGAATTTCCAGCAGTTTTTCGATCGACAAACGCGCGGGTGGGTTCCTACCTGAAATTCTGGCCGGCCGATCGGGGGCTTGAAATGCAAAACACTGGCTATTGGAAGAAAAGAAAGTCGCAACGAAACAACCAACGACAATCAGGCGACTTGGCTTCAGCTTTTTGAATTTTTCTATCACAGTGTACTTCCAGCATTTTAAGAATCTTGAAAGTGATTCGGCCGCTAATCAGTGGGCGCGAAATCGAAAATCGCTTTCAGAATTGCTGGTATCAAATTGAGCCAAAGAGTGCCAGAGGAATTAGAAATTTCATCCTCAATAGAATGCTGGCAATCTGGAATTTAGCGTCCTGACGTGGATCCGCCAGGACGCAAAATCCGATACAATTCGCCGGAACTTACCGTGGCGAAATCAAAGGGGAGAGTCCCCAAGCTATTACTTAGTGGATGAACGATTAATTTCATTGACAATAGCCTTTCAAAATTCTATTGCAACCAACAATCATCAACAACCAAAAGTTCTGCCAGTCGGTCACGACGGCGTTGGCCCACTTCGGCTCGCTCAGCCTTCTCTTCGTCACTCCAATGACCCTTAATCGCAGCGACTCGCCCACGGATCTCAGACAGACTTAGTAGGATCTGGTCGTTTAGTGAATTTTTAACGTGCATTGTGGCGGACATGATTCTTGCTTCCTTCGCAAAAGTGATTTGATAAAGCTGGGTCTTCCAGCGATAAACCAATTAAGTGCAATCGTCGTGCCAATGGCCTGAATTAATTGAAATGCGCCAACGATGGCAACTTTAGCAGTTTCGTTCGACACCGCCGATTAAGCCCAATAAATATCAATTCACTCTCAAAAACAGCCTTTTTTTGTTGTGAATTGCAATCCTCTAGGTGCACTCATGTCATCTCAATGATGACAATCCTGACTCAACTTGAGAACGATAATCCCAAAGCGGTACAAAATGAAACGATTGGCCGGTTTAGGAATAAAGGGGCGCTTTTAATCGATCGGTAACTTTTACCGTCACCAAGTAAGAATTGCAAAACCTTGCATCGCTAGTTTGTTAAACTGGGAATACAGGCCTTCTTTGGTTCAGCAGCCAACGATATGAGAGCGTTCAATTGAGTGTCCCAAAGGGACGATCAAGCGAAAGTATCATATCGTTAAGAGTCTGCATCCAACTGCGACCTCAAGGTGGTACGAATCTACTGGAACTAGCTGAACAATCCTGAGCCTTGGGCGTAGGCAGTTAGGACTTCCCATACATTGCGAACTGGATGCCTGTAATCCGCTGTTGGCATTGGCCTGAATTGACGCTAAAAGTTGCGAAAATTGGACGGTCGCTGCAAAGATTTTTCGAATGCGATTCGGAAATGGACCAAGTGACGGAATTTTTCGTGACCAAGAATCCGCATTGACTTTTCAGGTTTGTTGGCCCGGCAGCGTTTCTTTCGGTTAGCAATCCAATTTTTTGCCGGACATTCCTGTAGGATGGCAACCTTGTAGTACTGGAACTTGTTTTCCAACGGTTAGCTGCTGGTAAGTTATTAACCTTGGCTACAAGTAATGCCGGTGTCAGTCGTTTACTTTTGCGGCAGCCAATCGCGGTTGAATCAAGTAGCCGAAGTTAGGCAAGTTGTCATTTTTAATTCGCTATTGTGCAGTCGCCGATAGGAAATTGCTGGAAGCATTCGGCTTTGCGATTAGTAGCCAGCGTTATTAGTCTCCGACTGTTATTTCGATTTTTCGATCCATTGCTTACAATAAGGTGGTCATCGCCCACCGAGTTTTTAGACCTTAGGGGAATTTCGCATGCGAAACTTTCAATTGTTGATATTAGCCACGACGCTGTCTTGCAGCGTCTTCACTGGCTGCGGTTCCGCAGATTCGACCTTGATTTCAGAGACATCCCTGACATCTAGCACGTCGGGTCAGCAAGACGTTAATCAGGACAAGTCTCAAACCAACGAAGATAAAAAGAAGTCTGCCTCGAAGAAAGACGACAGGAAAATGACGCAACCAAAGTACAACACTTTGACTAGGCTGGAGCGTGATGTCTTGGAGAAAAAGGGAACCGAACGAGCGTTTGCGGGCGCTTACACTGACACGAAAATTGCGGGAACCTATATTTGCCGCCGCTGCAATGCCGCACTTTACGATTCTAAGAGTAAATTTCACAGCGACTGCGGTTGGCCATCGTTCGATGATGAAATCAAAGGCGGCGTCGATCGCTTGCCAGACGCCGATGGCTACCGAATCGAAATCGTTTGCCACAATTGCGAAGGGCACTTGGGCCATGTCTTTCTGGGCGAACGGTTCACCGAGAAGAACACCCGGCACTGCGTCAACAGTGTTTCGATGAAGTTGATTCAAGCAGGCAGAACGATGCCCGAAGTGATCAAGTCGCCACGTACCTTGGCGGAAGAAAAACGCAAGGCAGAGGCGGAAGCAGAGGCGGAAGCCGCCGCCAAAGCAAAATCAGCTTTAAAAGATTCGGACCAGAACTAGTAAACGGGTAAAGATGCCCGCAAGTCATTGGGTGGCTGAACCTGTACCCGTCTTTAAGGCACTGCGTCTAGGAGCTAACGGTCTTACCAATCCATCGCTTCCACCTTAGCCTAGGCAACAACTGCATCATAACAAGTTGGCGCCCAGGCCTTTATTTTGCTCCAGGTCGAACCTAAAGGCAGAATCAGTAGCCCTTACGATCGTGGACTTCATTGCGGCTTTTGTTTCACTGCGGCTTCTGATAGGCACGATTCTAAACGCTGTATCCCCGCTTGAGCAGCATATTTTGCCCTCAGTATTGGCCCTGCCCGGACCGCTCGTTCTGTCCAGGCCGTTGGGTTTTGGACGAATTCAACAATTGCGTTCGAAAGTGAAGTCGCATCTTCGATAGGTATTAAACTAGCCAAGGTTCCGCCCTCAGTAATTTCAGCGGGACCAAATGGGCAATCGGTTGCAATGGCCGGCGTTCCCAAGAACATCGCCTCCAACAAACTGTTGGGCATTCCTTCGGACCTTGAACTCAATACAAACAAATCCGAACGAGCGACCCAAGGCGCCGGATTGGCAACCCACCCAACAAACTGAACGTGGGATTGAATCGAAAAGTCAACCGTTATTGCTTCTAGATTATGCCGCTCCGGCCCGTCCCCAACCAAAGTTAATTGAATATTCAATTGCTGCTGATGCACCAAATACTGAACCGATTGCAACAGCACATCCAACCCTTTGTCATGATGCAACCTACCCACTGCAATGACTTTCAAACAATTTGTATCGGCCGCAGTTTGTCGCTGGTCATGCTGACATAGATCAGCTTCAGCAGGAGACTGTCGTTGCCTCGCCGCCAAATCGATCTGCGTGAGTCGTTGTTGATCGATAAAATTGGGGCAGGAAACAAAAGTGGAATTTGGCAGTCTATAAAATTTCGCTGCTGCGTCAACAATTCCGTCGCTAACACACAACACAGCCGCCGCATGACGGTAAATCTTTCGCAGACGCCAATACTTAATTCGGCCAAAAATTCCTGCGGTCGCATAAAATGCCTGGAACGGATTTGCCACGATGGTGTTCAAATAAGGCGTTTTAGAAATTCGGCAAGCGGCGCCTGTCACCAATGACACATGAAAAGTCCGGTCATAGACGACGTCGATCTGTTGATGCTGGCAGTACGCACTCAAGCTGGCCGTCAAATGACTTTGTATCCCACCAGGTAACCAGCGTCTGGGCTGTTTAGAATTCTGTCGTTGGTCGCAATAATGAGTGACATCTTCGGGAATTTGATCGACCAATTCCCCATGCGAGTAGAACGTAAACAAGAATGGCTGGAACTTCTGTCGGTCTAACTGGTTTAAAATGCCAATCATCTGGCGCTCGGTTCCGCCCGTAGTCAAGGCGCCAATCACAAATAACACCTTAATACGCCGATTTGATAATTTTGGATTTTCCATAACAAACCGCTTCAAACAGCGGACCCTTGGACGAACCTTGAATTGTTTTATACACTTTGATTGGGCCTGGTGGCCAAGACTTCCAACTGAAACTTAAATAGCACCGGCGATTGGATCGATTGATGCGAGTACTGATTTTAGGCGCAGGAACTGTAGGCACTTCCATCGCCGACCTACTTTGCCACAACGGACACAGCGTTGCGGTGGTTGATCAATCAGCAGCCAGAATCAAAGAAATCAACGATAACTTGGACGTCCGAGCCATCACAGGCTCTGCCAGCCAATCCAGTGTCCTCTTCCAAGCTGGGGTTGCATCGGTCGATGTCTGCTTGGCGGTCACGGGATCGGACGAAGTTAACATTATGGCCGCCAGCATGGCCAAGGCGATGGGTGCCGGGCGAACGATCGCTCGAGTCTACGCGCCGGTATTTAGAGACCTTAGCACTTTCGACTACCAACGACACTTCGGTATCGACCGCATGCTTAGCTTGGAACATCTGACCGCTTTGGAATTGGCAAGGGAGATCCGCAATCCAAGCTCGGTCATTCTAGAACACTTCGCTCGCGGAGCCATTGAGGTCCATGATATCGTTGTCCACAAAGGTCCTGCCACCGGGCGCCCGATTCGTGAACTTGGCTTCCCAGGCAAACTGCGAATTGGTTCTATCCAGCGCGGAAAGAAAATGTGGATCGCCGGCGGAGAAGATATCCTAGAAGACGAAGACCATATCGTTGTGTTCGGCTATCCTGAACAGCTTGACGAATATTCCGCCTATTGGTCGTGTCGAAAACTTCCGCAGGTTAACGTGACGATCGCTGGTGGAGGCGAAACGGGACTGCATCTGGCAAGGTCCCTTCGATCATCACGGTTCCATATCACCTTGCTGGAATCGGATCTCAAACGCAGTGAGTTGTTGGCGGCTCAATTACCATCGGTCAAAGTCTTAAACTGTGACGCCACCGATAAGAATGTTATGGAAGAAGAAAACGTCGGTCAAACCGATGTCTTCGTGGCATGCACAGGTGATGACGAAAATAACATCATGGCCGGCGTGGAAGCCAAGGATATGGGCGCCGAACGAATCTTTGCCATCGTGGGCAGACCTGATTACGCCAACATCGTGGGTCGACTTGGGATCAATCGAGCGGTCAGCGAGCGCGAAGTCATGGCCAAACAAATCCTAGGTTACATGAATACGGGCTCGGTGATTTCTCGGGCACAATTGCCCGGTGGAAGCGTTTGGGTTTGCGAAGTGGAAGTGCAAAGCGGGGCTGATGTGATTGGACAAACCATTGCGAAGATGGATGTCCCAAGTGGCTGTATTTTCGCCACCAGAGTCCGAGGCGATCAAGCGGCGATTCCAGGCGCTGACGATTCATTTGAAGTAGGCGACAATGTGGTCATTTTGGTCGAAGACCATATCATAAACGGCGTTTTGAGTATGTTTAGCGGTCACTAACGTTCGCGACACTGCGGATCTCAACCACGCCCAACTGCCAACCCCTAAGTTTCATGGTTTCATAGATCACAGCGGTGCTGCCCACGCGAACCTGGACTTCGGAACTTGCTGTATTAAGCCACCAGGTCGGTGAATTCGCAGATGATTAAAACAAGAAAGCAGCCTGTTTAACGGGTGTGTGAATTAAGTCTGACATGACTTTGACGAGCGTCACTTCAACAACCGCCATATCGGTGAATAATCGTCGGTCCAAAGCACTTCTGTGTTCGTCGCATTCGGTGGAATGATCGCTGGTTTAGGATTGGGTTCAATTCTCGACTCACTCCGATTAGTTGCGATTGCCACACGTTTCTGAAAAGGCACTCTTGAAAGTAATATCCACCGCGATCGCCTCGGGTCGACTTCGAATCTGGCCAACGCATGCACAAATCCACAAGGCGACAAACAGGCAGTCTCGGGTATCATGCCAGCCAATTGTTCCAACAAAATTTGGTTGCCAACTCCGCCTACCCATTCACTTGCAGGACGAAAATCCACCTCTTGGATTTCAAGCCGGTTTGCCCGCGCGACAGCTCTTAGCACGGGTCCCAAGTCGACATACCGATTGGAAATATGGACCGCGATCACTCCGTCCAACTTAAGACGCTGAAGGTACACATCAAATGCTTCCTTAGTCAGCAAGTGAGTGGGAACCGAATCGCCCGAAAACGCGTCCATAATGATCAAGTCGTGTGGCGGACCGTTCGCCTGGCGTTCCAATCGCAACAAATTTCGCCCGTCGCCCACTTTTACCTCTACGGTCGCTTTAGCCATTCGCAAATTAGGGAAATACTCGCGGGCAAGAGCGACCACCGCCTGGTCAATCTCATAAAACGTAAAATGATCCTCTGGCTGTCCCCAATGTAGAATGTTGCCTGCCCCCAAACCTAACACCGCAACACGAATGCCAGGCCGGGAACTCGCACGTCGAAGTTCGTCAAATGCCAGTCCCAAGCCAGAACCGGGTGCATAATAACCACTGGGCATATCCGCATAGGGCCCCGCCATCAACTGGCGCCCATGATCGGTTGTTCCATGCCCAAGAACTCGCATCGTCCCCAAGTCCGTTTCCAGTTGCTTGACTTTCAACACTCCAAAAAAAGTGCGACTCTGGTTCAACAGAATCGAACCGTTCACACTTCGATTAAGGCTGGGATATTTCGCGAACACGCCTACCAAGGCCAACAGACAAATCACCGCCGTCGCACCCCAAGTCACCCGTCGACAAAATCGATCCCAACGACCGGTACCTGTCAAACTCCCGGCATCAAAATTTTTCAAGGCAATCAAGGCACCCTTGCCACCAGAAACGATTTCAAAAGCGTTCGAAAATTCCCCACCTTGGCCACTGCCAGCCTGCTGTAGCAATGACTGGCCTGACCTTTTGGGGACTAATGCAACACCCTGGCCCAACAATCTGCCCGATGCCCAACAACCCAATACCGCCAACTCAAGTTCATAAAAATTCGAAAAGCAAACAGGTGCCACGCCCCCTACGAACGCACCGCCGGCAAATCCGCTAAGTGAAATCAGCCAGTAATATAAAGGCAAATCCACACTTCCGGGCTGCAATCGAACCATCCTAGCATGGCACAGCAGACACAGCCAAAACATTCCACCGCACACCCCGATCACTTGCCAGCCCGCCGGTGTCACCCTTGATAGCCATACACACACAAACAAAATAATCGCGCCGACAAAGGCACCAAAATCCAGCCAATAGGAAAGTCCAATCTTTGGCATTCCAAACGCCATAGAAAAGGTAAAAAGATACAGTGCCAATGGAATCACCCACAGCAATGGAACAGCGCCCACGTCTGCGGTAATCTGATTCGAAACGGCAGACAACAAGACCGAAGGAAAAAAACTAAGACACATTACGGCCCAAATTGCTGATCGTCTTAGTCGTAAATTTTGCCATTCTTCCACCCTGGTAGAACTGCTGGCAGCTTCTGAAATCTCCCAAGATCGATCCCTACCCAATCGCAACTTGGCTTTCTTCAGCATGAGAATCGTCGCCACGCCATTCCAAACAAAGCAAACCAAAAACCCGACCAAACCGCCGGACCAAATACGAATCTGATTGTCTAAACTTACATTGGGTTGTATGTAGATCGGATATAAAACAAGTGCCAACAGGTTCACCAAACTGGAGATCGCAAACCAGCGATAGGGCGACGGTTGATCAGGCAATTTAGCCAACCAAGATTGAATCAAAGGACTGGTTGTCGAAAGTGCAATCGCAGGTAATCCCAAATGCGCAGCCAGATATCGCACGACGGTCCAAACGGGTGCCGCTGCACTTTCAGCTTCTGTTGAATTCAGCCAAGTGGTATCCAAGTCCAAAGGAACACAAATCACATAGACCAACAATAATAAGATCGTCTGTGCAAGCACCTGCCCGCGTAACCCTAACCAAGTCCCAATCAACCAAACCCACGAATAGCCAAGCAACAGACAGGCCTGAAAGAACATGATGCATGTCAACCACACTGCGGGGCTGCCACCCAAAGCCGGCAGCAAACGCTGCCCCGCAATCGGCTGCACCAAAAACAATAGTAATGACCCAAGAAAGATCACCAACAAACTTCGAAGCCAGGTCATTTGAAACAATTCAGAAGCATCTCGCCAAAACGGTAAAGTCGCACAATCCAGTCGGATTCTTTCTAATATACTCGGTAACTCAAGATTGTCACCGCTGATTGCATCTGGCACTTCAGTGTCGATCACCCAAACGCATGCCAAGCGGTTCCAGGGACACAGGCAGAAGATTATCGTTCAATCCGCACCGCAACGATGCTGATCACTAAAGCGACCGGCAGCCATAAAAATACAGGCCCGAAGCTTAAACAAGTGGATATTGCCTTCATTCGCTTGCGCTGCGTGCTTTTATTGCGGTAAGTTTTCTTTTGCCGCGTGTCTAAACCGCTTCACGCAACTTCATTACCGGCGGTCGGTAGTCCGACATCTCGATCAACAGACCTCGATACCGCCCCACAGACCCCGGTGTCAGCCGCCCCAAAATTCTAGGGACATCCGCGCCAGTAATCCAAGGCAAATTTGCGGGCATTTGATCGATATGCAAAAACGCATGCGTAGCAGCCACTAAACCGGGCATCGCATCCACAGGACAATCGTGTTCGACACTGGAAGTTACGGCAATATTCTTCAGTTGTTGGTCTAATTGATTTTGCAAAAATTCCAAGATACTCGAATCACCAGCCAGGACCAATCGAGTTGGCTTTCCGATGGTTGTTTGCGTTAGCGCTTCATTCCAAATCATAAATTGTTGCACCAACCATGCGACGTAAGACCTACTGACGTCCGACAGGTTAGATTTTGACTGATTTGCAAGTTCAGCAAATAGAACATTCAATTTTTCAAGCACGTTAAGTGACCGGCGATCAAACGGAACTTCCGTTGCTGCAATCGCATCGGTCCACTGTTGCACCAGTTTTTGATCGACTTTCCCTTGCGCCGCCGTACTCAAAAAATCAGATTGCCCACCCACTTGCCTTGCGAATCGTTCCAGCCACCCGATCCCAGGCAGTACTTGTTGACTCACCTTGGGATATTCTGCATCCAGTCCATCCGAAGGCGGAAGCCAAGTCCAACAAGACCACTCGGCACACTCAAAGACGATCCGATTTTCAATCGCTTTTGGCGCGCGACGATCTGCCCAGATAATCCATAGTGGCAGCGCAGACAATGGCCAACCGCAGCCCGAGTCGGCAATGTCCTTGTTCGCCAATTGGTCAATCACGTTCATTCCGGTACGCAACGCCAAACGATCAGAATCTAATAAAGACAGACAGTGAAACCCACCGTCAGCGTCCGCGACACGAACACCCGCATCGCAAACAGCGGCGGCCAAAATGCAATCAGCCGCTTTCCCTGCCTTAGCCATCAAGCCGTTCAATAAATTTTCGGCTAACCGATTCAAATCCATTCGCATCGAAAAAAATGATGCCAAATCGCAATTCGATTTCAAAACCGTGGGTAATGCCAGCCCAGAATTCCATCCATTTGCGTCCGGGGATATCGATCGCTGATGGTCGGTGCCAGAAGTCTGAGAAGCGTTCGATAAGCCTTGACAGGGATCAATCAAATCCAAAAACAGCTGTCTTACCGTGGAAGGAATGGAAACTGAATCAAAAACCAAAGGCTGTAATTGAAGCAATTTGCCAGCTCCATGCCCTTGCAGCAAGCAACCGTGCAGCGTGCGTAGGGAATCATCAAATGCCAAGCCACAAACCAGACGACGACGTTGATGAAAACGTAATCGATCAGCTTTTTGTATTGGATTCCTCGGATCCCAAAATTCCTTAAGCCAATCCATTTTTTATTCTCGAATAGCGAATCATGATTGCAATGATAGAAACAAACGGAACCAGCTACTGCTTCGGTTCAGCGTCAACGCATCCAATCAGCAAATGAGTTCTGTGCCATGCCAAGCGGGAAAAAATCCAGGCTTCTTGTTTGACAAAATCTCCTGGTTTGGTCAATGTCAATCCGCCCGAAGCCAAGGCTTGCGCCCGCAAAAAACAACGCATCTAGTGTCCAGACTTGGCAGGCAAGAGTGAATTCCCATGCCATGGCTAATAGCGCGATCCACGTTTCCTAGTGCTTCCCAAAGCAGGGAATAACCCGAGAACCGCCACCGCCACCCCTGCCGAATTATGGCAATCCAAGCCGAAGCGTTGACCCAGTCATCACCACCGCATGCTGGCATCCGAAGTTTCTAGGATTCAGGAATTGCAAGAACACTCGTCAAGTTGAAAAAAAAAATGAACTGAATGTAAACCAAGGCCCCATTCTACTCTGGAACGCACCTTAAAAAGTTGGTATCATCTGTCCCACCGATTCAAGAATCCGCTGGAGTGCCTGGAATTAGCAGGCAGGCGAACCCACTGGAGACCCCAGATCATGGGAAAGCGTGCAGAGCTGATTGGAAACCATCCAGAAATTTGGCCAAGTACCGATTGGGCTGCAAATTGGCAGACCAAGCGAGAATCCGTTGGCTCCGGTTTCTACTGGGCTCAAGTGCTAGTTTTCAAGCAGTTTGGGTCAGAGTGAATTGTGATCGATTGAAAAAGGATCGACGAAAAGACAAGGCCGAGTGGCGGAATTGGCAGACGCTCAGGATTTAAAATCCTGTGCCCGTTAAGGGCGTACGGGTTCGAGTCCCGTCTCGGCTATTGATAGGTTCCTGGGGTGCTCCCCAGTTCTCGTTTATGCCTTGTTTTATAGGCTCTTCGCTCATGGGCATCTCTTCCATACTCGCCGGTTTTCGCCCGTGCTGCATCGCTTTTTGCATCGTTTTGGGCGTCGCTTTTTGGATCACTGTTTCAGAACGATTGGAATCATCAAAATCGCTTCCCTTTTGCGTTGAATAGTTCTTCATTGCAATGGTTGGAGTGTTGCCAATCCACGAACATGCTGTGCGAATGCCGTGTGAATCCATCAGATCCGTTTCGCGATTCGCCCGTAACGTGTTGAAGAATACCGTCCACACAGGCAGTGTCGCTTTCTTCACCCACTTTTTAGCCGTGGCTGCTAAGTTGGTATGGAGCCGCAAGGTTGGAAACACTAACGGTACGCCCTCATCGAACACAAATGATTGTCGTTCCAACAATTCGTAGACCTCGGGGAAGATCGGCACTAACCGTTCACCCTTGCCTGGATAAGCTGTCTTGGGCGAAGTAATCAAGATTGCGCTACGTTCCCAATCCACTCGGTCCCAGGTCAGGTTCTCAATTTCCGATGGGATCCGACTACCAATCCAACGAGCGAACGCAAACAGCAGTTTCCATTCCAAAGTGGGACAATGATCGATCACGGTTAAGATCGACGCTTCTTTCACCTCCTGCTTTTTCGCCGTCCCGACAGCAACCTTGATTGATCGCTTTTTAAATGGATTGCGCAGTAGGCAGGCCTGGCTCAATCGCCTCGTTGAACATCTCACGCACTCTGCCAACGCGTCGACTGACCGTGTTGATCGAATAATTCTTTTTCAGCATCCACTGATAGAATTCATCCGCATCGGTTGGCGTAGTCGCTTTTAGCCGCTTCGAATTCCCGAAAAAGTCTTCCAGATGTCGGGGGGAGGCCCGAATAATTGTTGAAACTTTTGGTGGTCTCTTAATTTTGGTGGTCTCTTAATATTGTATAGGTTAAGAATTCTTGGATTGACTTACAAAATTCTTCGCCCGCGATGGATGGGCTATCCCGTCTTCGGCTCCCAAGCCAACGCCTCAGTTTCAGTTTCAGTTTCAGTTTCAGTTTCAGTTTCAGCTTCAGCTTCAGGTTTCCGCTGGAGGGCTTTGACCAACGCCCCTAGATCCCTGTGGCCTGATATACGACTGAACTCTTTCTCCACTTCCAATAGCGAGAACGATAGCCAACGTGACGCTGGCTCCGTCTCGGTTGGAAAACGCGTTACATGCCCCAGTTTGCGACGCGTGTTGCGAAACGAATTCTCATCGCGTTGGTACTCAATAAGCTGATGCCCCACCTCCTGCCACATTCCAGCGACACATTCGAGCGACCGGTGCCGTGAGTTTTACCAACGACATTTGCGGCTTGGCGAGTGCTGACGCCAGCTTTGAGTGCGGCGAGAATCGAAGCATGAAGTTCACTGGGTTCACTGGCCGATTCGTAACTCTGCAGGATCACTTCTTCGCTGCCAGTTTCGGATGTTCGCTGCCTGACGTTCGCTACCTGAAACTTGATCCAACTGGCCAAACAAACTAAACTCACTCATTGTGGTCTCTCCAACGGCTGCTAGCCGTTGTCTAAAACTTGATACTTTCCGACTGAGCAAGTTTGCTCAGCGGGAGACCACTTTTCAAGTTTTAACAATTTATGGGACGCTTCCCGATTCGATCTAGGTTATATTGTGTTTGACGTCTGTCGACTGCTGACCGTCGACGGTTCGATAAACCCAAGTGAAGTTTAGCAACTTCCACTAGATCCAATCTAAAACTTAGCACGTTTTTTCACGCCACAGTTAAATCGATTTCGCTGGAGCCTACGGATGAGTCGAAAGAAACCGGGACTTTTGTTGGGGCTGTTGGCTTTGACGCTAATCGTTGCGCCAGCGAAGTTGAGTGCCCAAGAGCAACGTGAGCCCGCACCGGCCGCTACTTCACGCGGTCAACAAGAATTTCAAGGGGCGGATGAAACCGCTGAACCCACGCCAGAATTGTTTTCTGGGCCACAGAAGGATGAGCCGCTGCCGGAACTTTCGGCCTTGCCTCTGCTCGGTGATGCCGCCGAACCAGTGGTCGTAGTGCCATCTGAGAAGGAAGCGTTGCAGCTGATCGTGTTCATGCACCAGCGGACTCGGCCGGGTTTTGCGTTGCTGCGAGGGCTTGCCACTTATTCGAAACAGTTAGGCGACAAAATCGATAGCTCCGTGGTCTTCTTGACCGACGAAGTCGGCGAAACAAAACAGTGGTCGGTGAATGCTCGGCAAGCAATTCCGGAAGGGGCCCGCATGTTGGTCAGTAACGACGGAATTGAAGGGCCAGGAACATGGGGACTGAACCGAAATGTGACAATGACCGTCGTCTTGGGGCAAGCAGGAAAAACTGTTGGCAATTTTGCTTTGGTTCAACCCAGTGCCGCTGACGACTTGAAACAGATTTCAACTGCGATAGCAAATGAACTAAAAATCGATCCTCCCTCTCAACGCCAATTATCCAACTGGTTGGGCCAGCGACAAATGCAAGCTGGGAATCAGCCAACCGTTGATATTCGTCCCTTGTTAGCTCCTGTGATCCAGAAAACGGCGACTCCCGAAAAAGTCGAAGCCGCCGCACAAAAGGTAATTGCCCGAGCTGAAAAAGACGCGACGTTCAAGGTTGCGGTGGGAGACGCTTGCCGACGAATTGTCAGCGGCGGCGTGCTACAGAATTACGGCACTGCACCGGCTCAAGCCTATCTGCAAACATGGGCGGATACCTTTAAGAGTGATGAAAAGGGTGAAGCCGAATCTGCCTCAAAAGCGACCGAGCCCAAAAAAGAGATGCAGACCAACGGTGCAGACAAGTAGCCTGCAACGTTGTTTCCGCGTTCCGTCCACAAGCGCCGATTGAATGAACATGCAACGCCAACCTGAAATAAGTATTACTCCAGCGAAGTCTTGGACTTGGTTGTCGGGTTTGCTTTTGCTTGCGCTCGTGATCCTGCAATCGCATCACGTTTTGACGTGGGGACAGACAGCAACTTCGAGTGTGTCCACTGACGCATCGACCGAGATGCCTGAGTCGCCGATTGATTTTGACACTCAAATCATGGCGGTTATCGCCAAGAGCGGTTGCAATGCCGCAGCCTGTCATGGAGCCTCGGGAGGCCGGGGCGGTTTTCAGTTGTCGCTCTTTGGATCCGATCCCGATTTGGATTACGACCAAATTGTGCGTGAACGATACGGCCGACGAATCCATCGAAACGATCCCGAAGCAAGTCTGCTGCTGCTGAAGGCGACTGAGTCGGTTGAACACGAAGGCGGATTTCGGTTCGATGTCGACAGTCGGCAATACGATTTGTTCAAGTCATGGATCGAGCAAGGAGCACGCAGAATTCGTGCTCGGGAACTGGTGCGGATTGAAATCACACCACCTAGTTTTTCATTTGACGAAATCGGTCAGGCGAAAGCTTTTCAGGTCTTTGCCCACTTCGGTGACGGAACCAAATGGAATGTTACCCGCGATTCCGTGATCACCCTGCTGGATGAAGACGCGTTGGAACTTTCCGAGACCCAAACGGATGCAGGGAAGCTGGGCGACCAGGCGTTAACGATTCGACGTCCAGGACAATATTCGGTCTTGGTTCGCTACTTGGATCAAGTCGATTTGCTGCAAGCGACCCTGCCTTATGCACAGTCACCCGAAGACTCATCTCGGTTATCGGTCGAAAATCTTGACGGTCGGTTTATTGACCGAGCGATCACCGAAAAACTAAACCGCTTGGGGATCATTGCGAAGCCATCCGCGGACGACGCCACGTTGTATCGACGATTGTCGTTGGATTTACTGGGGCAACTTCCCGCGGCCGCTGACGTTCAGTCATTCGTTCAGTCAACCGCTGCAAAAAAACTGGAACATACCGTCGATGCGATGTTGCAAGACTCGCGGTTCACAACGCTATGGACTTGGCACTTGTCCGAATGGTTGCGAGTGGGAGGGAACGGGCAGAATGAAACCATGGCCCAGAATTATTACCAATGGATTCGAGGTCACGTTGCTGGCAAGGCGTCGTTGGCCCAAATTGCTCGCGAATCTTTGACGGCCACAGGAAACGTTGACAACGGAGCGACAGGTTTCTATCGACTGACGACCGATCCCGGAACTCAAGCCGAACTGGCTTGTAATACTTGGTTGGGTGTCCGGATTGGATGTGCCCAGTGCCATAACCATCCGTTGGATCATTGGAAACGCAATCAATACTTTCAGTTCGCGGCTTTCTTTGCCGGCGTGCGACGAGACCAGGAAATTCGAGTGATCTCGGATTCAACTTTGACTAATCCAGTGACTCGAAAATTGGCGATTGCCGTTTTGCCTGGTACTTCCAAAGTCGTGAATGAAGATCCGCGAGTGGATTTGGCTCGCTGGATTACGCAGAAAGAGAACCCTTATTTTGCGAGTTCGACTGCGAATCGTATTTGGTCGATCTTAATGGGACGCGGCATTTACGAACCGATCGATGACGCTCGGCAGACCAATCCGATTTCCAATCCGCAGCTTTTGGAAGACTTGTCTGAATTTCATAGCGACCACAATTTTGAATTGCGCCCGTTGGTTCGCGAAATCGTTTTATCCGACGCCTATCAACGGAAAACGGCCGATGCCACTACGACGACACGCGATCAATTTTATTGGCGATTCTTGCCACGAGACCTGCCAGCTCCCGTTTTATTGAATGCGGTTCAGCAGTTCACTGCAGGTTCAGGTTCAGGTTCAGGTTCAGGGTCAGGGTCAGGGTCAGGGTCAGGGTCAGTGCGCGATCGCGATTGGCTAACTGTTGCGTTTCCCGCAGAATTTGCCGAGCTAAAAGTTCTAGGCCAATGCGATAGAAACGTGAACTGTTTGCCTAGTTCGGCTTCGTCGAATTCAAGTGCAGGACTGGCTGAGAATTTGGAACTTATAAATGGTCCCATTCTCAATGAACGCATCGTGAGTGAAAGTGGTTTTCTGGCCGAATTCTTGGATGAGAATGGGACCGATGGCGAAATTTTGGAAGAGACTTACGTGAGAGCGTTTTCGAGATCGCCAAGTTCTGAAGAAAAGTCTTTTTGGCTGAAACAAATTGCGGCGTCATTGCAGCAAACGGCAGCGGCAAACAAAACGAACATGAGGTCGAACATGGGGTCACCCGACCAACTGCGACGACAAATGTGGCACGACATCATTTGGGCCATTCTGAATAGTCGTGAATTTGTGATGAATCATTAAGGTGAATATGTGTCGCGAGAAATGAAAAAACGATGTGATGGTGTGCGACGTCGGCAATTTCTGCAATTGGGTGCGATCAGTGCGATTAGCGGCATGGGTTCACCAATTGGCTTAGGGAGTCCGTTCTCATCGATTGCAGCGTTGGGTCGGCATGCAAAAAAGAATTGCATCTTGATTTGGCTGGATGGTGGAGCGAGTCATCTGGAAACGTTTGATCCCAAACCGTTAATGCCCTCGGAAGTTCGCGGTCCACTGAAATCGATTGCGACCTCCATTCCGGGAATCCAGTTCGGCGAGTGTTTGCCTCGGTTGGCCACACGCATGAACACGATGACACTGTTGCGAGGCATGACATCGCCGTTGGGCGAGCATAATTTGGGTGCTCAATTTATGTTGACCGGCTATAAGCCGACGCCGGCGTTAGAGTATCCGGTAATGGGGTGTGCGATCAGCCATCTGCGGACCGAAACGAATGACTTGCCCAACCATGTGGCGGTTCCCAACCATCAGGTCGGCGGGGCAAAACTGCGAGCCAATGGTTACTTGCCGAGCAGTTGTTTGCCCTTTGAATTGACTCGGTCCTCGAACCCAAAGGGACTAAACTCAAACGCGTTGCAGATGGTGGAAAGTTTGGGGCAAGTCCGCGTGGATCGGCGGGCAGAATACTTGAAGCAGTTGGACCAGTTTTCGCAGTCGCTGGATCGAATTGGTACAGTGCCTGACTATGCCGGTTTGGATCAAGCAGTGCGTTTGATTACTTCGGAAAAAGCTCGAGCGGCATTTGATCTGCAACAGGAACCCGAATACACTCGCAACCAGTACGGTTCGTCGCTGTTTGGCCAAAGTTGCCTGCTGGCTCGACGGTTGATCCAAGGTGGAGTTGGTTTTGTCACGGTCAACTATCCTGGTTGGGACACTCATGACAATCTGGTTGTGCGTTTGAAGGACGGCTATGTCGGAGCTCGTGAGCCCGTTGGTTTGATTCCCAATCTAGACCGAGGTCTCGATGCATTGTTGGAAGACTTGGAACAAACGGGTTTGATGGACGAAACGTTGGTGGTGGTCATGGCCGAGTTTGGCCGCACGCCGCGAATTAATGCTGCGGGCGGACGTGACCATTGGCCGCGGGCGTTTAGTGTGTTGCTGGCTGGTGGAGGAACGCCGCAAGGATTGGTTCATGGGGAAAGCGACGAATCGGGTGAATCACCAAAATCGGATCCGGTCACGCCTGCGGATCTTGCTGCAACGATCTATCAATTGCTGGGGTTCGATCCAAATCTCGAATTAACCACTCCTGATGGTCGCCCAATTCGGTTAGTCCGCGAAGGAACTGCGATCAAGAAAATTATCGGATGAATGACTCGATCAATGGACGGCGAAGTGTGTTCTCTACATCCCACGTACACGGTTGGAGCCGATTCGCTCCCTCAATTGTTTTCGCATTCGTGATGCTAATGTTTTCTGGTTCGGGGTATGCACAATCAACCGCGACGTTAGTAGCCAAATTCGCAGGGCCGGTGACGGTCGTTGTACCGTTGGCTTCGGAAGATCAACTGTTAGTAGTGGCTCAGAATACGGTGGTGATCTTGGATGCAAATGGCAGAGTTCTAAAGCAAAATGAATTGGGAATGCATCAGGTCACGCACGCGAAACTGAGTTTGGATCGTAAGTCGATCTGGATTGCGGGTGGGGATCCAGCAGAAACGGGGCGTCTGATCGAAATTGATCTGCAGGATTTATCTCAGCGACAGATGCTAAAGGCCGCAAACGATGTTTTTACTTCGCTTGACTTGTCGGCCGATGGCAAGCTGCTCGTGAGTTCATCGATCGATGGTCAAATCTATCGTTTCCAACTGGAAGACCCGCTAGAACTTAGCCAAGGCAAATCGCAACCGACAATGTTAAAAGGTCATTCCAAAGCGGTTTCAAAACTGGTGTTGATGGGTGATTCTGAATTGGTCTCGGTTGCCGAAGACATGAGTGTTCGTTTGTGGGATTTGGAAAATGAAACATTGAAACGGACCATGAATCAACACGTCGGTGCGGTACTAGGAGTGCGACTGCTCAACGGTGCTGAATCCAGTCGGCCGGTGATTGCCAGTTGGGGCAAGGATCGAACGGTTCGTTTTTGGCAACCAACGATTGGTCGCATGATGCGTTTTGCGACTTTAGAAGCAGTTCCCCTTTCGAGCTGCTGGAATGAACAACAGCAAACGCTATTCGTCGGCGACTCGGAAGGTTCGGTTCACAGCATCGATTGGCAAACGGGGAAGCTGGTTGGCAAGCGGCAGATCACCAACGACTGGATTGTTACTTTATGTGAAGATGAGCAGGAGCGGGTGCTTTACGCTGGAACCACTTCGGGAGAACTTTGGCGGTGGGAAATCGAGGCAGCAGAATCTGAGGATTGACCGAGGAAAAGACCAAGGAGGCGAGAAAAGAGTGTCCGGTACCTTTTCGGTTGACACGAGCTCCGGGTGCGCTATTTTAAGTGAAAATTGACACTCTTTTTAGAAGTGATGACGATGGGACGACCGAAACGTGCGGATGTTGCCGGGCATTGTTATCACATGCTCAATCGAGCGAATCTTCGTGATACCATCTTCCACAAACCGGAGGACTACAATGCGTTCCAGAAGATTCTCTGCCAAGCGATTGCTGCCAAGCGATTGATCGTTTCGACGTGAAGCTTTTCAGCTACTGCATCATGCCAAATCACACCAGTGCCAGGCATTGGAGTGACTAATTGCGTGGGTATTTTGTTCGTCGATGGTCGGTACGTCGATCAGCTCGAACTAGGTTTGTACGCATTCTGGAAGGACGTTGCAGATTCTCGGGTCGTCGAGTTGGATATGCGAGAAGCCCAGATCGACGTTAGTGGTCAGGAAATCATGACGCTCGATAAGGTTACATTGCGCATGAACGCCTTGGTGACGTACGTGATCAAGGACGCTCGCCGTGCAGTTTCAGCATCTAGCGATGTTCGACAGCCAACTTGATCTCTCGTCGCGAGGAAACGGCCGCAATGAGAAGCCAAGCCAACACGGCAAAGCTACTTGCGGACAACCCGACCTTGATGCGACTTCGCGAGCTGGAAGTACTCGAAAAGATTGCTTCCGCTGGCGAGATGAACATCGTGCTGGGCCCAAGTACTACACAAACGAAGGGATTGGCCGACAAGGTCATGAACTTACTTTGAACTTAGTTCGTTATGCAAAGCACCGGCTTGTCATTTGCCTGACAGGCCGGTGCTCTTCGATGGGTACAGTGCTTTTATCGAGTGATCGTCTGACCGGGTGCTGCATCCGTGACACGAGCCGTCGGTTCGATATTTCCCCTATTTCAGAGTCGTCAACTCATAGTCGTAAAGCGTTGAATTTAAGCCTTCAATTGCTGCCTGACGAATTCGTGCTGTACTGCCTTCGAGCTCATACTCGAACGGCTTCTCGGTGAAAGGATCGTTGGGAGCCGGTAGGTCTAGATCTGCTAGACTCGCAGGTAAGCTTCCGTCGTGCTTGCTTGCATAGTCCCGAAGAGATTCGATGGTTTGCAGAAACTTGACGCGACGTTCAAAGTTCCGGCAAGCAAGAATGGCTTGCGGTAAAACGAACGGATAGGGACTCGATTTCGCACCAGTAGATTTGAGAAGTGCCGTATTTTCGGCTTCGATCTTGCTCTTGTCTACAATAATCTGAGTTGGACTTTGAAAAGCCAATGGCTCAACCTGTGTACGGAGCCGACAGTATTGCATGTAAACCCAACGCATGATGAGTTCCTCGGAAGACATCTGTTTAATCTCGGCGTCGGTGAAACCAAGCGCTTCGGGAAGTTGCTCCTTGGCAAGTTTTTGCATCTTATCCTGCAGCTTTGCACCCTCGTCTGGCGTGTAGCGTTCATCACTAGACTCTGCATACAACTCAACAAACTTACGTGCAATCTGAACCCATTCTTTATCGCCGATTGGAGGCAATGGCTCGTTCAGACGCGCAGGTGTTGCCCACAATTCCCAGCGTACCATTGGGCCAAGATCCTGAAGCGTGGGTGGTAATGCAGCGAGTGACCAATACATGTTCGGACATTTGCCAGACTGAATTGCAAGCTCAAGATTGTCCAAAGCCATGTTAGCGATAGACAATCCCACCAAATGACAAACTACGACTGGAGTGGCGGCACAATGCCGGCTACACCCCAACTGGCCTTTGATACACTTCAGAGCCTCGTCCAATTCTCCTTTTGAAAGGAGCAATCTAATCCACGCGGTCATTCCTCGCCCAGCGAGTTGTCGTTGAGACTGAACGTCAGGCAAAAGAATTACGTAGGGTCGATCACTGCGAAGTGGATACTGCCAATCCGCATAGCTCATTGATCCGGCGCGGTTGATTTGTTCTGCGAAATGGGCAAAGTAAAACTCTTTGAATCTTGGATCAGCAACATCCATTTCGGCGTATTCGTGGAGTTTCGGATAAACATCCCGCATAAACGTCTGCTGCTCATAGACCATTCTCAGCAACACGGGAATCGCATTGCCTGGCTCTTGCTCCTCCTCAGTCGGCAGTAGATGGAAGTGGGATTCAAACTCCTTCGCCGCCTGCACAGGAAGTTTTAGCTGCTTCTTGATTGTGGAATCTTGCTGCGCAAAACTCCTTGCCGGAAAGCCAAACATAGCGATGCCCATCATGCATAATGCGATAGTCATTAATCGTCTCATTGTCATACTTCTCCCTGAAAAAATAGTTGAAAATCCTTTGGCTGCAACGTCGTGCCGTTGCTGTCCTGGCTCGTGGGAACAATTGCACCTTCGAGTTCGTTAACCTCCAAGTCGTTCGGCTTCATCCCTGCGGTCCTTGCACTGCCGCGTTGTTGTGAATCAGCGCTGCGATCCTTGGTTAGTAATGCAATAAAAAAGTTGGATGTTTGTTCTGAGTCCAAAGCGTTAAGTTGGTGCGTGCCTTCGCTATGCAATACTGTTTGTACTGTTTGTCGGGCATCATTGATGGACTCATGTGGCAGGTAATGCGATGCCAATGCTACGCAAGCTAACAGCGAAGCAGCGGCACTGACCACCTGCCATTGCATAACCCTTGCACGACGCTGCTTCATGCTGGCTGCTATTCCTGCCGCGTAAGCGCATTGATAAAGGATTTCGTCACGTTGCTTTGGACTCGAGCCGAGAGCCTGAGCACGCAGTCGCAGTTCGAATTCATCCAACGTATCATTGCCATCAGACATAAATTGGTCGTTCAAATTACTCACTTGCTTCCCTCCCATATAGTTCTCTTAGGCCCTCAATACCCGATTGGTAGACTCGCCAAACCGTGGCCTTGGATTCACCGATGACGGACGCTATTTCGTCAAACGTTAGCCCGCCCCATATTCTGGCAATCACAACCTCACGTTCTCGCTCTTCAAGTTTGCTAAGCAAATCCTCAAGCTCAAGTGCAGTTGACTTTTTCGGCGAGCAAACAGGCTTGAGTCGCTGGGTCGCAACCTCCGCCTCCCGTAACCTGCGTTTGTTTCGAGAAAGACGCTCGTTAATTGCCAGACGCTTAGTAACCGTGAAGAGCCATGCTGTACAATTGATTGGCGTCGGATCCTCCGCTGCCAATTTTATGAACGCCGATTGCACAATGTCCTCCGCTTCATCACGTGCTCCTGCGACCCACGCCACTAGCACGGGCCAGTAGCGATCGAGCAAATCCCCCAGTTTCTCAGAGTCGACAGGCATCTTTAATCACTAAAGTGGAGCGAACTCGCGACGTAAGCATTTGAAGCTTCGCCTCTGAAATATATGACAAGGCAGACGCGGGTTTCGTTTCAGATTTAGTCGAAGATCACGGATTTTCCGTGAATTGGTGGGACCGGGCAATCGAGAATCGCGAATTCCAAGAGCATTTTCGGCGAACCAGGAATCATTTGAATTGTCTTGTCTTTCAATCCACTGCCGATGTGGCTCGACTGAGAAAGGCTCCTGTCTTGACTGAGTTTATCTTTGTTCGACAGGTCCATACTGGTGCGATCTGCTAGATGCGCTGATTGTTCCATGCATTAGGCGATTTTCAAGTTTATAAGATGATGATACACCAGTGCCAGGCATTGGAGTGGCGCAACAACTTCAGGCCGGAGGCCGACACAGGAACTGCCGGGGCCGTCAGGCCCCGGAACCGAGGAAAACGGCTATCTAGCCCGGAGGGCGATACAACGAATCTAGCGAATGAAGTCGCCCTCTGGGCTTCGCAGAGCCACTGTGCAGTAAACCGGTGGCTTACGCCACCGGCAGTCTATATGTCGGCCTCCGGCCCAAGACTGCACAAGAACTAGCAACAGCCCACACACCAGTGCCAGGCATTGGAGTGGCTGGCATTGGAGTGGCTAATCGAATTACCAGAAAGATTCGGCAAGATAAATCAGGGAGCATTCGGGTGGGGTTGGCTGCGATTTTGGAGCGATTGCAAATGAGCGGCCAGACGTGGGTGGCCAGACGTGGGTGAACTGCGTGAAGAACTTTGGCCGCTGGTTGGGTTGGGCGGTCGGCAAGCAGCAAGCTTTGGTCCAAGAGCGTGACCGATCGGGTCTCCACCGAATGCAATCTCGCCCCCAAGCCACCGCGATCTTTGGCTAACGCTCACCGCGTCGAAGAATCTCCAAGGCTGGCGTTCACCTTTCTCAGCTGTCATTCACAGCAGCCCAAATACTTAAGCGAGTTCTACCTCGCCAAGATATTTCTACGCGCCCAACCAGCCAATGTCCGCTGCACCCCCGCATCCCTCGCGACTTTCACCCGCAAAACCCAAGCAAACAGCCTACAGCACCCCACCCGTCCTCAAAATCCAACCCAAATCCATCCTCACTAACGCGCCTGGCACTGGTATTCCTGAGAAGAACGATTGCCTGGCGTCCCACAAACAAGGTGTTCCGTCTCTTTTTCAGTATTCATCGACCTTAAACGTAACAATGACATCGCTGCGGAACCCCAAGTCCTGGGTGCCTTGCCCCGCATTAAAATTGAGGATCGCTGTCCGGACCCCTGCATCCCGGCTCCTTAATCGTAGCGTGCGGGTCTCACGGCGCAATCCGGAAAGCGCTCCATTAGGCTTGATCTCAAGTTCTAGCCAACGATCCCGCGATGCGTCGTCTGGACTCGCCAAGAGCTGTTCGGACTCAATCACCAATGGCGCTGTGATTCCCGCTGCGTTGTCAATTTCGATAGAAAAATCCTGCCATTCGCCTCGATGAAGCTCCATCGCTATTTCTTCGGTAGTAGCTTTGACTCGAGCCTCAGGAGAAATACTGACCTTGATCAGTATCGGTGGCATCGGAGCATCCACCTTTTTCGATTCGATCGCTGTCTTTGATTTGATTCCTGTCTTCGATTTGATTCCTGTCGCCGGGTCCGGATGAGCCGAACCCGGCGGATTGCAGCCCGATGCGACGCATGCCACAAGGATTGCGACGAAGAGCATGAATGAATTGGTTACTGCCCTCGAAAAGCAACGAGCCTGCAATGAACTTACCCCTCTCGACGATCGATTACTCTTTGCCTTCATCGATAATCCTCTGATAGGTCCTTCGAGCGTGATTGTAATCTGCAGCAGCTTGTGGCTGTTCGTCTAGCGCGTAAGTTTTCTGCTTCTCGAGCCAGCATTGCTCGAGTGCAGCCAAGCACCACTTTGCGCTCGCGCTCACACGAACGGGCTTGTTGTTTACGATGACCGAAATTGGATTGGTGTGTGCAGAGGGGAAAATGCGAGCGGCAACCCAGCTACTTTGCTCCAGTTTTGGAATCACAAAGCGAAGGTCCTGCTGCGAACCGTCTGCCTTGATTTTCTGGACGGCTACCGGATAGCCGTTTACGATGAGTTCCACTTCTACATCGGGCGCGTTAGCTTGGAATGAGGCGGCCGTGACGGAAAACACACCATCCTCGTTTCGCTCAAAATCCATCAAGTGACTTGTGCCGTCACTCACATAGCTTTCGCCACGGCGAAGCGCCTCCACCCAACTGTCATAATCCAGCACACCATCCAGCTTGACATAAACTCGTCCAATACCCAGACGTTCCCCGGTCATGCAGGGGAAATCGGTCTCACCGCTGGCAACAACGGGCAACCCGCAGTTGAGCACGTGATACCAAATGTTCCACTCCGACTCGCGAGGCGTATTCATGGTTGCGATAAAATCCAGCGCAGGCTGCTTTTTGCCATCGGGGCCGTCGACTTCATGAGTCACCTGCATGATGAACTCATTGGCTCCGATCCCATCGAATGCGGGGATATCGAAATTAGGCAGGCGGTGCGGTCCGTCGTGTCCCTCGACACGTCCAACGCTACGAGTCAGGCCCGCACCACTATGAGCGGTTCCGGTCACAGCCCCCTGCTTCTTTGCCCAACGCAAGGTATTCATTCCGAGTGTCGGCCAATGGTGCATCGAATTTCCCCCCGCAGGAATCTGCTGCCGCAGTTTGAGTAAGTTTAGATGCCCCGACTGATGGGAGCCGAATCCACTGACTTCGATATCGTAACGAAGAAGGTAAGGATAGCGGCTGACGTCATCCGGTTTGCCAGTAAAAAACTGTTTTTGAAAATCGAAACATGGTCCCCAGGTGAGGCAGCACCCAACCTTCACATCTTCGCCCATGATGTGCCTCAGCATGTCTTGGGGTAAGACACCTTGCATCGGATTCTCGTAGTGCAAACAACCAGCAGCATGTATATGATGGTCGCCGCTCCAATAGCCTAGCTTGGCAGTGTCGATCCAGCGCTCGACTTGATAGTTGAGCGTTATAGGTTCATCACCCACATCGAGTATCTTCATTTGAACGATGCTTTCTGGACCATGCGAACATTTAACGCTATATTTCCCACGCGGCAGATGAATGCTTTCGCCCGTCTCACGGTAGATTTGAGTCTGAAAGAAGAAGTCGGGAGCCTGGCGTTTGGATTGGTAGGGATAGACTCGACCTTGTGCGTCGCGAATTTCGAAGGCCCCCATGCACGGCGAACCATCCGCGTCGGTAACGGCAAATTGGACCTCGGTACTGGGGACGGTCCGTATCGTGACATCCGCTGCGTCCCAAGTGCCACTCTCGCCCGATGCGTATTCCAAACTGACCCAGTCGATGCGGAATTTCCCCGGCCCCTGCAATGGGTCGATCCTCACCCCTTTCAATTCACCCTCCACTGAAAACTCGATGGCATATTCTCGATCGCCGCCCGGATCGAGTTGAAAGACCGCTTGTCGGCCGCCATCGGGCTGTGGCAATTGCTCGGTCCACCAGAACAGTTGACCTACGCCCGGACCATCGGGGCGTCCCCAAAATCGTAGCACCATGCGTCCGCCTCGGGCTTTGACAGGGGCCGACAAAAACGGATCGTTGCCAAGTGCTTCAAGATAGAGGGACTGATCGCGCACCGTCATCGTTAAGTCATTGAGTTCACCCCAACCATCCGAATCCTTGTCGAATCGCCATTGGCGTATGACAGACGAGTTTTTGCCACCTACCATGCCTGCATTGAACTCAAGGCGAGCGGTTCGATCACCCACCGTCGTCGACGAAACCTGGATAATTCGATACTCCAGTTCCAAACCGCTTAACGTAGGAGACAATGGGCGTCCATCGAACGTGGACAGCGCTAACCATCGATTGACGATGTCGTCTTTGGGGCCATGCGGAATAGGTCTGGCGTTGGGGCTGTCCACTCGAAGTTTGGATTGAATCCCTGCTCGATTGACCACTTTTATGAGCATGGCACGCCAACCATTTTCCATCACTTCAGCCGGTACACCTGGAGTCACCGTGGTCTTTCCATCGCTACCAATTTCAATCGAAGCGATGCACAATGGATCAAGCAGTTGCTGAACTTTAGCGGTAATACGAACATCGCTCGGTTCGTTCTTCAGCGTGTTCAGTGCAGCGGTTTGTTCGGGAGTGAAGGGATTTCCAGTTGAATGCATCGCCTCGGCAAGTCGGTTGGTAATCAGCAACAACGGTTGAGCATCGACACGTTCGACATATGGCATCGAACCGCTCTGAGCCAAAAGCGGGCCCCCCCCAAATCGCGAGACGGAAAAGATCGCTAGTAATAAAGCGATTACGTAGATTGTTTTGATCACCAGATTATTCCCTTTACAACATTTCCAAAGACGTCTGTCAACCGACGAGTACGCCCCTCAAAATGGTACGTAAGTCATTCGTGGTCCAACCCCATCAACGCCAGTATCTTAGCATGAAGATCATGAACATGCACCTTTCTCTCAATGGCTCGGAAACCAAGATCGTCGGTGGCCCCGATGGCTTGCCCACATCGAACGCCTCCGCTGGCTAGCTAAACGCTGAATCCACAGGGACTGTGGTCCCGTCCATTCGCCTCTTGCATCACAGGAATTCGTCCAAATTCACCGGCCCATACGACGAGTGTACTATTAAGCATTCCACGTTGTTTTAGGTCGGTCAGCGTCCGCAACAATTTGACACACCAGTGCCAGGCATTGGAGTGGCTAATCGAATTACCAGAAAGATTCGGCAAGATAAATCAGGGAGCATTCGGGTGGGGTTGGCTGCGATTTTGGAGCGATTGCAAATGAGCGGCCAGATGTGGGTGGCCAGACGTGGGTGGCCAAACGTGGGTGAACTGCGTGAAGAACTTTGGCCGCTGGTTGGGTTGGGCGGTCGGCAAGCAGCAAGCTTTGGTCCAAGAGCGTGACCGATCGGGTCTCCACCGAATGCAATCTCGCCCCCAAGCCACCGCGATCTTTGTCTAACGCTCACAGGGCCGAAGAATCTCCAAGGCTGGCGTTCACCTTTCTGATCTGACATTCACATCAGCCCAAATACTTGAGCGAGTTCTACCTGGCGAAGATATTTCTACGCGCCCAACCAGCCAATTTCCGCTGCGCACCCCCATCCCTCGCGACTTTCGCCCGCAAAACCCAAGCAAACAGCCTACAGCACCCCGCCCGCCCTCAAAATCCAACCCAAATCCATCCTCACCAGCGCGCCTGGCACTGGGATCTTGGCACTGGGATTCTCCGGTATTCTCACTGGTATCCCGCAACTTGAACATATCGTATTCCTGTGACGTTTCAGCCGTTAGAGTAGAATTCTATTCACATCACCGCCAACCCGAAAGCGGCAATGCTTAAGTTGAGCGAATTAATCCACGTAGGTTTGTTAAGTTGCCATCATGAAAATATTAATCCTTGCCGTCTCGCTCTGTTGGAGTTCGTCTGTTTTTGCGCAACCCATCCCGTTCATCCGTGTCGCTGACACTGGTCAGCATTTTGTGCGCGGTGACTCGAACGATCGCTTCGTTGTCTGGGGTGTCAATTATGATCACAACGAGGCAGGCGAATTGCTGGACGAATATTGGATTGAGCGATGGGACGAAGTGGTCGAAGATTTTACCGAAATCAAACAGTTCGGTGCCAACTGTGTTCGCATCCATCTTCAACTTGGGAAGTTTCTCGAAGCACCCGATCGAACAAACCAAGCGGCCCTGAAGCAACTGGACAGAATCGTAAAATTAGCCGAGCAACAAGAGCTGTATCTGAACATTACCGGTTTGGCGTGTTATCACAAAGCGAACGTTCCCGATTGGTATGACCAACAGAGTGAACAAGAACGCTGGCAAACCCAGGCATTTTTTTGGGAATCGGTCGCGGAAGTTTGCCGCGATAGCCCAGCCGTATTTTGCTACGACTTAATGAACGAACCGATTCTTGCTGGCGACAAGCCCGAAACCGAATGGCTGGGCGGTGAATTCGGAGGCAAGTTTTTTGTGCAAAGATTGACTTTGGACTTGGCGGGTCGATCGCGACAATCGCTTGCCAAGGCATGGGTCGATCAGATGGTCGACGCGATTAAAAAACACGACCAGCAGCATCTGATCACCGTCGGCGTGATTCCCTGGGTGTTTACGTTTGGCGGTGGAAAGCCGCTATTCTATTCCCCCGAAGTCAGCGAACGACTCGATTTCGCGTCAGTTCATTTCTATCCCGAGAAAGACAAAATCGATTCCGCGATCAAGGCGCTCAAGGCTTACGACATAGGCAAGCCACTCGTCGTCGAGGAAATGTTTCCACTGAAGTGTTCCGGGCAGGATCTAGCTACTTTTGTGCGAAATTCAAAAGGCTTTGCGGACGGCTGGATTAGCTTTTACTGGGGCTCGACCGCCAAGCAGTTGCGTGAAGCAGAAGACTCAACCATCGCACACGCCATCACCGCTTCGTGGCTAGAACAATTCGAGTCAATGGCGAAAGAGATGATTAAGGTGTCACAAGAGTGACGTTCGAAAACACAAGGAGGATCGAACGATGGCGTGTAAGCGTCGTCACCGCGCGAGTAACAAAGGCTTCTTGCGAATGACTTTGGATAAGTACCTGGAGTTGTTGGACTGGACAGGCCGTCAGATTCGGCAAGATAAATTGGGGAACATTCGGGCGGGGTTGGCTCTGATTTTGGAGCGATTGCAAATGAGCGGCCAGACGTGGGTGGCCAGACGTGGGTGGCCAAACGTGGGTGAACTGCGTGAAGAACTTTGGCCGCTGGTTGGGTTGGGCGGTCGGCAAGCAGCAAGCTTTGGTCCAAGAGCGTGACCGATCGGGTCTCCACCGAATGTAATCCCGCCCCCAAGCCACCGCGATCTTCGGCTAACGCTCACCGCGTCGAAGAATCTCCAAGGCTGGCGTTCACCTTTCCACGGTTTCCGTAGCCGGACTCGCCAGAGTTCGGGTTTTTTTTTCGTGAACGTCAGTTAAGGTGCGATCGCCAAAACAACTGAAGTCTGGCGACTCCAGCTACGAAACAAGCGATTGCGTGAACGGTTAAGGTGCGATCGCCAAAACAACTGAAGTCTGGCGACTCCAGCTACGAAACACGCGATTGCGTGAACGGCCAGGGCGCCGCCAATGGGTCGCCAAACTCTGTGATTTGCCTTCTTTGCCGCCGACGTCTTCCGTCGAAGTCACTTGCATCAAGTCATCAAATGCAACTTTCGATGCCAACTCGATCGAAGTTCCGGCTTCCGGCGATCGTTCAGCTGCATGCCGACGACGGCTCGCATCATCCTCACTTCCCATCAGCATGTGCATCATCGTCATGCAGCACAGGGTCAGAATCAGGATCACCAGCATGGGGCTGACGTGGACATCCGAAAACGCGGGGATCAAAAAGACATTTAGTGACAGCAGGCACAAAAGCAGCATGACAACCGCCGCTGAAACGTGGACACCCTTCATGTGCAAAATCTCCAATTGATCCATGAGCTGCCCTACGGCAGGCGGTGCAAACGTCGTGTTAGTTCACGACTAGAGAGTTAAATGCAGTTTGAACGATATTCTTCAGCGACAATTACTTGACTGCTTCGGTTAAGTCAATTCGTGTTCGATCAGGCAACGCTTGGATCAGATTCGCGTTCGTTTAATGCTACGATCGTCATTGCGGCGACAATCTAAACTAAATCGCGAAGACCATGCTGCGCATCCGCCGATCCGCATGTCAGACAGTTGATTTATTACCTGAAAGCCATTGGCACGACCTTGGCAACAAGACAGACATCAAATCCAAGCACTGTGATTTTCCAGGTCAATCTGTCTCAATAAATTCAACGCATTAAAAAACAAGAATCCAAATGAACGATTCCAAATCAAAGAATTCTCAGTACGAAAAAATAGCTTATCGCTGCTTGATTAAGTTGCGATGGGTACCGGAGTCATGATCGGCGCTGGGATATTTGCGTTGACCGGGCAATTTGCTGAACAGGTAGGCGGCCTGTTTCCACTTGCCTTTGTGGCTGCGGCTATTGTCTCTGGCTTTAGTTCGTACTCGTATGTGAAGTTAATGCACGCGTATCCCCCGGACGGTGGAGTTGCGATGTTCCTGATGAAAGCTTACGGCAATGGAACGGTAACGGCCGGAATGGCGTTGCTCATGTATTTTTCAATGGTCATCGACTAAAGTCTCGTTGCCCGTACGTTTGGGACGTATGTGATGCAGTTGTTCGGCGGAAACGAAAGCGATTCTTTTCTGGTTCCAATGTTGGGTGTCGGATTACTGGTGACCGCATTTGTTATCAACATCCTGGGCAATCGCTTTATTGGAACGATGTCGATGGTGAACGCGATTATCAAGATTGGTGGCGTCATTATTTTCGCCACGGTAAGACTTTGGGTTTCCGGTTTTGCATTGAAAGGCTTTGGCGTTTCAGAACAATCGACTGCTGGAAATTTTCTAGCGGCGACGGCGTTGGCGCTGCTGGCCTACAAAGGCTTCACGACGATTACCAACAGTGGTGCCGAGATCATGAATCCGAAAAAGAACATTGGGCGTTCAATTATTCTTTCGTTGACCATTTGTGCTGTGGTGTATTTTGTGGTCGCGATGGCTGTCGCCAGCAGTCTGACAGTATCAGAAATCGTCAAAGCTCGCGGGTTTGCTTTGGCCGAAGCAGCCCGACCTGCACTGGGAACTTTTGGAACTTACTTTACCGTCGGTTTGGCAATTGTGGCGACGGTTTCGGGACTGATCGCAAGCACGTTTGCTGTGTCACGAATGTTGGCCATGTTAACCGAAATGAACCTAGTGCCGCACAGCCACTTCGGAATGCCGGGCACGATTCAGCAGCACACGCTGGTTTGCACCGTCGTCTTCGCTATCACGTTGACCCTGCTGTTTGATCTGTCGCGGATTGCATCGCTTGGTGCCATTCTTTAACTCATCATGGGTATCGCGATTCACAGGGGACTTTTGCGAAGGCTGTGCGATGAAGTTGAGTCCAGATCCTGGGTGATGTTCACGGCGATCGTTTTAGACGCTGCCATTCTCGTCGCGTTTGTCTAGCTAAAAGCTTACCAGTGATATCCTCGTTATTTGGGCTGCTCTGGGTGGTCTAGTCATCGTCTTTGCCGGTGAACGACTGATTCTTGAATGGAAACCCGACGAAATTGCCAGCGATTGACCACCTTTTTCACCAAAATTGACTTCTTTTTCTCGGCAAGCAACTCAATGGTTTGATTAAACATCGTACGTCAGGAGCGTTCGGATTCGTTAGAATAAAGGTCATTGAAATCCGCATCAGCGGAGAATGAATACGTCTGGCGTTTTGTACATCAGGAGACCGCAAGTGAAGAGTTTCAACGCGATCTGTGTTTTTATTGCCTTGCAAATCGTCATCATCAACGTGATGGCCAGTGAACCGGTTTTGGTTGTATCGCAAGGCTTATTGTCAAATCCTCGACAGCCGCAGGCTGCGGTCGATGAAGACGGAAAAATTCATATTACGTTTGGCAGCGACGAAGGTATTTATTACTGCGGAAGTTCAGACAAAGGCAAGACGTTTAGTGATCCCGTAAAAATCGACAGCATTACAAAACTGGCGATTGGCATGCGTCGCGGCCCGCGCATCGTCGCGAACCGTGAAGCTATTCTCGTAACGGCGATCAGCCACGAGAGCGGCAATTTGTTTTCGTGGAGATCCGTCGATGGTGGGAAGTTGTGGCAAGGCCCGGTCGAAGTGAATGATTCTCCGAACGATGCCAGAGAAGGTCTGCACGCCATGGCAATCAGTTCCGCTGGCAAGACTTTTTGCGTGTGGCTTGATCTGCGTACCAAGAGAACACAATTGTATGGCGCGTCCTCTGACGACCTTGGAAAAACATGGAGCAAGAACAGACGCATTTATGCATCTCCGGACGGCAACATCTGTGAGTGTTGTCACCCTGCTGTGGCGTACGACGGCGAAGGCAACGTCTATGCAATGTGGAGGAATTCACTGAAAGGTTCCCGCGACCTTTACTCTGCCATTTCTCGAGATGGCGGAAAGACGTTTGGAGCAGGCATGAAGCTTGGTCGAGGCAGTTGGCAACTGAACGCATGTCCGATGGATGGTGGTTATTTGGCGGTCGGCGCATCTGGAAGGCTGACGACAATTTGGCGGCGCGACACGAAAATTTATCGCACCGACTCGGAACCAATCGACGAGCAGTTCTTGGGGACGGGCGAACAGCCTTGGGCGACTGCGACTAGTGACGGTGCCTATTTGATTTGGCTCAGTCGTCGCAAAGGGAACCTGTGGCTGGCAACTCCCGGCAAGCGTGAAACCCAACGGCTCTCCCGAAGCGCCTCCGATCCGATCATCGCTGCATCCGCCACAGGGCAAGGCCCCGTGATCGCAGTCTGGGAAACCGGCAATGATCGCGATCAGTCGATCATGGCCCAGGTGGTAGGCGAATGAATTTTACGATCGCTGTGGAAACGGTACCCGGTCATCAAGGATGTCAGTTTATTTAGCCCAAGCCATGGTAAAAGTGATCATGCCGATCACTGCCAAGCATTCTGAAAAATGAAAAATCCAGTGATGCCGACATGCTCGCAAGAAGCCGGAAGCAACTTAGTAATTCCTCAACCGCAAGGCATTCCCTACCACAGATAATGAACTGAAACTCATGGCGGCGGCGGCGAGCATGGGGCTGAGGAGGATTCCGAAGAAGGGGTAAAGAATGCCGGCGGCGATCGGAATGCCGATCGCGTTGTAGCCAAATGCGAAGACTAGGTTCTGGTTGATGTTGCTGACGACGGCGCGACTGAGCTTGATCGCCTTGACGATCCCTTGCAAGTCGCCTTTGACTAATGTCACTCCGGCGCTTTCGATCGCGACGTCGGTTCCGGTTCCCATGGCAATGCCAACGTTCGCGGCAGCAAGGGCCGGAGCGTCGTTGATACCGTCGCCAGCCATCGCGACGACGTGACCTTGCTCGCGCAATTGTGTGACGCGAGCATGTTTGTCTTCGGGTTTCATTCCCGCTTCGACTTCGTCAATGTTCAGTTGATCGGCCACGGCTTTAGCGGTCTTTTCGTTGTCGCCCGTGAGCATAATAATTTTCAAACCAAGCTTGTGAAGTTCCCGGATCGCATCCGGCGTTGAACTTTTGATTGGGTCGGAGACGGCCAATATGCCAGCGGCCTGATCGTCGATACCAACAAACATGACCGTGTTGCCTTTGGTTTGCAGTTCTGCAGCGCCCGCAAGAAGTTGGTCGACACCCGTGAAACCCGAATCGGTCAGAAAACTCGGTTTGCCAATGATAACGCGGCGACCTTCAACCGTTCCCTGCACTCCTGCTGCCGTGACCGACTGAAAATCCTGGACGGTTGGCACATCCAGCTCACGGAATTTTGCCGCGGCGACGATCGAACTGGCAAGTGGATGCTCACTGTTTTGTTCGACACTGGCGGCGAGCCTCAACAAGTCGGTTTCGGTGAAAGCAGCCGTTGGTACTGCCTTCGTCAGTTTCGGTTTCCCTTCGGTAAGGGTTCCAGTTTTGTCAACAATCAATGTGTCGACTTTCTTCATGTGCTCAAGGACTTCCGCGTTCTTAATCAGGATGCCTTCTTTCGCGCCTCGACCAACGCCAACCATGATTGACATCGGGGTCGCCAGTCCAAGGGCACACGGGCATGCGATAATCAAAACGGCGACAGCGTTGATAAGGGCGTTGGCCAGTTGAGGAGACGGCCCAAAGTACGCCCAGACAATAAACGTGATGATCGAGATAGCCAAGACGATTGGCACGAACCAGCCTGCGACTTGATCAACGACGCGTTGGATCGGCGCGCGACTTCGTTGGGCTTGCGCAACCATGTCGACAATCTGTGACAACATCGTGTCGCGACCAACCCGTTCGGCCCGAAACAGGAATGACCCGGTCTGGTTCACTGTGCCGCCGATGACTGAATCGCCGACAACCTTGCTGACCGGCATTGGCTCTCCAGTAATCATCGACTCGTCGACCGCACTCTTACCGTCGGTAATCGTTCCATCTACTGGGATTTTATCGCCGGGACGGACGCGGAGTGTTTCGTTAGCTTCGACATGTTCCAAAGGAACTTCGACCTCTTCGCCATCGCGCACTACGATTGCCGTTGGCGGAGCCAGAGAAAGTAATTCGCGAATTGCGCCACTGGTTCGGCGACGGGCGCGAAGCTCCAAGACTTGTCCTAGTAAAACCAGGACTACGATGACCGCAGAGGCTTCAAAGTAGATTGCGACGTGACCTTCGGAACGAAACGATGCGGGGAAAATATTCGGGAAGATGACTGCGACCAGACTATAGAAATAAGCGGCTCCGGTTCCGATCGCGATCAAGGTGAACATATTCAAGCTGCGATTGATAATAGAGCGCCAGCCTCGTTGAAAAAACGGCCAGCCCGCCCACAGCACAACCGGCGTGGCAAGAATCAACTGTAGCCAACCAGAGGCTTTCGGTGAAATCCAGCTCGATAAAGAGACGCCAACCATTTCGACCATCGTCATAGCGAACAGTGGAATTGTAAGGGCCAGTCCGATCCAGAACCGATTAGACATGTCGTTCAGTTCAGAATCGTCTTCGTCGTCCTTCAAAGCAACGGTTTTCGGTTCCAGTCGCATTCCGCAAATCGGGCAATCGCCAGGGCCTTTCTGCTCGATCTCGGGATGCATTGGACAGGTGTAAATGGTTTTCGATGACTTTGCAGGGGTTGCCCGTTCCAATGCCATTCCGCATTTAGGACAACTGCCCGGTTTGCCGCTCTGGACCCCGGGACACATCGGGCAAAGGTAAAGTGCCGGTCCAGCCGTCGAATTTTTCGATGGTTTGGATTCGCTGATGTGATTTTGATCGTCATCCCCGTGCGAACCACAGCTGTTTTCCTTAGCAGTTTTAGAGGCCGGAGACGCTTCGGTTTTCGAGGGTTTAAAGCTTTTCTGGCAATGTTCACTGCAAAAGTAGTAGGTCTGTTCATTTCGATGCACGCTGAGCGCTGTCTTTTCGTCAACTTCCATATTACATACGGGGTCGATGGCCATCAGTAGTTCCCTTGAAATTAGGTTGACGTCCAACCGCCTATGATTCCTGCGAATGGATTACGTCAATGTTTGTAGTCAAATATATTGTTTGGATGCGAATCAACGCCTGTTTCTTCTCTTTGAGTGGAAAGTGAGCGAAGTAAGCCCACACTGGGTTCAATCGAGTCATTTTGAGTCCATTTACGATAATTTTCAGGGTTAGGTTCGGTGGACGTCAAAATGGCCTGTGTTTTGCATGGTTAGTCCAAGACGCACAGAAGTGCGCGTTGGTCACCTCCGCAGTGTGTCAGGGAGTCACAAAAATGTCCGTCAAAGCGCTAAGCAGCAGCCTGGTGGCTGCATCAAAAGGATATCCGTCAGCGACGAGTGCTGAAAAGAATCAAAATGACCATTCGCTGGCTGACGTTGTTCAGCGATGTCAAACGGGTCAGCGCAGCTCTCGGCAGGCGCTGTACGAGGCCTGTCATCAAGACGTTTACGGATTGATGGTTCGCATGGTTGGCAGGCAGGACGCTGTCGATTTGACTCAACAAGTATTTATGCAGGTGTTTCGAAAAATAGAGCAGTTTCAAGGACGGTCTAGATTTCAAACTTGGTTGTATCGGTTGGCGGTAAACGAATCACTGCAACACTTGCGAAAAAATAAACGGAACCAACAAGTGCTATCTCACGATCCAATCGATAGTCGCCCCTCTTCGACGCGGCATTGCGATGCGAAAGACGTGTTGGATGCGGCGTTGGATCGGTTGGAGCCCTTGTTGCGGTCGATCTTTTTGTTGAAAGAGTCTCGTGGTTTGTCCTATCGCGAGATTGCTGAAGCGACTGATATTCCTGAAGGAACCGTTGGATCACGCCTTAATCGGGCGCGCCGACAATTGCGAGAGCACCTGGTTGAACTCGGGTGGGAGCAATAACAATGAAATGTTCTGAAACCAAAGACCTGCTATCTGACTACTACGACAACGAACTCTCAGTTGAACGGCGAGCGTCGGTTGATGCACATATCTGCCAATGTTCGAAATGCAAAGCTGAACTTGATAGCTTCAAGAGCCTAAGTTCATTGACGGCTGGCCTTGACCCGTTAGAAACGCCAGCTTCGGTTTGGAAGGCGGTGGAGCAGAGTCTTGCAGAACTTAATTCTGACGATAGTTCATTGGACAAGGTATCTCCCATCGTTTGTACAAGCGTTGAATATTCTGGCAAACGATTCTTTCAAATGGCGGCAGTGATTGCGGCCACGTTGTTGATCGGCTTTGTTGGTTGGACGCTCTGGGGTGGCGATCATGACCATATTGAAATGGCGAAAGCGATGTAACGAGTCGCGTCCGAGATCAATTTAGATTCGTCTACTAGCCTGTTGCTGAACAAATTCGGCGGCAGCGAAGTGACTTATCAACAAGCGATCGCGCAAGTCGGTTTTCGCCCGGTGGCGGCCAATGGACTGCCGGAAGGTTACTCGGTCGAAAGTGTCCAATTGCTTGAAATGCGATGTTGCAAGTGTACGCAAACCGCTTGTCGTCGTCCTGACAACTCTCGTTTCTTTATTTACGAACATGAAAATGAAGAAACGGGCTGGTTCGAGCATCGAAGCAAACGTCAGTGCCAATGCGGCGGAAACGTTTGCGAAGTCGTCGAGTTGAATAATCAACTTGCTGCGACTTGGGTAAAAGGCAACCGGCATGTTACCCTGCTGGGAGTTCTCGACGAACAGGAAATCGAATTGCTCGCGAAACATTTTGATGAGAGTTCTTAGTAACGTGAATTGAAAAGAAATAGCCATGAACCCGTTTCGAAAAAACGACTGGATACAGTTCGGAAAACGTCGTTGGTGGCAGATTGTTTTGGTTCAGGCCATTTTGTTACTCGGCGCGGGAGCATTTGCCGCCTGGACTTTCTTTCCTCCGAAAACTGTTAATACGGCGTCAACCGATTCGGCAACTTCATCAGATGGTGGACATCAACACGGCGCAGCAGATACCAACAATGAGGACGCGCAGCCTCAATGGTGGACGTGTGCCATGCACCCGCAAATCCGCCAACAAAAACCAGGCAACTGTCCAATTTGCCAAATGGAACTGGTGCCCATTAAGCCTTCAATTGGCGGAATGCGGACGCTGACCATCAAGCCTTCTGTCAAAGAGTTGATGAAGGTCGATACCATGCCGGTCCAGCGCAAATACGTGACGGCGGATGTGCGAATGGTCGGCAAAATTGAATTCGATGAGACTCGAATGGCACATATAACGGCGTGGGTGTCGGGGCGTCTCGATCGTCTTTACGTTGACTACACGGGAGTCCAAGTCAAACAGGGCGACCACATGGTTTATATCTACAGCGAAGAACTGTATTCCATCCAGGAAGAATTGATCTCCGCGATTCATTTCAATCGCGAAAACCCGTCGCGGCGACTAGGTAGTCTCGACCTTGCTGAAGCCGCCCGCGAAAAACTTCGGTTGCTCGGCTTAACGGATGATCAGATCACAGAAATCGAGCAGCAAGATGAACCCGAGGATCATGTTACGCTTTATTCGCCAGCCAGCGGCGTCGTGATTGACAAACTCAAACAACAAGGTGATCGGGTTCGAACAGGCGACCGCATCTATACCGTTGCCGATCTCAACCAGGTTTGGGTGAAATTGGACGCCTACGAGTCCGACTTGGCGTGGCTTCGGTACGGCCAGGACGTAACCTTTTCAACGGTAGCTTATCCAGATGAAAAGTTTACGGGGCGAATTGCGTTCATTGCCCCGGTGCTCTCCAGTGAAACGCGTACCGTCAAAGTTCGCGTGAATGTCCCCAATCAAGAGGGTCGTCTCAAACCGGAGATGTTTGTCCGCGCAGTTGTTAGCTCAAACGTTGCAGCAGGTGGACGTGTGCTGGATGCAAAACTAGCGGGTAAGTGGATCAGCCCCATGCATCCCGAGATCGTCAAAGACCAGCCCGGCACCTGCGACATCTGCGGAATGCCGCTCGTCCGGGTAGAAACGCTTGGCTATTTATCTGCCGAAGCCGACCCTACCGCAAAGCCCCTAGTGATTCCTGTCACAGCCGCATTGGTAACAGGGACTCGAGCCATCGTGTACGTCGAAGTCGACGGAGCCAAAGAACCGACCTACGAAGGGCGTGAAGTCTTGCTTGGGCCAAGAGCTGGCGATTACTACATTGTTCGAAACGGATTATTCGAAGGCGAAATGGTTGTCACCAATGGCAATTTCAAAATCGACAGTGCCCTGCAAATTCAAGCCAAACCGACCATGATGACGCCGGAAGGCGGAGGTGGCGGCGGGCACGATCACGGTGACGGTTCCAAGAAGCCGGCTGCCAAAGACAATGCAGCAGCACCAATGGGAATGGATTTGCCAAAAGGATTCACTGGTCAACTTCACCAATTGATTGAGTTGAGCCGGCAAGTCTCATTGCAATCGCAGACAAATGACATCGAAAAAACTCGCCAGTCATTTGCCGATTTCTTACAGTCGCTAAATCGTGTCAATGCCGAGGGCCTGGCCGATCATCCAAAAATGCTGTGGAAGGAATTCTTGATGCTGCTGGGCAACGATGCAATTGAAGGTTCCGATGCCACCAATATGAAGTTGGCTTCAAGAGTTGATGCATCACTAAACAACAACATCCGCCGGATGCGAGAACAGTTCATGCTGACTCATGCAGGACACGATGATTCAGGAAAGTCGGAAATGCCGAACCTGACGATTTCAGCTGCCTTCAAATCGCAGCTATTTAAATTTTTCAAAGCCTACGTTAAATTACAATCGGCATTGTCGGCGGACGATGTCAATGGAGCAGAAGCGGCAATTCAATCGGTGCAGGCAGCGTTCGAGTCCCTAGACGATCAATCGCTGAACGAAGCCGCAACGACCGCCTGGACAAAAGAAAAACAACAGCTTGACCACATCCTCAAGCGGCTGGGTGGTGCGAAAGACATTGCTTCCACTCGCTCTGAGTTTGCATTGTTGTCAGAAAAGTTACTGGTTGTTGTGCAAAGATTTGGAGTAACAAGCGTTGGCAATATCTTTGAGCTTCATTGTCCCATGGCATTTGATGGCCGAGGCGCAACCTGGCTTCAAAACAACGATCAGACAAAGAACCCTTATTTCGGTGCCAGCATGTTAACGTGTGCTCATAAAGTACAGAAATTGGAAACCGCCCAACCCACTGATGCCAAACAAGGAGGGCATCAGCATGAGTGATACATCGGACAGTACGCCACCAAACAATTTGCCGCAGGAGGGAATTCCTGCTGAGCGACCAAGCACGGCAAAACCCACATCGCTTCTTGAGAAGGTAATCTACTTCTGCCTGCACCAAAAACTGGTCGTGGTCCTGTTCATCATTGCGATCATTGCCGCTGGTATTTTTGTCGCGCCATTTGACTGGCACGTTGGCAACATCGACCGCAGCCCGGTGGCCGTTGATGCGATTCCGGACATTGGTGAAAACCAGCAGATTATCTTTACCGAATGGATGGGACGCTCGCCTCAGGATGTCGAAGATCAAATTTCCTATCCGTTGACCGTTGCGTTGTTGGGCATTCCAGAAGTCAAGACGATTCGCAGTTATTCGTCTTTTGGATTCTCATCTATTTATGTGATCTTCAATGAGCAGGCCGAATTCTATTGGTCGCGTTCTCGTGTCCTTGAAAAGCTAAACAGTTTACCCGCGGGAACGATCCCTAAAGGAGTTCAACCGACACTCGGGCCGGACGCAACGGCACTTGGCCAAATCTATTGGTACACGCTTGAAGGACACGATCTCGACGGGAACCCGATTGGCGGTTTTGAACTGCATGAGCTTCGTTCCATCCAGGACTGGACAGTGCGTTACGGATTGGCTTCGGCAGAAGGAGTCAGCGAAGTCGCTTCCATCGGTGGGTTTGTGCAGGAGTATCAAATCGACGTCGACCCGGACGCAATGCGAGCCAGCGGAGTAACGCTCGCAGACGTCTTCCAGGGCGTTCGCATGTCCAATGTTGATGTTGGTGCACGAACGATTGAACTCAATCGAGCCGAATACGTAGTCCGCGGTTTGGGCTTTTTTGAAGAACTTGAAGACATCGAAAAGGTGGTACTCAAAGTAACGGACAATGTGCCGATTACCATCGAAGATGTCGCCAGAGTTTCTCTTGGCCCCGCGCTTAGGCGAGGCGTGTTGGACAAGGGTGGCGCAGAAGCGGTAGGCGGAGTTGTTGTTGTCCGGTACGGCTTCAATCCATTACAAGCGATCAAAAACGTTAAAGCCCAGATTGCGGAAATCGAAAAAGGACTGCCGACTCACGTTGTCTTGGACTACGACCTGGTAACACGTTCTCAAATCGATGACTACGCGCGACAAAATAATTTTGATTCCTTTAAGGGAACGGTTCCCAACCATGATGCCTGGTCCAAACACTTGCGAGGAATTGACCGCGACAACTGGCCGGCTTGGGCCAATCTCAGCCAAGTCAAAGTCGTCGAATTTTATGACCGAACGGGACTGATCTACGAAACACTCGGAACTCTCAGCACCGCGCTCTTTGAAGAAATTCTGGTAACGCTCCTCGTCATCATCATTTCAGTTTGGCACCTTCGTAGTTCGATTCTCATCAGTGGTCTGTTACCTTTAGCCGTATTGATGTGTTTTGTTGCGATGAAGGTCTTCGGCGTTGACGCGAATATTGTTGCCCTGTCCGGCATTGCAATTGCTATTGGGACAATGGTCGATATGGGGATTGTTCTCTGCGAGAACATATTGAAACGGCTGGATGAGGCTGCGCCAGATGAAAACAAACTGGATGTTGTTTTTCTCGCCTCGGCGGAAGTCGGAAGTGCCGTCCTGACTGCCGTGGCGACAACGGTCGTCAGCTTTCTACCCGTTTTTACGATGATCGGTGCAGAGGGGAAGCTGTTTCAACCACTTGCCTTTACTAAGACATTTGCCTTGATTGCGTCGGTAATCGTAGCGCTCACGATTATTCCACCGGCCGCACATGTTTTGTTTGGCGGCAAGCTGAGATCCAAACAGCTGAAACGCGTTGGAGGCTACTCGCTCATCGTCGCGGGAGTTGCCGTCGCCCTTTTCCTTTCCTGGTGGTGGGCCGGCGCGCTACTGGGTGGAATTGGTTTGTTTGTCTTGCTGGGCGATCGCCTGCCGAAAATCGTCCGCGGCTTTGCGCCGTCAATGGTTAGTATCGTTGCTGTCCTGTTTGTCGTCGTCATGCTCACCACGGAGTGGTTGCCGCTTGGCCCGGAAAAAGGCGTCTTGCGGAACTTGATTTTCGTCGTTGTCTTGATTGGCGGGCTGCTGGTGTTTTTCCAAATATTCCAAAGATTTGTTTATTCGCCCCTGTTGCGATGGTGCCTGAATCACAAACTGATTTTCTTGACGGTGCCTTTTGTCGTTTTGGTATTGGGAGGCTGTGCGTGGCTGGGATTTGGCACTGTCTTCAATTTTGTTCCGGCCGTCGCGGAGAGAGTCGGCGTCTCACGGGAAGTGATTGAAGATAGCAAGCCTTGGCAGTTGGCCAGCGAAACTTTCCCAGGCCTAGGTCGAGAATTCATGCCTCCGCTGGATGAAGGTTCGTTCCTTTATATGCCGACCACGATGCCACATGCGTCGATTGGTGAGGCCACCGATGTTCTGCAACTTCAAAACAAACTGATCTCTTCAATTCCTGAAGTTGACATGGTCGTCGGGAAACTGGGGCGCGTCGATAGTCCGCTCGATCCGGCTCCGATTTCCATGATCGAAACGATCATCTCATACAAATCCGAATACATAACCGACAAAGATGGCCACCGGATTAAGTACCGGTTCGACACTACCAAAGATAAATTTGTTCGGGACGAGAATGGCCTGCTACTTGAAGATCCGCGCGGCAGGCCCTACCGGCAATGGCGCGACGAAATCCGCACACCCAATGATATTTGGAAAGAGATTACTTTGGCGGCCGAGATCCCTGGCACCACGTCCGCTCCCAAGCTGCAGCCCATCGCGGCCCGAATTGTAATGTTACAGAGCGGAATGCGAGCCCCAATGGGAATCAAGATCCGCGGTCCCGACTTGGAGTCGATCGAGAAAGTCGCCCTGGAATTCGAGTTGCTCTTGAAACAGGTGGACAGCGTCGAACCCGCGGCGGTGATCGCTGATCGAATCGTAGGAAAGCCATATATCGAGATCGATATCGACCGTGATGCCATCAAACGATATGGACTTCACGTCCGGACCGTTCAGGATGTCATCGAAGTCGCCATCGGTGGACGTCGTTTGACAACGACCGTTGAGGGTCGTGAACGATACCCAGTTCGCGTCCGCTATGCGCGAGAGCTGCGAGACGAAATCGAAACAATCGGACGCATCCTTGTTCCGACCGCGGCGGGAGCTCAGATTCCGCTGGAACAACTGGCTGATATTCAATTCGTACGTGGCCCTCAAGTACTCAAGAGCGAAGACACTTTTCTGATTGGCTATGTTTTGTTTGACATGAAGCCGGGTAACGCGGAAGTTGACGTCGTTGAACAATGCCAAGCGTTTCTGGATGCAAAAATCGCAAGTGGCGAATTAGTTTTACCGCCGGGTGTTTCCTACAGGTTTGCGGGCAACTATGAGAATCAACTTCGGTCACAGAAGACACTCGCCCTGATTCTGCCAATCGCCTTGTTCGTGATTTTTATCATCCTCTATTTTCAATTCAAATCCGTCGCGACTGCGGGTTTGGTCTTTAGTGGGATTGGTGTCGCCTGGGCGGGCGGTTTTCTCATGCTTTGGCTGTATTCCCAGTCATGGTTCTTAAACTTTTCCATCTTTGACACCGATATGCGAGCCTTGTTCCAGATTCACACCATCAATCTGAGTGTGGCGGTTTGGGTTGGATTCCTCGCCCTGTTCGGAATTGCATCTGACGACGGGGTAGTAATTGCGACCTACCTCGACCAGAACTTGCGCAAATCCAGAATCGAAACAGCTCAGGATGCCCGCGATGCAACCCATGCTGCCGGCTTGCGTCGTGTTCGGCCTTGTCTCATGACTACCGCCACAACGATTCTTGCTTTGATTCCAATCCTAACGTCGAGCGGACGCGGTTCCGACATCATGGTTCCAATGGCAATCCCCAGTTTCGGCGGCATGGTAATCGCAATCATGACAATGCTTGTTGTCCCCGTACTTTTCTGCGCCGTCCAAGAATGGAAACTCAAGCTCGGTATTCAAGATAAGCGATTTGACGAAACTCAGAATTAGGATCCGCCCTTTGCCACCGCACAGTGAGCCAGCAGCAATGCGTTTTTCTTAGCCGCCTTTACGTTCTGGTCAGTAGAATCTTTAGAGTCTTTCATCCCAGATTACAGCATCGATATCTCAGCTTCGAATAGGCGCAGCTTCAATGTCATACTGGCCCAGCCATGCGGTCATGCGATAGTAACAACTTCTCAACTGTCGGTTAATCGCTTTTGGAAATTAGAAACGGGTGTGCGAAAAATTCGATTTCAAATGTGTCGAACACGGGAAGTGAATCCGACAAGAAAAAAAGTTGACCGGTACCATCCATTGAGGGGCTGCAAGAGCCGCAAATCTATTTCTCCATCGACACTGACGAACTTACCGGAAATGGAATCACGCGGCTTGGCGCTTTGCAACAAAAGCCCTTCGACGATTTTCGCAGGATATCTCCGTAGCAAGAACGGAGCTGGTGCTACCTGCTGGCTATTATCAGAAATTTGTGATTTCAGTTTTTTCTGCAAACTCAGAAAAGGGTGAACTGCTCCAACAATTTCAGAGATTTCAACTTAATCGGTGTACATTTTGAACTTTCCATGCCAAATTCAGGAGTGTTTCTCTTGACGGTAAAAATCACCAATCGTCTGGTGATATGTAAAGTTTGTTCGGGTACTCCAAAACATTGAGCGTGAAATGATAATCAATCGAAGTCGTGGATTTACCTTGGTTGAACTCTTGGTTGTGATTGCGATTATCGGGGTACTCATGGGACTATTGTTGCCGGCCGTTCAAATGGCACGTGAGGCTGCTCGAAGGACTCAGTGCCAGAACAATCTTCGCCAATTGGGACTGGCACTTCACAATTATGAAGGTTCACATCAACATTTCCCGGCGGGTTGGATAGTTCGTGAAACGCCAACAACACTTGTGGCCAACGAAGAGCCCGGATACGCGTGGGGCCATGCTGTTTTGTCTCAGTTGGAACAAGGCAATCTCTATGATCGGTTCGATCGCAATCTTCCTGTCAATGCTCTGGTTAACTTGCCTTTGCTCAAGACGTATCTGCCAACGTTTACGTGTGCATCTGATGCGGGAGCAAATCAAGCCGAACTCGCCGCCGTTATTGAAATCGGTTCTAGCCTTAGGTCTGCACTACATGATCTGATCGAGCCAGATCCATTGCCCATTGTTTCGAGGGCAAACTACGTTGGCGTGTTTGGTACGACAAGTATCGAAAGTAATCCTAGTGAGAGCGACGGGATGTTTTTTCGAAACAGCAAAGTACGAATTGCCGAAGTACTCGATGGCACCAGCAACACACTTCTGATTGGCGAAAGAACCAGTGAAATGGGGATGTCGGTTTGGTCAGGTGTCATGAACGAAGTTCCTGAGCCAATTGCTAGAGTTATTGGCGTTTGTGACCACCTGCCAAATAGCCCTAATAGTCACTTCGAAGATTTTAGTAGCCAGCACCCACAAGGTGCCAATTTTGTCCGCGTCGACGGATCCATTAGTTTCTTCAACGATGATATCAGTATCGATGTGTTCCGGGCCTTCGCCACTAAAAAGAAAAAGGAAATCGTCGCCTTGGATCAGTGAGTGGAATCAGTGTCGCATTTAGATTTCTAATGAACCACCTATCGATGGTTTTATAGCCCTGGAGTTCGGCTTCAACCAGCGAACTCCGGTAACTGTAAGTGCTTGAGCCAGAACTGTGCCGAATTCGAATCGCGAGTAACGCCTTCCTACCATCGATAGCCAAGCTTACCAGCGATAGCCGGGGAACTGTCCGCGCGCGACATCTTCGGAGCTGAGAACCATCCGGAACAAGTTCGCCTGCGCATCACGGATCGAATTTAGGCTCGTCGTCTTCGGCGGCTCCATCGCAAACAGCGATTCACCAAACCAAACACCCGCCTTGCCGATCGTCACCCCCAGAAGTAATTCGCTCAGTACCGAAGGCTGAGCCCGCCGAGCGCTCAGTAATGGGTTGCAGATAAAACAAACACCAAGGTCGCTAGCAAAAGCAGCAGAAAAAATAGTTCGTTCATGTTCTGGGGAGTTTGGGAGTTGTGAGTTGAGGAAAGAAATCTATCTCCCTTCCTGCTTCACGGTGTAGACGCTATCCGCAGCAGCCTTCCGATTGGCACCGGTGGGCATGGCGAGAAACTTCTGCCGACAGTGGTCGCGGCAACAGTAGAACGTCTTTGGATCGCGGTTGGTTATGTCCACGGTCATTCCGCAGATGCCAGCTGCTTCATGACGCGGGTGCCTACTCCAAGATGCCAACCCGCGCTCGATAATGACGGATTAGACCGTTCGTGGAACTGTCGTGCTCGAGTTTGGGTTCTGCCTTCGCCTCGAGTTCAGGAAGAATCTGCTGCGCGAGCACTTTGCCCAACTCGACGCCCCACTGGTCGAACGAATCGATGTTCCAGATGGCGCCTTGGGTAAAGACGTTGTGTTCGTAGAGGGCGACGAGTTTGCCGAGCGTTTCCGGGTTGAGCCGCTCGGCAAGAATCGTGTTAGACGGGCGGTTGCCTTCGAAAACCCGGTGCGGCACAAGCCAATCCGGCGTGCCTTCGGCCCGGACTTGCTCGGAGGTCTCGCCGAAAGCCAATGCCTGGGATTGGGCGAAGACATTCGCCAGCAGGATGTCGTGGTGCGGACCAAGCGGGTTGAGCGGTTGGCAGAAGGCGATGAAGTCACAAGGTATGAGCCGAGTGCCATGATGAATGAGTTGGTAGAAGGAATGCTGGCTGCTGGTTCCCAGTTCGCCCCAGTAGATGGGGCTGGTCTGATAGGCGACTTCCGTCCCATCGAGCGTGACGTGTTTGCCGTTGCTCTCCATCGTCAATTGCTGGAGGTAAGCCGGGAATCGCTTCAGGTACTGCTCGTACGGCAAGACCGCGACGGTCTGAGCGCCGAAGAAATTGTTGTACCATACGGCCAAGAGGCCCATGAGCACCGGTAGATTGCGTTCGAACGGGGCAGTGCGAAAGTGCTCGTCCATCTGATGGAAGCCGTCGAGCATGGCGCGGAAGTGTTCGGGACCGATGGCGATCATGGTCGACAAGCCGATCGCCGAGTCAAGGGAATACCGTCCGCCGACCCAATCCCAGAACTCGAACATATTGGCCTTGTCGATGCCGAACTCGGACACCTTCGCGGCATTCGTCGAGACTGCGACGAAGTGCCGGGAAACGGCCTGGACATCATCGCCGAATCCCTTGAGCAACCAGTCGCGCGCGGCTTGGGCGTTGGTCATCGTCTCCTGCGTCGTGAAGGTCTTGGAAGACACGATGAACAAGGTTTCCGCCGGATCGAGGTCACGGGTTGCTTCCACAACATCCGTGCCATCGACGTTGGACACGAACCGAAACGTCAGGGACCGGTCGCTGTAATACTTGAGCGCCTCATAGGCCATCACCGGCCCGAGGTCGGAACCCCCGATGCCGATGTTAATGACGTTCTTGATTCGTTTGTCGGTGTGACCCTTCCACGCACCGCTGCGCACGCGGTCGGCGAAGTCGGCCATCCGGTCGAGCACGGCGTGGACATCCGGAACGACGTTCTTGCCGTCCACGACGATGGCCGCGCCTTTCGGCGCGCGCAGGGCCACGTGCAAGACGGCACGTTGCTCGGTGACGTTGATCTTCTCGCCCCGAAACATGGCGTCGATGGCGGAGCGCAGGCCGGAATCCTCCGCCAGTTGAACAAGCAACTTGAGCGTCTTGTCGGTGACCCGGTTCTTCGAGTAATCGAGAAACAGGCCCGCCGCCTCGACGGTGAACCGCGGCCCCCGCTTCGGATCTTTCGCAAACAGTTTCCGCAGGTGCAGCTTTTTGACTTTTTTATAGTGGGAAGCAAGGGCCTTCCACGCGACACGTTTGGTGAGCGGTAGAAGGTGGGTGGTTCTGCTGGATTCGCGCAACGCGACCGGCTGGGATCTGGACGGAGCGGACGCTTTCCATTTGTCGGCTTCCTCCCACAAGCGAAATCCTCCGAGGAACGCGTGCGCGTTGTCGCCCGCACGGCACCCGGGCGGCAGTTCCTTGAGCTTGTCAACATTGCCTCCCCCGATGACGATATCGCGGGGTTGGAGCGCGGCAATCAGGTGGTTCACTAACTCCGCGACGTATTTCCGCCATTTCTTTTTTCCCGCGTCATCTAATTTCTGAGCACTCACGTATTCCTCGAAGGTTCCTTTTTTGTAAGGAAGGTGGCCCAGTTCCATAGGCTCGACGATGCCGTCCACGACCATGGCGGAGCCGAGGCCGGTGCCAAGTCCCAGGAAAAGCATCTTCCCGCCCTCATAGCTCCCCAGAGCTTGCAGGGCGGCGTCGTTGATGATCTTGACGGGACAACCGAACGCCGCCTCGAAGTCGAACCCTACCCACCCCGGTCCGAGATTGTGCGGTTCCGAAATCGGCTTGCCGCGGAGAACCGCGCCCGGATAGCCGATCGAGACCACGTCGTATTTCCAGTCCTTGGCTGCCTTGCGGACCCCGGCGACCATCTCCTCCGGCGTCATGGACGATCCGGAGTCAAACTTTCGCGGGTTCTCCTGCCCGGTGAGCAGAAACTTGACGTGGTTCCCGCCCACATCCACGGCCAGAACTTGATTGGGAGGCTTTTTCATCGGTGATCGTTTCTTTGGAGATTTCATGGCTCTGAATTTTTCGGGAGTTGAATTTAACGGGCCGTGGCGAGCGTCTCGCTCTTCGACGCGATGCACTCCATCAGATCGTTCCAGGACTTGACGAATGATTTGGCCCCTTCCTCTTGGAGTTGAACGCCCAAGGCGTCAACGTCAACGCCGGCCTCGGTAAACCTGACCAGCACCTCGTCGCAGTAGCGAGCGTGCACGGGCAACGTCTGGCCAATCTCTCCATGGTCAGCGAGGGCGTTCAACGTGGCCTCGGGCATCGTGTTGACGGTGAAGGGTGCAGCGAGGGCGTGGATGTAGAGGAGGTCGGACGCTTCGGGGTCCTTGGTGCCGGTGCTGGCCCACAGTAGGCGCTGGCGGGTGGCGCCGGCGTTGAAGATCCGCTGCCAGCGCGGCGAATCGACCAAGGAGCGGTACGCCTCGTAAGTCTGTCCAGCCACAGCGATACCAAGCTGATCGCGCAGCGCCCCAGGTACTTTGTCCTTCACCGCGACATCCCAGCGGCTGATGAACATCGACGCCACGGAACCAATCTTCGGGTTCAGCCCGGCAGCGATGCGCCGCTCGATGCCCCGCCGGTATGCCTCAGCGGCCGCCACGTACTGCTCGCGGGAGAACAGCAGCGTTACGTTGACCGGCACCCCCGCAAAGATCGCCTCCTCGATGGCGGGGAGACCCTCCTGGGTGCCCGGAATCTTGATGTAGAGATTAGGCCGTTCTGCCCGGGCGTGAAGTTCCTTGGCAGCGGCGATGGTGCCGGCCGTGTCGTGCGCCAGCTCGGGCGAGACCTCCAACGACACCCAGCCGTCCACGCCGTTGGTCTGGTCGTGGATTGGCCGGAACAAATCGGCGGCCTGCCTGAGATCCTCCATCGCCAACTCGAAGAACAGCGCCTCGCCCGACTTGCCTTCCTTCACTTTCTGGCGGATGGCGTCGTCGTAGTCGTGACTGTTCTTGATGGCGTGGAAGAAGATCGTCGGATTCGATGTGAGCCCCGTGACCGCGAACTCCTGGATGTAGCGGCGAAGCGTGCCGCTGGTTATTAGGCCGCGGGTGATGTTGTCGAGCCAAAGGCTCTGGCCCATGTCGTGAAGTTCTTGGGTCGCATTCATGAGTTGTCTCCTATAGGTTTTGATGCGTCTCTTTTACTGTCGGCCAGTCCGGCGGCGAGGAGAGCGGAAAGATCGTACTGAAGCAGGTCACCAATGCACTCGCTCGTGATGTCCGTGGGTGGGTATGTGGCTATCCACGTCGAGCAGGAATACGATGGGGGCAAGTTTTGTCACTGGAACACCGCCGTGGCAGGCATCGGGCTGGGATTCGTTCATGGTTTCATCCTCCATTGAATCGTTACTTGTCGTCCGGCTTCTCGATGTGCCCGCCGAACTCGAATCGCATCGCGGATAGCAGCTTGTCAGCAAACTCCGCCTCGCCGCGCGAGCTGAATCGCGTGTACAGTGCGGTGCTGAGCACCGGCACGGGGACCGCTGCATCTATAGCCGCCTTGATCGTCCACCGCCCCTCGCCGGAATCCGATACTCTCCCGTCAAACTTCGCGAGCGTCGGATCCTTGAGCAGGGCGGACGCCGTCAAATCCAGCAGCCACGAGGAGATGACACTCCCGCGGCGCCAGACTTCCGCGATATCGCGAAGATTGAGATCGAATTGGAACTCCTCGGGGTTGCGCAGCGGCGTCGTTTCGGCATCGGCGGCCTGTTCGCTCTTGCCGACATTGGCATGACCCAGGATGTTCATTCCCTCGGCATAGGCCGCCATGAGGCCATACTCGATGCCGTTGTGCACCATTTTGACAAAGTGACCTGCGCCGCTGGGTCCGCAGTGCAGGTAGCCCTGTTCGGCGGTGCCGTCAAGCTTCTCACGCCCGGGAGTGCGCGCGATGTCGCCAACGCCGGGTGCCAGCGTCTTGAACACCGGATCGAGGTGCTGCACCGCCCCATCCGGGCCGCCGATCATCAGGCAATAGCCACGCTCCAGGCCCATCACGCCCCCGCTGGTCCCACAATCGATGTAGTGGATCTGCTGGGCCGCGAGTTCCTTGGCCCTGCGGATGTCGTCCACGTAGTAGGAGTTGCCGCCGTCGATGAGGATATCGCCGGGTTCGAGAAGGGGCAGGAGATCGGCGATGAATTGTTCCACGACCGCTCCCGGCACCATCATCCAGATCGCTCGCGGTTTCTCCAGCTTCTCCACAAGGTCCGCAAGCGAGGAAGCACCGACGGCCTGCTCTTTCATTAATTTCTTTACGGGTTCGGGCGACCTGTTATAGACCACGCACGAGTGGCCTCCCTGGAGGAGTCGCCGCACCATATTGGACCCCATCCGCCCCAGTCCGATCATTCCAATTTGCATCTTATTTTCCTTTCTCTAGTTCTGTTGATAATTAATAACGCGACCGGCAGCACTTTTTCCACCGTAGCCGATCTCGCCAGAGATTGGATGATCGATCCAAAGTCTGGCGACTTCTGCTACGCCCGAGCCTCCATTTTTCTATCCATCTGAATTCTCCAGCATCTGCACCTTCGCCAAGCGGCGCTTGTGGCGCTCGGCACCGCTGAATAGAGCGGCGAGAAAAGTCTCGATCAGTTCCTGGGCGAGCGCAGATCCAATCACTTTGCCACCCAGACAAAAGACATTCATGTCGTCATCTTCGACCCCCTGATGGGCGGAGAAAACATCATGGATGAGCCCGGCGCGCACACCGGGAATTTTGTTCGCGGCGATGGACGCTCCCACGCCGCTGCCGCAGAGAGCCACTCCGCGATCAAGCTCCCCCGCTGCGACGGCCCTGGCCAGCGGCACGACGAAGTCGGGGTAGTCATCTTCGGGATTCAATTCGTTGGCACCGAAGTCCACGACCTCGAACCCCGAGCCACGCAGCGACTCCGCCACCTGTCCTTTTAAGGTAAATCCTCCGTGGTCCGCGGCAATTCCGACTCGCATTATCGACCCTCCGTTAGTGTGTTTGCACTTTGGCGCAAGCGATGGATCGCCTCAGCCACCTGAGCGCGTGAGTTAAAAACCGCCGACCCGGCGACGAGCACGTTCGCCCCCGCACGCACTGCTGACAGGGCGGACTCGCAGTGGATACCGCCATCAACAGCTAGTTCGACGTCTAATCGCCGGTCGTCGATCATGCGGCGCATGGCCGCAATTTTCCGCGGCATTGTGGCGATGAACGATTGCCCGCCTTGGCCTGGATTGACCGTCATCACTAAGATCAGATCGACAAACGGCAGGATCTCTTCCAATGTTCCGATCGGTGTCGCAGGGTTGATCGCGACGCCCGCGCGTTTGTTCAAATCTTTGATTTGCTCAACCACGCGCTGCAAATGCACACAAGCCTCTTGATGCACCGTAATCAGGTCAACGCCGGCCTTCGCGAACTCAGGAATGAATCGCTCTGGCGACTCAATCATCAAATGCACCTCGAACGGCAAAGCAGTGTATGGTCGAATCGCCTCGACGATAGCGGGGCCGATCGTCATCGTGGGGACGAAATGGCCGTCCATCACGTCGATGTGGATGCCGTCCGCGCCAGCGCAATCCGCTTCCTTGACCTGTTCTCCGAGCCGCGCAAAATCCGCGGAGAGAATCGAAGCTGCGATTCTGACGCCCTTACTCGAAAATGGCGTTTGTTCTCTCATGCTGGGTCGAATTAAACCGCCAGTAGAGGCGGAACTGCCTGTTTGATCGCTCATTATTTCGACTCGCTTTCTGACGGGTTCTTCCTATCGTCGACACCAGTCTGTACATCTCCGGGGGGACTACACGGGTTACGCCCCCTGGTCGCCGTGCCGTTGAGCAGAGCGAAAACTTTGTGGCACACGTTCTCGACGGTGAAACCGTACTCGCGCATCACGACCTCGCCCGGCGCCGACGCGCCGTAATGATCGACCCCGATGACGGCCTCGGGAGGACCAACGTAAGAGTTCCAGCCGACGGTTACTCCGGCCTCGATGGCGAGTGTCGGAATCCCTGGCTGCAGCACTTGGTTCCGGTATGCCTCCGGCTGCATCAAGAATACGTCTGTACTCGGCAGACTCACCATCCTGGCCTGGACGCCCTCAGTTGCCAACCGATCACGCGACTCCAACGCCAGATGCACTTCGGAGCCGGTCGCGACCAGAATGATATCGGGCCGCGCACCTTCGCCAGCATCGGCGAGGATGTAGCCACCGCGTTGCACCCCGGCCGGGATGCCAGGATAGCGGGCCAGATCGAGCACCGGCAGTTTCTGCCGGGTCAAGACCAGAGCGGTCGGGCGGTCTGCGGATTCAATGGCGATCCGCCAGGCGGCACCCGTCTCGTTGGCATCCGCCGGCCGGATGACCGTCAAGCCGGGCACAGAGCGAAGGCCCAGCAAATGCTCCACCGGCTGATGGGTCGGGCCGTCCTCTCCCATAGCGATGCTGTCGTGAGTGAAGACATAAATCACCGGGAGGCCATTCATGGCCGCCAACCGCATCGGCGGCCGCATGTAGTCGCTGAAGACCAGGAAGGTGGCCCCATAGGGAATGAAACCTCGGTGAAGGGCCATGCCATTGAGGATTGCGCCCATCGCGTGTTCTCGGACGCCAAAACGTAGGTTGCGACCGCCTCTGCTGGCCGGCTCGAAGTTGTCGCTGCCTTCGATAAGCGTGTGCGTGCTGGGGGCCAGGTCCGCGTCGCCCCCCATCAACTCGGGCAGCCGCAGTGCGAGCGCGTTGAGCACTTTGCCGGAAGCGACCCGGGTGGCCAAGGGGCCATCCTCCGAGCGAAAGCTGGGCAGGTTCCGGTTCCATCCTTCCGGGAGTTGTTGCTGCATAACCCGCTGGAACTCTGCGGCATGGGCGGGAAAGTCGGCCGCATAGGCATGGAACTGCGATTCCCACTCCGCTTGCCGCGCCGCGCCGCGATCAGCGAACTCACGGAAGTGATCGCGCGCCTCCTGGGGGACGTAGAAGGAGGGCTCGACCGGCCAGCCCAGTTGTTTCTTGGTCAGACGTACTTCTTCCACGCCCAGGGGTGAGCCATGGGCAGCCGAGGTGTCGTGCTTGTGCGGACTTCCGAAGCCGATATGGGTACGGACGTCGATGAACGAGGGACGATCTTCCTCTGCTCGTGCAGTCTCAATGGCCGCCATGACGGCGTCGACATCGTTACCGTTCTCGACTCGCTGGGTATGCCAGCCATACGCGGCAAAGCGCGCCAGACGGTCTTCGGTAAAGATCAGGTCGGTGCTGCCCGCGAGGGAGACAAGATTATCCGCGTAGAGTGCGATGAGTTTGCCCAACCGCAGGTGCCCGGCGAGCGAAGCGGCCTCCGAGGCAACTCCCTCCATCAAGTCGCCGTCGCTGGCCAGGACGTACGTGTAGTGGTCCACGACGACATGCCCCGGCCGATTGAAGCGTGCCGCGAGCGACGTCTCGGCGATGGCCATGCCGACGGCATTGCCGAAGCCCTGACCGAGGGGACCGGTGGTGGCTTCCACGCCGGGCGTCTTGCCGTATTCGGGGTGGCCCGGCGTTTTGCTGCCCCACTGGCGGAAGCGTTTGATCTCTTCCAACGGCAGGTCAAAGCCCGTCACGTGTAGCAACGCATAAAGCAACGCACTACCGTGTCCCGCCGAGAGCACGAAGCGGTCGCGGTCGGGCCAGCGCGGGTCGGACGGGTTCACCTTGAGGAAGCGATCCCAAAGCGTGTATGCCATCGCTGCCGACCCCAGGGGCAGACCGGGATGGCCCGAGTTGGCCTTCTGCACCATGTCCACGGCTAGGAAGCGCAAGGTATTGATACAGAGTTCGTCCAGTTCGGATGGAGCGACGGTGGTTGAGTGTGTCATTGTAGCGATGAACCTCCGCTGATTGTGATTGGAACCTTGGCTTGGAACGGGTCGGCAAATGCGCCTGGCGGCAGGGATTCTGGCATATCAAGACGTGCCACTCCGATCCGGTTGTCGGCCATTCCATAATAAATGTCGAAGCGGTCCGGCATACCGAGAACGTCGCGCCGGTCGATGCCGGTAGGAAACACGACGTTCGCGATCGTGCCTCGAAGTTCTTTCGGTGACTCCGGCGTCAACACGGGCTCAGCCGAACGATAGAGAATCTGTTGCGGATCCTCTTTCGAGAGAATCATCACCCCCGCCGAGTAACATAGTTGATGTTCGTCGCCGCCAGACTCTGCCACGTCGCTCACGCCGTGGTAGACGATTAGCCAGCCATGGCGAGTGAGAATGGGTGGAGCGCCGCCGCCGATTTTTAGCTGCTCCCATGCCTCCACGGGCATCGCCAGTCGCTCGTGTGAGTCAAAGTGGCAGAGGTGATGATGTTTGTCGCAGACCTCATTGACCAAAGAGTGATAGGAGATCCAGATGCTCTCCCGAAGGATATCCACCACCCGAGGAATCCGGCAGTGAAGTGTTTCGTCCGGACCGGTGCCTGGGAATAGCGGACGGTGGATGAGCGCCATCGAAGGTTGTCCGTCCGGATCGGGGATGGCGATGGGGAAAAGTAGGGCGTCTTTATTGTTGACGTCATTGAAATCCACGCCCTCATACGGCATGAAGATTGCCAGCCCCATTCGCTCCCAGTGAAACAAATCATCTGATATTGCCAACGCGATCCGCGGGCCGCGGGGAGAATATGCCGTGTAGGTCATTACATACCGCTGCAGGGGCTCGATAAAAGTGATGCGCGGGTCTTCACAGCCGCCGCTGCCATCGGGCCGTAGCTCATAATCGGCTTCCGGCTCCAGTGCGATGCCGAGCCGCTCGACTCCGGACGGATCACCGGCCTCATTAAACAGAACCCTAGCGATACCGATGCGCGAGTAATTGCCCCGCGCGACCAGCCGCGGGAACAGGTAAAGCTGACCATCAGGACCGCGCACGGCCGCCGGATTCAGGACACCTTCCACCTCCAGCGGATTGCCCGGCTCCGGTTCCATCAGGAGACCAAGACGCTTCAGTTGAAAGTCATGCATGATGTTTTCATTTTCAGTTTTGAATCGACCGTAGACCGTAGACCGTAGGGTGGGTCAAGGAGTCTTCGACGCCGACCCACCATTCTTCAGGGCAACCATCCTTTAGGAGGCAAAGGTGGGTTGGCGCGGAAACCGCTTGACCTACCCTGCAAAATCGGGACTGTTCCCAAGCAAGCGATAATCGCTTCGATGACGCGTTTGGTTTCTTCTGGATCTCGAACACAAATCGACACCACACCGGCTTCTTTGGCCGGATAATCGTTCCCACCGGGGAACAAGGCATCGCCAACAAAGATCATCTCATCGATGGCGATACCGAGCGTGTCCCGAAGTTTTCTTATCCCGTAAGCTTTGTCAATTCCGGGCTTGGTGACATCAATGGACGTCGTTCCGCCGAGGCGCACGGAAAACTCAGGAATCAGTTTGTCGAGACTCGCTTTCATCGTTTTCCGTTTGGAAAAATCCGGATCCCATTTCTTCTTTTCCGCGATAGGAGCCTGTTGCCCTAGAGCGGAGAACGTAATCTGGCTCCCACGGTCTTCGATGACCTCGCCCCAGGTCTTCGCCGCCTCGAATCCCGAGTCGTTGCTTACGTCTTCCAGCGAGCGGATGATCTTCTCCTTCTCTGGAGCGGTGAAGTCTTCGGCATAGAGCTGCTCCCAACTGGACTTGTATTGGTAGAACTTGGTTCCGCAGGTGGGGAGCAGACTTAGATTCTGCAGGTGTTTTTCGTGAGAAAGATTGGCAAGAATCTGCTTCTCGAATTGCGGCCAGTTTCCTCCGGAAATGATCGACACCTTGACGATCGCCAGAAGAGCCGAGAGCAGGGTGGCCATCTCGGCATCGAGAGGCGATTTGCTTTCGGCGAGTGTGCCGTCGAGATCGAATACAATGAGTTTTTTCATGATGTTAGGTTGCTTCCGGAAGAGAGAGTTCCAGCATGGTCATGGAGCCGACCGGTCGGCAAAGACAGACTCCGACCGCAGCGGGTAGGAGAAAGACATCGCCCTTTCCGCAGGCGTATTTGGAGTCATCGTGTTCGAGGTGACCATCGCCGGAGAGGCACACCAGCACTCGCGGGGTTTCCGCCTGGCCAACGGTAAACGGCGAATCTCCACTAAGCCGCCAAAGTCCGAAGTGATCACAGGCAATCAGCCTTTCTCGCAGTGTGGGAGACTCGGATTCCACGAAAGGCACGACCGGACCGATTGCCTTCTGATCAAAAGCAATGCAGGCCAACGCTTGCTCGAACTGGAGTGGACGCGGTTCGCCGGTCTTCGCATCCACATGATTCCAGTCATTCAACCGAAATGTCACGTCGCTGTTTTCCTGCACCTCAAACACCACCACATCGCCCAGCGAATGAACCGTCCCCGCCGGGATCAAAATCGCGTCCCCGGATTTCGGAGTGAAGGAAGCAAGACGATCCGCCACCGTTCCTTTGCCGAGCGCCTGCTTCAGCGTGTCCTCGGTCGTGTCGGCCGTCAGACCCGCATAGATGCACACTTGCGCACCGGTCTCCAGCACGACCCAGGCTTCGGTTTTTCCAGTTTCGCCCTTGGGTAGATAATCGGTTTTGGCATCCGACGGATGCATCTGCACGGAGAGCGTGTTTCTCGCGTCGAGGAATTTCAGAAGCAGGGGAAACCGGTGAAAGCGGCCTGCAAATGCCCCGAGCAATCGCTCCGGCGATTCTTCGATGACTTGCGTGAGGGTGTGACCTTTGAGCGGCCCATTGGCGACCATGCTCGCGTGATCATCGCGGTCGCTCAACAGCCAGGCTTCGCCGATCGGGCCATCATCCGGCAGTGGCGCAGTTAGCCAGTTAGCCAAACGCCGCCCACCCCACAGGCGATACTGATAGATCGGTTCAAAGCGCAGCGGATACAGGGAAATTTTATTCATGTGCTGCGTTCCGAGTTTTTCACGGATGGATTCCAATTTACGTCGCCGTTTCGCGGTGCCAGACGGAAATCGCCTTCTTTTCAGGTGCCCAGACGCGGAAGGCGATTCCTCGCGCGTGTGGAATCGATCCCATACCTTCTATTTTGGTTTCATCATTTATCATTGGTTCCAACTCTTAGACTTTTCAAGGTGCCGCCGTGAGTCCACTGGGCTGAAGTGGAGTTCTGGGCGTTACGTTACATTTCCAATTCGATTCCTAGAATCCGCAAACCGTCGCGGATCCGAGAGTTGTAGTTCCAATTTAAAAAGATAATAAAATGGAACGCGCGAAGATATCGAGCGTCCCTCGTTTCCATGGTGGTGGATTCAGCCAGGAATTCACAAGAGAGAGTATACGACCATTAACATTTGTCGCAACAAAGGTTGGTGTACAGCCTTTGGGTGTCGTTGCGAACAGGCGGTTAAAGCCTGTTCAACAGCGTTATGCCCGTGCCGCTCGTTCCTCTTCGGTGGGTTCATCAGTCATAACTACTTCGTCAATGGAGTGACAAAGAAAAACGCCAGGCTGAACAACCCATACAGTGCAATCAGCAGCAGTCCTTCGAACCAGGTCGTCTGGCCGTCCCGCGTGATGGCGTTGACGGCGAATACGACGGCCGCAATTGCGATCAGTTCCAGCGGAATGGCAAAAACGAGATTCATCGGTTGGCCGATGAAAAAAGAAATTAGCACCAGCAAGGGCGCGACGAGCAGCGCGACTTGGATGGTCGAGCAGACGGTGATGCTGATCACCATGCCCATTTGATTTTATGCGCGAAATAAATCGCGGCTGCGTATTCCGCCGCATTACCCACGATGGCGTCCGATATGTTGCCGTTTACGCGCACTGGGTCCGCCAGCTCACCGGTGACTCGCAACCGGTTCTGTCCCTAGACAATTAGGAAGAGGAACCTAAGGATCACCTCTTTCTAGAAGTGATGAAGCTTGTGCGGGAATCGACCACCGTGTGCGATGGAACGCCATTGACATGGCTTGTGGGCCATCATGGGAAGCGGTCCAAGGTAGATCGGGCAGCGACATGACCAGTGTCGCCAGCAAACAAATACTGCAAAAACGAAGGGCGTATACCGGGCGAGATGCTGCCGCGTGTTTTTGTCTGTGATGCCTTCGCCTTTAAAAACATTTCCAAGATGACCGCCGCAGTGTTTAAGACCCTCTGGCGTTGCCAAAGTCGTCGGATAAAGATTTGTTGTAGGGGAAGCGTTGCTGATGCCAGCAAACGTCTCGTGCATTCCTTTGCTTCGGTAAGGTCCGGCCAAATCCTGCCGAAATAATGGTGTGTTCTGAACTGGGTTGCCGATGCCGTCTTGCGTTTCATCTGGTTGACATTAGTTTGATGCGCCGCCATCGGCCCTGAGATGCTGGCCAGTCACCCAGTGTCCATCGTCGCCGACCAGGAAAGAAACGACTGCCGCAATGTCTTCCGGGTGTCCGAGTCGTTTAAATGGCGACATCTGCCGGAACTGCTCCTTTCGCTCATCATCACTGGAAGCGAACATTCCTGGAACGGTTGCTCCGGGCTGCACGCTGTTAACTGTGATTCCTTGATCGCCAAGTTCCTTGGACATCGCAACGACCATCGCATCCATCCCCGCTTTGGTCGCGGCGTAGATGCCCGTTCCGGCCATCGGGTGCCGCGCCAACTGGGAGGAAATGAAAACGATCCGGCCATTGTCGTTCAGCCTTCGTGCCGCTTCGCGAAGCGTCAGGAAGGCGCCCCGCAAATTAGTGCCGACGACCTGCTCGAAAACTTCCAGCGTGGAGTCGCCAATCGGTCCGCCGCCGCCGACTCCGGCATTGACGACGACGACATCGACCCCGTCGTATTTTTCGAGCGTTTGTTCAAACAGTCGGATGACTGCGTTTTCTTCGGTCACATCCGCTTGGACGGCCAACGCGGAACCGCTGTTGGATTCAATCTCCTCAACCACCGCCTCCGCGTCGCTTTGGCTAGAGCCATAGTGAACAACGACTTGGAAACCATCGCCAGCGAGGCGTTTGCAGATGCCGCCGCCGATCCCGCCTGATCCGCCGGTCACAATTGCTGTTTTGGAGCTACGCTTCATAGCCATCAATCCTTACGTTTGTGATTTTCGATTAAAAAGGGTCAAAGTTGAAGATCATGATGCCGAGGGAAAATGCCTTAAGAGCGGGCCAGTGGGACTGGAACACGGCGAATTTCCTTTGATGAAACGAGCAAAGGTTGTTAACACGACCCACTACGACGGTTATTATCCGCGCGATTTTTAATTGTGCGGTTTGGCGATCCCCTTGGTTTCGTTGACTTCACGTTTTGGTAGCACCCAGTCCTCACGAATGAAGTGACAGGTGTATCCGTTAGGAACCTTTTCCAGATAATCCTGGTGCTCAGGTTCGGCCTGCCAGAAATCGCTTACGGGTGCCACCTCGGTAACGACTTCACCCGGCCAGATCTCGGACGCATCGACATCTTCGATCGTGTTCAGCGCAGCTTGCTGCTGCTCGTCGCTGGTGTAGAAAATTGCCGAGCGGTAGGAGGTGCCGCGATCGTTTCCTTGTTGATTAACGGTCGTCGGATCGTGAATCTGAAAGAAGAACTCCAGCAGCCTACGATATGACATGACCTGCGGATCAAACGTAATCTCAATCGCTTCGGCGTGGTTTCTGTGATTCTGGTACGTCGCATGGGGAACGTCACCGCCCGAGTAACCAACGCGAGTTTTCTGAACACCGGGTAATCTGCGAATCAAATCCTGCATGCCCCAGAAACAACCGCCCGCTAAAATTGCGATTTCACTCATGGTTCATCTCCTTAGTAGGCTCGACCAGCGAGAAGTATTTTCCATAGCCCTCGGCTTCCATTTTCTCTCTGGGAACAAACTTCAAAGCCGCTGAATTCATGCACCAACGTTTGCCACCACGATCTGGCGGGCCATCGTTGAAGATATGCCCGATGTGGGAATCGGCTATTTTGGACCGCACTTCCGTTCGCGTCATCAGCAAGGTGTTGTCTTCTCGAAGTTCGATAAACTGTTTGTCCAATGGTCGCACAAACGAGGGCCAGCCGGTTCCCGACTTGAACTTATCCGTTGACGAAAATAATGGTTCACCGGAGACGAGATCGACGTAGATACCGGATTCCTTGTCGTCCCAATACATGTTCTGGAACGCCGTCTCAGTGCCATCTTCCTGCGTCACTTCGTATTGAATATCCGTCAGCTTTTGCTTGAGTTCCTGCTTCGATGGCTTTCGAAAGTCTTTCCAGGGCGGCTCAACTGAATCGGCATTCGTCACAGTGTTGCCGGTGCCTGGATCGCCTGCTAGCACGCTGGTTAAGGCCTTGTCTGGATCATCCTCGACAGCGGCAATGGAACCGGGCAACTCTAACTTTTCTGCACGGTCGCTCCAGTGCTTCTCAATAAACGCATCGCGTCCCGATCGATAGCGATAATAGTCGTACTTGACCAAACTATTTTTTGCGTAGTCTTGATGGTAGTCCTCCGCTGGCCAGAACTTCTCTCGCTCGGCGACTTCCAAGGCAAGCGGCTTGTCGTAAACGCCCAGCTTATTGACTTCCGCGATGACTTTCTCGGCGGCCTGTTTTTCTTCCTCGTACCCGTAGTAGACGACTGGACGGTACTGGGCACCGCGATCATGGAACGAACCTTGGCCGTCAGTCGGGTCACTGTGTTTGATCAACCATTCGACTAGCCCACCATAAGTGACTTTGGACGGGTCGTAAGTGACTTTCACGACTTCGACATGCCCGCCGCCCGCATAGTTTTCATAAGTTGGATCAGCCGACGTGCCTCCGCTATAACCGGATACAACATCGGTGACGCCAGGCAGTTTTGCAAAGTCGGATTCGACGCACCAGAAGCAGCCGCCGGCAAGTATCGCCGTGGCATTTCCGGCGACATCCGCATCGCCGCGATTCGCGACTTCGACTGCATCGTGAATTTCCCAGGTGATCACTGATTCCTGCTGGCAACCAGCCGTCAGAATGGCCGCGAAGAGCGACATCAGCACCGGTATGGATTGAATGTGACTATACATGATTCATCTCTCTCTCTCTTGCCTTGCTAGTTTGGTGGGCGAACGTTTGCTACGTCGAACACGTTCGCCCACCGAAGAAATGTTCTTGAATTACGCCGACCGCCGTCCTCGGCACCGGAGGCTGGGAAATCCGATGTCGAGGACTTTGGCAATCGACACTCAATGTTTAGCAACAACCAGTCTTCGATCGATTACTGATCGTTGTGCTTTTCTCGCGCGGCATTGGACTGTTGAAGAGCCTCTGCAAGTTCCAGCAGGTCTTTTACCACGTAGTCCGGTCTGGCGACATTGGGATAAAGTGCTTTGCCGGGGCGTGCGATGAACGCGGTTTGGATGCCGACATTTTTGGCTCCTGCCAAGTCCCACGCGTGTGCCGCGACCATCAGGGCCTCTGCCGGTTTGATACCGAGGTCGTTCAGAACCATGCGGTATGTGTCCGGATGTGGCTTGTATTTTCGAATGCTGTCGACGCTATATTGTTTTTCAAAGTAGCGAGTCAGATCCGCGTTCTTGAACTGAGTGGCGACACCCTTCGACGATGAATTGGTCAGGCTGACGATGCGAAATCCGTCCTTCTTCAACGCCCTCAATCCCGCAACCACATCGGAATGAGGCGGAAGCGAACGAAGTGGATCTACGATCGCTGCCCGGGCGTCTTCGCGGCTCAGTTCAATGCCATGCGTTTGGGCCACCATCATCAATGCCGCAGTCCCGATGTCTCCGAAGTCGTGATAATTTCCGCTCAGCGTTTCCACCAGCGAATAGTGAACCATCGTGGAGAACCACAGGGGAAGCAGTTCTTCACGCCCGCCCAAGGCCTTCCCGACGGACTTCTGCAACGGAGCCAGGTCAAGCAGCGTTTGGTTGACGTCAAAGATGATCACCAGGGGGCGTGACATACTCGTATTCCGTTCGTCGTGCTCATTTGGATAAGTCTGTTGAGCCGTCGCAATTGTCGCCATACTGACGAGCAACAGCGCTACGGTCAGTGCGCCGATGCCCTTGGTTGATCCAGTGACGACGGCCAGTTTTTCTATTAAACCAAAATCCATGATGTACCAAAATTGTTCGGTTGTCGATGTGCTCATTTCGTTGCCTTCGGCCCGAGGTGGATCAGTTTTTTGTTGACAAATTCAAGAATGCCTAAATGCGATAGTTCGCGTCCGTAACCCGAGTTCTTGATTCCGCCAAAGGGCAGTTCCGCTTGTGAGTTGGTGGGCTGATTCACGAACATCATGCCGGTTTCAATTCGCTCGGCCACACGACGACCACGGGCGATGTCGCGGGTGTAAACGCTGCCGCCAAGTCCATAGGAGGAATCATTCGCCAGTTGGATCGCGGCCTCTTCGTCTTGGACGACATACACTGTCGCCACCGGCCCGAACAGCTCCTGATCGTACGTCGGCATGTCGGGTGTGACGTCCGTAAGGATGGTTGGGTTAAAGTAAGCACCTTCGCGATCTGGCCGATCGCCGCCCAGGAGCACGGTCGCCCCCGCGTCGATGGTCGCTTGCACTTGCTTTAGCAACTTCACCGCCGCGTCTTCCGTTGACAACGGCGACAGCGTGGTGTTTTCGTCCATGGGGTCGCCCATTTTCAAGTTCGACATTGCCTCCTTAAAACCTTCCAGGAAGTCGTCTGCGATGGCTCGGACGATGATGAAACGTTTCGCTGCGATACAGGACTGGCCCGCGTTGACCATTCGGCCTTTGACAGCCAACTCAATGGTCTTCTCAAGGTCTGCGTCTTCGAGCACGATGAACGGATCGTTGCCGCCCAGTTCCAACACGGACCGTTTCAGGTTCTTCCCCGCCAGGGCCGCCACTGCCGCTCCCGCCTTTTCACTACCGGTCAGCGAAACGCCCTGAACGCGGTCGTCCGAGACGATGGCTTCGACGAATTTGCTGGGAATGAACAAGTTCGTGTAGACATCCTCCGGCAGACCGCACTCGTCGAACAGTTCTGCAATCGCTTGCGCACACTGCGGTACGTTGCTGGCGTGCTTCACCATCACGGTATTGCCGGCCATGATGTTCGGAGCCGCGAACCGGGTGACCTGGTAGAACGGAAAGTTCCATGGCATCACACCCATCAACACGCCGAGCGGTTGATAGTGGATATAGGCGTTGGCGTCCACAACCTCCATCGGCTGGTCGGCCAAAAAACGCTCCGCACCGTCCGCGTAAAACTCCGCAATCTCGGCACAAAACTCGATCTCTTTGCGACTCTCCGAAATTCGCTTGCCCATGTCGAGCGTGATCAACCGAGCAAACTCGTCGGATCGCTCTCGCAGTTGTTCGGCAAATTTTGAAATGACTTGTTTGCGATCGTCAAAGCTGGTCGTCCGCCAGGACTGATACGCCTGATGTGCCTTCGCAATTGAATTGATCGCTTCGTCTTTGGTGAGTGGAGTGAAGGACTCCAGCGTTTCATTGGTCGCGGGATTAATGCTTGTAATAGTCATGTTTTGCTTCCCTAGCTTTCGAGTATGATCTTTCGAGTACGTAAATCGTCACATTCAACTTCATGCCCCACTTGCCGCCGGCTCCTCCTGATGCGTCGGCCAATCGGTGTAACCCTGCTTGCCGAATGAATACCACACGTTTTGCGGCGCATTATCGGCAAGCGGCCAGTTGTTGGCGAACCGCTCGACCAAATCGGGATTGCTGATGTAGGGACGCGCAAACGAAACAAGATCTGCCCCGCCGCTTGCGATGGCGTCTTCGGCCGAGTCACGATCGTAGCCGACGTTGGCCATGAGATTGCCAGAGTAAACTTCGCGGAAATTCTTCAGCGTCAATGGCTCGCCGAGTTCATGAAAACCAAAGCCGGTTCCGATCAAGATGTGCAGATAGGCTAAGTCGAATGCATCGAGCTGCTTGGCTACGAACAGAAACTGGTCTCGGAAATCTGGCGATCCCATGTCATTGAAATCGCCGTGCGGCGCGATCCGCACACCCACGCGGCCGCTGGGCCAAACCTGCGTCACCGCTGCGGTGATCTCTCGCAGGAACTCGAATCGCTTTTCGACATTGCCGCCGTACTTATCGGTTCGATGATTCGTTTTGGATTGCAGAAATGTGTCGATCAAGTAACCGTTGGCCGCGTGAATCTCCACGCCGTCGAAGCCAGCAAACTTAGCACGAGCCGCAGCGGAACGAAATTCCTCCACGATGCCCGGAACTTCATCCGTCTTCAACGCTCGCGGCGTTTCGTGTTCCAGCTCCTTGCCGTTAGATTTCGGCGTTGAGATGGCGCGACCTTCGTGACGAATGGCAGACGGAGCAATGGGAAGTTTTCCATTGAGGAAATCGCTATGGGACGCCCGCCCAGTGTGCCAGAGTTGGCAAAACACTCTTCCGCCCGCTTCGTGAATCGATTCGACGACTGGTCCCCAGGCACTTGCCATTTCGTCGGAGTAAATTCCGGGGGCATGTAGCCAACCAACACCCATCGGAGATGGAAACGTGCCTTCGGTGATGATTAAGCCCGCTGACGCACGCTGGCAGTAATACTTCGCCATCAGGTCGTTGGCCATCATCTCGGCACCCGCGCGAGCCCGAGTCATGGGCGCCATCGCGACTCGGTTAGGCAGCCGAAGATTACCGATGGTGAACGGGCTAAGAAGTTCGCTTGGAATGGACATTCACTACTCGCAGGTGATCGAGGATTATTGCAACAAGTTTTCACGATTCGTATTACGCGGTTTGGACGGCGTGTTTGCTTTCGGCGATATCTTCGATCGCCTTTTTACAGAACGCGTGTCCGCGCTCGGCCAGTGGTTCTCCGCCTTACCATTCCGCAATTGTTGTGCCGTTCGACTTCGACCAACCGTTTTGCCCCACAGATGTTTAAGGTTGGTCGATCTATGACCGGGCTGGTCGAAAGGCTGTCGCACCGACCGGTTTGACGCGCCCGTTGGTGGTGTACACGCAGCAACGGGCTGCGGTACACGAATTGCATTACTTGAGCGTTTCACGTTTGAATGTGATGCGTGAATGTGATGCGTGAATGTGATGCGTGAATGTGATGCGTGAATGTGATGCGTGAATGTGATGCGTGAATGTGATGCGTGAATGTGATGCGTGAATGTGATGCGCGTGGCCTCCCCCTTTGCAGCTTCATAAGTGGTTTGGAAGCTGGGTCCCAGTCAACGGTTTCCGTTACGAGATTGGGCAGGATGTAACATCATGAGCGAAAGAACTCAAACAATCATCAAATGGATTTCTCTCGCAGTGGTGTTGGGCAGCGTGATGTGGGCGATGGAGTCGCTGCCGACCACAGAGCTGACGGAGTCATTGCAGGCATGAATCGCATCACTCGGCCTCTGGGGACCGGTTGTATTTAACGCGATTTATATGGTGGCGACGGTATGTTTCGTCCTGTTTGGTTCCCAAACGCTTGAACTCTCAAGGTGTTGCGTTCAACGTTTTTCACGGATGGATTCCAATGCACGCCGCCATTTCGACGTTGGTTTCCAGGACTTTCCGTCGTCGTTCATCGGTGAGCGGGATCACCTTATTGTCGTGCCGTTCCGAGACACACTTTTCTAGCAGACCTTCGGGTGCCCCTTTGGTGTATTGAACTCGGTGACCGGAATCGTCCCTGACTAATACCGACATCGCCTTGCGATCAGCGTCGAATGGACGTTCCTGCACGCCGTCTGGTTTCTGATCGTCAGCTGCCAGGCCGTTCGTTTAGCCGCCAACTTCGCCGCACGTTCAACCACCACGGTTCGCTAGCATCAATTAATCCTTGCGGAACGTGCCAGGGACGAGCCAACGCGACACTTCGGGCATGAAGTGCACCAGCCCTTCCAATACGCCCGCCGCGTAGTTGCCGTTCATTCCCATAAAATCGCCGCCTGCGATGTACAGGCTTTTCTCAACTTCCTTCTGACGAACGATGTGCAACGCCTCCTTGCGCACTTCCGGGTGGGCGTTGCGTACCAAAACAGCCTGCAGGCCAGAGGTCAGCGCCGGCAGGTCGTTGCCACTATCGCCGGCGAACACCATGTTTCCCTCATCGAATCCGTTGCGTTTCATGAGGAAGCGAATGGCATCGCACTTGGTGGCGTGCCGGGGCAGCACGTCAAGCAATCCGACATTCTTGGCCTCATCAATGCTCCAGATCAGGCTTGCCTGCGCTCCAACGCTATCCAAACGGGTATCCATCTCGGCCAGCAGTGCGTCGCGGTCTGTTCCTGTCGGTGCGTAGTAGCTTAACTTGTACGTATTGTGCTTCTCCGGCTCTTGCAGTGTCAGGGCACGGATGTCCGCAAACAGCGAAGCCAACTCGTCGTGACTGCGTCCCGCCCAGTCAGGCGCAATTTCCTCCGCCCATTCCTTCAAGGGACGCCATTCGCCGCCACGAATCTCGTAGATGGTGGTACCCACGTCGCCGACTGCGTAATCGGGTACCGGCAGGTTATAGTCGTCAATGGCTTCCAGCAGCAGTGACTTATCGCGACCGCTGACGTAGGCCAGTGTGAGCTCCGGGTGTTTTGCAAGCGTCCTGAAGAGTGGTCGGGCCTCGGATGATTCGGGCTGGCTGCCGTTGGGCAGCAATGTGCGGTCCAGGTCAGTGCACAACAGGATCTCAGTCATGATCGATACCTCGTAGCAAAGGCTTGCCTTCTAGAGCGTGATGCCCGATGACTGCGGCCGCGGCGCTCCAGCCCTGGTGACGGGTTCCGCCGGCGGTGAACCGACACCCATGCACGTACTCCGGAATGCTCCAGGGCTCGCCATCCATCTGCAGGGCATTGGTTCGGTGGATTCCATCGAGATAACTCCGTGCCAACTCGTGCTTCCCGCGCGCCGCCAGATCCGCCACGTAAAAACCCGTGACCATCGGCCAGAGACCGCCGTTGTGATATTCGTGGGGCTGGTTCTTGAAGGTATAGGAGAAACTCATCTGCAAATCCTCCCAGTCCTTGTCTACCGGTTTGATCACCGGGTAAAATGCGGGCAACAGCGCCATATCATCCGGCACGATCCCCTCGTCGACGATGAACGCATCCACGCGGGCACGCTGCCCGTCGTCGGCCACATTAAGCAAGGAGACCAGCACATTGGCCAAGGTATCAAAACGGTAACCGTAGCCCTGGGGAGAGAAAAACGACATCCAGTGCCGACCGGCGCAGTGAGCTGAGGCAGCTGCCTTTCCTTTGCGGTAGAGCACGTCGTGACAAGCGTCATCGGGAACATCGTCGCTATCGACGAACCAGTAGTTGGCGCGAATTATGTGTTTGAGGCGTGTGGTCTTTTCTTCCAGGATGTGATCCGATGAGCCGTGCAGCTGGCAGTGGACGACACAGAGATCCTGCTGCGCTCGCAGGTAGAGCAGCTGGTCGTAGAGCACATAGCCGTGATGAATGTACTCACCCGCCCAATCGCCTGCTTGGGGTACGTACAGGAGCCCCCGGTTATTGAACTCCCACGCGCCAAGCAGGAATCGCACTCGCTCCATGACGGGCAGCATGTCGCCAAGGAATTCGTCATCACCGGTGGCTTTCCAGTATTGGCAGCAACCGATGATGAACCATAAATCCGCGTCCACCCGACCGGTTGTGCCGCCATAGCTGACACGTCCTGCCACCGTGTCGACGTTGCTCGGGATCTCACCGTGAGGCCCCTGGTGGCGCGCCAACGTGAGTAGGGTGTGACGCAAGCTGCCGCCCAGTTCGCGATCACCGGTCATCAGGGCGGCGAGCCCCATGATCACTTCATCCCGAGCCCACACACGGCGGTAGTTGTCATGCTGTGAGGGACTGGCCAGAAACCCGTCCTCGCTGCTGCATTCACGAAGCAATGCCAGAGCTCGGGTATAGCCTTCGGCAAGGAACGCTTCGTCAGTCTGTTCGTAGTTCATGTTCGTAGTTCATGATAGTGATCCTGCTGCATTGTTCAGATCGTAGTTTGTGTGTGCTTGCACGCCCTCGTCCATCGGTAGCAAGTGAGGGTGGGTCCGTGGTCAACCATGAGTTCACGTGTCATCGTTGCGCTTCCTGATCAATAGAGATTCTGTGTTGCCATTTCATTCACTCGAGTCTTTGGAATCTTCTGCCTTGCCTACAGATTTCTTTGCTATTTCCGGGTGTTGTTTGTTTGATTTTGTCACTGGAACGTGATCAGCGGTTTGATCATTCCATCCTCTTTGTTTTGCATCATGCGGAATGCTTTCTCGATGTCATTGAACGAAAATCGGTGTGTTGTCAGAGCAAGGGGATCGACACGACCCGTCTCGATCAGACGCAACAAGCGGCTCATCCGTTCCGAGCCGCCGGGACACAACGCCGTGCGGATGGTCTTGTCGCTCATGCCTACGCCCCACGCCTCGCGTGGGATCGGCACGCTGTCGCCGTCACCGTGGTAGCCCACGTTCGAGATCGTTCCGCCAGGACGCGTCACGCTCACACACGCGGCGAAGGTTTGAGCCGAGCCTAGTGCCTCGATCGCCGAATCAACGCCCTTGCCGCCCGTGAGTTTCAGGATCGCCTGGACGGGGCCTTCCTTGGTGAAATCTACGATCACGTCACAACCATATTTCTTTGCGAGCGCAATACGGTTAGGCATGGACTCGACTCCGATGACGAGCCCGGCACCGCAGAGTCGGGCGCCGACGGTCGCCATCATCCCCACAGGGCCTTGCGAGAACACTGCCACGCTGCCACCGATGGGAATGTTCGCGAACTCGGCGGCGACGAATCCGGTACTGAGCATGTCGCAACAATAGGCGGCCTGCTCGTCCGAGAGTCCGTCGGGGATTGGCGCGAGATTGGCGATCGCGTCGTTGACATGGAAGTACTCGGCGAAGCTGCCGTCTTTGAGATTGGCGAACTTCCATCCGCCGAGCATCCCGCCGCATTGGCTCGCATATCCGCGCTGGCAGTTGTCGCACGCATAGCACGGCGTGATCGCGCTGACCGCCACGCGTTGACCAACGTGGAACAGGCCACTCGCCGCCGCGACTTCTCCCAGTTCATGGACGACGCCCACTGCTTCGTGCCCGAGCGTCAGGCCCTGGCGATCGCCGATCGCGCCCGCCACGGTGTGAGTGTCCGAGGTGCAGATCAGCGAGGCGGTCGTACGAATGATGGCGTCGTTCGGCCCAGGGCGTGGAATTGGCTTCTCCATCACGCCGACTTTGCCGATACCGTGCATCACAAAACACTTCATCATCTCAGACATGGGAGGCTCCTGAATTAAGCACCGGAATCGGTTATTTTATTGACTCAACGACTCAATCGACCCTACTTCACTCGTGCCAAATATGCATTGATTCGACTTGCATTGGTGCCGAGATCACTTTTACCTACTCGAGATACTGAGCGCACGTCGATGCGACTCCCTGTCGGTGAGGGAGACAGTCGCACGACGACGTCATCCTTGAAACCAAACCACCAGGTGGTGTCGGTCGCTTCGATCCGCAGCGACTTCGGATCGGAGTCTACGATCTTCCAACCCATGTCCCTGGCGGCTTGCAAAGCTCGGGGGAATGCCACATCGGGCGGGCTGTTCACCGAGCCTGGTTCGAGATCCGGGTATCCGTCCTTCTGTTGCCGAGCGAGTTCCGGCCCACCGTATTCGGCGGGGTTTTCAGCGCCGACGCGCAGCGGCAGCACAGCCACGAATAACGGCGGATTTTCGGTGTCGGTCGTGATGTCGTGGATGTACGGGACGCTCGTCAAGTTGTGTTTCCATTTCAGCGTCAGACCGAGAATACAACCCCCAATCACTAAGCCGATGAGCGCGGGAGTCATACCTTGTGGGAACACTTTCCATTGCCAGAGCGCCAAACCAACGAGACACACAACACGGAATGTGTCAATGACTTTGAGACAACATATTTTTGTAATTAGTGTGTGGTGTTGCATACGCTCGGGGGCCAGCCCCCGAACCCCCGGGATTTTCCAGGTATGGCTCAGGTGTTCAAAGGTTGTTTTGTGATTATGTTGTTGGAGTCCGGTGAAACG